>Ga0100385_1000225_pt1 | contig 76953 bp, 73 predicted proteins | sample CryGeymeta201509_FD_81543 | JGI IMG/M metagenome (GOLD analysis project Ga0100385, IMG submission 81543) | Groundwater microbial communities from Crystal Geyser aquifers in Utah, USA - Crystal Geyser metaG 2015-09 | ecosystem: Environmental > Aquatic > Deep subsurface > Groundwater | place: USA... | reverse complement strand
CAGTGGGTGGTCAGACTTGGTCCGGCACGATCTACGTGACAGGCGATGTCACCGTGGCCGCCAATGAAGTGCTGAACATCGCTGCAGGTACGCAGGTGCTCTTCGTAAACCACGATCAGGACCTCGATTTGGATGGTGATTTCAGCATCACGGCGACGGGCTCGATGGTCGTAAATGGTGCGATTGCAAACGTCGTTCGGTTCGCCGGATACGGTGCTATCGAACCTGATATGTTCCAGACCATTAACCTGAACGGCAGTGGTGCCAATGCGAGTTCGTGGTCCGATGTCTTGGTGGAGAATGGCAAAACAAGCATAACGCTTCGTGGGGGTTCAACCTTGACCCGCGTGGAAGCACGAGGTGATAGCGGTCATGGTTTTCATATCGTTTCGGGCTCAGGAGCAACACTCACGCGTTGCATCGCTGATGGCGCTGCCTCCGACGGCCTACATGTAACGAGCGCTACACTCGTTGCGGTCTCGCGCCTCACCACGCGCAACAACGTAGGAGACGGCGTGGTCGTCGAGTCCAATGCGACGCTGACGATGGAAGACTCCACCATTCGCGATAACGGCGGCCACGGTATTCGGGTGGAACGGGCCTCTCCGGCCTTGAATTACAACCTCATCACCTACAACGGCGGAGACGGGATTCACACGTCTGGCCAATCCAGCCCAACGATCACGTATTCGGTCATCAAGTTCAACGACGGCGCCGGGATCTCGGCTTGGACCGGCTCGACTGGCAGTGCAACGCCCGTGGCAAATTATAATAATATTTACGCCAATGCGGTGACCGGAAATGTCACGCTCACCCAGGGCAACGCCGGATTGTCTGCATCCCAAACCTGCTGCTCCACCTCGACCTCAGGCATCTACTCGGCGCCAGTGGGCTCTACGATGCAGCGTGTGTATGTGAACTATAATGAGGGAACCGATAGTAGCTCCCGTGTAAGTGGACAATTGCTTACATCAACGGGAACCGTCGTGCGCACTTTCACAAGTGATTTTGTCGGTTGGGTGTATCTCGACGCTGGAGTTACGGGCATTCGCGTCAATGTGACAGACACGGGCGCGTCAGGCTCGGTGGACACGATCGCGGCTCAGCAGGTTGATCTTGTGGCCCACGACCCGGCTACGAGTTACGAGTTCTACTCAGCCACAGATACGGGGACTTCAAATGCGAAGTTCAACTACTGGACACCTGATATCGGAAACGTGCCCACCAAGATCTATCAGCTACGTTCGGGATCGGTGGATTACACAGGATTCACAGGAGCTGAATACCCAAGTGGCATGATCATGGCCGTCGGCCCACGTCCCTGAATCGGACTTGCGGATGAAAGAGCATGCCGGTAAACCCCGGCCATGCTTATTTTCCTAGATCTTGATGGGACCCTCATCGGTCCAAATGGAATGACACCCGCCGTGGGCGCTGCGATCGACGCAGCCCGACGTGCGGGTTTTCTTTTGTCGGTATGCACGGGGCGGCCTCGCGGAGGTGTGGCGCAATCCATTGCGCGCCGGCTTGGTGAAGGCCCTCATATTTTTGAAAATGGGGCGATGGTGGCTCCGGCCGATGGCGCGCCCCAGGCTGTTGAGCGCCTGACAAAAGCAGATGCGCTTCGTCTGGCTCGCCATTCGAAAACCGCGCAGGCCGTGCTCGAGTTCTACACGCCCGAAGGTGTTTTTGTTTCGCGCAATAATGCTGACTGTCAGGAACACGCTCAGGTCCTTGAGATCGTGGCTCATGAGGCTGACCTTGAGGCCATTGCCACGACCCATGACGTGATGCGCGCCCATTGGATCATGCGCCCAGAAAACAGCGCCGAAGCTCTGCTCTTGGAGCTCGATGACGTCGAGGTCGGCCTGGCGAGTTCTCCGGTTTTGCTGGGGTATCTCTTTGCGAGCGTGACAAGGGTTGGCGTTTCGAAAGGAACGGCGGCGGCTCGGGTCGCCGAGTTTCATGGGCGGTCTTTGGTGGATTGCTGGGCGGTCGGTGATGCCGAAGGTGACCGGCCTGTCCTTGATGTCGTTGGGCACCCACGTGTGATGGGGAATTCCCCGTCTTCGTTGCTCGCCGACTTCATGTCGATTGGTGACGTTGAAGATGACGCGGTTGCAGAGTTGCTGAATTCACTGGTGGCCCACGCGGAGCCTGCAAGATGAAGATTTTGGTTACAGGCGGTGGTGGGTTTCTTGGCCGTGCGATCGTTGAGCAACTGCTCGCCCGCGGCGACGAGGTGACGATCGTGGCCCGGGGGGATTACCCCGAAATCCGTGAGCTTGGGGCGAAAACCCTTCGGGGCGATCTGGGCGATAAGGCGGCCTGTGCACTAGCGGTACTTGGCCAGGACGCGGTGATTCATACGGCCGCCAAAGCTGGCGTCTGGGGCAAACGCGAAGACTTCGAACGGTCGAATGTTGTGGCCACACGAAACCTTATGAACGCTTGTATCGATGCGGGCGTGAAACGTTTTGTTCTGACGAGCACACCAAGCGTGACCTTTGATGGCACGGATGCCGAAGGCGCCGGTCAGGATCTGCCTTATCCGGCGACGTTTCTGACGGATTATCCAGAAACCAAGGCCCAGGCCGAAAAGCTTGTATTGGCCGCCAATGGGCCCACTCTGGCTACGACAGCGCTACGACCCCACTTGATCTGGGGGCCACGTGATCCGCATCTGGTGCCACGCGTGGTGGAATCCGCCAGACAGGGCAAATTGAAGATCGTGGGAGATGGCAAAAATCGAGTGGACTTAACGTATGTAGATAACGGCGCCGCGGCTCACCTGCAGGCGCTTGATGCACTTGTGGATTTTAAAGCCCCCAACGCTGGAAAAGCTTATTTCATCGCGGATGGCCAACCTGTCGTGTTGTGGGAGTGGATCAACACGGTGCTTGATCGGCTTGATGTGCCTCGGATCAAGGCGCACGTCTCACCAAAGCTAGCCTATCGAGCGGGCGCGGTCCTGGAGTCGGTCTACAGGACCTTCAAACTGGCTGGAGAGCCACGCATGACGCGATTTGTCGCATCGCAGCTCTCCACTTCGCACTGGTACGACATGGAGCCTGCCCGCCGGGACTTCGGCTACACTCTGGTCGTTGAGCCTGATGTCGGCTTTGAACGGATGATCGAATCGCTCAAAGTCCACTGAATCCTTCTATTTCAGGCCAAGTCAGGGTATTTTCAACGAACTGCTGTTTCTGAGGACTTTTGTGGCAAAAAAAGACCCCATGATCGGACGTGTTCTTCGCGGCTCGATCGAGATCACCCGACTTATTGGTCGTGGCGGGATGGGGAACGTCTACGAGGCGATGCAAACGCAGCTGGAGCGCAAAGTCGCTGTGAAGGTCATGACTCCTGAACATGCGGCGAATCCTATGGCCGCGGACTATTTCATCCGCGAAGCCAAACTCGCCTCACAGATTCGCCATCCCAACATCATTCAGATCATCGATTTTGGAAAAGAAGGCGACGACGTGCTCTTCATCGCGATGGAGTTCGTGCCTGGCGTGCCGCTTACCAATTTGATGAAAGACGAGTTTCCGCTCGATCCCAAGCGTGTGGTCGACATCATGTCGCAGGCGATGGACGGTTTGGCGGAGGCCCATTCGCATGAATTGGTTCATCGGGACCTCAAGCCTGACAACTTGATGGTCGAGAAGACCCGCGACGACCGAGATTTCGTAAAGATCTTGGACTTTGGGATCTCACAGTCGAAGTCAAAAAACACCGAGATGGGTCCACTGACCCAGGCGAACGCGCTGGTTGGAACCCCGCAGTACATGTCTCCCGAACAGGCTCGGGGCGATTCGGTCGATCACCGAAGCGACTTGTTTTCGATGGGGACGATTCTTTATGAAATGCTCACAGGCGTAAAACCCTTTAGTGGCAGTCATGTTCCGCAGATCTTGATGGAGGTGATTCAGAAGAATCCGATTCTGCCTTCACAGGCCTGTCCGGATCACGCGATCCATCCTGAACTCGAGGCGATTTGCCTGCGCGCCATGAAAAAGGAGCGAGAACTCAGGTATCAGACCGCCACTGAGTTTCGCGACGCCTTGCAGCGTGTGGGGGCCGTCGAAAAAAAACCGGCGGCGGCTGCAGCGTTCATTTTCAAGCGCACCAAACGAAGCGAGGACGGGTCGCGTCCGAATGTGAAGGCGCCGTTCAGCTCGCCGGATTCGCTGGTCGTCGACGAAGACTCACTCCACACGATTTCGTTGCGGAAAGGCAAAGACGCCCCGGTTGCGGTCGATACACCCGCGTTAGGTGAAGAGCCGGACCGAGTTCGCGCGAACGAACCCGAGTTCGGGTTTGCGGGCACAGATATTCAACACGCCGGCATGGGTGGTAGCGACTCCGAGGTCGTGGACACGTCGAAACTCTTTGGCGATGTCGCGCCGGCCTCACCCCCCAAGAAGAGCATCTACGGTTTTGATGACCAGATTCAGGATTTGGTCGGCGAGAAACGAAACGCGACGATTCTGGTCTCACATCAGCGGACCCATGGTTCGTTGACTTCAGAGGAGCTGTCGACTCATTTGCACGTATACGACAGCGCTTTGGAGCAAGTGGCTAAACGTTGGAATGGAGTGGTGCAATCGCGCCAAGGGTCTTACGCCACCTTGGCCTTCGGCGTGGTCAAGACCTCTCCAGACGACGGATTTCGTGCGACTCAGGCTGCTTTGGATTTGAGGTCTCATCTTCGCCGAATGATGCCCGCTGAATTTGCCTTTGGCTTTGGGTTGAGTCAGGGCGAGCTCTTCATGCAGGGTGGGGATATTTCGCGGGCATCGGGTCAGGTCATCGACCACGCCATCGACGGTTCACGCGAGGCAGGGGATGGCGAAGTGCTGGTCGTTGGGCCCGCTCTCGAGGAATTGATCGCCGCGACGTTCAAGTTTGGTCCCGCCCTCAAATCAGGAAACCGCCCCGTTCTTGGCATTCTGGACGTGGCCCATCAACCCACGACCAAAGCGAGCAATTTGGTGGGGCGCGACGACGAGATCGCGGCTGCCTTGTCGGCTCTCGGTCGGATTTCGCGCGGGCAGGGAGCGTTTTTTGCGGTCACGGGTCACGCCGGCATGGGCAAAACCGCTTTGTTACAAGAGGTCGAGGCGTTCGCTGAGCAGCGTGGGTATTTGATCTTGCGTGCACGGGCGAGAGCCACGGGTGTCGAAGGTGTTCGCGATGCGATCACGCAATGGCTCAAGGATTTGGCTCGAATCCACGGTCGAAACCAGGACCTCGATGTCCTGTTTCGCGAACTCGGGCTGGCTGCCGAACCGTCACGGCTGTTGTCGGGCTTCGTTCAATCGTCGGTGACTCAGGTGATTGGCGCTCGGGGAACTGGTCGGTCGATGGATTCTGGGACGTCCACGATGGCGGCCGTCGACGTGGCTTTTCGCGCCCTCCTGAGCAAGATTCAGGAGAGTCGCGCGATCGTGCTCACCTTCGACCAGCTGGATTCCTACGATGAGGCCATGTCCGGTTGGTTTGAACGCTGGTTTCGACATCTCGCGGACTCACGGGTGTTGTGGCTTCTGGGCATTCGAGTTCGGTCGGGTCACCCGCTTCATCCCTTACCTGCAGATGCGTCATCTGTTTATATCGATGCGCTCGACGAGGCAGCCACGCGCTTGCTCTTCAAGGCGGAGTTGGCTCAGGACGTGTCGACGGCCTTCCGCGCTGAGCTTGCCAATCTGAGCGGCGGAGTACCGCTTCAGATTCGCCAAATCATCGATCACGTCAAACGTCATAAGCTTGTTTCGCGCGAAGGTGCCGAGAAGTGGCTCGCCGAAGCCCGGGACATCAATTCAGTTCTTCAGATGCGCCTTTTCGACCTGAAGACCAATGAACGAAACCTTCTTGCCCTTCTGGCGGTGTTGGGAAACGGCACCCGAGGCGAAGTGCTCTTGGACTTGGCAAGCGACGACTGGCAGCCCGAGTCCGCGATTCAGAACCTCTTCGTTGAGGGCGTTCTTGAAATCCAAGGTGCCGAAGACGACCCGATTCTTTCGTTCAAGCCCCAGATTTTCGAACGTGTGGTGCACGATCGCCTTTCAGTTAGCGCCCGCCGACAGATTCACGGTCGAGCCATCGACTACTTTTTCGGGCGCCTCAAAAACGTCCGCGATCCCGAGAAGAAAAGGGCGTTCGAACTCGCCTTGGTGCGGCATTTGGTCGAGTGCGAACGTCATCCCGAGGCGGTTCAGGTGCTCGACAGGGTCGCCGACGAGTGCATGATCGGCTTTGATTACGAGCTTGCCGAAGTTTATCTTTCGCAGGCCGTCTCGATTCTGACGAAGGCCGGCGCGCCCGCGGAGGCAGTGGCTCAACGGAATTTAAGGCGAGTCAGAGTGCAAGGGGCCTTGGGGAATCTTCGGGTCGCGCGCGATCTCTGTTTGGCCATGGGCCGCATGTCGGATTTGCCCGACGCTCTGTCTCTTGAAATCAAGATCGAGCAAGGCTTCTTGTGGCTCAAAGAGGAAGACCCGGATCGCCTCGTGGACACGGCGCGTCGCACCCTGGCTGCGATTCGTGCGTTCGCCGAAACGCAGCGGACCCCCTTCACGATTGCACTCTTGGTTCGTGGGCTGCAGCTCATGGCCGAAATCAATTCGCGCCAATCCAAGGATTCCCAGGCCATTCAGGCCTTGCTCGAGGCCGTCGCACTGATCGAACGAAACAGTCTGGATTCAACCAATCCTTGGGGTCCCAAATTATTGTGGGAGCCGGTGAACCAACTCGCGCGCTTGCGACTTAAGAGCCGAGAACTCCCGGGTGCGGCTTCGCTGCTCGAGGTGGCGTTGCGCGTGGCCAACGAGTCACAAGACGTTCGCGGTGAGATGACCGTCCGAGGGAATTACGGCACGCTATTCGCCGAACAAGGCAATCTGGAAGCCGCGATTCGGTCCGTGCAAACCGCGATTAAGCTGGCCGTGAGCGTGAACGACCTCAACGCGCATTCAAAACTTCTTCATAACCTTGGTCTCATGCATTTGAGGCAACGAAGAAGGGATCTGGCCGAAGAGTGTTTTCAAACGAGTCTGGATCTGGCCGATCAGCTCGATTGGCGAGAGGGCATTGCCATGAATGCCAGCCAGCTCAATGTCCTGCGTCATGAGCAGGACTCGGGCTTCATGAAACCCCGTGGCAGCTAGGCCTGGGCTTCGCCCGCCGCAAGGAACATGAAGAGCACCGCGACTCCCACGCCGTAGACGGCTCCCGCGATGGCCATGGGCGCCACGATGGAGACCATCTCGACCTTCAAGATCTTCGCGATAATCACTCCGCTGATGGCCGACGTAACGACTGGGCCTACGGCGATCATAATCTCGGTTGCCGTGGGGCTAAACCCGCGTTCAGTTCTTGAGGTATGGCGATCCAAAATCGACACGACATGGACAAATGCACGGATGGGGTCGACGCGCTCGGCAATTCCCAATCCCACCATCACTCCTATGGGCAACGAGATTGCCGCCAGAAGAACAGCCATATGTGAGTCCACGGCCACGTAATGACCCAGCATCGCACCAAGCGCGGCCCCACCGATCAACGCCATCGAAAAAACGAAGAGGGGAAAAGTATCTGGTTCTTTTGTGTTCTGACTCATATTTCACTCGATGGTAAAGACACTGAGAACATAATGCAGGATGTTCAGACGACAACCACGCGTGACCCTAAATCTTGTTGGGGGTAGACTCATCTCATGCGTGGTTTGTTGTTATGTTTTTTGGCGGTCTTTTTTGGGACTTCGTGCGCGACTTCACAGCCACGAGTCGCTCAAGAAATGGGGCTGCTTAGACTGGAAGTTGACCCGCCAGATGCCATCATTTGGGTCGATGGTGAGTATCTTGGGCACGCCAACGGCTGGGTGGAGAGCACGTTGAGGGTGCCTGTGGGCGTCCGTCGGGTTGAGTTGGAGGCGGCAGGATTTATGTCCCAACGATTCGATATCGCGATCACGATTCATGAGGAGGTCATCTTGAGGCTCGCCATGCAGCCCGAAATCGAGGACTTGGACGACGTTTCGGAGGATTCATGACGTCGAATTCGTTGAACGAGCGCCTTGATTCGATCCCAGAGTTCCGAGGGGTGATCGAAGACGCCAATGTGAAACACGTCATGATTCAGCCCTCAGGGCGTTTTGAATACGTGAAGCTAGGCCGTCATCGAACAGGCACAGCGACCATTTCTGGTGACTTGCTCGCGCTTTACAGCGAGATCGCAACATCAGGTGGCCGCACGGGTGAGTGGGTGGTTCGGGCCTACGACGGCGCTTGGGGGCTGACGCTTCTGCTGGAGCGCCTGCCCACGACCATCGTCGATCGCATGCCTCCCGCAGTGTTGAACAACCTCAAACGTCTTGTTCGCAAAGACGGGATGGGCATGATTTTGGGGAGTCCAGGCTCGTCGAAGTCGACGATCCTTTTATGGCTTGCGATGCAGGCCACGGACGAAACCATCGTGTTGGTGTCCGAGAACCCCCCTGTGGAGCTGCCGTCGAACCACCTGATTCACGTCTATCCACCGTCGTCGCCCGAGCACCGTCGTGAGCTTGAACGATTGGTTCGGCTCAGCGCCACGGTATTTTGGGACCGCGCGACCGTCGACGATCTGGTTTTGCTTCTGACTTTTCCGACCGCGAGACGCCGTTGGTTTTCGATGGACGGCCGAGCCAAAGATGTTCCGAATGTGCTTCGTGCGATGGAAGGTCGCGGGATGGCGCCGCGCCTTGATGCTGTCCTGCTGGTTTCGACCTCGGTGATCGGTCGCTCCGAGGTTCAAAATCTCGTGATTCGAGAATCGGGTGAATGGGACGAGGTCTATGCGGTCGCAGAGCCGATGGCTCATTTGCTTGGTCGGCCACCGTTGGCCATTTCTCAGGCGCTGCCGGTCGTTCGTCCCACAGTTCCTCCTCCGGCGCTGGTTCCGGAACCTGAGGAGGCCCTCGAGGAAGTCGGACTACAAGAGCCATCGTCGATGGGTATTCGAAAACGTCCAGGTCAACCCACCATCGATTTCGACAACCCGCTCACGATTCCGGTCGACCAGATCGAGCCGGAATTCTTGATGGTCGAATCCGATATCGCGGAGCCTGATCAGGCCACAGGGTTGATTTCAGCGGCAGACCTTGCTGCGTTTTCTCCCCGCCGTAGCGCCAAAGACTCTGGTGAAATCGAAGTGCCCGCATTTGCCAATTCGAATCTTCCCGAAGTGACGCGCCAATACACCGAATCGTTGCACCACAGCCAAACGGCTACGGCTGACGCTGAGTTCCTAAATAATCTCTTACCGGCGATTCAGCGAGACCGCTCAACCTCGCCCGCTCACGTAAACCTTGAGGACATGCGAATCACCCGCGCTGAAGAGGTTGAGGATCGAGACATCGAACACTCTCGGGCATTACGAGACGCATATCTGAAGGTTCAAGGTGAGGCCGAGCGCGAAAATCTCGAATTCGAGGATGAGTTTCTGGAAGACGACGACGATTCTGAAGTGGACGAGGTTCTTGCAGGCGTCGTGTCAGAGGCCCAATTGGAAGAGATTTCCGGGATTTTCAGCACGGATGATATTGCGACATCCGTCGCATCGGCCACGGATTTTGTTTTAGCCGGCTGGAAGTCGAAGCCCGATAATGACGACACGCGTCAGGAGTTCATTAGTGATCCTGACACGAATCCCACCATGTCAGCGGCGATTCAACGGCCGGTTGTGGAAGTCAATGACATGACCGAAGAGGTCAATCTTGGGGATAAGCTGCGTCTCATGCGTGCGCGCTTCCATCGCAAAGACGACTAAGCGAAATTCTATCGAGATTGGTCATTGACGAGTCGACCCTCGCGTCTACGTTAGGCCCCGTATCCAATATTTTTCAGAGAGGAAATCATGACTTTTAAACTCCCAGCGCTACCTTATTCGTTCGACGCACTTGAGCCACATATCGATGCACGCACGATGGAAATCCATCATGGCAAGCACCATGCAGGCTACACAAACAACCTGAATGCTGCGTTGGAGAAGCACCCAAAATTGGCTGAACTCACCATCGAGCAGTTGCTTGCGGACAACCTTTCGGCGATTCCTGCGGACATCAAAACGGCTGTTCAAAACAACGGTGGTGGCTTTTACAACCATTCCTTGTTTTGGAAGATGATGTCACCCAATGGTGGCGGTCCAGCGACCGGTGAAGTTGCCAAGGCGATCGACGCTAAATTCGGTTCGTTCGACGCCTTCAAGACTGCTCTCAAGGCTGCTGGCGGAACTCGATTTGGTTCAGGCTGGGGTTGGCTGGTTGTTGACGCCAAGGGCGAGCTTGAGGTGATGAGCACGGCTAATCAGGACTCACCACTTTCGTCGGGCCTTCGTCCGATTCTTGGTGTTGATGTGTGGGAGCATGCCTACTACCTGAACTACCAAAATCGCCGCCCAGACTACTTGGAAGCGTTTTTTAACGTGATCGATTGGGGATTTGTGAATGAGCTCTACGCTCAGAAATGACCCCATGAGTCAGACATGAAAAAGGCCGCGTAAGCGGCCTTTTTTGTGTCTGGCGTCATCCATCTCAGGTTTCTTGAATCAAGAGAAATTGCACGGAATCGTTGTGGACTGCGGTGAGGATAAGGTCGACGGCCTGTCCTTCGAGTTTTGGCAGCGACAAAGTTCGGTCGCATTCCCAGGCACAGCTGGCTTCTGCGACGCTGACGAGGCGAATGCGAAGGGGCGGGCCCTTGGTTGTCGACTCGAGTGCTGCGATAGGCACCCAAAACGGCATCACTGCCGAATCACCTTGCCGAGCGACGACGACAGTCAACGTGGGGAAAGGAGCGAGTTCATCCATGTTCGGACGCAGGAATGGATCAAAGATGATCGGTGCGTTGAGCATGTGTTGAATGCCGGTCAACAGCGTTTGGAAGTCGCTCCCATCGGTGCCTGCAAAACGTCGCGTCCAAATCTCGATCTTGTCTGGAAACAGGTCGTCGTAGGCGCGTCGAATTCGGCGAATAGCCTCGTCCTTGTGGTTCAAGGGCAAAGCCTCAAACTGGTCAAGCATCGTGGCCAGCACCGAGGAATATGCTTGGGCCACACTCTCTGGGTCGGAAGGCACGCTGTTTATGCGGTCAGAGCCGACCTGAAGTCCCCAGGCTACTCCCATGCCCTCTTTCAGGCGCACTTGTTCTCGGGTCAGGCCACTCAATGAGTAAGAGTGCACAGCCGTTCGATTGGGCAGTGTCGTGGCAATTCCCACAAAAAGATCTCGGAGTGCGCCTTGTTCGCGAACCGTCCACGCCACCAAGGGACAGTCCCAGGGCAATGAACTGGGTTCTTGCATGCCAAACGTGACTCCTGCCTCTCCAATCACGGAGGTCGGACGTCGATCAACTTCGCACGTCGTGACGCCGAAGGTGCGCCGTTCCTCGTCATCTAAAGCTCGCCAGGCCTGGTTGACGTCAGCGTAGATGGGCCAGGTCGACAGGTCTTCGTTCAGCGTTCTCTCGTGAGACCTGACCGCTTGCAGCAACGCAGTCAGCACTTCGACGAGGCGCGGCACATTATTTCCTCGTAGGTCGCGCCCGGCATGTCGAAGAAAGGTCTGCCCAGACAATGCCAGCGAGTCCCAGAGCAGTTCGGCGATCATCTCGGCGAACTCATGCCATGGGGTGTTTTCTAACGCCTCCTGCATGCCCTTCACGGCGTCTGCCGTGCATTTCAGATTCAGGACGTCGGCCCAATCCGGCCAACTCGCCCTGCTTCTAAGTGCGGCATAGGTGTCGTCGCCGGCGGAGATTTCGAATTTTCGGTAGGTCCCGAGTGCCGCGGCAACGATGCTTAAGCGGGCGTTGAAGACCGATATTTTGTAGGCGACAAATGCCGGCAAGTCGTTGGCCCGAATCGGTCCCGAGTCAGCTCGACGGTTGGACTTGGTCGCAAGGCTCTTGAGGAATCGTTCGTCTCGGATCTGCAGCGCCATCGCTACGCTCATCGGCGAGATGTCGAGGACCAGCGCGATAGGCCGTGCAAGAGCGGAAAGGATCTCGTCATCGCCAACGCGATCCAGGAGTTCTTCGTTGAGCGTAAAAAGCGGCGGATCGTTGGCCAGATCAACACTGGCCGGGATTCGCCGGCCGTCCTCAAAAATCGTGGCTTCGAATCTAGGAACCTGAATTGCCCGTATCAGACGGCTAAGTCTGGAGACCTGATCAGATGGGTCCAAGCCGGTTTCGGCCAGGAGGACTGCAAGGAGATCCACGTGTGTATCGATCGTCCCTCTGAGGAGACGATCCACGCGATCCCGTATCGATTCGGCCACCAGCACTCCTTCGGCTCAACTCATTGAGGTCGATACTAAGCCATGATCCGGATTGAAAATAGTAATTTCCGGCCATTGAGTGCGCAACCCTTGTAGAAGCTCATCTTCGGACACGGTCCAACCCTGCACCGATGTTGGGTTAATTGCGATGCCAAGCACCTGAGTGGAGTGTGGAACTTGGATGGTCCAAGTGCGCCGAAGCCGCTCTAAATGACGGTTATCGGTCTGCAGGTTGGTCCCATCGCCGATAATCAAAGTCCGACCCGCTCCCCCGGCTCGAAGCAATTCGTCGACGACGCGGTCGCTGACCACCCCAGGCACAGCGATCGCTTTGACGTCGTCCGTCCACAAACTACGTGAATGAGGCAGCCCAACGAGCGCGGAATTGGCGATCAGCGGAATTGCCGCGATCGTCGGCCCTGCGAGCAGGCACCGTCCTTCCTCGACCGATTGGTTCAGGAGTCGCATCAGCCAAGGTTCTTGAATCTCGGGCAACGTCAGCCGCTCGATCAGATGTCGGGTTCTCTCGATGATGACTTCGACTTGCGGGCTCACGATGGCGCCTGTCGAGATGACAACACCATCGGTCAGTCCGGCATGTGCAGCGGTCACGCGCCCGTACGCGCCGTCGATCAGAATCAGGTCTACGTTTTGAGCCTCAAGGCGTTCAATCGCGTCGCGCATATCGGCCCGGTGTCTTAGACCGGCGAGGATGATTTCTCCGTCGCCGATGACCTTGGCAACCACGACTTCACCAAGCGGTGTGTCAAAGCCGAGTGTTTCAAAATACTCCAGACTCGCCGTGCTTGCGTGAGCGGCCTCTTCGGCCGTGACGACCCACTGACCTGTGGTCACGCGAATGGGCGGCTTGGCGGTGCCCAGCAGAACGTCCTCAGATTCGCCATCGATGCCAACCGACATCAACCCGAGCGTGCGTTCCTGAGCTTCGGCCAAGAGAATAAGGTGGTTCAGCGTGGTCGTTTTTCCACAATTCTTGGCGACGCCTACGACCGCGATCCGTCGTGCATTCAGCAGCGTGGAGATCATCAATGACCCCACGGAGCGGTTCGTTGTTCACGCAGCGACACGTAGAGTTTGGCTTTTTCGACGATTTCGGGATGGAGGTCGCCCGAAAAACGAAGTTTGCGAAGAAGGGTTGCGTGCAAGGTCGGCAGGACTCGCAGGGCGATGCCGGTGGGGACAAATGGGTTTTGAACCAGAGTTTCTCGGACCCGTGTTTCGATGAACCATGAGTCCGACGTCACGATCGGAATCAACAACGCTGGCACGGTTGGACGGCGAGAGGCCATGGCGATCACGTCTTGGATCCGGATCAGTGGGTTTCTCATGAGTTTCTCGACCACGAGTGGGTTGTTGTCGTGAATGAGTCGTTCCAAGATTCGTCGATCCTGCCCGGCGGCCAGGGTTCGCTTCTCGCCCAGACTGACCTCGCGGGGAATGGGAAGTTTGGTGTCCGGCAGACGGACTCCCGGTCCTAGAGCCTGATGGGCCGGGTAGTCACGGAGCATGCTCAAGATCGAGTCGCGTTTGGTTTCGTGCGCGGCAACGTAAAGTCCTTGAAGCAATTCGTACTCGTCAGCAAGTCGAAGGCGGATCAACCAGCTCGCCGTGGCCAGCATGGCGTCGACTTCGGCCGTTCGTCCCCAGAGCGCGCCGCGAACCAACTGGTCAATGAACCAGACGGCCTCTTCCGGCGAAAGCGTTCGGAGAACTTCGTCGAGCTTTGCTCGACGCATTTGGAGCTCTGGAAAAGCACCGACCACACGGATTGTGCGGTCGTAAAGCGCCACAAGGTGATCGGGCGCTGGCGAAGTCAGGGCGTCTTCCTGGACCACTTCGATTTCCATCGATTCGTCGAAGTCGTCCTCGTGCACCGGAACTCCTGAAGTTATCGCAACTCTACGCGCACCAGAATTGCTTTATTCTCGCGGGCTCGGGCGGGTGGGTCGGTGAACACTGCCATGAAAGGTGTGCTTGCATTGGCCTCGACACCCTTGGGGCTCGCCGGGCTAAGTTGGGCCACTTCCTCGGTGGTTTGGGCACCGGCCAACGCGTCGAAATCAATGATTCGCCCGCTGACCGTATTCATCTCGCCGAGAACCTTTTGTTGGTCGTCGAGGAGCATCACTCGGATTTTGACCGGCTCGCTGGTTTTGCCTCCAGCATTCGCCACGTCTCCCGAGACGACCAGAATGCTGTCCTTTTTGCCCACGGGTAGAAGCCGCGAGAATACGTTTTCGGCCGAAATGGGGTTGGCAGGCTCAACCGGCGCCGGCGCAGGTGCAGCTTTCACCCACTCGTCGCGTGGGGTGTAGGCTTTGCCTTCGACCAACACGTCCATCATGTTGTCGAATTGACCGAAATCAAGGATGCCGTTGGTTCGAAACGCCACGTATCCCAGGACCGCGACGACCGCGAGAATCAGGATGAAAATGAAGTTCACAAATTTCTGAAATCCACCGCCTCCGATTCGATGCGGTGCGGCGTCGAATTCATCACTGAGATCCACGGGGCGCGGAGCCGGCGCTCGTTTGGGCTGTTGTTTTGCCGCGGCAGGGGCAGGCCGACCTGCCGGCCGCGGTGCTGCGCGAACTGGAGCCGGGGCAGGAGCCGGGGCTTCCTCCGCCGCGTTCGGGTCGTAGAAGTTTTCCTGGCCAAAGCTGGGGTCGACCAAATCTTCGGCGGGGCCGAAATCGCTGGCTTGATTTCCCAGAATCTCGTGTTCGTCTGGCAGGTCGTCGAGTGGAAGCGACGACATCAGCGGCTTTTTGTAGGTCGGTTTGGGCTCAACAGGGCTGGGCGCGGAGGCGCGACTCAGTGTTGGCGTGGATGCTGCCAGCACAGGGGCTGGCGCGTCTGTTTTCTCGACCTCATCAAAAACGTCCGCAAATGGGTCCACCATGGCTTGGGCTTTCACCGCGGGCAATGCGGCGGTACCGCCGTCGAAGAGGTCGATGCCAGCGGGTGCTGGAGTCTTTTCGACGGGTTCGGGCTTTGCGGCTGCTTTGACGGGAGCGAAGGGAAACGGATTATAATCCGGTGCCGCGCTCTTTGAGCGGCCTTCCTCCCGATTCGTCGATGGCAGACCGATCATGGTCTTGCGAGGGTCGACTTCGTCGTCGGCGACCGGGTCTTCGGTGTTGCCGGGCGACGAAAACAGGGTGTTAGAGAATCCAAGGTCCAAGTCTTCGGCGAAGCTCTCGTCAAAGAGATCGGCCAAATCCTGTGTGGGAGGATCGGCGACGCCTTCATTCTTATAGTAGACTTCGGCGGTGCCGGCTGAGCCTAAGCGCACACGGAATGTATGGTTGCATTTAGAGCAGCGAACCTTTGAACCACGTGTGGTCACTCGGTCCGGTGGCAGGCTAAATCGCGTCGAGCACTCGGGGCATTCAACGATCATGAATCACCTTTTCAGGGAAGGTCGCGACGGGGTTCCGACGCTGTGGTTGGCCGCGAGGGCTGGTAATCTCTGACCATGCCTTCAAGGCGTCGCACGGTGCTTTCAAGCTGTCGAACACGGGTATCAAGGACCCGCACTTCTTTTCGCATTTCTGGAATATGTGTCATCTGGTCAACGGCATCTCGCATGCGTTCGTCGACTCGTGTCTGCATTTCATCCAAAGACCGCTGTGTGCCGTCGATGAAATCTCGCAATGCCTTGGATCCTTCTTCAAGGACGTCGGCTTTGCGTTTCACTTCGTCGCGAAACTGCGTCACCGGGCTCTGCAGGCGATTCATGATGTCTTCGCCCGATTGCTGAATGATGTAGCGCAATGACGCTAAGGGCAGCAGCCGCTTATGAGCTTTTTCTTGTTCAAAAATGATCTGCGCCAACGTGACGTTGGTCAGGTCTTCTTTGGACGAATTGTCGATGATTCGGATGTCTTCACCGTCGCGCACCATGTCCCGAATCTCTTCAAGCGTGATGTACGTACTCCGCTCGGTATCGTAGAGCTTCCGGTTGGAATATCGCTTGATGATTTTTGTCATGGGGCAGGTCCGGGAGTCTTAGAACTCGGCGCCGATCGAGAACATCGCCTGTGAAACATCGGCGATGACGCCTTCGAGGCCGAAGCTCAGCACCCAAACATTCACGCGAGTTCCGAAGAACACTCGGTTGACCTGAGCGTCGTACTGCTCAAATACGAATTCTGGCGAGAATGTCGTTGAGCCTTCGCCTGCAGGACGATCGGTGTCGAATTGTGGCGAACGCGGGTCTTGTGGGTAACCGTTCAAAAGTCGGCTTGAGCCCACGATGAAGAGCATCTGGTAACCGACGTACGGCGTAATCGACATGACTCCTGAAATCCCAAAAGATTTCGAGAGGCTCATGTCGCCGCCGGCAGTGATCAAGTTCAGGTCGGGTGAGCCGAGCAGGGTGTTCACACTTCCGCGGATCGCGAGATCTGGGAAGTAGTAGAAGCCCTCGTTGAGCGCCCATTTGAGGTCAGCCCCAAGCGTGAACATGTCGCTGTTGAAGATATAACCGAAGTTGCCCGCCATCTCGAAAGAGAATGGGAGTCCTTTTCGGACCTGCAAATTCCCCATGAAGAGAGACGAGTTGGGGTCACGGTCTTCGACCGCAAGCTGCCAGTGTTCTTCGTCCTTGGGGATGAAAATCAGCGAGGTCTGAAAATTGAGAGCGAACCCTGCTTCACCCAGCGTTTCAGCTGGCGAACCGATTTTTGGCGCAATGACTTGCCCCATGTCGGTGACCAGATTCTCAAACAATTGTTTGTTGGGTTTGACGGTGCCACAGGCATTCACGCAGGGCGTCGTGATATTTCCGTTCGCATCTTTGATCGCATATTCCTGCGGATCAAAGGTCGCAAAACGAGAAAGGACCAGGTCGTTGTCCAAAGCCATTGCTTGCGATGAGATCGCGGCACTCGCTAGGAGACACGCAAGACCGACGAGAGACTTTCGAGACATCGGATTTCCTCTGCTTCGTCCAACACCAAAAGGGCGTCATGAGGTCTGGGTGATTAAACAAGGCCTCAATTAGCACCGTGCCAGTCTGACCGTCAAGAACCACCATAACGGATAAGGCTCTCAACAGCTTGGCTGGCAGTGTCTAATCGAGTCGACCAATCACCAGAAATTTCGATCCACTTCCGATCGCGCGAAGCCAAAGTCTCTCTGCAGAGATTCCAGAACTCGCGTCGTTTATGGGGGAGGTGACGTTGTGCATCATCCACCCATGGGACATCGATGTCCATCAACAGGTACAAGTCGGGCACGCGCCGCTCGGATTCCTCTAAAATCCAAGCAGGACAATTTCCAAAAAGAATCTGACTCCAAATCGTGGTCGTCAGCACATCGGTGTCACAGATCAGCACCCGATTGGCCTGAAGTGCCAGGGCATCTTCGGCGGCGATTTGCCCGCGAGCGATGCGTGGGATGTCCTTTTCGAAACATTCGCCGTCCTGGGGTTCAAGCAGTGGCCGTGCGTACTCGTGAACCCAGCGGGTGTTGAATCGCTCGGCCAGATTGGCCGCCAACGTGGTTTTGCCCGTCGACTCGGGCCCAAAAACGCAAACCCGTTTCAAAAAGTAGGGGCGAACGACCTCGGGCAGATAATCCCAGTATTTCATGGGATCGTTGCGAATCATGGTGCCCGAGACGTTGACGAGTTCACGGGCCTGATCCACCGGCACAAATTGAGCGCCAAGCCTTTGCGCCAACTCGTAGCCATAGGATTCACTGGCAAAGACGTAATCGGGCCCCTCGGGCATCACACGTCGAATCGAGCGAATCCAGAGCTCCCAAAAATTGGGATCGTCGGCGGGTTCTTGGGGATTTTCGTCGTCGATATGCACGACGTTCGAGTCAGGAAACATCGCTGACATCCACGCATGACGCAGCTTTCCAGGGATGGGTTCGGCCTCGATGCTGCAAACCAGAACCGTCAGATCATCGACGTAATGTCGCGCGAAGTCCGCCAGGTATTGGTGTCCACGATGGGGCGGCAAGAACTTGCCCAGGATCATGCCAGTTGTTCGCGCCGCCATGCTTTCATCCATGTCCAGAGTCCCGACGCCGCCAGAAGCAGGAAAACCCCGTAGAGTCCCGCCGTCAGATCCAGTCCTCGGTTGATGTAGACGCCAACGGCGAGCACGTCGACCACGATCCAAACCAGCCAGTTTTCCAGAACCTTCCGGCCCAAGAGCCATTGAGCCACAAGGCTTAGGACCGTCGTTGCCGCGTCCCAATAGGGAAGGGCCGCGTCGGTGAAATGTCCCACGCCATAACCCAAACCGACGATGCCCACCGCACTTGCTGCACCCCAGGCCGCGCGTTCAACCGTCGACAGCGTCTTGATTTCTGCCGGCCCTTGGTTTTTGCCTTTGAGCCAGTAGTGCCAACCATAGAGCTGCATGAAGATGTAGATCACCTGCAGGCCCATATCGCTGTAGAGCTTCGCATCTTTGAAAATGAAGATGTAGAGCGTGACCATCACAAGCCCAGTCGGCCAACACCAGATATTCTGGCGAACGGTCAACGCAACACTGACCAGCCCGACCAGCGTTGCCGCGAGCTCGAGGTGGTTCATCGCGCCAAAATAAGCGGCAATGGAGTCCAAGAAGATCATGGCGCCGAGAAGTAGAGGATGACCATCCCGAGCATCCACAACGCCATATTTACCAAGAATGGCGTATCGCGAAGGATCAAATCAGTGGGGGAGTCGTCGGTTTCACGCAGCAGCAGCAGGTAGAATCGTGAAATCCCAAAAACCGTGAACGGAATGGTGCCGGGCAGGTACGGCGATGCAAACGGGGTGTGAACCGAGCGCATGGGTTGGTCGGGAAGGGCCGCACTGAGCGTGTAGATCGTGTAGGTCGCAATCGTGAGCCCACCCACAAAAAGCACCGCAAAGTTGAGTTGCTCCGAATTATAATGCTTGAGCACCTTTCGGACTTTGTCGGCTCGGCCCAGCTCCACCAGGCGCAGTTCGTTCATTCGCTTGCCCAGCGCCAGATAGAGCGCCAACAAGAACGTGCAGATCACCAGCCAGCTTGAGATGGCCACATTGATGGCCCAAGCCCCAGCCATGACCCGCATCACAAACCCCGCAGCGATGATCGTCACGTCGATGTAGGGCACATGTTTGAGCTTCACCGAATAGGCGAAGTTCATGATGAAATAAGACAGGATGACCGCGCCAGCACGCCAGTCGATCAGGAATGCAAGAGCAATGCTGCCGGGTGCGATGATCGCAGCAGCCGTTCGCGCGACACCGATGGGGAGCTCACCCTTGGCAATCGGGCGGTTTTTCTTGATGGGATGATTTCTATCCTTTTCGACATCAAAGATGTCGTTCATCAGATAGACCGCTCCCGCCGTCAGCGAAAAAAGGAGTGCCGCAGCCACTTCCTTGCCCAAGAGTTCCGGAACAAGAAACGCCTTCGAGAAAAAGAGCGGCGCCAAGACAAATATATTCTTAACCCATTGGTGGGGTCTCAAAGTCTTGAGGATCCCACGCAGGATCTTGCGTTGGGCTTGGGGTTCTATGGCTCTATCACTCATTGCGCGCACTTGCCTTCGAGGGGACATGCTTTATAAAGACATTCGCGCGGACTTGTCACGCGTGGGTCGGCATGGTTTTTTGCGACCCAGGTGTCTAGCCGGCATCTTGTTTGATATGAATCTGAATTTGTTGATGCATGTCGATTGATCCATCCACATTGAGAGAGTCCGTTCTGGTCGCATATTTCGTGCTGCTGGGCATGCTTGCGTTCTACGGCTCTCATCGCTATCTGATGGTCTACCTCTACAAGCGTCATCAGGGCCCAGATCCTGAGCCTGGTCGCTATTTTGGCCCTCAAGAATTACCCGTCGTTACCGTTCAATTGCCGCTCTACAACGAGCGCTACGTTTGTGAACGACTGATCGACGCGGTCTGCAAGCTCGACTACCCGCGAGACAGGCTTGAGATTCAGGTTCTTGACGACTCAACGGACGATACGGTGGATCTGGTTCGGGCGCACGTCGCCCGTTGGAAGGGCGAAGGCATCGACATTGTCCATATCCACCGCACCGATCGCACGGGCTATAAGGCTGGCGCGCTTGAGGCCGGCATGAAGGTCGCTCGCGGTGAGTTCATCGCGATTTTTGACGCGGATTTCATTCCACAGGCCGAGTTTCTTCAGCAGACCATTCATCATTTTTCTGACCCCAAAGTGGGCATGGTGCAAACGCGTTGGGACCATATCAACCGCGGATACAGCCTGCTCACAGCGGCTCAAGCCGTCTTGCTCGATGGTCATTTTGTGATCGAGCATACCGCCCGAAATCGCTCGGGCCGGCTGTTTAATTTCAACGGAACGGCCGGGATTTGGCGGCACGCCGTGATTGAAGACGCAGGCGGCTGGCAGCATGACACTCTGACTGAAGATCTCGACCTCTCGTACCGGGCTCAACTCAAGGGATGGAAGTTCATCTTTTTGAGAGACGTCGCGGTTCCAAGCGAGTTGCCCGTCGAGATGGGCGCCTTGAAATCCCAACAACATCGCTGGGCGAAAGGGTCGATTCAGACCGCCATCAAGTTGCTGCCGACGATCCTGAAAAGCGACTTGCCAGCCTTCATGAAAATCGAGGCTTTTTACCATTTGACGGCGAATGCAGCGTATCTGTTGTTGGTCTTCTTGGCCGTGCTGATGCCGATCGCGACCGTGATTCGGATGCACGAAGGCTGGATGATTACGTTGATGGTCGACCTGCCGATTTTCCTGGGCGCGACGGTGTCCATCGTGACGTTCTACTGGACGTCTCAGCGTGAGCTTGGACGTCCACGCCTGGAGATTCTTCGGTTGTTGCCTGCGGTGATGGGGCTTGGTATCGGCCTTTCGCTCAACAACTCAAAAGCCGTGATCGAGGCGCTGTTTCGGCACGAGTCGCCCTTTGTTCGAACACCCAAATACGCGATCGAAAACCGCGGCGAATCATGGCTTGGCAAACGATACATACGTAAGGCCAGCGTGTTGCCCTTGGTTGAGCTCCTGCTGGGCGCTTGGTTCTCCGCCTCGATCGTTTTTGTCATCATGTCTGCCCAAGAAGGTGTCTACAGCCTGCCTTTCTTGATGCTTTTTCAGTTCGGGTTTCTCTACGTTGCGGCCTTGAGTCTGTGGCATGGATTCAAGGCTCGAGGCGGACGAACGAGGGCAGCTCTCGATGTCGCCGAAGCCGGGTAAACCCCTCTACACCTTTGGCCTTCTCCTCATTCTGGGGTGCTGGGCACTCCCGTTTATTACCAACGATGGCCTGTTGCTTGGCGTTTATGCGTCGCTGTTCTTTGTCTACGCCCTGACCTGCCGAAACCTCGACTCCCTAAGCCTGCCAGCACTTCTGGGGCTCGCCCTCACACTGCGTTTGGGCCTGGTTTGGCATGACCCTGTCTTGTCCGACGATCTTTTTCGCTACGTTTGGGAAGGACGAGTCTGGCTGGCCGGGCATAATCCTTTTGTGGAATCGCCGAGCAGCATCACGCTTGAGGCCTTGCGCGACACCGTGATTTGGCCGCGGATCAACCATCCCGAAGTTCCAACGATCTACCCTCCCGCTGCGCAGGCGATCTTTGCGTTGAACGCGCTTCTTGGGGGAGGTCCCGTCTTGTTGCGCCTGATTTTTGTCGCCATTGAATTCGGCTGCGTTGCTGCGGTCATCAAGATTGCGAAACCCTCGACCTCGGTGCTTGGCCTGTATTTGCTCAACCCGCTCGTGATCGTCGAGTCCGCCTGGAGTGGGCATATCGACGTGGTCGCGGTGGGTTTTTTGGCCGTCGGAATTCTGCTTTGGGAAAAGGGGCGCGGCATTTCGAGCGTGTTTTTCGGACTGAGCATTGCGACCAAATTCCTAGGGGTGATCGGTCTGGCGTGTGTGGCCTTTGCCCCGCTCCGAGAACACGAGTCGTGGGGGGCGCGAATCCGAACGCTGGTGCTCACCGGGCTTGTGGTGGGGTTATTCTACGTCCCTTGTGTGCCGGAACGCCCCGCGGATTTGTTTTCTGGATTTACAACTTACGCCGCGACCTGGCGGTCCAATGACGGGCTCTTTCGCCTGTGGACGCACGTTGCCGAGGCGACCATGAGCTCGGAGTCGTCCGACGGGGAAAAGGTGCTCGTGCATTTAGATGGCCTTGATTCGATGGCGACCCAGCTGCACTGGACCAAGACCTGGGAAGGCCGCGAGCTCCCAAACACGACCTTTGCTCAGGACCAAATCTCTCAATTTCTGGGCAAAGCTGTGGGGGCGGGTTTTGTGATCAGCGTCTTCTTTTTTGCCGTGTGGGTGATTCGCGACCCGTGGCAGGGTTTTGGAGTCACGATGTTCGCTCTCTTGCTGGCTGCCCCCACTGTGCACCCCTGGTACGTCGTTTGGTTGATCCCTTTTGCGCTTCGATATCCCAGAGGTTGGTCACAAGGAGCGCTGGCGTTTAGCGGTTTGGTGTTGATCGGATATCTTGCATGGCTGAGTGACCGACAGGCCGGTGAGTGGCTTGTACCGTGGTGGGCGGCGCTTGTTGAATTTGGTGTGGTGTGTGCTTTAGCGCTTGGATTGCCTCGATTGCGCCTACGTCAGCGCGAGTGATGGGATTTCGGCAAGGCATTGTGCCGTTGACACACAATTTTCAGGTCTGATACACCATGCACGGATTATGCAAAAAACGACGTGCTTAGAAGCAGGATGCGCCATGAGTGATCCCGCCGGGTGGAAAATGCGTATTAACTTAATGTGGGCATTGCTCGCGCTTGTGGCCGCCACAGGCTGCGGTCCCGTTCAGTCGACCTCTCGAATCGGCGAAGCCGCTGTTGCGCTTGAACGCGCGCGTGTGGCTCAGGCCGATCAAAAAGCTCCATACGAGTATTATAGCGCCAAGTTCTACATGCATAAGTCGCGTGAAGAATGGGGCTATTCGGACTTCGAAGCCTCTTTTGATTACGCCACGGAAGCCAAACGGGCTGCCGAAGCCGCGCTGTCAAAAGCCAAAGAGGATCCGTGGAAGGGCTCTCCAGCCGACAAGAATATCACTCCCGAAGAAATGAAAGACACCGGCCGCCCCGAGGGCAATCCGGCTGCTGATCACGACCGGTTGACCGAAGGAGGCATTCGATGAATCGTTTTTTGACCATCGCAGTCTTCGGTATTTTTTCGTTCGTGGTTTCTGGATGCACAACCGGCGCAACCCTTCGTGGTCGCGCCATGGAAATCCAGGCGATGAATAAATCCATCCATGAGCGTGCCTACACCTGCGCTCCCAAGCAGCTCGCTTTTTCTGAGTCCAGTGTTGAATTTGGACTCTACGAGCTTCGACAGGGCAATTTTGTGAAGGCTCGAGATCACCTCGACCTCGCCGAAGAAAATGCTCGTCAGGCAGACCTGCTCTCCGATCATGAAGAATGTTTGGACCAGCGTATCGCTTTGGTCGTCGAGAAGACGCCTACAGCCAAAATCGAGCCCAAACCTCAGGATCAAGACGGCGACGGCATTCTTGATAAGGTCGACCAGTGTCCCGCAGATCCGGAAGACTTCGACACGTTCGAAGACGAGGATGGCTGTCCTGATCGCGATAACGATAAGGACGGAATCCTCGATCCTGCAGACATGTGCCTCTTCGTGGCCGAAGACGTTGATGGGTTCCAAGACAACGATGGCTGCCCTGAAATCGACAACGATCTCGATGGAATCGCCGACATCAACGACCAGTGTCCTGACAAATCGGAAGATTTTGACGGGTTCCAGGACGACGACGGCTGCCCCGACAACGACAACGACGGCGATAATATTGCCGACGCTCTTGACCAGTGCCCACTTGAGCCCGAGACCTACAACGGCAACAAGGATGAGGATGGATGTCCCGACAAAGCATCGTTGGCGAAGATCGAAGGTGATCAGATCAAGTTGAACGAGAAGGTCTTCTTCAAGACCGCCAAGGCCGATATTTTGGCGCAGAGCTTCCCGCTCCTTGACGATGTGGTCGAAATTCTTCGTGAACACACAGCGATCACGATTCGTGTCGAAGGCCATACGGACAGCCGTGGACGAGACTCCTACAACAAGAAGCTCTCGGATCAACGTGCTGGAAGCGTCCGTCTCTACTTGATCGAACGTGGCATTGAACCGTCACGCATCGATTCGATTGGATACGGCGAAGAGCGCCCCATCGATGACAACTCAACCGAGGCGGGTCGTGCGACCAACCGACGTGTTGAGATTCACATCACAAAACAGTAGGTTCTGCGCGGCCCGTTTAGGGCCCCTCGAACACTGAATGGTTGGCATAAATGCAACGTCGTACGATGTCGCGGCCCTTGGGTCGCATCTTTGCTCTGATTCTAGGCCTCTCCAGCTTTGCCCTCATCTCCGTGGCTTCACCCACAGTTGTGTGGGCCCAAGATGTGGAGTCCAAACTCAAAAAGGCGTTGACCGCTGCGGTCGATGACTACGATGTCCTGCAGATTCAGGATGCCGACAAGCGCCTTGAAGACGCCATCAAGTTGGCCGAAAAGAATTCATTCACAGGCCCCACGCTCGCCAATATCTGGGCGATGCTGGGTGTTGTGCGATTTGCGGCGACTCGCGACGAAGCGATCACAGAAGACGCTTTTGTGGCTGCGCTGGAAAATGATCCCAAGGTCATTCTTGATCCAAATTACGCGACCCCGACGCTCGAAGACGTGATGAAGCGCGCGCAAAAACGCGTCAAACCAGGCAACACGACGACGACAGACACCGATCCGGTGGTTACGAAGTTGACGCATACGCCGATCGCGACCGCCGATGCTGGCAAGGACCTGACGTTTGAAACGATCGTTCCCGCAGACATGCCGGTCTACCGCATGTATTTGCTCTTTCGACGTTTCGAAGAACCTGAGTTCAGCCGCATCGAGCTGAAACCCACCAGCACCACTCGCTTTGCGGCGACGATCGCAGGCAAAGAAGTTCGAACGAGCCAGATCGACTACTTTATTTTTGCCGAAGATCGTGGCGGAAATATCATCGGTCGAATCGGTTCAGACACCGAACCGATGAACACCGTCGTGCTTGGCAGCGGCGACGTGAAGCCCCCCAAGAAAAGCGATCCTGATCCCGAGCCAAGTTCTGGCCGGTCCTGGGTGTATTTCACGCTCATGGGGGGATCGGATCTGGGTTTTATCGCGGGCAGCAAAGCAACCGCCAATCCTGAGCGAAATGTGAAGGCAGGCGTCGCGCCGGCATTTGGTCATGCGCTCATCGATGTGGGGGTGATGATCAACGATGCAATGCATCTTGGCCTCTATTTTAGATACCAATTTGCGCCCACTCAGGATTTCACCGGGCTTGTTGTGGACCAGGGCGATGGATTCTTCAACACCAAGGAAGAGTGCTTCGGTCTTGGCCTTCCGGGCGATTGCTTGTTGGGACTTAAGTACAAATGGTTCTTCCAGAACTCCGAATCGATCCGAGTCTATTCGTCGATCGGTTCCGGGGTTGGGCGTGTTCGAAACTGGGTGCGCCTTAAGGAACAAGACCCAAGCCCACTGTGTACGGGTAAAGAAATCTTGAGCGAAGGCGGAACCGACTTCTGCTATCTGCGCGACACCGTGCGAACCGGTTGGGTTCATTTTGGCGTGGGTGGGGGACTGGCGTTCCCGATCACGGACTTCATGGACCTTACGACCGACATGTACCTGATGCTTCTGGTCCCCGACACCTCGGTGAATCTCGATGTCTCAGCGGGTCTGACCTTCCGCTTCTAATGATTGGCGAACGCACCTGAGTGTGCGTTTGTCGGTAGCTTGCTAGCCTTCAGGCCATTCGGCTCAGCGTCTCAAGCAGTCCATGTGCCGTTCCAATCGGATCGGCGGACTCGGCTGGAGACAGCGTGTAAATCAACTTCATATCCGCGGTCAGCCGCAACTTCCCACGCGTGATCTCGATGTAGTCGAGGACTTTGCGCGGGTTGAGTGGCGTCGCAGGATTCAGGTCGATCTGCATGGCAGACGGCCCCACGTCGAGCTTCTCGGCCTTGAGTCCACGTAAACGTATCTTCAATTCCACCACGGCCTTCAGATTCAACACGGGTTGCGGCGCCTCACCAAAGCGGTCACACAGCTCACCAAAGGTGTCGAAGAGTTCGTCCATCGTGCGGGCGAGCGAGAAGCGCTTGTAGAACATGAGCCGGAGCGAGGTCGCTTCGATGTAATCGTCGGGGATATACGCCTCGATCCGCAAATTGACCTCGGGCTCGACGTCGTTTTCGTGAAGGGTTCCACGAAGGTCATTCACCGTTTCCTCAAGAAGCTCATTGTAGAGGTCGAGTCCAACGGCCGATACGTGGCCGGATTGGTCGTCGGACAGAAGGTTTCCAGACCCGCGAATCTCGAGGTCGTAGGTGGCGACCTGAAAGCCGCTGCCAAGCTCAGTATGGGTTTGAATAACTTCCAGGCGTTTCTCGGCGTCCTTGTTCAGCTTATCTTTCGCGGGGATCAACATGTAGGCGTATGCGCGTTCCTTGCCGCGGCCCACACGTCCTCGAAGCTGGTAGAGCTGTGAGAGGCCAAACATGTCGGCGCGGTTGATGATGATCGTGTTGGCGTTAGGGATATCCAACCCACTCTCAATGATGGTTGAGGCCAACAAAACGTTCGTCTCGCCGCGCACATACGCGACCATGACTTCTTCGAGTTTGTTTTCGTTCATTTGGCCATGGGCGACGCGTACGCGAGCCTCGGGCACGAGGTCCGAGATGTGTTCCCGCATCTCTTCGATCGTTTGAACGCGGTTATGAACAAAGAACACCTGACCACCGCGCGAAAGCTCACGAATGATGGCCTCCCGGATGATTCCGTCATTGAATCGTGCCAGATGGGTTCGCACCGAGAGGCGATCATGAGGCGGTGTCGCGATGATCGACAGGTCGCGAATACCGAGCAGGCTCATCTGCAAAGTTCGCGGAATCGGTGTGGCGGTGAGCGTCAGGCAGTCGATGTTGGCGCGCATCTGCTTGATCTGCTCTTTGTGAGTCACACCAAAGCGCTGTTCTTCGTCGACGACCAAAAGCCGTAAGTCACGGAATTCGACACTCTTGCCCAGCAGGCGATGCGTGCCGATCAACACGTCCACTTTGCCGTGACGCGTGGCCTCGATGATGTCTTTCGTTTCTTTGGTGGTTCGAAATCGGTTCAGTGATTCGACGCGCACGCCAAAGGGTGCGCAGCGTTTTCGAAACGAAACCAGATGCTGCTCACACAGGATGGTGGTCGGTACCAGAACGGCCGTCTGTTTACCGTCCAGGGCTGCTTTCATGGCAGCGCGGATGGCGACCTCGGTCTTGCCGAAGCCCACATCGCCGCATACCAACCGGTCCATTGGACGTGGACGCAACATGTCGTCCAGCACTTCCTGAATTGCCCGGGCCTGGTCGGGGGTTTCCTCGAAAGGAAATGCCGCCTCGAACTCAAAATAGGACTCGTCGGGAGGGGAAAACGCGTGGCCCTTACGAAGTTCTCGTTCGGCGTAGAGCTGCAACAAGTCCTGCGCGATGTCGCGGATCTGTGATTTGACCTTGTCTTTGGTCTTCTGCCAGTTCGTGCCGCCAAGCTTGTCGAGCCGCACTCCGTTGGGGGATCCGATGTACTTCTGGACTCGCCCAAGACGATAAACAGGCAGGTAAAGTTTGTCTGAGCCGGCGTATTCAAGATGCAGGAAGTCGTTGGCGATGCCTGCGACTTCCATTCGAACGAGCCCCTGGTATCGGCCGATACCAAAGTCGAGATGAACGACGTAATCACCTGGCGTCAGGTCGCGAAAATGAGAGATCGCCGCGTGTTCGGTGAAGGACGCCGTCGTTGCTGACACTCCTCGGTTACCAAAGATTTCATGTCCTGAGATGACCGCAAGGCTCAATAACTCGGAGCGAAAACCTTCAGAAATCTCACCATGGTAAATCTCGATCACGCCCGCCGGTGGGGGCACGGGCTCGGTCACGTCGATCGGCGGCTCCAGGATGAGCGGGTCTTCTCCTATCCGTTTCAGCAACGATTCCAGGCGCTCGATCTGGCCACGCGTTCGACACGCAAAACAAATCCGTCCGAATCGTTGCTTCCAGAAGTCGAGGTCGTCCTGCAACCACTCCATCGTCTCTTCAACGCTATTATGCCGCTTCCGCAGCTGCACGATGTCCGAATTTGGGCGCGCGGTAAAAGCATGCGAATGGCCTTCCGCCGCCAGCGGCAGCGGCGAATCGGCGGTCTCGATCGCAATTCGACGGAACTCGACCCGCGTCGCACTCCCAAGAAATTGCAGAGCCGAAGCGGATTCCCGGTAATGATCTTCGTAACCGAAGGCCAACTCCTGGTCTTCGACCGTCTGGGCATGTTCAACCCGACGTTTCTCTTCAAGGTCCTGCGCCTGCGAGATCACAAGGTCGGGTTCGTCGACCACCAGCAGAAAATTCTCGGGCACGTAGTCGAAAATGTCGTTCAGGCCTTCATAGAAGGCGGGCAATAACGAGTCGATCCCAACAAAATGCAGTCCAGCGTCGAGGTCCGAAATGATGGAAGACATCGTCTTCGACGGCACGTGTAGCGCACTTCCAAGCGCACGAATCCGAACTCTGGCCTTGCGAATGGTATCGGCATTCAACACCTCGGTGCGGGCTGGGAAGATGTCGCAGCTTTCCACCGACGACCGGGTACGCTGCGTTTTCACGTCAAACGTGCGCATCTCGGCGATGTCATCACCCCACCTTTCGATGCGGACCGGGTCTTCGTGTGCTGGGCTGAAAACGTCGACCACGTCGCCCCGAATGGCGTACGTGGCGGGATCTTCGACGAGGGTGACTTCGGAGAAACCACAGGTGGTGAATGCCTCGCGAAGCCGCGTGTTGTCCCACTCTGCGCCGATCGTGAGAGTCTTTGACCACTGCGTCATCGATTCCATGGGGATCGACTTGCGCATGCAAGCTCGAATCGAGGTCACCAGGAATCGAGGAGGGATCGGGCGAGTGAGGGACCAGAGCGCGTGAGTGCGTGCCAGCGTGAGCTTTCGATCGGCAGATGCCTGATGGTAGGGGCCCACATCGAACTCAGGGAAGAGCACAACGTCGTCCTCGAGCACCTCTTCAAGTTGGCGGCTCACGAAGAGCCCAAGATCGCGGGTGAGGTTCCGTGCTCCTTCTGAATCCGCAGTGACAACCAGCAGAGGTCGTTGAACCCGTCGTGATAGATCGGCGAGCAAGGCGGCCTTGAGCCCGGCCGAAACACCCGTCACTTGGACGTGGGCGTTGGGTTCTCGAAGCTGGATGATCAGATCTTCGATCGGGTAGCTTTCGGAAATGAAGTCTTGCGTCCCGGGTCTATTGACCTCAGGGGTGTGCACTTTGGAGTCAATTTCGGACATGGATTCTACCCGGGACAACGGGGGACGGCCGATTTAGCGAGCCCTACGGTCAATGTCAACGTTAGCCGAGCTAATCGCTCGGATTGGATCGACCTTTGCACATTCACCTAAGCAACGCCCTCTTGATTCAAAAAACGCAAAAAAGGTTAGAAAAATCAAAAGAGTCGTTGAAGGTACGGATTTCCTTTGTTAAGTTGATCAAACACACCGCAGAAAAACTTGTTTTGAGTCCGAAACGATCGCAAGATTGGTTCAGGCGCTGTACGGGCGTGGTGAGGAGAATGAGGATGACGAACAGCAAGATGACAACGTGGGAACAAACGAAAGGTTTTTTCCAGCGATTTCATCAAGATGAATCAGGCGTAGCGATGACGGAATACATCATCGTTTTTAGTCTGGTGAGTCTCGGGGCGACGATATCGCTGATTGGCTGTGCCGTTTATGTAAAGGCCTACCGTGACTTTTTGGTCTGGTGGCTGGCACACCCTGCGGTTTGATGACCTAGGGTTTGTTGTCCGAAAGTGTGACGTAATGTCACACAGGGTTGGAGGCGAATAGCCAAATTCCCGATGAAGCGGCTGGGTCGTTTCAGTTTTTCGAGGTGGCACGATTGGTGCTCTTTCGAAAGACACACTCTTAACGAGGCACTCGCTGAAATAATGCGTTGCTTGGCTGGGAAACCAGTCGATAGAGTGGTGGAAGCATAAGCTTTCACAGAACATTAAAAAAAAAGGCCCTAGAGGCCCAGAAAAGATTGGAGAGTTACATGGATATCAAAAGCCTCATTATCGGATTTCACAACGACGAAGACGGCGCAACGGCTACGGAGTATATCATTCTCCTCATCCTCATCGCTTGCTTCGTCATCGCAATCGTCAAAATGTTCGGCTCGACGGTTTCGTCGAAGTTCAACAAAGCAAACGATTCGGTCACAAACGACGTGACATTCTAAGACCCACTCGGTCTTCGAATCAAAAAGCCGACCTTAGGGTCGGCTTTTTCGTTTCTTGCGGCTACACTCGCTCCGATGGCTACCTTGTCTGTGTCCCGAAAAGTTCCGCATGGTTGATACTCAAAGATTCAATATTGGCGCCGCTGCTGTTCAGGCCGTCTCACGCGTTGCCCACGAGGTGGCGCGCCGTAATGGCCGCGCCGCTGTCCTGCAGGTCGTTCCATACGTGCCGCTGGATGTGGACTGCGTTGCGAGGATTTTGGAAAGTCTGGACGATTTGCCCACGACCACCAGCATCCAGGGCGACGACGGCATCAAGTATTATAAGTTCAGTGATGCCATGCCTGAGCTTCGAATCGAATCCGCAGAACATCTCACGGAGACGACCTCGTTTGGCAGGAATGTGAAGAGCCTATGCGAGGACATGCAATGGTCCCGACGCGCGCGCGCTCAGCACACGCTTCTGGCGTTGGTCGCAGGCTCGTCGCGTTCGAAATTCACCTCGGATTTTTTGGCTTCGCGAACAAAGCTGCCGATGTCTAAGATCCAGAGTGCTCTGAATGACTTCGTGGCCCAGAACTACGTGCATATGGAGGCGGGTGACGCAGATGAACCCATGTACGTCTTCCCCCAAATCGAGTACCCCACCACACTCCTTGAATCGAATCTCGCCGCACTCGCTCCGCCAGAAGAATCGGGCAGTGGGCGCAAGATTTGGTGGCTTCTTGCCGCGGCCGCAACCGTCGTTCTGATATTTGTTGTGATGGAGTGGATGTGAAGTCGATGTTGTTGATCTTTGCGCTTCTTGCGGCGTGCGAGAAGTCAGAACAGATACCGTATTTCAGTCCCGAGCCCGTTGAAGAGTCCGCGCAACAGGCCCCGGCCTCGGCCACTCTGCCAGAGAGCGACGCAGGCGAAGCCGGATCGGATGTGGGTGACCAGACCGGCGAAGGCGGGGACGAGAAAGCCGACGTGACGACGCGTTCTCGTGCGCTGGAGGGGACTCCATACGATGACACAGACGGTCAATTGGTCCTCAAGTACGAAGGGCCAACCGGGGAGTTTGATCTCTATCGCTCGGTGGGTGATCGCCAGTCGGTAGGCGGTAAAGCGCGATTGGAATCAGGAATGGTCATCAATGTCCGTCGCTCAACCGTGCTGGTTAGCCAGCCGCGGATTTTGACCGCTAAACACGATTTGGACGTGATTGCCACGCGCTGGGATCGCGCAGCGAGCCGCAACGGTAAAGAAGACCTGTATCCGATTAAAAAAGGGGAGGAGGTTAAGCTGTTGAAGGCCGAAAAAGGCGGGGTGTGTTGGATGGCGATTGTCGTGGATGATTTTGTAGCAGGTTGTCCGATCACCGAGGATTTCGAGGGTGAGGGTTGGAATGGGGAGCTCACACCTGTCGCGTCGGAGTGGTGGGTGAAGACAGCGGTAGGTGGTGCCCGTGGGTGGCTACCTGTCGACGAGGTTAGTTTTTCGTGGGAATTCGTCACTAAGAAGAAGCGATAGTATGCGGGCAATTATTCAGCGGGTTTCGCGAGCCAGTGTGACGGTTGACGGTGTGGTCATTGGGGCGATTCAGAGCGGCCTCATGATTTTATTGGGCGCAGGCCAGGGCGATACCGAGACCGATTTAGATTACGTGCTCGAGAAGTCGTTGAATCTGCGGATTTTTTCCGATGAAAACGACAAGATGAACTTCTCACTTCTCGACATCAAAGGTGAGTTGTTGGTCGTGAGCCAATTCACGCTCTACGGTGATATTCGGAAAGGGCGCAGGCCAAGCTTTGTGGGCGCTCTGGAGCCCGTTGCAGCGAGCAAAATGATCGACCTTTTTGTCGAGAAAGCTCGGGCACGTGGTGTGAAAGTTGAGACAGGTAAATTCGGCGCCAACATGAGCGTCGAACTCACGAATCAAGGTCCTGTGACCATCATCATCGATTCTAAAAACTGATTTGAGGCTTTCATGACTGATACGATTTTTGGGAAAATTATTCGCGGCGAGTTGCCTTGCGACAAGGTTTACGAAGACGAGCATTGCCTTGCGTTCCGCGACATCAATCCAGGCGCCCCCACGCATATCCTGCTGATCCCCAAGAAGTTCATGACGAACCTTTTTGAGGCCACTTCGCAGGATAAGGAAGTGTTGGGACATATGATGGTTGTCAGCTCGAAAATCGCTACAGAACAGGGCCTGGAAGGTTATCGACTGGTTGTGAATAATGGTGAAAGTGCCGGACAATCCGTGTTTCATCTTCATTTACACATCATGGGTGGTCGTCCAATGGAATGGCCTCCGGGCTGACTCTCAGGGTGGCGACAATTTCGACGTCGACCTCTTCGTCGTGCTCTTTCCACGCCATGATCTGCCTTTCTATCACGTCAACAGACGCGCCATGCAAAGCCGTCAAACGAGCAATTTGCCCGCGGGTCAGTGGAGCGAGCAATTTGGCGCGAAGGCTAGCCCAAGTGTCTGTGGATCGCTGAATTCCATCCGCCAATAAGCGATGCCAGACTTCGAGTTGAACGGTCTCCAGCTGGACCGGGGCACAGGCCGCTCCCTGTAGGCTTTCCCAGAGTCGTTCACGAAAAAGCCTCGCTTCTGCGGGCGGGACGGTCTGGTCGAGTACGCATCGCGGGTGATCCATCCATTTGATGATTTCGGGAACGAGGTGTTCGAGACGCTCTTCGACCCCTTGTTCTTTCTGTCGAACGATCCGATGTCGTTCAAACCCCATCGTGGTGACTTTCAACAGAAGCCAGGTTTCTTGGGTTTCTCCGATCGTGCCGACATGGCGCGGGCAGCTTCTTTCAGACTCCTGTGAATAGGTTGCAGCAAGCCTATCAAGCTGCGTGAGCGCTTCGAGCGGGTTAACCGCTGCCGTCGCAGGCTTGAGGGACCGGAAGCCCGTATGGGTGGCGTCAGCCTGTTTCAGTTTGGACTTCAGTCGATGTCGCATGCCGAGCGTGTCGTTCCATTGATGAGGCCGCGGCAAGAGGACCTGTACAAAATCCGTTTGGCTTCCTGGGCGTACAAGGCGTCCGATCCGCTGCTCGATCGCGTGCGGCGTCCATGGAAGGTCTAGGAATACCATGCGTTCGCAGTCCTGCAGGTTTACACCTTCCGAAAGACAGTCGGTGCAAATCAGAATTTGAAGTTCCTGATGGTTGGACAGCTCCACACCATGCGCGCGTGGCGCGAATCTGCAGAGAAGGTCGTCACCTTTGGCTTTCCCGATGCCCGTCGAAATCGCGGTGCTGCCAGTGATCATGCCGATCCTAGCGCTTGGTCCCAACGCCTCTTGGAGTCGTTTGAAGAGACCTTCAGCCGAGCGTTGATACGTCGCGAAAACCAAACATTTGCGACCGTCTTTGACGCATTCAGCTACCGCGTCGTTCATCCCGCCAGATTCGTCGATCGCCCGTCGCGTCATCGCTTCCAGCATGTTCAGCCGTGACTCGTCCTCGATAACCTGGTGGCGGTGGAGGTTTGTCTCGCGTTTCTCGAACATGAAATGCAGCACAGCTTGTTCACCGCCTTCACCAAAGAACCCCCCAAAATCCGAGCGTTCAAGGTGTCTGCCTTGGGCATCGAGCTCAAGCCAACGCGTATGAAAACTCGCCAGATGGCTCAGCGTTCGCTGCAACGAATGCGGCCCTCCCTCCCAGGACCGAAGAACATGGTCCACGAAGAGTCCACGGGGCCAGTCCCCTTCTAGCAGGGATAAATGCATGCTTCGAAGTTCGGTTTCCAGATTCTCCCATAACCACTTTTCGGACGGTGTGGGGTCATAGGGCAACATGGCCAACGCCACGTCTGGCCGACTTCTCATCATGCCAGTCGATACGTGTTCGCGCCGAACACAGAAGAGGCGAAGAAGCTCAGTGATATCGCTCTTGCCTTGCTCGGCAGCGGTGAACGCGTCCCGCAGGCCAATTCCGGTCCAGGGGCGGGTGTCATGATCGGCAAGGAAGAGGCGAAGCAAATGGTAGAGATCCCAAACGGAGTTCACCACGGGAGTGGCTGTAAGGAGCAGCAACGGGGTGTTCAGCGAAAGCGCCTCAAGGCACCCATAACGATTGGTGTTTGGGTTTCGGAAGTGGTGCGCCTCGTCGACAATGATCACCGAAAAACCAGCCTCAAATCGCTGTCGGCTCATCGCCGTGTGGGTGAGTACCTGAACCTCTCCCTGCCCAAATCCGGCGCTTTCCGCCGCTTTCGTCCACATGGTGCGCAATCTTGCGCCGGCGCAAATCAGCAGTGGCCTGTCGTCGCCGGTTCGCCGCCGCAAGCGCACAGCCGCATGAAGACTCATCCGGGTTTTCCCTAAACCGACGCCATCGGCCAACACCGCACCTCCGAATTGATGCGCCATATCGACGAGTCTCACGACCCCCTCGCGCTGAAATTTTTCCAGATCGTCGCTTTGAATCGGGGGCTGAGCAATCGCAGCGATAACCTGCTTCATCCAGTCTTGGGTATTCATGCTGCATGGCTCAAATCGGCGTTGGAATCACCTTCAGCCCACTCCCTGAGCGTGTGCAGGTCATGCTTATCCAGTCCAAGTCTTGCCGCGACGTACTCGTCGTTCATGGGAACCCCTTGTTGGGCTTCTTTGAGCAGGGCTTGGCTCACCGGGAGCATACGAATGCACCAGGCAAAATGCCGCCGATAGCCTCCACGCGCGCGCTCAGAGTAAGCGCGCGCCGCGGCCCGCATCGGCAAAGAGCCGAGCAAATCACACAGGCTTTGGGCGTGTTCATCGTTTTGGCAGGGCAGGTAATAGATCGTATTGAGCGGGACAGACCCCTCATTGGCGATGCTGGGTGAGAGCCCAGGCGCGATATCGCGCCAGACGACTTTCGCGGCGAGCGTGTCGGGTCGCACACGAAAGGCCTGCCAGATTGGCTTGGTGGGGTCGTGGTCGCTTCGTTTTTTGAGCACGCGGTCGTGTTTGGCGAACCAGGAGCTCACACTATCCGGCAATTTAACGAGTTCCTTCCCCTCAGCATCGTAGGGCCAAACGATGACCTCTTTGGTTCCGCCCGGGTCTGAGCCTTTTAGTACCGGACGAAGAAAGGGCAGGACTTCGTTCCCGATCTGCCCAAGCAATTCATCCTGTTCCCCCACAAATACGTGATTGGCCCCGGTAAATATGCCGCGCTGGGGTTCGAAATTACTGGGTCCATGTTGATGCATTTTGGCAAGGATCTTGTCGATTTCCGGTGGAACAAGGACCCATGGGGAGCCGTCGATGGGCAACTTCTGCTCCCAGGTTCGAATTTCTTCCCCCGCCCAAACTTTGACCTGGCTTTGGCTCTGACCCTTGGTTCGTCTGACATGGAGACATGCCGGGTAGGTTGTGGCGTCGAACATGGCTCGAGAGCCTTCGGAAAAATCTTCGATGCCCAGCACCTGATTTTCGCCAAGAATTCGTCGGATGCCAGTGCCCTGCAACGACCGAAACATCTTGCTGGGCACGAGTGCAACAAGCTGACCGCCGGGTTTGAGCAATTCGAGTGAACGCTCCAAAAATACATTTGCCAGATCGACTTGGGCGCCAAATGGGACCCTGATTCCCCTGGATTTCGCGGATTTCCAAAGGGTCGAACGGGTGCTTTGATATCGGGCGCCCAGAAGCGCAGATCGCGTTCGCTCAACCCGGTGTGCCCTGACCCAGGGAGGATTGGTCAGCACGAGGTCAAAGCCGTTTTCGGCGAACACATCCGGGAATTTTGCGGCCCAGGTGAGCAAAAATGCGTCGTCGAACTCCTGCACGCGGCCCAGAAGTCCTTCAAGTCCCGAAATCTCGGCTCGAACCGACTTCAGGGATTTTGCGGTGTTCTTTTTCGGGGCAGCGACCCCGAACATGTCTTTCTGTTCGAAGAGCGAGACCAGCTGCGCTTCATCTGCCAGCAATCGTCGCAATCTGTTTTCGAGAATCTCGGTGGTCAATTGCCGCTCGGCGCGCTCAAGGTCGGCGCGCAACGCCGCCTTCTGGGTGCCATGACAGGTCAGGAACGTCTTTTGTGTTTCGTTGAGCCGCCTTGCGGTCGCCCCCCGCAGGATCCGGGAGCCTGCCATTGCACCTCGTTTTGTGCGCCGCTCGACCAAGTCGGAGACCTCGATAAGCGCATCACCAGTGACGATGCGATGGGAAAGATTGGGCAAGGGCGGCATCGTCGATACGGCCTGATCAGGCGTTGCGCCCAGAAGTGCGATCCAGATTCGCAGCTCACACAGGCGAGTGGCGGTGAAGTTGATATCCACGCCAAAAATGTGGTTATGAACGAGTTCACGGAGCCGGACGTGGTCAACAGGACCGTCAATGAGGGTCCAAAGGTGTCGAAGCTGCTGCAGGGCCTCAAGCAGAAATGCTCCGGTGCCGGCCGCCGGGTCTAGAATACGCAATTTTTGTAATGCCGCTCGCAGTCCGTCCCGAGTGTCGAGGTCGACAAATTTCGCATCCCAAAGGGCAGAAACGCGGTCTGAGTGCCACGAGGTTTCTTGTTGGATATGGTGTTCAAGACCGCGGCGCACCATGCTGTTGACCACGTCAACAGGGGTGTAGAAGGTGCCCGTTCTAGCCCGAGCATCTCCGTACATCAGCCCCTCGAACACCTTTCCGAGCATTTCGGGATCGATCGACGAGCTTTGATTTTCGGCAGGTGCGCCCAAATCGAAGTGGTAGCGCTCAAATAATTCGTCGAGGACTCGATTCCAGACTTCGTCGGGCCAATCTAATTCGGGGTGTCTCAACTCGACTGGCGTGGGGTCAAAGAGACCGCCGTTGAGGAAGGGCACAGTCCCAAGTTCTTTGACGCGTTGTTCTCGGTCTTTGAGGGGAGTGTTCAAAGCGCCGAAAAACAGCGGGCGCAGTGACGAGCGGTAAAACGAGGAGTCTCGTGGCCGCGCCCTCCAGCTTCTCAGCAGGAATTTTGGGTCGTTATTGAGGGCGTTTCGTGACTGCAGAAAGTACATGAAAAGCAGTCGGAGCATCGTGCTCAGTGCGATGGAATGCTGCTCGGAGTCTTCTTTGGGGCCGCCGGTCATGGTGGTTTTGAGGAGTTCGACGGCATCTCGAAATCCGACAAAAAACGCTCGGGTGACGGCTTCTTGGTCGAGCGCGTTTTCGAAGTGCCGTCGCACGGCACGGCCGCGCTCGCGCTCATCAGGTGATACCAACTCCCGAATCGACAGACCTTCCAGCTGCTGCAGACTCATCCGCTCCGGTTCATCACGCGCGATCACCATCCGGCGGACGTCGAAACCTCCATCACTGCGACCACACCCCAGTGTCACCACTACCCGATGCGCGCTGACCCACCACCACAGCGTGACGTCCTCCGGATTGCGGCGCCACGCTGCGCGTATCGCCGCGCGGCTCGTGCCGTGCTCCGGATCCCCATCTACAACCAAAAGCCGAACCCCAGGACCCGACGTCATCAACGTCACGCCGTAGGCTTCCAGCATGCCGAGCCCCCAGCCCGCAAGCGTGCTCGAACATAAACGCAAGGGTCGCGCCTCGAAACCGAGCCGCTGCGCCAAGCCGCGCCAATCCCCTAAATTTAACATGTCCTCGACCGACCGCTTCTGCATGGAACACCTCCCGAATTTTTGGTTCGAGAGGGTTATCGGTCAATGAGGTTAAAAAGTTGCGAATTGCTAAAGTGTAAGCAATTCGCCGGCTTGCGCGTTACTCGTTGTCTTCTTCGATCTCTTTGGCGAGCTCGTCTGCCTTGGCATCTGCGTTCTCTGCAGTGATTTCGGTCTCAGCCGCCTTCTTATATTCGAGCGGGACGACCACTTCTTCGACCACGACCTCCGTGGCCTCAACTTGGGCGGCTGTCTGCGCGGCTGTTTCGGCGGGAGCCTCCTCGACCTTTTTCTCGCAGCCAGATACCCAAAGTGCCGCAACGGCAACGATCAAAAAAACTCGCTTCATTTCGACTCCTCAAGTGCTTTTGTTTCCAGGCGTCTCACGGCTTTTTCGTGGCGCTTCATCTCTTTCTCGCGGAGGACTTTCGCACGTTCCTTCAACTTTTCGCCACTCTGCTCTGATCCGAGGGCCTCGAGTCGCTGGATTTTTGCCATGCGACGCAGGTGCTTTTCGGCTTCGTTCTTCTGTTGAGTCAGAGTGTCACGTGGGGCCTCCCCGGAGTCGATGCCAGGAGCCTCGTTGGGATCCCCGTCTTCTCCCTCACCGGAACCACCGTATTCGCCATCGGAATCGCCGCGCTCCTGGTACGCCTTGCCGCGCCCTTGGCCTTCCTTATCGCCCGATTTGCCGCGCTCTTGGACCAACCGGCCGCCTTCGCCCGACTCCTGATCGTCCTTATCTTTATCCTTGTCCTTATCCTTATTTTTGTCCTTGTCCTTGTCCTTATCTTTGGACTTCGACTTGGCTTTGGCACTCATTTCTTTGCCTGAATGTTCATCGCCCTTCTGACCTTTGCCATCGGCAAAAGCAGGAGAGCTAAAGAGCAGGACCGCACATAATACCCACGAAAATTTCATCTTTTTCCTCCGTTTATCCCGCCACACAAATCCATCTTGCTTAGCGTCGAGGGGTTTGTCTACCTTGTCCCTTGCGTGCATCAGAGCGACTCGCTAAGGTCCCGCGCCGCGAGGTAAGACATGAAAAAATTGGCATTTGCTCTCCTTCTGCTCGGCGCTTGCAGCGACGATGCGGCCACTTCTGCACAAAATAATGGGGAACATGACACCGGAATGGATGCGATTCTCCTCGCAGACGGCGGCGCGGACACCACTTCGTCCCTCGACGCCAGCGACGATGCCCAGGCCGACGCATTGAACGATGCCGGCACTGAGTCGGACGCTCAAATCCCGGTCGACCTTTCACCCCTCGGCGGTGATCGACCTGTGACTCCGATTTTGCCAGAAGATTACGATTCCAACGAAAAACACCCGCTCCTGATCATTCTTCATGGATATGGCGCAACGGGCGCGATCCAGCGAGTTTATTTCCGGACGGATTCTGTTCAAGATGACTTGAACATGATCGTTTTGGCGCCTGATGGCACCACGGATGCTTCGGCGAAAAAATTCTGGAACGCGTCGGATTATTGCTGCGATCTCTTTAAAACAGGTGTCGACGACGTCACTTACATCACGGGCCTCATCACCGAGGCTAAAGCGCGATTTAACGTCGACGAAAAACGAGTCTTCCTGCTCGGCCACTCCAACGGTGGTTTCATGAGCTACCGCATGGCCTGTGAGCGCCCGGACCTCATTGCCGGAATCGTCAGCCTCGCCGGCGCCATGCCGCTCGATACCTCGGCTTGCACGCCAACAGAACCAGTGGCTGTTGCCGAAATTCACGGGACGGCGGACACCACCATTCTTTACGGCGGTGCCTTGGCGACGGCTTTCTCGGCTGGGTATCCCTCAGCGCGTGAATCCGTCGCATTTTGGACCGATTATAATGGTTGTGACACGACCGCAAATACTCCAGATGCCATCGATATTTCTTCGGAAATTGGCGCTGAAACCGACATTGAATCTTTTCCGGGTTGCACAGGTGGTGCATCCGAATTGTGGACCATTAATTTGGGACCACATATCCCCGGTCTTAATCAAGAATTCCCTGTGAAAGTCATGGAATTCCTCCTCGCACACCCCAAGCCATAAATGGAATTTTTTGCCGCCAGCCCTCGAGGTCTCGAGGATCTTCTTGCAAGAGAATTGCAGGATTTAGGAATTAAAAGCGCGCGCGCAAAACGTGGCGGCGTCATGTTTTCGGGCACCATCGAGGACGGATACCGCGCCGTCTTATGGAGCCGGCTCGCCAGCAACATGTTGTTGCAGATTGCGAAATTTCGCGCGCCTGACGAAGACTCGCTCTACCGCGGGGCATGCAAGGTTCAGTGGGACGAACATCTCAGTGTTGACGACTCTTTTGTGGTCCACACGACCTTGGTGCGCGCCCGTTTTGACCACACGCATTTTGCGTCGTTGCGAATCAAAGACGCGGTCGTCGACCAGTTCCGCAAGATCTACGACAAACGCCCTAACGTGGACACGGTTGAGCCCGACATCTACATCCACTGTCATGTCGATGGTGATGACGCCTCGATTTACATCGACCTTGCTGGCGAGAGCCTGCATCGTCGCGGGTATCGTTCGCGTTCGACCGAGGCTCCGCTCAAAGAAAACGTCGCTGCAGCTTGCCTGATTCGCGCCGGCTGGCCTGCGATCGCGGCCAAGGGTGGGGCGTTCATGGACCCGATGTGTGGTTCTGGAACTTTTTTGATCGAAGCGGCGATGATGGCGACCGACACCGCACCAGCACTGGGCCGCGAGTCCTTTGGATTGGAGCGCTGGCGACAACATTCGGCAGCAACCTGGGGCGCATTGATCGAAGAAGCCCGTCGCCGAAGCGATATCGGTTTGGCGAAATGTCCCATAATAGTCGGGTCGGATCGCAGCCCAGACGCCGTGGATGCTTCGCGCGAGAATATCCTGAATGCAGGATTTGGTGATTTTATTCAGGTCGAGAAACACGAAGTTCGGGACGCTCGGCCTTGCGCTGAGTTTGGTTTGGTCATGACCAATCCTCCCTACGGCATTCGTATCGATGACTCGGAACGTCAGGCCCATCGCTCGCTTGGGAACGCACTGATTGCGCATTTTGATGGCTGGCGCGCCAGCATCATTACGGCAGGAAAAGAGCTCGGCATGGAGGTCGGCCTTCGTGCTAAGAAAGTGATTCAGGTCGATAACGGCCCGATTCAATGTGTTCAATTAAATTTCGAAATTGAAGAGCGGAATATCTTTCATGAGAGAAGGATTAAGCCCGCGGACTTAGGTTCCGATCTAGAAGAGGAGATGAAAAATGGCTGAAGCACCTACATTTATTCGGATGAAAGAAGATATGAAGGACGCGATGCGCGCCAAAGACGCAGACCGTCTTGGTTCGATCCGCATGCTCATTTCGGCTCTCAAAAATAAAGCCATCGATCTGCGTCGCGATGTGACCGAAGAAGAAATTCTGGAAATCATGGCCACCGAGGCCAAGAAACGACGTGAGTCGATCGACCTCTACACGACTGGGGAACGCCCAGACCTCGTCGCGAAAGAAGAAGCGGACTTGGTGGTTATCGCGGCCTATTTGCCCGAGCCACTCAGCGAGGCAGAGGTCGTGAAAATGATCGAAGAAATTATCGCCGAGACCGGCGCCTCGACCAAAAAAGATATCGGCAAGGTGATGGGAAAAATTGTTTCCCTGACCAAGGGCCGTTTCGACGGCGGTCAAATCAAAGACCTCGTCATGGCTCGCCTGGACTAGTCCGCAGTGAGCAGTTGGCGGCTGGCAGTTTAGTGCCGTCGCGGCAATCAATTCCCCAATTTGTGATTTGCGCCTGGCTGGCCTGCGATTCTGCGACCGGGCCGTCAGGCCCGGCTGTGTTTGCCGCCGCCCGCTCACCGCTCACCTGCTCACCGCGTACGGCTCACCGCTTACGGCTCACCGCTTACGGCTCACCGCTCACCGTCAAGGTTTTGGGATTTTGATCAGGCTGATCATCGCGCTACCGCTCAAAAAGTAGATCAGAACCAGGGGATGGAAGCCGGCGCCAAGCATCGTGTACGTGCCGCCCCAGATTTCCGCGTGCGTATTCCCGGTCCAAAACGCCACGCCGAGCACGGCGACCAGCGCCAGACTGGTAGGTATCGGTGTGCCCTCGTAGTATTTCACCTTGCCGGACTCGTCCGCTAGGTCTGCGGCGGTCACGTTGTAGCGCGCCAATCGCGAGATTCCGCAGCACACAAAATAGGCGAGTACCGCGACATCCCAGCCACCTCGGAAACCGAGGGTAAAGGCTAACACAGCTGGAGCTACGCCAAACGACACAACGTCCGCCAACGAGTCCAAGTCGGCTCCAAGGCTTGACCATTTCTGGCGCTTGCGTGCAACCCAACCGTCAAACGCATCAAAAATGAGTGCAATCGGCAAAAGTACGAAGGCCATCCAAAAAAAATCGTCATTTTTAGTGTCCAAATAATTCAAACACAAAAAGATCGAAACAGTGCCACACGCCGCATTTGACAGCGTAAGCAGGTCGGCCAAGGCATAGGACCTCAGCATGGAAAAATGCTTTTTCTGATTCACTCGGCCTCGATTACATGAAGTTCATATCGCCCAAAATTGTCGACTTTGATTTGTTTGATGCCAAAGACGATTCGATTCTCGCCAGGACTGATCGCGGGCGTTGAGGGGTACGTTACCATAGACGTTGCCGAGTCGATGAGTTTGTCATCGGTATCGATAAGGCGATACTCCAACTTGAGGTTCCTCAACGTTTGTTCCCCAACGTTGCGTAACTCCCACTCTGCCTGAAAATATGCCAGTCCGGCGAGCGCGGTCTTAGGGTTCCCAATTTTCGTTTTCCGCTCAAAGAAATCAAGTTTCACTGAGGGGGGCTGCGGGATATCCCAGATCAGCTTGACCGGAATCAAGGCAGGATATTCGGGTGGCGCCGGCACCGAGTCGGCCAATTCGACGATGAACCTCGCCTGCGTGACGCCCGGTTTGCTCTTGATTGTGCTCGAAATCGCATGCAAATCGCCGGGCCGCATCGTGCCATTATGGGTGTCCAGATAATTGACGGCGTTTACGGCCACGACTGTGCCGTCTGCGGCCACCAACTCGACCCGTCCTTTTAGCTTTGAAAATTCGTTCGGTCCGTCGTTTTTGAGCAACGCCGAATACACAAAAAATGACCCGGTATCGTAATCGTTTTGTTCGATTTTCTTGCCCACGAAACTGAGTCCAGGGGCTGGGACAGCGCTGAAGACAACGTCGATGGCTGCTTTCGCGTCCGCTGTGACAGGGGCCTGAACGTCTGTAATTGGTCCGCCAACCTGTTCGACGATCGCAGGAAGGTGATGTTCGCCTTGCATCCCCGCGGGCTGTGGCGATTTAACGCCCACTAGCATAAAGACGCCAGCGCCCAGTCCCAGCGCAAAGACCATGGCAATGGCGACCATGTTGACTTTCTGTTTTGCACTAGCCCCTTGGGGAGCCACTTTGCGGGCTTTTTCGACCTCGGCAAGCAACGCGTAGGATGCGTGATGACCCGGCTCAAGTTCCAGACAACGATGGGAATACTCGTCCACCGCATCCAAATCGGCGGGCTCTTTTTGGGCTTGATATCGCCCAAAATGGGCATTGGCCAAGTCCGTCCAGATTCCCAGCCGGGTGGGGGCAAGTGCGCTGGCCATCCGCAGTTCCGTGAGGGCGTCATCCCACAGGTCATGGGTGATGTAGTTCCTGGCTCGCTCAATATGAGCCTGAACCTCGGCCTCAATCTCGGCCAAGTCGTCTTCGCTCCATCCAAGCTCGGCCACGATTTCGTGCAAGTCTTCCGGACTCAGTGCAGCTCGTTTGCGTTCGCGCGCTTTCTCAAGCTCTTCGATGTAAGCGCCTAAATCCACATCCTCTCCTGCTCGCCGACCTGTCCGACGCTCCGAAAGCTGCTCGATGACACAATCACAAACGCCGCCAGATCACGGGCATTATAAGGATGTGGGAACCCCACGTCAGCCGAAAACTAGGCCGATGACCGCAAACGTCGCCGGTCGTTGACTGGCTGCGCGCAGACCGATATGTCTTGGAGATACAATTAGACTTGGAGGACTTATGGCCGATATCGACAGCGTCTTGAAAGAAGACCGACAATTTTTGCCCGATTCTGCGTTTGCAAAACAGGCCAACTTGACCCCCGAGCTCTACAAGTCACTTAAACAAGAGGCCGCCCAAGATCACGAGGCATTCTGGGCTCGACAGGCCCGCGAAGAGCTCGTCTGGGACAAAGATTTTGACACCACACTCGAGTGGAAGGCGCCGTTTTCAAAATGGTTTAGCGGCGGCAAACTCAATATGTCCGTGCAGTGTCTCGACCGGCATCTGGGCGATGCGACTCGCAATAAAGCAGCGATTATTTGGGAAGGAGAACCCGGAGATCAGCGCACTCTGACCTATCAGCAGCTGCACGCCGAGGTCTGCAAGTTCGCAAACGCGCTTAAATCGCTGGGAATCAAGGCCGGAGACCGTGTCGCAGTCTACCTGCCGATGATTCCAGAACTGACGATCGCGGTGCTGGGCTGCGCTCGATTGGGTGTTGCTCATAACGTGATTTTTGGGGGATTTGCCCCGAATGCCATCCGCGACCGCGTCGAGGATTCAGAGTGCAAGCTTATCATCACTGCCGATGGTGGTTGGCGCCGCGGCTCCGTGCTCGCCCTGAAAGAAAACGTCGATGACGCGATCGAGGGCGGGTGTCCAACGGTCGAAAACGTCATCGTCGTCAAACGCACCGGCAACCCGGTGAAATGGCGAGAAGGCCGCGATCATTGGTGGACTGACTTGGTGGATACTCAGTCGACTCGCCATCAGCCCGAAGCTTTTGATTCCGAAAACCCACTTTTCATCCTCTACACCAGCGGCACGACCGGAAAACCCAAGGGAGTCGTGCACGCCACGGCCGGTTTTGCGTTGTGGACAAAACTGACCTCGCGCTGGGTCTTCGACCTTAAACCCGAGGACACCTATTGGTGCACTGCCGATATCGGTTGGGTCACCGGTCACAGCTACGTCGTCTATGGCCCCCTGCAATGTGGTGCGACCGTGTTGATGTACGAGGGCGCGCCGAATTTCCCCGAAGCCAACCGTTTCTGGGACATGATCGAGCGTCATCGCGTCACGATTCTTTACACCGCGCCGACGGCGATTCGCGCCTTCATGAAATGGGGCGATGAGCACGTCACGAAACACGATCTTTCTAGTCTTCGCTTGTTGGGAACGGTGGGGGAACCCATCAATCCCGAGGCGTGGATGTGGTACCGAGAAATGATCGGCAAAAATAATTGTCCAATTGTCGATACTTGGTGGCAGACCGAAACCGGCGGAATGATGATTTCGCCCATCCCAGGCGTGACGACCACCGTTCCAGGCTCCGCGACCCACGCCTTGCCAGGAATCGACGCCGCGGTCGTCGACAGCAACGGCGACGAAGTTGAAGCAAATCAGGGCGGTTTCTTGGTGATTCGTAAGCCGTGGCCGGCCATGTTGCGTACGATTTACGGAAACCCCGAGCGGTTTAAAAACGGCTATTACGGCCGTTTCGAAGAAATCTATTTCGCCGGCGACGGCGCTCGCAAAGACGAAAACGGCAATTTCTGGATCATGGGGCGCGTCGACGATGTCATCAACGTCGCCGGCCATCGCCTCGGCACCATGGAGGTTGAGAGCGCTCTGGTGAGCCACCCCGCAGTCTGCGAGGCCGCAGTGGTGCCGCGTCCCGACGATTTAAAGGGCCAAGCCATCGTCGCATTTGTGACCCTAGAGGGAGGTATCGAGGGAACCGCGTTCCTGTCCAAAGAGCTGGCTGACCATGTCGCTCACGAAATCGGCGCCATCGCTCGACCCGCCGAAATCCGCTTTACCGATGCCTTGCCCAAGACCCGAAGCGGAAAAATCATGAGGCGATTGCTGGCCGACATCGCCTCGGGAAGGCAGACCGGCGACACCACCACGCTGGAAGACGCGACCATCCTAGACCGACTCCGCGACGAATAAAGGTGATTGGTACTCACCGCTCGCAGCTCACCGCTCACCGCTCACCGCTCGCCGCTCACCGCTCACCGCTCGCCGCTCACCGCTCACCGCTCACCGCTCACCGCTCACCGCTCACCGCTCGCAGCTCACCGCTCGCAGCTCACCGCTACGCGACTTCGCTAACCCGCCCCGAATAATGAGAATAATTCGACGGTACTTTAGAAATAAGGTGCACCAGCCGGCGTTCGCCAGGTTGGATAGGAGGCCCTCCCTTCCAAGCGGCGAGCGCCTCACGCGTGTCGATGACGTTATTTTCCTTGTCAAAAAAGCTCACAGCGATCTTCAAAACGGCCAACGCTCGCCCGGAGTTTTCGACTTCGATCGTCAAATGGCAAAACGCCTGTGTCCCATCACCAAACGCCTGTGTCCGATGCAAACGTTCCCGAAAGACCACTAAAACACCGCTCGGAAGCTTATCCTCCCAATTGATTCGGGCTTCCCGCGCTGGGGGCGCACTCGTCATTGGTGAATATTCGATCTCCATCGACGAGAGCTCGACGCGCGACGCGTTGCGGCTGACGGGCATCCTGTATTCCCATGCCTGTGAATCGCCATGCCGCAATTCAGCCTGATGCGACCCAACGACTTCCGCCTCAGAGCTGCCGACTAATTCCTGTCCATCAAACGCGCTCACTTTTAGATCGAGTCTCTTAATCGTGTTTTGTCCGTGATTAAAAAACGTACCTGTCAAAAGTAAAATAGGCTCCGATCTATCCAGCATAGCGCATTGAACGGGCCGGAAGTCGAGGCCTTTAAGGTAGGCTTCGACTGAAATTTGATCCTGGGCAATTCGTTTATTTTCAGTTTTGAAAATCGCAAAAATCCATCCAAATAGGGCGTTAAATAGTTTTGTGATCATGGCGTGATGATTCCGGCGTCGGCTTCAGGCTTGTTCGTCGACGGTTCCTCCGGCGGAGCATTATTATTTGTTCCTGGCTGCGCCGTCGGCGTAGTGATGTTTTTGTCTGGCTGCGCCGACGGCGTATCTGATGGTTTGGGCTGTTGCGCTTCTTGTGGCTTGCGCAAAGGCGCGTTGGGTAATTGACTCAACGCTGGAGGTCGCGGCACGAGCGCGGTGCCGAAATTCAACACCTGCGTGATTTCGGCCGTTGTATAGAGCGCCGTGAGGGTCGTGAAATTATCTTTTTGACGACATTCAACTCGGTTCACAAGATTTGCGACTGTGCCTCGCGCCAGGAAAGGCACGCCTGCAATCAATTTCTCTTTCATCTTCGGGCAAGCGTCGGCAAAGCGAGCGGCATCCTGCGGCGAGCCAAAAAGCATATCGATTTTTACCAGCGGGGCATCGACGTTCGAAATCGAGACTTTGGCCGAATCAAAGCGGATCTTCCCAAGACCAGGAAGGATCACCATCGCACCATGGGCACTCATCAATAATAAAGTATCTTCTGGTGCGGTGCGTTCGATCTGTTCCAGCCCATCGATCATCGAGATTTTCGCCTCAGAACCAGACCGTAGCTCACTGTCTGCTGGCAGTTCATCGGTCAATTGAGGCAGCCATTCCGGGCGAGCCAAAACCGCGAGCCCCGGCCGCGCCAGAAGAATTTTTCTGGGGTCCTGATACCTTGAAGTGTCGGGAACCAGCTCGCGTGACTGGACTCCACGGTAGGGGCGCCATTGCATTGGAGCTTCAAACCGACCATCAAGGGCCGTCTTCATCGCCTCGTCGCTCAGGTTATGGCGCACCGCCAAGAACGTCTGTTGAAGGTATTGCGGCTGAGCGGAGGCCATGAACATCGAGTTCAGGTCGTTGATGGGGTCAACCCCAGTATTTTCAAGGGCGATGCGGTAGTCCGGCACCAATTGCATGATCTTGCGAACCGGTTCTTCAAAGGCAGTGCCTCGCACGCGGTCTAAACGAAGAAGCGCAGAGAAAATGGCATTTCCGGGGCCATATCCCTCCATCGCGGGCAGCCCACTTGGCCCGCTACGATCCATCCCCGGCAATTCTTCGGCCTCAAACGGGTTCTTGTCGTTTTTCTTTAAGTCCTTCCGCTCATCCTTGGCCACATTTAGTGCGGGTTTAGGCTCTTTGGGCTTGGGTTTTGGCGTTGGCTTGGTCTTGATCTCAGGTTCAGGCTCAGGCTCAGGCTCAGGCTCAGGCTCAGGTTCAGGCTCTGGTGCGGGCTCAGCTTTTTCGGGCTCCGGCGAGATTTCGACATGGGCAAAGCGCCCCCCGGAAGCGCCCACGCCTTGCAGTTCGTCGAAGTTCTGAAGCCATTCGACGTCTAATTCCGTGACCGCGTCTGGATCAAACGACAGATACGCGGTCGTCATGATCGCCGCATGAATCAAGAAGCTAACGCTCAACGAAATAAACGAAATACGGGCGGCCCGGTCTGTCCAGGTCACCAAGGGCCCATCGTTGTTGTCGATTTCGTCGCTCATAAGTCTCGCCTGATTACACCAACTAAGACGTCTGAGCGTGCTTGAAATTCCATGCGATCATTTTAACGTTCGCCAAAGCCGCGCCGCCGCGTGTTTTCGTACCAGTCTCGTAGTCCACCTTCCCACTCTGCTGCCGTCGCGTCGGCCTCAGCCAAAGTCGCGCTGGCGGCCTGACCCAGCAGCTTTTCGCTCTCGGCCAGAGCCAGCCGTACGAACGTAAGGTCGACGTCGACATCCTCAAGGTGTTCCAAAAGCGCGATAGCCTCCTCCGCGGCCTTGATGCCTTGCGCAGGCTCGCCGGCTGCATTGGCCGCAAGCTGAATCAGATAGGCACCGCGCGCGTCGTTCAACGGCGTGCCGACGCGTTTCCAGAAACTCCTGGACTCCGTGGCCAGGCCGACAAGCAACTCGCGATACTGCGCAGCCAGGTCGTCGGCCTCCACAGCGGTCGAAACACCGTTATTAAGACTCACGGCGACGCTCCGCTCGCATAGACTTCCAGTCGGAAGCGCATGTGCAGCTTTGGCCACCAGGGCGAGCGCGTGAAGTCCGTTCCAGTCTTTGGCTTCGACTCGATGTTCGGCCAGCAAGGCCTCGGCCTTTACGTTCCAGGCCGCAAAATCAGCGGGCGAGGCAACCATGAGTCTTAACGACCATAATGAAACGTCGTGTTTGGCCAGCCGAGATAACATGTACGCGTCGCAATACGCCGATCCATGTTCGGGACTCGATTCGACCAAAAGCCCCCCAAGGACTGCCAGCGCCTCAAATGGTTCGCTGAGCTCGAAACCCACAAGATGCGACCAGATTTTGGACCAATCCACCAAGTCCTGCGTCGTCTCAAGGTTGCGGATGGCCTTGAATAGCCGATCGCGGACGCCATCGGGGTCGTCCTTATGGTCGCTCCATGCCTGTTGAATCAGCTCTTTCATCGCGCCTCCTATTGTTTCCCGATGGGAACGGTATGTTTCGGAACCTTCGCTAGGTTTTGTCATCAAAACCACCCTAAGGTTCACCCCGGCCACCAAGTCGACAAACCTTAGTATCTACAAACACAATTGATGAGAACAAAATGAAAAAGCAGCTCCTTCTTACCCTACTCGCCGGTTCGCTCTTCGTCGGTCTTGCGCTTCCCGCCGCCGCTCAGGATAAGGCTAAAGCCGCCAAGGCAGAAGCCGTCACGTACTCAGTCGATAAGGTGCACTCAACCGTGCTTTTCAACGTGCAGCACATGGGCGCTGGCATGTTTTACGGCCAATTTCTCGACTTTTCCGGAAGCGTGGCTGAGTCCGCGAAAGGCCTCGAGATCAAATACGAAGTCAAAACGGATTCGGTGTTCACCAATAATAGAAAACGTGACGACCACCTTAAGAGCCCGGATTTCTTCAACTCCAAAGAATTTCCGGTCTTGAAATTCGAAAGCACCAGCTCAAAGAAAAAGGGAAAGAATTTTGAAGTGAAGGGCAATCTGTCCCTGAACGGGAAAACCAAAGAAATCACCGTGACCGTGGTTCCAACCGGTACCGGCAAAGGCATGCAGGGCGAAGTCCTGAAGGGCTATCATACTGAATTCAAAATCAAACGCAGCGATTTTGGAATGAATTACATGCAAGGTGCCGGGCTTGGTGATGAGGTCACGATCATTATCTCAGCCGAAGCTGGCGCGAAATAGTTCGGATTAGAGCAACCGGTACCTCCGGTCGTTCCCCCAGTGATTTGGAGCCCTCCGTGGTTTTTGATGTTCTATTTTTTTCCGTGGTTCTTCCTTTCCTGCTCGCCTTGGTTTTCCAAGTCGGAGGGCATTTCAGGACCACGGAGCTCTCATCGCGGGGGGCTATATCAGTTGGCTTCAGTGTCGTTGGCGCCTTTTTAGCGGTCTATTTCTGGATTAAAGGTGTGCCCGATATGCCGCCAGTCGGCGCAAACGGATGGCTGTTTGTGGTTGCGGTGGACGTCGCTGCGCTGGCCATCCTTGAGGCTTTGGTTAAGAAACCAGCCGTGATTTGGACGGCGAGGCTGCTCTTGGTGTCTCTGGGGCTAAGAATGATCCTGGACTCCAAATTCCAAAACGGCTGGTCTGCGGAACAAGGCTATATCCATGTTGGCGCTCTGAGCGCTCTGGGCATGGCCCAGTGGGCATCTTTTGAAAGGCTTTCAAGGCGCTCAGGCGGACCCGTTTTTGGTCTGGTCATGGCCGGGTTCGCGGGCTTTTCGGCCCTCATCTTGGGCTTAGCTTCGTCAGCCACCCTGGCGCAAATGGCTGGGGCGATCTCCATCGCGGCGTTGGTGAGCGCGGTGGCGTCATGGAAGTTCAAGGGTTTCGCCTTCGCGGCCTTGGTCTCGAGCGTCGTGCCTCTGGTGTTGATGCTCGCCGTGATCTCACGCGTGTACGCAGATCTGCCAAATCTGCCCTTTGTGTTGATTGCCCTGCTGCCTTTCACGGTCTGGTTGGGGGAAATTGGCCCATGGAGACAAAACGTTTTGGCGCGGGCCGCAATGCACCTCATTGCCATTGCCGTCCCAGTCAGCGTCGCGGCCTGGTTGCTTGTCACCACCTCGGTCGACCTCGTCCCAACGCAAAATTCTCTGCCGGCAACCTCCGAAGGCGTAGACGAGCCCTATGACCCCTACGCCGCAGGCGGGGCGGACGATGAATACGACCCGTACGCAGCGGGCGAGAACGACTCCGAGTAGTCAAATTATCGGTGTCCAACCTTTTTGCGGCCGCACCCTGACGACGGGCCGCGGGGAATCCATCTACGGCGACACTGAGCACCTTTAATAACGACGTGTATTCCTGGTAATTAAGGCCGAAATTCAAAAGAGCCTCGACGAAAATCGAGGCTTTTTTTTGCCTATTTTTTTCGGCGCCACTGAAAAAGAAGACCAAAAACCGCCAAGCCCATCAGGCCGGCGTCTTGATGCCCAGCGGCCGAACAACCACCATCCATTCCGGAGTGCGAGACCACCACGTCGTGGCTCGGACCCGCATCACCATTGGGCGCAATCGCTGTGACCCGCAGCGTGAAATTCACAGGTGGCTGATCTTCAGAAACAGCTTCGCTCCAAACCAACACAAGTTTCCCGTCCTCGTCCGGAATCACAGGCGCCAGATACTCGCCGAAATCTTTTGGCGGGCTCCCATCCGTCAATGCAACCGTGTAGCCGACCTCCGGATCGACATCGATGATTTCAAGCGTGACCCATCCCAGATCATCACAACTGTTTCCGGAGTCTTCCCCACGTTTGATCTGCGCTATTTTTACGTCGAATTCTTCGAAGACGATCGCTGGAAGCGTGGTGTCGATACTCAGTTTGGGGGCCGCCTCGAAATCACAGGCAAAAGCGGATGACGACGCACTCAGTATTCCGGCCAGAGCGACGAAAAGCAGGAATTTCTTGAACATGAGGATCTCCAAACCGTTTTGATAGCCTTTTGAAAAGAGCACGCATCATGCCAATGCGTTTCACCAAAGAACGTGGTGAAGCGGGGCGCCCCCTGCACGGGTTCTTCATCCACTTCTGGGGTGCCTATGGTCCACTTATCAGAGCCTCGACCACGCTGGGCTTGAATCGGCCCAATGCCAGCGCGACATCGGCAGCCGAACGCGACACTGAGGACGGCGGCGTTGGAATGTGTTTAAACTCGTAACCAGGAGGTTCCAATGAAGCTTGTTCATCATCCAGAGTGGTTTGATTCATTACGTCCCATTTCGTCCACCGAACCTCTGCGGATTCTTGTCAGTGGCTGCATGGCCGGCTGGGGCTGCGGGATCGATGGCACGGATTACGGCATGGGTCGCGCCCTCGCCGATTTCAATGCCCTGACGACGACCCAGTTTTTCGCTTTTTGTCCCGAAGATATCGGGCTTGGCACCCCGCGCACGATGCCCGACCTGCACCATGGAGACGGGCACGCTGTCTTGAACGGAACGGCGCTCGTCTTGGACGAAAACGGCCAAGACCTGAGCGAAGGAATGATTCGCGGCGCAAACGCCATGGTCGCCTTCGCGATTCAGAACAAGGTCGAGCTTTGTTTGCTCACCGACATGAGCGGGGCATGCGGCACGCAGGTGATCTCGGACGGATGCCGTTTTGACGAACCGAGAAAATACCAGCAGGGGCAGGGCGTCGCTGCTGCCGCCTTGATGCAGGCCGGATTCATGGTCTTGAGCAACCGTGACTATCGCACCCTCCAAAGATTACGTGCCGTTTTGGAACCTGGCTTTGTGCCTGACCCTGGTGCGCAGGACCATCACGAGACGGAGTGGGTGCGGGAGTATTTTGGAAATAACTAATATCAACGACTCCAAACTCCTCGTCTCAAAAGTTAAAATATAGAGTACATCGTTAGCGTTGCGCAATGTTGCGTTCGAGATATATGTTATTGTTGCCTTTAGAGGCTTTTCAAAAAAAGTAGTAGGATGGCTTGACATCATCTGCGGAGTTCTTAAGATTGTTCGTAGAAAATGAACGTCAACCAACCATTATGATTTAATCGTAGTGGCCCCATTGAAGCGAGATTGATGTCTTGTTCCGTTTGGAGGGCGTTTATTCCGCGGCCGAAAGGTTGCGGCCCCAATTTTGCCATCATGGTGATGGCAAGAAACGAGAAAGCCCGAAGTTACAAGGCAACGGGCTTCTCATAAACATACGGATGCACCGAATGCTCTCTGTAAGAGGTGAGTAGTCTAACATATGTTGGACACCGATGCACTCCGCAAGGCACGTAAGTGCTAAGGAGTTGACCATGCGTCGATTAAAAACGGGAGAAAAGTGCGTAAAGGCTGGTAACTACAAGTTTGACGGCTATTCAAGCCCAAAAACCCCACCACGGCCGCAACCCACTGCAAATGAGATGCGGATCCCATTAAACTATGGCGATACTGTGCCACCTGTGCATTCTCAAAATGCCGGTGCTTATTACGTTTGGTACGCAAACTAATTGCGAAGAGGCGGAGGTTTTTCCTCCGCCTCTTTTTTTCAAAGAAAATGGAATTTTGGCACGATGCGTGCCGAATTCGCTGCGATGTTGTTGTCACTTGACCATTTGAAGTCGTGGGCTGATAACCACTCCACAAAATCAATGAATCCACCTGGGGACCAGTGCAGGAGCACCTGTGAGCTACGAAGCATTTTTTCGAAAAGCGACCGGCAATCCGCCATATCCGTTTCAACAACGATTGGCTGAACAGCCATGGCCCGATCTCATTGATGTTCCAACAGGCCTGGGTAAAACCGCAGCTGTTGCCTTGGCTTGGGCTTATAAGTTGACCCAAAACCCAACAACACATCGTCGGTTGATTTGGTGCCTACCTATGCGCGTACTCGTCGAGCAAACGGCCGACGTGATTCGTGCCTGGTTCGATACTCTTGCACCAGAATTTGCTGATGCGAATTTGCCTATACCTCGAGTTCAAGTCCTGATGGGCGGTCATATCGACGATACCGAACGAAATCGCCCAGAATGGCCGACCGTCATTATTGGTACGCAAGACATGTTGCTTTCACGAGCCCTAATGCGGGGATATGCGATGTCGCGCTACGCGTGGCCCATGGATTTTGCATGGGTAAATAATGATGCGTTATGGGTTTTTGATGAAACTCAGGCGATGGGAGTTGCGGTCGAGACGTCTGCCCAATTACAGGCCTTTCGCCAAATCTTCGGAACAAGTCGACCCACGCATTCTATCTGGATGAGCGCGACCCTTGGAATCGGCCAATTGCAAACGGTTGACCATCCCTTTGAAACACCCCAGAAATTCCAGCTCGACGTTGCAGACGAGGCATTGCCGACCGTTACCAAACGGCTGAGCGCTGCTAAGCCGATCACCTGCGCAAACGTATTTGCTACGGGAAAGGCCACCAATTATTCAGCCGATTTGGCGCAGGAGGTCTTGGAACAACATGTTCCAGGCACACTGACACTTGTTATTCTTAACCGAGTTCAGCGCGCCCAAGATGTGTACAAGGAACTCATTAAGGCCGGTCGAAGTGTCGATGATACCGGCCTCGTGCATTCGCGTTTCCGAAAAAGTGACCGTGCGCGTCAGATGTCGTTGCTGTCCAAAGATGGGGACCGAATCATCGTCAGCACCCAGGTCATTGAAGCCGGTGTCGATGTGTCGGCTCGAACTTTATTTTCCGAACTCGCCCCGTGGCCTTCCTTGGTTCAGCGATTCGGCCGATGCAATCGATACGGAGAACAACCAGAGGCTCGTGTTTTCTGGATTGATCTCAAGGCCGAAGACGAAAAAGACGACCTTGTTTTGCCTTATGAATTCGCTGATTTTGAGACCGCACGCATTGGTCTCGAACAGGTATCAAGCGCTAATCCGGCCCATTTGGCTCAGTTTAACTACACTGCTCCCAATGTGATTCGTCCAGTGATCCGACGCCGTGATATCTTGGAGCTATTCGACACCACTGGCGATATCTCAGGCGATGATCTTGATATCTCGCCCTATATTCGCGACCCATCACAACCTGATGTCTTTGTTTTTTGGCGGGCGTTGGATGATGCCAGACCATCGCCCGGCACCGTTTCTCCAATAGATGATGAAGTCTGTCGGATCTCGATTGGAGCCGCGAAGAGGTTCAAGGCCACTTATTGGATTTTTGACCCATTAGAAGAACGATGGATGCGTCGTCGGTCCAATGAATTGGTTCCAGGCGCCACTTATCTGATTGCACAAGAAGATGGTGGTTATGCAGACGATATCGGGTTTACGGGAACCAAAGACAAAAAACACGATTTAAGTGTAATGGCGCCCGAATCTCCGCAGCCGAAAGGCATAGACAATGAATCCCGCTCAAAGTCAGGTTCATGGATTACTTTGGCCGACCACACTGATCATGTCGTTGAGTCTACCAAATCTCTGATCGCCGCAATTCACGAACCTGAGAGCGATTGGTTAGTGACGGCCGCACGATGGCATGACGTCGGCAAAGCGCATTTTGTGTTTCAAGAGATGCTCTTGAAAACCGGTGACGCACCGTCGGAAAATATTTGGGCAAAGTCTGGCGGCGAAAACCGTTCTCGTCCGCCTCGTCCACATTTTCGACACGAACTGGCTTCGATGTTGGTCTATCGAGCGAACTTTTCGGGCGACACCCGCACAGCATTTGTCATTTTAGCCCATCACGGAAAAGTCCGAGGATCCTTGCGTTCATTGCCTGGCGAGCTGGCACCGGAAGACGTAGGGCAAACGTTTGCGCGAGGCGTTTGGACCGGGGATGTCTTACCTCAAGCCAACTTGGGCAATGGTGTGATTTCGCCAGAGACGACGCTAACTATGGATTTGATGACCATGGGCGGGGATTCGTGGGGGCAATCCATGATCAATTTGGTTGAGGAACACGGAATCTTCCGATTGGCGTGGTGGGAATCGATACTTCGATGCGCCGACCAACGCGCAAGCGCTGTGGAGGCTGGAAATGAATGAAATCCTTTTAACAGGTTGCCGTGTTTCGCCGCTTTCGTCCTACCTGAAGGCGTTAGCGGTGCTGCGACTTGTTGCCGAACAACTCGATCCTGATGTTCGTGGTTCATGGCAAGATGATGTCTTTGTTTTGACCACAACCATCACACAAGAAGCATTGGTTGACTTCTTCCTCAATACTTATGCACCGTCGCCTGTCACTGCACCATGGAACGGGGGAAGTGGCTATTTTCCCAACGATGGTTCGGCAGCGATTTCAGCGATCGAAAACTCTGAAGCTCCTCGTTTTATCAAGATGAAGCAGGCGATCACAGAGGCTCGCAAATGTGTCTCAATCCTGGGTCTCAAGGAGAAACCAGATCCAAAGACTCAAAAACAACCACTGATTTCATTGCTCCGAAATCGTCTCCCGGACGACGCCGTGCAGTGGATGGATGCAGCGATTGTCTTGAGCGACGGAAGTTCGGCATATCCGCCGATTTTGGGAACTGGAGGCAATGACGGCCGTTTGGAGTTCACCAATAACTTCATGCAACGTCTATTAGACGTGATTGACGAAAACGGTGTGCCAACTGGGAGCTCCGAGCAACTCCTTATGGCAAGTCTTTTTGACGACACCACAAATCTCTTAGCTAAAGGCGCGATTGGACAGTTCAACCCATCTGCGGCTGGCGGAGCCAATGGCACCACAGGATTTGATTCAGGAAGTCTCATCAACGCCTGGGAGTTTGTGTTGATGATCGAAGGGGCAATCAGTTTTTCATCAACTGTGTCCAAACGTGTCGAGACCAATACCCATGGCGGATTAAGTTCGCCTTTTGTGGTCCGTAATTCATCGTCGGGATATGGCTCGGCGGCTGATAATGAAGATTCGCGGGCAGAGATGTGGCTGCCTATTTGGGACTGCCCGACAAGTTCAAAAGAGCTGCAAAGATTGCTTGGTGAGGGCCGCGCTAGAGTAGGGCGTCGGGCGGCCCGTAACGGTTTGGACTTTGCCAGAGCTGTCGCTGGCCTTGGGGTTGATCGCGGTATTATTGCATTCGAACGCGTAGGCATTCAGCAGCGTAATGGGCTCTCATATTTTGCCGTTCCTTTGGGGCGTTTCCATGTCGCTCGAAATCCAGAAATCGACTTATTGAACGAGATTGATCGCTGGCTCGACGATGTCTTTCGTTACGGAAAAACCGCTCCAGCACGCGTTACATCGGCTGTTAATGGCCTTGAATCCGCCATTTTTCGTTTTACCCAAGTACGCAGTCCCGAATCTACTCAAGGCGTTCTGATAGCCATCGGCCGCGTAGAATATGCTGTGTCGATGACCGTGAAGAAGGCCGAAAATTCCATTTCACCGATCTCCCAACTTAATACCAAGTGGCGTCATGCGGCGGCCACAGATGACGTTGAGTGGCGCCTGGCGAATGCGCTGACCTCAACGACCGTGATGGGGAAAAAGCATTCCGTTCGTTTCGCGCTCGAAAGATCTTCCTTTGAAAAGGGAAAATTGGTTTGGATCAATTCCACGCCAGACCACATTTCCGAAGGCGATATCACGACAATGCTTCAGACGTTGGTGAATCGTTGGCTTTTGCTTATGGCCAAGCCCATTCAGGGGTCTCCAAAATGGGATGTCCAGTCGAAGGTCACGACCCAGTTAAGTGATATCAATGTTTTCCTTTCTGGAAAGGTGGACGAGGCCCGGCTTTTTGACCTGGTTCGCGCCTTGATGTTGGTGGAATCTGACCATGCCGAACAAAGTGTTCCGACCCGATCCATGGTTCCTGCGGCCTACGGGTTGATGAGGCTTTGTTTTTCGCGTTTCGTTTTAGACGAACGTGAAGTGGTGCTCGAACCTTCGCTCTTTCGAACCGCAATCGCGGGCAAAGATACTGCGGTATTAAATACAGTCCGTCGTCTTCGATCCTCAGGGCTTGTCCCTAAGATTGGTGACGTCCATGCAGACCCTGAATTACTGGCGCGCACGGCGGCAGCACTCGCGTTCCCTCTGTCTTATGACAATACACTTCGGTTGAAAAATCGACTCATTATCTCCTCAAATCCAAAAGGTTAACCATGAATTTTGACGCATTGAAAAACGAATCACGCCTCTTGCTCGAGGTTCCACTTAAACCTGTTCAGGGCAGCCGGTTTCAACCCACCGGTTTCCCTGACCTTGGCGCAGCGACGTTTAAGCTAAACGACGGCACGGCGATGTTGTTGGTCGAATCTGCGCAATCGATGGCTAATCGACTTGAAGAGGTATGTTGGGATGAAAGCACCAAGGATTGGACAGATCCTCTTAAAGGATTGTCTCGAATCGATGTGAACGACAAGAAAGGTGCATTTCTGACCTCTTCGATCTTGGAGTCTCACCGAATCAACTCGCCCTATATTTTGGAGGGTAAAGACAAGTCGATGCTCGAGATTTTGAAATCGGAAGTCGATGTTGAAGATAAAGGCCGTGTTGATATCCAGAAGTTGGCGTCGGCCCTGTTAAAATATGACGCGAACTGCCTGCTGCACGGTGTGTTCTTGGCCAAAAAGGAATTGGCGGGCGGTCGTCTTCGCCTTCCCCGTGTGATTTCGGCCTTCATCGAAGCCGCCAATGTCACTCAGGTAGTTTCGGGTGGCGTGAAATTGGATGATGTTGATCCAAAGGGCGACGCCAAAAAGGGGTTTGGTCATGTGCCGTTCACTCGCGAAGAATTCGCCGGCACCATCACAGCTTACTTCTCGATCGACCTCGCCCAAATCCACGGATTTGGATTCGATCAGAAGACCAATGATCTGCTGATTGCGGTCGCACTCTACAAGATTCAGAAATTCTTGCGGGATGGGCTGCGCCTGCGCACCGCCTGCGATCTTGAAGCTGGTGAGTTGGTTGTGAAACGACCTTCAACTTTTCAGGTGCCAAGTCTAAAGGAGTTGGAAGCAGCGTTGCCAGGTCTGGTCGCGGCCAACACCTCAAAATTCGCAAATCCGGCCATCACTGTCATCACCTACGAGTGAAATTATGACGACGATCGAAATTCGATTCATTTCGGGGCGTTGGCATGCGACGTCTTGGGATCAACACGTCAATGAGGGCATTACGGAATGGCCACCATCGCCTTGGCGCTTTCTAAGGGCTCTGCTGGCAACATGGCATTTGAAGGCGATGGATTTGCCGCGGGAGGACGTCCAAGCCCTTATCGAGGCTTTGGCGGCCGCTGAGTGCCAGTTTCGACTGCCTACTGATGTTCAAGCATCACATACCCGGCATTATATGCCGATTGCCAAGGGCAACACCACGAAGGTCTTAGACTCATTTTTGGTGGTTCAAGCCGACGATCCCCTCATCATCAATTTCGATACCGACTTGTCCGCAGATCTCACGGGTATTTTGGAGCGACTGACTCGGGCGATGACCTACTTTGGTCGCGCTGAAACTTGGGCAGATATTCGCGTAACCAATACATCGGTCGCAGCCAATTGCACTGCAAAAAAAGCCGATGCTGGTTCGGAGCCTGTACGAGTCCTGACGCCGATGTCGGAATCAGAATATCAGATTTGGCGACAAGGCATTATCGCCGGTGCCACACGTCAGAAAATCGCCGATACGGCAGCAAAAAAGAAGTTGGAACTTGGTGATGTGAAGCTAACAAAAGGCGATCTCAAGTCTATCGATGCGTTGGTGCCTGAATCGCTCTTTGATGCCCTTCATTTGGATACAGCAGATGTTCAAAAGGGCGGATGGAATATCCCGCCAGGTGCAACATGGGTGACCATGCAGCGACCTCGACTGATGACCCTGGCGGCGCCACCCAAAATTTCATGGACAAAAACCAACGATGACATCGATGTCATTAGGTTTGCGCTGTATTCCAACGTATTGCCGCGTTGGACTGATATTTTGCATGTCGGCAGTGCCTTTCACACCCAGATTGCCAAAAAGGCTAAGGAGCTTGGGGTTTCGGAAGACTTGCGTACACGGTTGACAGGACGAACCGCAGACAACGAATTGGCTAAAGGCCATAATCACTTGTTTATTCTACCGGAATTACATCCAGACAAAATCCAGAAAATTGGCGGCTTGTCGCTGTATATGCCAGGTGGTGTAGATCGCGAGGCCATCGACTTTTTTGCTGAGTTTTCGAAATTGGAAGCGTGGAACGAAGATCATCAAGATCAAGATCTTGTCTTTTTAGACATGGAAGATTCCAGACAAAACGGTTTTTCAAACAGTTTCGGCGAAGACGAGGTATGGGAATCGCTGACCCCCTTTGTGGCGACAAGACATAATAAGCCAGGAAAAACCGAATTTGGCTACGAGGTTGGGTCGGCTGAACACGACTTGCACAGGTTATTGCTTTTAGGCGGTTTTGACGCTCCATCTTCGATCGAACGTATTGATAAGTTGAATTTGGATAAAGACCTTCGCTGGACCGCATTTCGCACTCATCGCCGAAATCGCTCGGGCGCGCGTGGGCCACATATCCCAGGTGGTTTTAGGATTATATTTAAAGAACCACAGAAGGGACCGATTGCACTTGGTTATGGCGCGCATTTTGGGCTGGGTCTTTTTCGGCGATCAAAAAGATAAACTGGTATGTAGCGTGCCAGCCATTTTGACAAAATGCCGATATGGATACGGCATTTGGAAAAATTATAAAGCTGGAAGATCTGGCTCAGGCGCTTGGCTTTTTTGGTGAGCGTCCCTTCAAGATTTGGGCGCCACGGAGTGCACTGGTTATCCTCAGACACCGGCATTCGGGCTTTGATGTTTTAATCTTAGGTCTCGATCTTGCTCGTGTATTTGGAAATGATTTTGTTGAGCTGCGACTCATTGACGGGCGCTATCAACTTGTATCCGATTTCGATTTGAACTTACGAACGGTGATTGTTTATCGCCTTCGTGTCTTTGACAAAACCCATAGGACAATCAGGGGGCCGCAATGCAGGTGATTTCAGTTCGGAACGTCAACACATTTACGTTCTGTCCACGACTCTTGTGGATTGAGCATGTAGGTGGCGAATTCGAAGACAACCATCACACGATTGAGGGACACTTCATTCATCGTCGAGTCGATAAGCCTGGCGGGAAAATCGCTGCACCCATTGAGGGCGATGAACCCTGGCATTCCCGATCTTTATGGCTGAGTGACGATGATTTAGGACTTAATGGAAAATTGGACCTTGTGGATTCGGACGGCGATTACGTTTTTCCAGTAGATACAAAGAAGGGCGGCCCGACACGTGAGGGCGGTCTCTGGCCGGCGGATCAAGTGCAATTGGTTTTACAGGCGCTTTTACTTAGATCCAATGGTTTCATGGTCGAAAAAATTGCGGCCTATTATAATAAAACACGTCGCCGTGTATCCATGGATTTATCCATAGAAATGATCACCGACGCGCTGGATGCCTTGAGCTCCGCCCGGGCTGTCTTTGAGATGGAACATCCGCCAGAGCCATTAATTGACAGTCGGAAATGTTCAGGCTGTTCATTGAATGCGATTTGTCTTCCAGATGAGACCAATGCGCTGAACCTAAAGACACAACACGAGATTCGGCGAGTTCTAGTGCCCACCACAGATGCGTTGCCGCTTTACGTTTCCACTCCTGGCGCAAAGATTGGAACCGCCAAAGAAACCGCAGTCATTACGCCGCCGTCTCACATCGATGAGCCTGTTCAAAAGGTTGGTTTAGGCCGAATCAGCGAAGTGAATCTGATGGGTGGTGTTCAGTTTTCGACGCAATTCTTACAGAAGTGCATGGATCGGGATATTCCCGTGAATTTTTTCACCATGGGTGGGTGGTATTACGGCGGGACATTTTCGACTCTCTCCAGATTGGTCCATCATCGAATCGCACAGTTTGAAGCCGCGAAAGACGCACGGGCCTTGAAGGTTGCTCGTGCGCTGATTGCCGACAAAATCCACAATTCACGGGTGCTTATTCGTCGGAATGGAACACCTGACGATGAGTTTTTATCGACGATGCGACGACTTCGTGGGGATGCCGGGCTCGCGCTTTCAGCTGCATCACTTTTGGGGTTTGAGGGAGACGCGGCTCGTCGTTATTGGGCAGAGTTTTCCAAAATGATTTCGCAAGAACGCCCAGAGTTCGTGATGTTGGGTCGGAATCGTCGCCCCCCAAAGGATCCCACAAACGCGCTCTTGTCATTGGGATATGCGATGTTAACCAAAGATTGCACACGTGCGTTGATGAATGCGGGTTTAGACCCATTCTTAGGAATGTTTCACACCACGCATCATGGACGGCCATCCCTCGCACTGGACCTCATGGAGCCATTTAGATCTCTGATCGTGGATTCAGTTGTCTTACAGGTTGTTCGCCGACAAGAGGTGAGCGCGAGTGATTTCATCAGGGCAGGGCAGGGTGTTTCGTTAAAAACGGGGGCACGAAAAACCTTCATTTCCGCCTACGAGCGACGCATGAATGACGAAGTCCAACATCCACTATTCGGATACTCAATATCGTATCGACGGATATTGGCGGTGCAGGCTCGATTATTGGCGCGATTTCTTGCGGGCGAGATCGAGGAATTTCCCGAGTTTAGAACACGATGAGAAACTACATTCACCATTTTGTCATTACCTATGACATCACTGTCGATGAACGTCGGACCGCTGTTTTCACAACCTTAAAGGGTTTTGGTGAACATCTGCAATATTCCGTTTTTTCTTGTGAGTTAAACGAGACCTCATTGCTCAGACTACAAACTCGCTTGGCCGAGCTCATTCAACATGACCTGGATCAAGTGCTCTTCTTTGATCTCGGTCCAGTTGATGGCCGAGGTGGAAATTGTGTTACCGCGATTGGGAAACCGTATGGTGCTCGCTCACGTCAGGCATTTGTTTTATAATTACCACTGCGAGCATCAAAGTGGCGAACAAAGTACGGACCTTGCTCGCAACTAACGCAAGTCGCCGTATAATGAGCGCTGAGGCACAAGGCCAAGTTGTTACATGAAGGTTTTGCATGGAGTTGAATGGAAAAATGAGAGATGTTCGCAAGCTGGTGGCGCAAGTACGCTTCTATATTGCGGCTCAGGTAGCCGCGCCTTCCGCACCTTCACGGGTGCGGCCCCACTGAAGCCAGAGAATCGCCAACGACCCGGGCGTTGAATTCACGGCCTTCCGCACCTTCACGGGTGCGGCCCCACTGAAGCGAAGTAAGCGCGGAAGACAACGCAACCGCAACGCTCCTTCCGCACCTTCACGGGTGCGGCCCCACTGAAGCCCGGTCGTCACGTGCGGGAAGCTGAGATCGTCTGGAACCCTTCCGCACCTTCACGGGTGCGGCCCCACTGAAGCTAGAGGTAAGCTGTCGTTTCAAAAGGACATCATCACCTTCCGCACCTTCACGGGTGCGGCCCCACTGAAGCAGGACCATAGACAGGGTCATCCCTGCAGTGTCCAAAATTTCCCTTCCGCACCTTCACGGGTGCGGCCCCACTGAAGCGGCGACGAAGCTCGAGCGATGACGACGACATATCGGCCTTCCGCACCTTCACGGGTGCGGCCCCACTGAAGCTCTGAGCCTAAGCGCGAGCCCCTTGTCGGATTTGTCGATGCCTTCCGCACCTTCACGGGTGCGGCCCCACTGAAGCTAGCCAGCTTCGGCTTTGAGACGGATGACAAGTCCGCGACCTTCCGCACCTTCACGGGTGCGGCCCCACTGAAGCGGGTAGGGAAGCATCGCGATCTTCACGCCTTCGAAGCCTTCCGCACCTTCACGGGTGCGGCCCCACTGAAGCACGTTCAAGCGAGGCACGAAGATGTCCCTCGGCCGAAACCTTCCGCACCTTCACGGGTGCGGCCCCACTGAAGCAAGCGGCCAAACGTAGACGAGTTCTACGAAGTGTTTCCTTCCGCACCTTCACGGGTGCGGCCCCACTGAAGCTTACACTTGTCGATCACGTCATAGGCGTCTTCTGCTTCCTTCCGCACCTTCACGGGTGCGGCCCCACTGAAGCATCGCATCATCCATTGTTACCCTCCAGCCATGATTTCCCTTCCGCACCTTCACGGGTGCGGCCCCACTGAAGCACAGCATCATCCTCTACGCTTCCATCTTCATGTTGCTTGCCTTCCGCACCTTCACGGGTGCGGCCCCACTGAAGCGACGACGGCTTCGCGGTCGCGCATAACGGCCGGCCGGCCTTCCGCACCTTCACGGGTGCGGCCCCACTGAAGCGAGATGTTCGAGGATGACGGTGGTTATTGGCGCATCGTCCTTCCGCACCTTCACGGGTGCGGCCCCACTGAAGCCATTTACGAGCTGCGCTGTGAGCTTCAATTTCGTGGCCCCTTCCGCACCTTCACGGGTGCGGCCCCACTGAAGCGTTGGCGCGGCTGACGTCAAATCCGGCAAGCTCAAGCGACCTTCCGCACCTTCACGGGTGCGGCCCCACTGAAGCATGGAAAGGTTGGCCCTCGTTACGATGGAAGTACTGGCCCTTCCGCACCTTCACGGGTGCGGCCCCACTGAAGCTGGTTGGCCTGTTCCGCTGACGCCGAACATCGAATTGCCTTCCGCACCTTCACGGGTGCGGCCCCACTGAAGCAGCCCTGTTAGCGTCGCAAAGATCGGACAAGTCCCGGCCCTTCCGCACCTTCACGGGTGCGGCCCCACTGAAGCTAACAAATAATCATGTATGTAAATTAAATGAAGTAATCCTTCCGCACCTTCACGGGTGCGGCCCCACTGAAGCAGGATGGAACAAGGTTACTCGTCTGTTTTAGGATTATAGCCTTCCGCACCTTCACGGGTGCGGCCCCACTGAAGCACGGGTGCATTTTTTCGCAAAGAGCAGTCGTCTATGCCTTCCGCACCTTCACGGGTGCGGCCCCACTGAAGCATGGAGAGAGGTGGGTGGACCGCGACGCGCTCAAAAACCTTCCGCACCTTCACGGGTGCGGCCCCACTGAAGCCGACACAGCACCCGCAAACGGCGACGCAATCGTGTGCACCCTTCCGCACCTTCACGGGTGCGGCCCCACTGAAGCCGCGCCTCAATACACGCCCGGTCAACGATCTCAGCGAGCCTTCCGCACCTTCACGGGTGCGGCCCCACTGAAACTTTAAAATATCACACAAACTATCAAACACCACAAGGTCCTTCCACACCTTCACGGATGCGGCCCCACTGAAGCGATTGCAATTGGTTGCGCGTTGAATTGTGTTTCGAAGACCTTCCGCACCTTCACGGGTGCGGCCCCACTGAAGCTGCGGATGTGTCTGGGCAGCAGGGGGTTCCGAATGTCTACCTTCCGCACCTTCACGGGTGCGGCCCCACTGAAGCACCAAACCACAAAGAGCATTGGTGGTAAGCAATCCTTCCGCACCTTCACGGGTGCGGCCCCACTGAAGCAAAGTAACCGTGAACCTCGGCTTTAGTTTCGTTATCAGCCTTCCGCACCTTCACGGGTGCGGCCCCACTGAAGCAAAGGGAATGCCAAGGCTTTGAAGGCTCCGGTAATTGCCTTCCGCACCTTCACGGGTGCGGCCCCACTGAAGCTGACTTGGACTGGTGGTTTGTTGAATGGACGGGAGACGGACCTTCCGCACCTTCACGGGTGCGGCCCCACTGAAGCTTGGTGCCACTTGTTCGATTCTGACTTGTAGTTTGCTTCCCTTCCGCACCTTCACGGGTGCGGCCCCACTGAAGCAGATCAGGGACACCTTAGCGGGACACTCCTTTGCGCCTTCCGCACCTTCACGGGTGCGGCCCCACTGAAGCGTGAAGTACCAGCTTGGGTGGTCAAAGGACCAGGATGACCTTCCGCACCTTCACGGGTGCGGCCCCACTGAAGCCAGTGAACACAGGTGGTCAGGTTGAAGGGAAAGCTTTCCTTCCGCACCTTCACGGGTGCGGCCCCACTGAAGCGCTTCGATGGGGTGAACGACTACATGCACACAAGCGACCCTTCCGCACCTTCACGGGTGCGGCCCCACTGAAGCGAAAAGAGCGCGAGGTATGGTCGGCGCGTCGAGACGACCTTCCGCACCTTCACGGGTGCGGCCCCACTGAAGCCCACTGATTTTTGGCGAACCAGACACGGAAGCCGCTGCCTTCCGCACCTTCACGGGTGCGGCCCCACTGAAGCTGGCAATGAGCGAATGGAAGCCCAAAGGCGCCTGCATCCTTCCGCACCTTCACGGGTGCGGCCCCACTGAAGCATGAGCCATGCAGGGCTCTGGCGCGCCACATTTGAATCCCTTCCGCACCTTCACGGGTGCGGCCCCACTGAAGCCAATTCATGAGCAAACCTCCCGCAGCACAGCCAGCGCCCTTCCGCACCTTCACGGGTGCGGCCCCACTGAAGCCACTCCAGGAAGTGCCGCAGTCTCTGCGAGACATTTTCCTTCCGCACCTTCACGGGTGCGGCCCCACTGAAGCAAAACTGCCCGACGCCCCACCCAACAAATCCACCGCCTTCCGCACCTTCACGGGTGCGGCCCCACTGAAGCTTTGGCAACGTCGGCGGGTTGCACCGATCGGCTTGCGCCCTTCCGCACCTTCACGGGTGCGGCCCCACTGAAGCTGCTCGTCACGTGTTTTGCGACTTGATCTAATAGAACACCCTTCCGCACCTTCACGGGTGCGGCCCCACTGAAGCTCTCTAGGTGCGGGGCTGGACGCCCTGGAGCTTTCGCCCCTTCCGCACCTTCACGGGTGCGGCCCCACTGAAGCATAGTTTACCCTTCCTGTTTTGTGCGGAGGTCCAAGGCGCCCTTCCGCACCTTCACGGGTGCGGCCCCACTGAAGCGTCGCCCAGTGCAAAGACGCGCAAGGACAGACCGTCGACCTTCCGCACCTTCACGGGTGCGGCCCCACTGAAGCCGGTCCCAGATCACCCACGCGCTGGTGCACGGATTGCCCTTCCGCACCTTCACGGGTGCGGCCCCACTGAAGCGACGGTGTGAACGACTATCTTCTTTCTACGGACTCAGACCTTCCGCACCTTCACGGGTGCGGCCCCACTGAAGCTCGAACAGGCCAAGCACATCAATGGTGCTACCGCCTGCCTTCCGCACCTTCACGGGTGCGGCCCCACTGAAGCGAAGAACGGGACCTTTGCGTAGTGTTGGACACACCGCATCCCTTCCGCACCTTCACGGGTGCGGCCCCACTGAAGCAAGCGTGAGCAAGTGCGCATCTTCGATCGCAACGGCGACCTTCCGCACCTTCACGGGTGCGGCCCCACTGAAGCGGGTGTGGCGAGCAGTTCACCACTAGCTGTTAGGGTGCCTTCCGCACCTTCACGGGTGCGGCCCCACTGAAGCGATGACCTCTGTGCCAGTCTCGCGATCGTAGCGCACCCTTCCGCACCTTCACGGGTGCGGCCCCACTGAAGCTCGGAGATGTGATCGAGGAAGTTGAGGAGTGCGTCTCGACCTTCCGCACCTTCACGGGTGCGGCCCCACTGAAGCATAGATAGTTCGCATTTCTGCAATAATGTTATAGTACCTTCCGCACCTTCACGGGTGCGGCCCCACTGAAGCTGGGTAGTTCAGGCCGTCGACCTGTTCCGAATTGAAAACGCCTTCCGCACCTTCACGGGTGCGGCCCCACTGAAGCACATATTCAGCCCATTCAAGCGCTTCTAGATATCCGTCCTTCCGCACCTTCACGGGTGCGGCCCCACTGAAGCTGCTCGCTGAAACGTCACCATGCTTGGTGTAATTCTCCCTTCCGCACCTTCACGGGTGCGGCCCCACTGAAGCAAAGTTGAGCGGATTTCCAGGGTCCGGCGCGCCTGTAACCTTCCGCACCTTCACGGGTGCGGCCCCACTGAAGCGAAGGACTGGTCGAACAATTGCTTGATTTCTTCGGGTCCTTCCGCACCTTCACGGGTGCGGCCCCACTGAAGCCACGTGCGCTCCGAGGCGCGATTGGTTGGGTTGAGTTCCCTTCCGCACCTTCACGGGTGCGGCCCCACTGAAGCTTAAAGAGGCTGGTTTTACCGGTACCGGTGGATCCGCCTTCCGCACCTTCACGGGTGCGGCCCCACTGAAGCTCGGACTTTCAGAGGTTCTTTTGGCTCCAAAACGACGATCCTTCCGCACCTTCACGGGTGCGGCCCCACTGAAGCGATAAGAAACGGGTTGCGAGGGGCGGTGCTATGTCGTCCTTCCGCACCTTCACGGGTGCGGCCCCACTGAAGCCTCATAGTTATCAAGGTAAGTAGTTTTGCCGATGATAGCCTTCCGCACCTTCACGGGTGCGGCCCCACTGAAGCGAATTGAGAGTTATTCGGAAAAAATAAAGTTTCATTACCCTTCCGCACCTTCACGGGTGCGGCCCCACTGAAGCGCTTATCAAAGAATCGCAAGGCGTTTGCCTCCCGACGACCTTCCGCACCTTCACGGGTGCGGCCCCACTGAAGCGAGCGACCCAGATGTGTCGGCGAGCGCCTGTAGATAGCCTTCCGCACCTTCACGGGTGCGGCCCCACTGAAGCTGCTTCTGTTCTCATGACATATCCTTGGGCGGCCCTTCCTTCCGCACCTTCACGGGTGCGGCCCCACTGAAGCAACATCTTATGAGTGGGCGCAGCAGGGATTGAACCTGCCTTCCGCACCTTCACGGGTGCGGCCCCACTGAAGCCCTCAGCAAAGCGTAGGAGCGCGGCTACGGCAGCGGCTATCCTTCCGCACCTTCACGGGTGCGGCCCCACTGAAGCTACGCCCATGCTTCACCCTCACTCGTCGCCAGTTCTTCCCTTCCGCACCTTCACGGGTGCGGCCCCACTGAAGCCGTGTTTTGTGCCCACCCAAAAAATGGGCGCAGCACAGCCTTCCGCACCTTCACGGGTGCGGCCCCACTGAAGCTACTCGTGCACTCGTGGTCACTACTCCACGCAGGCAACCTTCCGCACCTTCACGGGTGCGGCCCCACTGAAGCATGTATGGATTCGCCCCGTAGATCCACGCGCCAGCTGCCTTCCGCACCTTCACGGGTGCGGCCCCACTGAAGCTGATAGTCATGGTTTTCTCGTTTTCTGAGGCCCTTCACCTTCCGCACCTTCACGGGTGCGGCCCCACTGAAGCGTGTGCTGTTAGCATGGCCGTTTTCAGAAAGGCCAGATCCTTCCGCACCTTCACGGGTGCGGCCCCACTGAAGCGTAAAGCCGTCATCAGCGCAGGGGTTATCAGCGTTAATTCCTTCCGCACCTTCACGGGTGCGGCCCCACTGAAGCGCTCGCGACTCGGCAGCGATACGGGATCAAATTACACCCTTCCGCACCTTCACGGGTGCGGCCCCACTGAAGCGAGTGACGCTGATAGGGCTTTTGCAGGACTAAGCCCACCCTTCCGCACCTTCACGGGTGCGGCCCCACTGAAGCATTTTCGCCCGAAAGTTTCCGCCGCACTTCAGACAGTTCCTTCCGCACCTTCACGGGTGCGGCCCCACTGAAGCGAGACCCGCGCACTCAGCTGCTCATCAACAGCGCGTTACCTTCCGCACCTTCACGGGTGCGGCCCCACTGAAGCATGGCCATAAGCGAGTCGAACATCTCCTGGTTGAACGGCACCTTCCGCACCTTCACGGGTGCGGCCCCACTGAAGCTTCGTTATCAGGTCCCCGCACACCATCAGGTGTGTGGCCTTCCGCACCTTCACGGGTGCGGCCCCACTGAAGCGAGGAGACCAAGACCACATCCACTGGCAAGATCTACCCTTCCGCACCTTCACGGGTGCGGCCCCACTGAAGCGACGCGTCCAGCCGTATCAGGTGCCAAGCGAGCGCCAGCCCTTCCGCACCTTCACGGGTGCGGCCCCACTGAAGCTCATGCCGTCCCGCGCATCTCAGCGCAGTATTGCTAGCCTTCCGCACCTTCACGGGTGCGGCCCCACTGAAGCTCGGTATCGTCGAGACCACTGAACCGGATAGCAGCCCCCTTCCGCACCTTCACGGGTGCGGCCCCACTGAAGCCGTCATCTGCTCGCTGCTGTGTCCAACCTTGGCAAGGTTCCTTCCGCACCTTCACGGGTGCGGCCCCACTGAAGCTCAAAGCCGTCTCCAATACTCGCAGACAAACCCCAAACCTTCCGCACCTTCACGGGTGCGGCCCCACTGAAGCCCACGAGAAAGAGTGAGCGCTGAATCAGGGTTGCGCGTCCTTCCGCACCTTCACGGGTGCGGCCCCACTGAAGCTCTTATGGAAGAGATAGAAGAAGATGAAGACGACTATCCCTTCCGCACCTTCACGGGTGCGGCCCCACTGAAGCAGCGGGTGATTTGCCGAGCCCGGCAATCTCCCAGGCGCCTTCCGCACCTTCACGGGTGCGGCCCCACTGAAGCCTACCAGAGTCCTGTTGAGGCCATTTGGGTTTTACTGGCCTTCCGCACCTTCACGGGTGCGGCCCCACTGAAGCCACGCAGCAACGGACGACACGTCCTATTTCACCGTGACCTTCCGCACCTTCACGGGTGCGGCCCCACTGAAGCATAATCAGCGCACAACATCAACGGAGTTTGATATGAACCTTCCGCACCTTCACGGGTGCGGCCCCACTGAAGCACTTTGTGTTTCGTGTACCCCTCACCGTCAAACGTCCTTCCGCACCTTCACGGGTGCGGCCCCACTGAAGCCTCGTCAGCTCGTGGATGGTGAGATCCGCCGACGTGACCTTCCGCACCTTCACGGGTGCGGCCCCACTGAAGCATGTAATCCCACAACTCGGTAAGTTGCGTTGGCGTTGCCTTCCGCACCTTCACGGGTGCGGCCCCACTGAAGCACTTGGGGCTGGCGTCAACTCCTTACCTATGCTGACCTTCCGCACCTTCACGGGTGCGGCCCCACTGAAGCGAAGCCACTCGGAGGCTTTGCGCAAAACAATACGCGACGCCTTCCGCACCTTCACGGGTGCGGCCCCACTGAAGCCATTCCATAACCGCCCTATTGGCATTCATTCGCATGGCCTTCCGCACCTTCACGGGTGCGGCCCCACTGAAGCTAGCACTAAGGGCGGACCGGTCACGGGGTTCAATTCCCCCTTCCGCACCTTCACGGGTGCGGCCCCACTGAAGCCGATTGCCCGAGGTCGTTGAATTCGTGGTCGGTCAGAAGCCTTCCGCACCTTCACGGGTGCGGCCCCACTGAAGCAGTGAGTCGCGTCTCGTTGGTGAGCCCAAGTACGTTAGACCTTCCGCACCTTCACGGGTGCGGCCCCACTGAAGCGTCGATAATATTGGCGGCAGTTGTCGCTGACGCAATACCTTCCGCACCTTCACGGGTGCGGCCCCACTGAAGCGATATATTACGTTGGTATTTGTAGAGCGTTAGCGACGACCTTCCGCACCTTCACGGGTGCGGCCCCACTGAAGCTCACGCTTGAGGTGGCTAAGCAGGTCATGGAGAAGACTCCTTCCGCACCTTCACGGGTGCGGCCCCACTGAAGCTTCGTCAACCAAGCTCCTATCGTAACCGGAACCAACCCTTCCGCACCTTCACGGGTGCGGCCCCACTGAAGCAGGAGATCCACTGGAGTCAGCCCATGCCGAAGGTAAATCCTTCCGCACCTTCACGGGTGCGGCCCCACTGAAGCGACCTCGGAGAAGATTCGCCGTACAGGACTCCGCGCCTTCCGCACCTTCACGGGTGCGGCCCCACTGAAGCGGAGAGCGCACATCACGTGTTGCAATTCAGAATTACAGCCTTCCGCACCTTCACGGGTGCGGCCCCACTGAAGCGTTGCCTGCGAAAATATCGTAAAACAGAGATTGCGTGCCTTCCGCACCTTCACGGGTGCGGCCCCACTGAAGCTCAGGGCAAGCAAGAGCCCGCTGGCTAAGGATGTGCACCTTCCGCACCTTCACGGGTGCGGCCCCACTGAAGCTGGTGGGTGTGTCTCGATGCCCACGGGCCGATACAACAACCTTCCGCACCTTCACGGGTGCGGCCCCACTGAAGCCCACCTAATGGGTGGCCCCCATAGCGCGAACGCCATGCCTTCCGCACCTTCACGGGTGCGGCCCCACTGAAGCTTTTTGGAAGCCTAACCCAGTCGACAAGCGATTCTGTTCCTTCCGCACCTTCACGGGTGCGGCCCCACTGAAGCGGCACGTTGCATGGCTTTTTCGCTCACAAGGTCCAGTCCTTCCGCACCTTCACGGGTGCGGCCCCACTGAAGCGCACGCGGGTTGAAGAGCTTGCAAGCCACAGTGAGGCAGCCTTCCGCACCTTCACGGGTGCGGCCCCACTGAAGCTCATTTCCGTTCGCGACCGTGCGCGACGCCTTAGCATCCTTCCGCACCTTCACGGGTGCGGCCCCACTGAAGCTCGTCAGGCAATCGGAAAACACACACAGACGAGGTTTCCTTCCGCACCTTCACGGGTGCGGCCCCACTGAAGCCGCTCTGTTCAGAAAATAATCGAATAGTGATATCAGCCCTTCCGCACCTTCACGGGTGCGGCCCCACTGAAGCTCAGCTACCCCTTGTTTGAGTCCTCTAGGTTGAACTCCTTCCGCACCTTCACGGGTGCGGCCCCACTGAAGCTACACAGTGAATCAGGGCGAGGTCACGAGCAACACGCCCTTCCGCACCTTCACGGGTGCGGCCCCACTGAAGCATCGAGCAGATCGTCATCGACGTCTGAGATGTCCACCCCCTTCCGCACCTTCACGGGTGCGGCCCCACTGAAGCAAAATGGAATGCATGCGAATGCCTCCTCATCGGTGAGAACCTTCCGCACCTTCACGGGTGCGGCCCCACTGAAGCAGCTTATTTCAAACGAAATCATTCAACGGTCCGAAGGCCTTCCGCACCTTCACGGGTGCGGCCCCACTGAAGCAAAGTGTCAACTCGCTCTACCAGCCTTGTTTGAACATCCTTCCGCACCTTCACGGGTGCGGCCCCACTGAAGCTGGGACGTCGCCCGGTCCCATAAAGGTTGCTGACGGTCCTTCCGCACCTTCACGGGTGCGGCCCCACTGAAGCTGGGTGCCCCATGAGTCCGCGGGATGCCTTTGACGTCCCTTCCGCACCTTCACGGGTGCGGCCCCACTGAAGCTCGCCGACCGTGGTCTTGTTGATAATGAATCGAAGCTCCTTCCGCACCTTCACGGGTGCGGCCCCACTGAAGCGAGGAAGCCGACGCGATCAAGATGCTGATGACGGTCCATCCTTCCGCACCTTCACGGGTGCGGCCCCACTGAAGCGCCCGGTCTGAGGCCGCTCAGGGACGCTTTGAGCGCTCAGCCTTCCGCACCTTCACGGGTGCGGCCCCACTGAAGCTGAGCGTGGTGAAATTGCGGACAAAAAAGCTTACAAACCTTCCGCACCTTCACGGGTGCGGCCCCACTGAAGCGCCAACGACACCAACTTTTCTCGGTTGGGTCTGGTCGGCCTTCCGCACCTTCACGGGTGCGGCCCCACTGAAGCGGCGGTCGAGATCGTCAAACGATCGCAACTCGTCGAGCCTTCCGCACCTTCACGGGTGCGGCCCCACTGAAGCTACGAGAGGCAGACGAGCGATGAACTGCGCCTCACCCTTCCGCACCTTCACGGGTGCGGCCCCACTGAAGCAGGCTGTAATCGTGCTGTCGGACTGCGGTCGACGTGTGCCTTCCGCACCTTCACGGGTGCGGCCCCACTGAAGCACGAGCACACACCAACGCGTTCCACGCTGGCACGCATCCCTTCCGCACCTTCACGGGTGCGGCCCCACTGAAGCTTTTGGGATGGCATTGTACCGGTACGGCAAGGAGGCTCCTTCCGCACCTTCACGGGTGCGGCCCCACTGAAGCAGGAATCACGTCGAGTGCGAAGCCGAGGCGGTCAGGCAACCTTCCGCACCTTCACGGGTGCGGCCCCACTGAAGCGGATGAGTCTGACGCGGTTACGTTCGCACCGACTGACCCTTCCGCACCTTCACGGGTGCGGCCCCACTGAAGCAGCCCACGCTCAGCGCCGTGCTGATTCCTGGCAGACCCCTTCCGCACCTTCACGGGTGCGGCCCCACTGAAGCCCCTGGCACGATTGGCGTGCCACTCGTCGGAGTGTGCTCCTTCCGCACCTTCACGGGTGCGGCCCCACTGAAGCATTGGGCTCACGTCGTGGATTCTGGACCTGATTTCATTCCTTCCGCACCTTCACGGGTGCGGCCCCACTGAAGCTCAACAAGCTTTTTCATCCTGGAACCTCACACCATCGCCTTCCGCACCTTCACGGGTGCGGCCCCACTGAAGCGAAAAGGGCGAGCCGGCGACACCGGCGTCGTGCGAAAGCCTTCCGCACCTTCACGGGTGCGGCCCCACTGAAGCTTCGATGTTCGCTAGCAGGTCGGCCTCGCACTTGCTGCCTTCCGCACCTTCACGGGTGCGGCCCCACTGAAGCGATATCGGCACTACAGTTGCCCGTCGTGCCTCATCGGACCTTCCGCACCTTCACGGGTGCGGCCCCACTGAAGCGAGATAGAAAGCATTGCCGAGAATCGCACATCGGCCTCCTTCCGCACCTTCACGGGTGCGGCCCCACTGAAGCCAGACCTTTGGCTGGGCAACCTTTCGTGTGAGGCTGACCTTCCGCACCTTCACGGGTGCGGCCCCACTGAAGCGACCGGAAGGATAGGTTGTTCGTAATCTGGAGTGGCTGCCCTTCCGCACCTTCACGGGTGCGGCCCCACTGAAGCAGATCAAGGGTGGCGTCATTGCCGGCAAAGACTCCATGCCTTCCGCACCTTCACGGGTGCGGCCCCACTGAAGCGACCGCAAGCACGTCGCGCCCCTGCTCCGCCACGTTGCCTTCCGCACCTTCACGGGTGCGGCCCCACTGAAGCCCCCAGGAAGCCAGCGACAGCACTCTACCTTGCGCGAACCTTCCGCACCTTCACGGGTGCGGCCCCACTGAAGCTCGACAACCCCGTCCACGTCGAACCGAACCGAGGCACCCTCCTTCCGCACCTTCACGGGTGCGGCCCCACTGAAGCAGGAATCACTCGCGGTGATCGCTGCACTGGATGTCACCCTTCCGCACCTTCACGGGTGCGGCCCCACTGAAGCGCGCGCAAGTTTTGGCGCGGCTCGGCGCAGTACACACACCCTTCCGCACCTTCACGGGTGCGGCCCCACTGAAGCGCAACGGTACCATGTATCATTAATCTTATGATTGAATTCCTTCCGCACCTTCACGGGTGCGGCCCCACTGAAGCCAAATGGATTAAGCGTGATGGTCAAGCCATGGTAGCCTTCCGCACCTTCACGGGTGCGGCCCCACTGAAGCTCGTTTTCTGGTGCGTGAGGTCAATCCCACGATCACCTTCCGCACCTTCACGGGTGCGGCCCCACTGAAGCAGAAGCCATTCTGAATCGTTACGCAAATCCACCAAAGCCTTCCGCACCTTCACGGGTGCGGCCCCACTGAAGCTACCACCAGATCGCTTTCCTCCAGATCGTAATTACTAGCCTTCCGCACCTTCACGGGTGCGGCCCCACTGAAGCACCTCAACTCGAGTGGACTGAACGTAAACGTTGTCGTCCCTTCCGCACCTTCACGGGTGCGGCCCCACTGAAGCAACGACTGCTTAGACTGCGGCGCGCGATGGCGTAACGGCCCTTCCGCACCTTCACGGGTGCGGCCCCACTGAAGCATCGGCGGCAACTGACAAAGCGCCAGATATGGCGCACATCCTTCCGCACCTTCACGGGTGCGGCCCCACTGAAGCCTGACGGTGGATTCGTCTCCGCGCACGCCACTGACGTCCTTCCGCACCTTCACGGGTGCGGCCCCACTGAAGCAAGGACATCGCAGACGTCAAGCTGTGCGACTTCCTGAACCTTCCGCACCTTCACGGGTGCGGCCCCACTGAAGCAACCGTGCGTAGTCGAGGTGTCTCGGGATAGACCCGGCCTTCCGCACCTTCACGGGTGCGGCCCCACTGAAGCGTCGAGACCAGGTACCCGGCGCCGCTGGTTTTACCTTCCTTCCGCACCTTCACGGGTGCGGCCCCACTGAAGCAAGCTCTTCCGGGCTTCACTGGAACGGAAGAATTCCCCTTCCGCACCTTCACGGGTGCGGCCCCACTGAAGCCAGATATCGTCGACTTTCCGTCGTAAAATTCCCATGAACCTTCCGCACCTTCACGGGTGCGGCCCCACTGAAGCACGATACTTACTTCGCATTGGTCCCGCGTCGGATTCACCTTCCGCACCTTCACGGGTGCGGCCCCACTGAAGCTGCGCTTGCGCCGATACTGTTGACCGACATGATGGGTCCTTCCGCACCTTCACGGGTGCGGCCCCACTGAAGCTTGTTGCCCGACCCGTCGGTGACCGTGATGGTGCCGGCCTTCCGCACCTTCACGGGTGCGGCCCCACTGAAGCATGCGAAGAATGCGTGAGGCTGGAAGCAAGTACAGTGACCTTCCGCACCTTCACGGGTGCGGCCCCACTGAAGCACAATTGGAGAGGATGTGCGGGGGACGCGTATAGCGCGCCTTCCGCACCTTCACGGGTGCGGCCCCACTGAAGCAATCATCATCCACCAGCAGTAGCAATCGGTGGGCCCGTTCCTTCCGCACCTTCACGGGTGCGGCCCCACTGAAGCCTGTCATCTGATTAATTAATCCCCACGCGTGGTCTGCCTTCCGCACCTTCACGGGTGCGGCCCCACTGAAGCCAACTTGGGATAGCAGCTCCATACGGAGGCACGCATCATCCTTCCGCACCTTCACGGGTGCGGCCCCACTGAAGCGCGCAGATTGGCGTTGATTTCCGCAGCCTGCGCGACGGCCTTCCGCACCTTCACGGGTGCGGCCCCACTGAAGCGGCATCT
>Ga0100385_1000222_pt1 | contig 77150 bp, 66 predicted proteins | sample CryGeymeta201509_FD_81543 | JGI IMG/M metagenome (GOLD analysis project Ga0100385, IMG submission 81543) | Groundwater microbial communities from Crystal Geyser aquifers in Utah, USA - Crystal Geyser metaG 2015-09 | ecosystem: Environmental > Aquatic > Deep subsurface > Groundwater | place: USA... | reverse complement strand
TGGCTGCGTTGTCGCACGACGATATTTTCGGGCTTTAAGTCGCGGTGTACCAGGCCGGCGGCGTGCAGATGCCCCAGACCTCGAAGCACTTTGGCCATCTGCAATAATAATATTCGTTGTTCGTCGGGCGGCAACAGACTGGAACGCCACGCGCCTTTAGCGTCTCGGTACGTAACGGCTGCCAAGGTTTCGGCGTGGACCAAGGTTTCGATGTCCTCGTCCAGCAGCTTGGTTTCGTGGGACGACGTGAAATGGTCACGTAAAGGGAGGCCTTCGATGAATTCCATCGCAAACCACGGCATGGCCTCGTAAAGACCGTGGCCGACAATCCGAACAATCGACGGGTGGTCCAGCGCAAGCAGTGCCCGGATTTCATGCCTGAGGCTCACTAGATGCGCCGCTGAGCCACTGTCAACCGTCTTGATCGCTACGCGCTCGCCGGTTGGTCCGGTCGCCAGATACACCGAACCCATGCCGCCCGACGCCAAAGGTCGAACGATGATGAATTCCCCAAGCTGTGTTCCAGATTTCATGGCAGGATTCTAAGTCTGGACCTTCCTCAAGATCCACCTCCAACGACAAATCGCAGTCTACCCATCGTCAAGACAGGAACCGGGGTTCCCTGTGAGGCGGTTCGGCGCTAATTTTTCACCAAGCCTGTGATATAGAGATGCCGTCATCTTTTAGGATTTTAAATTGAAGTATTTCCTTGTTCTGCTTTTTTGTTTTTCGATGTCGTGTTCAGACGACGTCAAGAAAGGTTCGTTCTCTGACTTGCCGGATATGGGCCTAGATAGCGCCGCCGACAGCGCGCTGGACTTACGCAATGACGTTGACGACGAGCCCGATCAGGCGATCGATACGCCCGACCAGGGGATCGATGCCGCCCCCGACATGCCCGTCTTCACCGTCGGTCCGATTAAGATTACGACTTGGAATATCCTCTGCCTGCGTGAGATCCAGGAACCCGCCTTCTGTAACACCGACATGGGTAACGAATATGTACGCTCGCCTGAACAGGTCGAAGCGCTGCGCCTACATGCCGAGGCCATAGGAACCGACCTCTTGTTTTTGCAAGAGGTTGAGACCCGCGCCGCCGTCGTAAATCTGCTTCCTGGTTGGGAGGTTTTTGATATCGGCACCGACGGGCAGAAAATGGCCGTGGCGATTGCGCCTGGTTCGACTGTAAAAATTCGCGAAGTTTCAGCGCTCACGGAATTGAGTCTTGGGTCGTCGCAGCTTCGGCAGGGACTCGTTGCATTGGTCGACCATGCTGGTGTTTCGGTTCGTATACTTTCCGTCCACCTTAAGTCTGGCTGCCAGGTTGCTCCTTTTGAGTCGAATAACGCGAACTGCGGCGCCCTTCGGGACCAGCTCGAGGTCTTGAAAGACTGGATTCGGGAGCGGGAAGCACAAAATCAGCCCTACATGATGGTGGGCGATTTCAACCGAACGCTCGAGGATAACGACCCCTTTATGCTTGGGTTGGAGGACGCTGCTGGAAAACCGCTTTATCGGACGACGGTCGGCCAACGCCCAAGCTGTTGGGATCATTTTCCGGACGCGCCAAGCTACCCGTCGTTCATCGACCACCACATCGCGTCGCCGACAGTTGTTGCGGCTTGGGGCACGCCGACCCTGAATATTTATAATTATACTGAGACTTACCCAGATGCTTGGCTCTACGTGAGCGACCACTGTGCGATCACGGCGAACTTCGAGTGATTTAGTTGGACGATTTCGAATCCCGGATCTTCATCCTGATGATTCCGCTAACGTTTCGATCGTGCCAAGTGCATTTAGAACGAGTCTCTTGGCGTCGATCGGCGTCACGCAAGACGAGGCCAAAGGCGGCTTTTCGATTTCTGTGGGCGGCAAGGGCCTCGTCCCAGTCATCGACCCCGCAGATGGCGACGAGCCCTGGTATTTGGTCGATACGACGATGAGCCGTTCGGAAACCGCGACACCGATCGATAGCTCGAGGCTTAGAAGACGCTGAGAGTTCGCCGAACGCGCGCGTGCAATGCATTGGCTTCTGCAAGATCGTAGGTGTGCGACCTGACCTTACAATGCCTTACACGATGCCCCCAGCTATCGAACTCAGTGCCTGCCCCCGGTAAGTGTGTCCCATCTTCTCGGAGGTCCGACATGCGAAAAATAGTTGGATGTTTTTTAATTTTGGCGGGTTGTGGTGCTGATTTGGACAAGAATCCGCGCCAGATCGAGTCTTCAAATGCAAATGAACTGGTGGCGCGGGCGAGATGTGTGAAGGGGCTCGAACCTGTCGACCAGTTTCGGCGGATCGCCAACAAGCGTGCCTCTAATCTCAATTCATTGGGTGAAAATAAATGAAACCAATATTTTTTTTGATGTTTTTGTGCGGGATTGCGGTGGGTTGTGGAGACGAGCTTCAAAAGCAGTCGGGCGATCATCTGATCATCGTGGACACGTCCGATAGTGGTGATGCGACCGTCGACACGTCCGACGGTGGTTCGTGCGTCCCGAGCTCGTCGTGCGCGGCCGAGGGCGCGACGTGTGGTGAGCTTTTCGACGGTTGCGCGACTCGAAACTGCGGACACTGCGCCGCGGGGTCCGAGTGCATCGATTCTAAGTGCGTGGTCGAAGAGCGCCTGGGGACGGCTTGCGAATCGCCCTCAGATTGCGCGGGTTTGGGATGCTTGGGACCGGCCAGCTCTTGGCGCGGCGGCTATTGTGCGTCCCCGTGCACCGACGATTCGACATGTGGCCCCAATGGCGCGTGCGCGATTAACGGTGCAGCCAGTCCGCTTTGCGGTTTGTTGTGTGAAGTTGACCAGGACTGCGGACGTGCCGATTACGGCTGCCTTCCCGGGCTTGATGGGCGAAAAATCTGTCAAGCGGCTGCGGTTGGATCTGCGACGGTCGGGGACGCGTGCACGTACGCTCAGGACTGTTCCCTTCATGGTGGATTCTGCATCCGAGTTTCGTCTTTTGCCGGTGGCTACTGTTCGGGGTCGTGCGCCGCGGATTCGGATTGCGACGCAGAATCGCATTGTGCTCAAGGCATCTGTTACGCAAATGGTTGCAGCCGTCCGGGCTACTTGGAGATCGACATCGACCTCGACGATCGCGTTGAGTGTGTGCCTGTGGGCGGACAGGGTAGCGGCTTGGTTGGCGATGAATGTGGCGATGGGAGAGACTGCGGTGGCGGCGATTATGGCGTGTGTCTTGGCTATTCCGGAGGCTACTGCTCGATCGGCTGCGGTCCCGGTGAGGGAACGTGCGGTTCAGATTCGATTTGTCACGCGTTCTCAGGTGTCTCTCAATGTTTGAAAATCTGCGACGCCGTCACTGAGTGTCGCGACGGCTATAATTGTGTGTCCGTCGCTGGCGGAAAGTCGGCGTGCATGGCGATTTAGAACTCTCCCAACCGAATCGGCGACGTTATGGGGTATGCCGCCGCGTGTGTAGCCCATCGGTGTCGCTTGTCCATCGCCCGTTGGTCCTTACTTTCTGTGCGATGCCACGGACGGCGCCACACACGAGGTGATGTCCATGCCGAACACCGAACAAGATTGGGTAGAGACTTTCAAAAACGACGGATTTGTCGTGGTTCGCAACCTGTTTTCAACAGCCGAAGTCGCGGAAATCCGCCAGGCCTTTGAGAGGCTACAGCACACTGCCGAAAATCTGGCAGGAACTTCCACCCATAACGGCTCGGACTTTGTGATCGATAAGGAGGCCGACCGAACTCGGATTCATCGTGTGGTGTGGTGCGGGGCGGCCGAATCGGTCTTGTCGATTTTCGGGAAAGACCCACGGATCGTTGGCCTTGCGGCGACTCTTTTGGGGTCTCCAGTGCTCGACCAACTCATCAACCAGGCTCATTTTAAAATGCCGGGCGATAACGTTGCATTTCCATGGCATCAGGATTCCAGGCACCGCAGGTACGGCACGCCGCTATGGACGGACGTGAACGGTAGCGGGAGCTTTGTCGAGATTGCGATGGCCATCGATCCTGTGACTCGGGAAAACGGCCCGCTTCACTTCATTCCGGGCTCACACAGACTTGGACATATTGAGCCAGCGCCTGGAACCAAGGATCTGCCGGCAGGTTCATTTGATCCCAGCTTGAAAGTCACACCCGAGCTGCAACCTGGAGACGTCGTCGCGTTTGGGCCGTACATGATTCATGGCAGCGAGGCGAATCAGAGCGACTCTTCTCGCAGGATGTTTCTAAACGGGTTTTCGGTGCCTGGTGCAAACCGCCGCGTGTATCCAGGAGAAGGCTCAGGCCGTCGAGTTTATGTGGGGCCTAAGGACGAGTTCGCCGCATAAAACTAGTTTTGCATGCGACGAGCGTCGCTGACCCGGCCGCTTTCGAACCAGATCTCAAGTGAGTAGCCATCGATGACGATGTCCTCGTCTCTGGTAAGTGTATACGAGAGATTTCCTGACCCACCACTGGCAACTTCGAATTCTCCAGATGGGGGCCCAAGCCTCTGCAGCACTTCTTCTTTGGTGGGCTTTTCCGTGGTCAACCACTCAATGACGTTGGAAGACATTTTTTCTCGATCAACCGAGGCCATCCACGCCGTTTGCTCAAAGTCCTGCGCGTTCCAAGCACGCACCAGCTTCGGTCCAACGACGATCGCAACCACAAGGATGAAGAGCGCAGCGATTATGCCGAGTGTGGTTTGGATGATTGCCCGAATGATTGCCATGATTTCCAGCGGCTTTAGAGAAGCCGTTTGTACGACAGTTCTGATAAGGCGCGCAAACCACAGACCAATTAAGGACTAAACGGGGTTGGGGGATTTCAGGCGTAGAACCTGTCGATTCCCTGTTTGGCGTCGCTCTTTAAGTCATCAGCCCATTGACAGTGTGGGTCACAAAGCGCCGCGATGCGGTCCATCACATCCTGAGTCCACTCGGTCAGGAGCTTCGCGTGGGTGGCTTCATCGTCGGGGTGATAGGGGCGAAAGTCTTCAGGCAGCGACTCATGTTGGAGCTCGATCGGCTCGCCAAAGCGAATCGTTATGAGTCCGCCTTTGCTCACGGGCGTCGCGCCCTTGAAGACCCCTCGGCACCCAGAAATTCCAACGGGGACGATCGGCAATCCCAGCGCGATGGCGGCCTGTACGGCACCGTTTTTCCCCGGCGTAAGCTGGCTTGAGGTCGCGCCTTGCGGGTAGATTTGCACATGGCGTCCTGCATCGCGTGCAATCCGAGCCTTGTCCAAAGTCGTCATCATGAATTCGTAATAAGCCTGCCGAATCGCACCGGCGTACCCGAGCTGACTGGGGTCCGCCGCCGAGCCCATGATCGAACGCGCGCGAACAAGACCGTCAAGCAACGCTGGGTCTGCCGCGAATCCGACGTCTACGTGGTCTCGCAGCTGGCGGTATTCCTCTTCGGTTGGAGGCCGTCCAAACTCGCCAGCAAAGTCTGCGCAGATAAGGTATCCACGTGATGCGATGGGGATATTCCCCATTTTTGACAGCACCATCGCACGCGAAGCGGAGCGGTAATCACGCGCTTTGACCCACGTGACGATGTCGATGTCGCGCGCATCCAACGCGTAGCGAATCGGCAAGAAATCGTAGCGATGGGTATGGTTCGCCGTGATGATTGCCAAGCCAGCATTTTGAAGGTGTTCAAGGCCTTCCAACTCGATTTTGGTTCGCCGTGGAAGGTTGAATAACCCATGAGCCAAAGCTCGACTCCCAGCCATCCAAGCGCGGTTGTACATCGGGTCGATGGCCGTAAGTTTTGTAAAGTCGAGCACGTTGAGCCCTGAGCAGAAGGGAGGGCAACAAATCGCGCTGGTGTTTTTCTGTCAACTGTTCAACGCAAAAACAAACAATTTAAGGCGCTATATAGAGTGCGAATGTGAAAGCTGGGCGGTCGAAAGCAACGTCGTGTATCCGCCCCATCCACCTTCGCTATTGGCTTCACCTGCTGTCTTAATCACCGGTCGCCTGCCTTGCCAGTGGAATGATTTCGAAATAAGACTCTGTGGGTTGATCTCTTCTTAACGTTCTAATCTGGTGGGACCTCATGAGAGATGGTTTGGCGGTGCTCGTCGGCTTGCTGATAGGCGCGGTGGTCCTTGTTCTTGTGCTTGTCATCGGGCCTCGTTTGGTGCGTTTTTTTGAGGCCCGGGATTTTGATGGATCAGATTCCGTCCGACCAGGGATGTGAGAACGGGTGCGAGGCAGCCCTTTTGAGCGGAAAACTCGATATGTTGCCTTCCTCGGAATGGGGCAAAAATGAGGCTGCCCAGGTCGCGGAGTGGAACGCATGGCAACAAGGCGGATTACGATCTCAACGCTACGGAGCATTCAACTGAGGCCGACTTAGGCCCGGTGTCCGCCTTTTCTGTATTCGGAACATAAGTGGTCGGCTGATTCGCCATTGGCGTAGCGCCACATGTAGTGCGTGTTGGCCGAGACCTCACGCAGGATGCCTCGACGTCTAAACCTCCGAGCACTCACATGGATTCGCGCTGGCAGGCTGCTCACCCGGGCAACTCGACGAGCGCGCCGGAAAAACTCTACATCCTCGAAAAGTGGCTGCTCTGGCATGCCGCCGATGGCGTCGTAAAATGAACGCCGGCAGACGATTCCTTGGTCGCCATACGAAAATAGATATCCGTCCAATCGTGTAACCCAGCCTAAGGGCCGGTAGAGCGGGTTTCGCCCGTCAAAACGAAGTCGCAACGTCGCGACTTGGTTCGTTTCGCTCGCCGCAAAAAAGTGCTGGGTTTGTCGGCCCGCGCTCCGGTCGACTTGCGTGTCCGCATGCAGGAACACAAGCAGGTCTCCCGTTGCGCAGGAGGCGCCGCGGGCCATTTGTTGGCCTCGGCCGGGTGCTGATTGCAGAACGGTCGCTCCAAGGGCGCTGGCGAGCTCACGGGTTTGGTCCGTGCTGCCCGCATCGACGACGATGATTTCGATGGGATTGAAGGCCAATTTGGCTGACCGAATCGCGTTTTCGATGCACGAAGCCTCGTTCAAGGTCGGGATGATGACGCTGACGCCTTGTTTCGCTGGTGTTGGAAAATTGGGCCGCGGGACTTTGGCGATATTAAACCAACGCCAATAGCCGAGCGCTTTGTATTCCTCGACCCCGCGTGAATCGAAGGTTTCACGGGCCGAGAAAAATATATTTCCGCGTTTTCCACGTGAGCGAACATCCAAAAAATAGAGCCAGGCCAGGGATTTTTCGAGCTTGGTGTAGCCGCGTGGAACCAACACATAGTTTTTGGCGAAATAGGACGTCGTCACAGGCGGTCGTCCTAGGGCGTCGAGATTGCCTTTCCAAAGCATCCGCATGTCTTCCATCCATGCGCCATTGATGGGATTCAGCGAAGCGTATGGCGCCTTGTTTCCCCACAACACCGGCTTGTCCGACGGGCCGTTGCCATTGGTAAAATAGGGCAGGTGGGCACGTACCGCGGAGATAGCATAGGCATACTCCGTGGGGTCGTAGTCGCGGTCTCGCAAAACAATCGTGACTTCCCGTTTTTCTGCCTTCACAAAGCGAGCGAGGTCACGACGAAATGCAGGGTCGTTCACGTGCGCGACGAGATCTTTGCAATCGTCAAAAACGATGAATCCACCGTTATAATGAACCGACCCATGCAGGTAATTCACAGCGTGCGGCATGCGTCGCCTTGGTCCTTGGGGGATTTCGTTGGTTCCAACTGAGCGTTTGACCATCGACCTTAAGAATTGCCCGACTTTTATGACGATTTCGGCATCCGACGGTGCGTTTTTGAGTCTGGAGGCCGAGGCGAATACGATGTTTTTAGGCCAAATTGGCGTCCCATCGACGTCGTTTCCGACCGCCCATGGATGGTCTTCGTTTAATAAACCGACCTTCATGGCCCGAACGTAAAAAATCACGACGCCGGCCTCGACGGCGAGCAACCACATTTGTTGAAGAAAGCAGGTGAAGAGCAGGGCGTAGCGTTTCATTTGGACTCCAGAAGTTTCTGCTGACTCATGAGTCAGTGCACTTTGGATGCCAACGATGAAAAGCCCTCTGATTGGCCAAATACGCCACCGATTAAGGCGTGGCCGAGTTGTTGATGTGCAAAAGACGCCTGCGGCCGAGCACAAATTGTATGCGTTCCGGTGGGTGACGACCTTACAAGTCCTTACACGATGCCCGGCGCTATCGAATTTCTACTTTGGAATCTGTAGATCTGACGACACTTCTCGGAGGTCAGAAATGCAGAAAGTGCTTGGTTGTTTCATATTTTTATTGGGTTGTGGTTCTAGCTTGGACAAGAACCCTAAGCAGGTCGACACCCCGAACACCAATAACGCTGCGGCGGAAACGACGGACGATAGCCCCGCGACATCGACGCAAGAAGTTGATGCGGGAGTGGATGCTGCTGCTGATGCGGGAGTGGATGCTGCTCCTGTAAGTCTCGGAACCACGGGCTTTGCAGGTCGCGCTTGCCAAGACAACGCCGAATGTGGCGGCGGTTTGGTTTGCCTGTCCGAGTCGGGAATATCGGGCGGTTATTGCACTTTGACATGCATCGCTGATTCACATTGTGGCGAAGGTGCCCATTGTGTCGGAGCCGCCCAGAGCCCCAATAATAAGGGGCTTTGCATGCCCCTATGCACCGTCAATGCGGATTGTCGCGGGACGGGTTATGCCTGCTACGACTCGGATGATGATGGGCGAAACGAATGTTGGTTGTCGGCCGATGGCGACCTCGCGATTGGAAGCCCCTGCGTTGCCGACCAAGCCTGTAGCGGTGGAATCCACGGCTATTGCCTTATGGAGACCGAATTTAAGTGGGCTGACGGCTATTGCACCAAAGAATGCGCCACAAACGCAGATTGCGGGGAGGGTGCCCATTGTGGTGTGAGCGGGGCCTGTTACGCGAATTACTGCGACCGTCCCAACTATGTGCTCGATGACACCGACGGCGACGGCGTCGCCGAGTGTGTTTCTGGGGCGACCGGGCAAGGGGAAATCGGCTCAACCTGTGCGGACGTGAATGATTGTGCCGGCGGTCGTTGGGGGCTCTGCATCCCTGAGACCCCAAGTGGGCTCGCCAAAGGCGGGTACTGCACGCTCGGATGTGGCGCTGGTCAGGGGGAATGCACGGCCGGCTCAACCTGCCTTGAACTCGGAGAAGGCGAGTCTGGTTGTGTGGCGACGTGTGGCGTGAACGATACGTGTGAGGGCGGTCGCGCTTGCCTGACCGTTACAGCCGATGGCCAAAAAGCCTGCCTCTAAATTTGATGAATGGAATGGGAGCTCAAATGAAATCAATGATTCTAATGACGTTCTTTTGTGCGGTTTCGGTGGGCTGTGGAGACGACGTTCAGAAGCGCACAGAAGCCCCAATTATCATCTCGGATGGCTCGGACGCCTCAAGTGATTCCGGAGACGACGGTTCCTGCGTTCCGAGCTCATCCTGCGCGGACGAGGGCGCGATGTGTGGAGAGTTTTTCGACGGCTGCAAGACACGAAATTGCGGGAGCTGCGCGTCGGGGGCGGAATGCATCGGCGCGAAGTGTGTCGCTGCCGGAAGCCTTGGGGCGGCTTGCGAAACACCGGATGACTGTGCAGGGATAGGGTGTCTGGATTCTTCCAGTGGTTGGGCGGGAGGATATTGTACCCCCGAATGCGTTGACGACGCGGTCTGCGGCCCAAATGGTGCGTGTGTCCTAAAGGCTCAGGGCAAAAGGATCTGCGCCCTATTATGCGATGTTGATCAAGACTGTGGTCGAGAAGGCTATGGGTGCATAGCCGCACCGGACGGACTCAAAATTTGTCAGGCGATAGCAATCGGAAATGGGGCGGTCGGAGACGCCTGCGAGTCGGCTCAGGACTGCTCATTGGACGGAGGCTTTTGTGTATTGGAATCGTCTTTTGCCGATGGATACTGCTCCAAGGCGTGCACCACGAATGCCGAATGTGATGCGGATTCGCATTGTGCGACCGGTTTTTGTTTTGCAAACGCTTGCACCCGGCCTGGCTACATCGAAAAGGACTTGGATCGCGATGCTCGCCTGGAGTGCGTGCCAGTGGGCGGGCAGGGAGACGGCTTGATCGGTGACCTATGCACGACAGGTGCAGACTGTGCCGGTGGTGACTTTGGAATATGTTTGGGTCAATGGCCGGGAGGCTATTGTTCTGTAGATTGTCGCGCCGGTGAAGGCATGTGCGGGGCAGATTCCATTTGTTATGCTTTCTCACCGACCTCGTCGCAATGCATGAAGATTTGTACGTCGGCCACCGACTGCCGGGATGGCTACAGCTGTCTTGCGTTACCCGGCGGCAAGTCGGCGTGCGGGTATGTAAATTAGGGCGCTCACGCCATTTAGGCTTGAGCAATTTACGACGACACGGCAGGCTTCCCGAATGCTTTTAACGCCCACAAATTTCGCCCTGATTCGCCAATTCATTCTGAGAGAGGGCGACCAGAAAACTTACTGCAATATGTATAATAACAACCCGCACCTTGGTGGGTTGGGTTTTGACGTCTTTCTGAATCCGGCGGACGGGCAAAAAAATGTCGGCTGCGACCCTGAATTGGGTGGGTTCGACACGATCGTAATTTCGGATCCTCGAGCCGCCGGATTTATCGACGTCCGTCTTGATTCGGGGAAGCTGCATTTTAAAGCGAGCGATAAAGAGTACCTTGAGTACTATTTCGCCGCGTTGATTTCCCACATATCTCTGGCTGCCTAGGCCGCCAAATCCACTCCCTCTAGATTTATGGTCGGCGTCGGATTTTTCGCGTGGGTCACGTCACCTGGAGCCCCTCGAGCACCCGGTCAGCGACCCAATGCACGTGTGCTCGTCGTTCTGCCACGTTATCGTCGGATAATGGATCCCCGCCCCAGGCCTCGGCCAGCACCGGCCCGTAGGTAAAGTAGTTGATCACCATTCCGCTGAACGTCACGTAGAAATGACGTGCCGCTAACGGCCCATCTGCCGGCAAATATTCGGAAAGAGCGGCTTCGGTCCATTTGTAGAAGGGCTGAAGGTTCTTGCGAATCAATTTGGTCGTATCACCCGAGGCCACCTGTTGCTGAATTAGCCGCGGGTAACGCCTGTTCGCGTCGATAAAATTAAAATAAGCGTCGATCAACCGATGCAGTCGTTTTGAAGGTGGTCCCTGATCATCGAGCGCCGTCGCCAGAGCCTGCTGATGTCGCGTGTAGTAGCGCTCGAGCACGTGCTCAAACAAAAGCGCTTTGCTTTTATAATGATAAAAAATGAGCGCCTTGTTCACGCCGGCAAGCTCAGCCACTGCGCGCATGCTCATGCCCTCGTAACCCGATTCTGCCAGCACTTCGTCCGCTGCGTCCAAGATCGCTGCGGCGCTTTGTTGGCCGCTCTCTGCCGTGTGTTTTTTCATATCCATAGCTTACTTTTAACAGGTGTCTGACCGCTCGGTCAAGAAAGTGTTTGACCGGTCGGTCAGACCTCGTTAGGTTGTTGAAAGTTGAACACAAACGAGGAGGATTTTATGGCTGTTGCGATTCGAAGGAATAAGAACTCGATCATCAAGGGCGGAGAGCTCATCACGCGTATTCTGGCCGCCGAGGGTGTCGACCAAGTATTCGGCATCATCGACGGGACGTACATGGGCCTCTTTGGTTCGTTCGAAAAAAACGGAATCAGCTTCCTGACCCCGCGTCACGAGACTTCCGCTGCGCACGCCGCTGGCGCCTACGCTCGGCTGACTGGCAAATTGGGAGTCTGCATTGCGAGCAATGGTCCAGGCGTCGCCAATATCCTGCCCGGCGTTGTCGTCGAGCAGGCCGAAGGCAACCGCGTGTTGCTCATCACTTCGTGTCGCAGGGAGGGCCTGATGGGCCCCGACCGTGGTGGCTCCTATCAGTACTTTGCGCAGACCGCTGTGACCGCACCGACCACTAAATTGAGCGTCACGGTCAACGAAATCGGCCGTTTGGCCGAGGTGATGCGCCATGCTCTGCGCGTTTCTTATACAGGCCGTCCAGGTGTTGTTCACGTCGACGTGCCCGAAAGCATCATGAATGGGCAGTTCGAGCTCGATCCGACGTGGCTGCAAGAGCCTTCGCAGTACAGAAACACGACTCCGATTGCGCCTGCACCCGAGCTCGTCGCGGCCGCTGCGCGAATGTTGTCCACAGCAAAGAAGCCGCTGATCCATGCAGGATCTGGTGTGATTCACGCAGACGCGTCGGCGGCCCTAAAGAAGCTCGCGGCGATTTTGGACGCGCCAATCACAACCAGCTGGGGTGCGCGTGCGGCCGTGGATGAACGCGACGAACACTCGATGCCGATGCTGCATATCGAGACGGTAAATAAGGCCCGTGTCGAAGCCGACTTGATCCTTGTGTTGGGTTCACGTCTTGGTGAAACCGATTGGTGGGGCAAGGCGCCCTATTGGGGAAGGCCCGAGGACCAGCAGATGATTCAGGTCGACATCGACGCTGACATCCTTGGCAACACACGTCCGGCAGACCTGCTCGTTCAGGCCGACGTAAAAGAGTTTATCGAGGCGCTGAATCTGGTGCTCGGCAGCAAAGACTTTGCGCGCGCGGATCGGCAAAAATGGCTGAAAACACTGAACACACAAAAATCGAAACACCGCGCCAAGCTGGACAAACATCTGAACGACATGGCCGCCCCAATGAACTCGGCACATGTCGCAAAAGTCTGCCAAGAGGTGTTCCCGGCAAAAACAGTGACCGTTCTAGATGGCGGCAACACAGCGATTTGGGGGAACTTCTTCCATCAGGTTCGCGGGACCGGTCAGATGCTCGGGACGCCCAAAATGGGCATGCTCGGCGCCGGCGTGTCGCAAGCGATTGGCGCAGCAGTGGCGACACCTGGCGTGCCCGTGTGCTGCATCATTGGCGACGGTGCGATGGGTTTCCACCAGCAAGAAATCGAAACTGCGGTCAGAAATAATCTGCCCGTTATTTACCTGGTGCTCTGCGATAAACAGTGGGGAATGGTCAAAATGACGCAGCAATTCGCCCTGAAACCGCTGAAGACCTTGATTAAAAAATCCCTGGATCCAGGTGAGACAATCAACGCAGATTTAGGTGAGACCCGATTCGACGATTTAGCGCGCGCGATGGGGGCTTACGGTGAGCGTGTGGGCGATCCTGCAGGTCTTGCTGGAGCGATTAAACGCGCGCTTCAGACAAAACGAACCTCGGTGATTCATGTCGATGTCGACCCCGTGAAACACATGTGGGCACCGGCTCTCCAGCACTTTAAAGCCATGCACCAGGAGCCAAAGGGATGAATACCAAAACCGTATTAATCACTGGCGCCGGCGGCTATATCGGCGGCTTGGTCACCAAAGAACTCGCCTCGCGCGGACACATCGTGCTCGCCACGGACATCGCTCCGGTCGACTTCAATGGTGTCGCGTCGTTTGCGCTGGATGTACGCGGGGAAGGCCTGCATGACCTCATCGTCGACCGCAAAGTCGACGTCGTGGTTCATCTGGCCGCCATCCTTTCGCCAAAAGACGATGATTTTGCCTATTCGGTGGACGTTGAGGGCACCCGAAACGTGCTCGATGCGTGCATCAAAGCAGGCAGTGCAAAAGTCATCATATCCAGCAGTGGTGCGGCCTACGGCTATCACGCCGATAATGACGCGCTGCTGACCGAGGACAGCCCAATCCGCGGCAACGACGAGTTCGCCTACAGCCGGCACAAACGTATCGTCGAAGAGATGCTCGCCGAATATCGGGACAAACACCCGGAATTGGGCCAGTTGATCTTTCGCCTTTGCACAGTTTTGGGGCCAACCGTCTCGAACCAAATTACTGACATCTTTGAAAAGCCAGTGGTGCTGGGGCTGAGCGACTACGCGACGCCGTTCTGCTTCATCTGGGACAAAGACGTCGTCGGCTGCATCGTGCGCGGCGTCGAGACCGACGGCACAGGCATCTACAACGTTGCGGGCGACGGCGTGATGACCTTGAAAGAGGTCGCAGGCCGCCTAGGAAAGCGCTTCATTGGGCTCCCTGCCAATATTGTGGGCGGCGCGCTCAGCGTGTTGTCGAAATACGAGCTGAGCCAGTACGGGCCGGAACAAGTTCGTTTCCTGCAATACCGGCCGGTACTCGGAAACGACCGCCTAAAACGAGATTTTGGCTATCGCCCCGAACTAACCTCGCGGCAGGTGTTTGACCTCTATGCGGACCGCTGAGGCTTGTCGGGTTTCAGGTGGTCGGGTTTCAGGGGGGCCTTTTTTCCGACTTTTCAAGCATCTTTTCTGGTAAGTCGCTGGATGCTTCCGAGGGATCATAAGCCACCACACGGCCGTTGATTCCTGCCACAAGCCGACCATCTTTGGTCTCTACGATGAAACCATCATCGTCATCGAAACTTGGGTGGTAGGATTCTCCGCGCCGTACCACGGAGGTATTCCATGCGGTCTCAATCTCTTTTGAGGTCGTCATGTAACTGATTTGGTCACTCACCAGCCCGCGCTCGTCTAGCCGAACAATATCTACATAGGTGTCGGGCATCATGGCAGCTGTTGTCCGCATTACGCCGTAGGTTTGACCCTCAAAATCGATGATATCAATGACATCGCGATAAGTTTTCATGACGAAATGGAAAAAGACCGCCAGTGCCAGCACTGAAATGGCCAACGATCCCAAAAAACCGATAAGGAGTTGCCCGCGCCGGACTGCCAATATCCAACACCACGAAACACCAAACACAACACTAACAGGAAGCACAGGTAGGCCGGTTGCCCAATCAAGCCAAGGCGTCAACAACACTGTGGGCCCTGTGACCCAGAGCGATATCGCGAGCGCCATCGTCACCACGGTACCGGATAACGCAGCTGCGACTCCAAAGAACCACATGAGATGATACAACCTATTTTTCACGTGATTAGACTAACGTCCACCTCAATATGGTCAACAATCAAACATCCGCACCATGAGATATGCCGAGCGAAAATTCGTAATCCAGTTTCGGTTAAAATAAACCAGTTTTCGCCAACGCAGCCATCGTGATTGATTCGTGGGCATCTTGCCCGCCCGCACTTGGACCGCGGGATGATGCCCGTGAACCAAGTCGCCCGGGGGGCCATCGGGCCAGCTACGGAGTCGCAGAGCACGACTGGAGCCACGCGCGTGTTGACGAGATTCAGATCTGCGAGGAACCTGCTCAGCGATGTCCACCCAAACCAAAAACTCCGTGCGTTCCGTGTTTCCCATCGATCTGGCCAATGGCGTGCGACTGGAATGCCATGAGGCGAGCGACGAACACATGACCGTCCGGCTCATCCAGCGCGATGGGTCCGGGGCGGTGTTGAACATTCAAGAATCTCAGCTCTATATCAGCCCAGTCTTTCGCAACGACCCTAGCCTTCTGTTGCTCACCGCTCAGCAGAACGCGCTTCGATGGGGAAAGGACGCATTCCTGGTGGATCTACTCACCTATTTCGAACCCTATCGCCCTGTGAAATGCGCCCCGGATACTGCGTCGGTGCGAAACGCAATACGTGACGAAGCCCACGCCGACGAAGAGTGGGGATTCGATGGTCGCTTGGAGCGAATGACCGCGTGGCCACCGGAGGCCCGGGCCGTCTACTTTGTCGATGCCTTCGACGGGGACGTGGGACGTAAGTACGCCATCGAACCTTTCATCACAGACAAAGCATTCGAGGCGGACACGCTCTACGAGTACGTCGCAGGTGCATTGGACGGGCTGGAGCGCATCGGTGCAAACAAGTCCGCCAACCTTTATCGCGAGGCGCTCTCGTTGGCCTCGGCGAATGATGACTTTGTCGAAGCGATGTCCGATATTTCGGACGGCTGGCTTGAAGAGGAGCGGCGCACCACGACGCGCACGTGGAAAGAGCTCAACGAAGAAGCTTGGGATCTACTTGCGGGCGAGATCCTTCCGTTGCTAGACGTCTATGTTGCGGAGCACCGGAAGGTGCTTTGCGCGGAACACTCCTAGGCGTTTTGCGACCTCGGAGTCCTTCACCGAAGGAACTGCCCTGTAAAGGCCGTCAACATTAGGGCGAAAAAATGATCGAGACAGCCGTTTACAGCACCAAGACCTATGACCGTGAATACCTCTCCGCCGCGGCCGAGGATATAAGCTGGCGTTTCTTCGAGTTTCCGCTGAATGCTCAGACCGCGCCGTCGGCGCAGGGCGCGAGCGCGGTGTGCGTATTTGTGAACGACTTGGTCGATCGCGAATGTCTGCAGGGGTTGGTCGAGGTTGGCGTGAAGATCGTGGCGCTGCGCTGCGCAGGCTTTAATAACGTGGATCTCGACGCTGCGCGCGAGTTTGGTATTTCCGTGGTGCGGGTTCCGGCCTATTCGCCGCACGCGGTGGCCGAGCACACTGTCGCGTTATTACTCACGCTAAACCGCAAAATACATCGAGCTTATAATCGAGTCCGCGAGCTCAATTTTTCGTTGAACGGATTGGTGGGATTTGACCTGCACGGCAAGACCGTCGGGATCATTGGAACAGGTAAAATCGGACGCCTGAGCGCCCAGATTTTTAAGGGATTTGGAACAAAAGTGGTCGCCTTCGACCGACATCCAGACTCTGAGTGGGCCAAGTCCCACGGTGTGGAATACCTCGACCTCGCCAGCGTGCTCGCCCAAAGCGATGTGGTCTCGCTTCATGTGCCCTTGGTGCCCGATACGTTTCGCTTGTTGAACGACGTTACGATCGCCCAAATGAAACCTGGGGTGTTCATCGTAAATACAAGCAGAGGGAAATTGATCGACACTCTGGCTTTGATTGCGGCGCTAAAGTCAGGCCATATCGGCGGGGTCGCCCTCGATGTTTATGAGGAAGAAGAGGGCGTGTTTTTCGAAGACCTTTCAGGCCAGATTCTGCAAGACGACGAACTCTCACGACTGCTCACGTTTCCGAATGTCCTGATTACGGCTCACCAGGCCTTTCTTACCCGTGAAGCACTGAGTGAAATCGCCCGCGTAAGCGTCGCGAATATAAAGCGGTTTGCGGCGGCGTTACCCTTCATAGAAGGGACTGTGCTTTAACCACTTAAATCTACTACTTTGCCAGTCATGGATTCTTTACCCAACATGCCCACCGATGTGGCTGCTGTATTCGCAACGTACTCAGCTGAGGCCGCCGCTCGCCTTCTCGAAATACGAGATTTGATTCTCGAGACTGCTGCATCAACGGCAGGGGTAGGGCGGATCGAGGAAACGCTCAAGTGGGGCGAGCCTGCTTATCTGACCACCAAGAGCAAGGCTGGAAGTACATTGCGGTTAGGTTGGAAGGCCGCCAGACCCGACGAGTGTTTTGTATTTTTGAACTGCCAGACGAGCCTTGCCGAGACGTTTCGGGAGTGGTTTGGCGACGAATTACTGATCGAGGGCAATCGCGCGGTTGTGCTGCTTGTGAACGAGCCAGTCCCCGTTGAAACCCTGACCAGATGCATCGAAGCCGCCCTGACTTATCATCTGCAAAAGACGCGCGGCGTTGAGCGTATTGAAATCGAATGAGGAGATCTTTTATGCGTATTCAGACGTTTGCTCTCGCCATTGCGCTTATCACCGGTGGTTGTCAGGCACCCAAGACGGTCGAGCCCACCGAGCCTGTGCCCAGCGAATCTGTTTCAAGTGCGGCTGCGCCCGAGCGCGGCAGCGCGTTTCCAAAGCTTGGTGCTTGTGATGAAAAAACCGTCGCCGCCGTGAACAACTGGCTCACCAACTGGCACGCCTGGCACCGCGACGGCGTGATTCTTCCAGCTTCAGACAACCCGTACGTCGAACGTGAAGGCGAGCGAGTGTCGGAGAACACGATTTTCATACAGCTCACCGATGCTCTGATGGTTGACGGTAAAGTCGTGGCACGACCACTTAGAACTTCAGCAGAAATGGCCGAGGCGTTTCGTGAAGAAATGGCTGAGGCTAAAAAGCGCAAGCCTGAGGGCTCCGTCATGGTCGCTATTTCGGCGAACGTCAGCGGCGAGCAGCTTTTTTCTGTCATGCCGCTGCTGGAAGGAACTCAGGCATCACTGGCATTTGCGGCTCCTCCAATCGCGCAGGAATACCTTGTCCCCACGATGATTCGAGAAATATACCCTGAACTCTATGCGATCCAAAGGTCGGTGAGATCGAGCATCCCAGCGGATGAGCCGCACGAGTGCAAACCGCTCCAAGACTTGGGAAGTGCTGTTGAAAAAACGTCGTTGGACCAGCGTTGGTCGCTTATTGAGACTCGCCTGGGTGCGGGTTGGGTGGAGTGCAAGTGCCCGTTGAATCCCGATATCCCGCGATACCTTGGCGCGCTCACGAATCGCTATGAAAACGACCAGCTGGGCACGGCAGGTAATGCCTTGGATCCGACCGCGGCCTCGATCAGCGTGAAAGCCACGGAATCATGGGCGCAAATCGCCACCCGAGTACCGGCAACTGGAGCCGTCTGGTTTACAGCCGCCATTCCATGAAAGGCAGGCACTTGGTCGATTGGGCTGAGCTTCACACGCGGCGTCTGAAGCAACAGGGGGCTATGGGCATTCCTTAATCTTACGAAGCAACAGGCGGGCCCGCTCTTGGCTACCAACATGGCCTGCAATCGCGTCTTCAGTCGTCTCGGGGTCAAGTCCACGCAACCATTCTTTGACGAACACTGCGACATCTAACTCTTCGGCCAATCTGTCCCACACATTGATGCTGCCATCTAAGATAGTGGCGATATCTTCGAAGTCCTGACTAACGAAGAGATCGCCTTTTCCGCGATCTTTGAAAGCGTCAATCTTTGCCGCCAGAAGGTAGAGTATATCGAAAACTAGGAGTATTTCGCCTCCCTCTAGTTTGTAACTGAGGGAACGGATAAATCCCTGTTCGAACCACAGGCTTTCCGAGAAACCAATGATTTCAGGTTTGGTAGGCAAAATATCTAGGAGCAGGCCTTCCTTGGTCCAGCGACAAATTGGGCCGTCGTCGGTGAAGGTTTGCTCAAAACCGTTTTCACGTAACTCGTCTTCCAAACCACAAAAGTCAGCGTAGTTCGCCACCGCAATTGCTACGTCAACATCCTTGGTTGTTCAAACTGGCGCCGCAGCTGGATCGTTCACGTGTAGATGAACGGTGGCTCCTCCCAAAAAGACGAACCGTCTTCCGAGCGGTTCCAGCAGGCGGTTGGCTTTGACGAGCATTTGTTGACTCAGATTATCCAAGCCGTTGCTCTAGTTCTTCAGCCGCGACCTTACGTTCCCGTGCCGACCCGACCCTTATGAGATCAATCAATGCAAAGAGTGCATGCAATTCAGCGTCGCGGGATGCGACGATGGGTAGCGAGCCATGAAGTGGCTCGAGCGATTGGCCGCGAACAGACCCCATCGGATTCGGCCAGATATACTGTTCTGATGAGTCAGTGACCATCAGTTCTGATAGCCCAGGTGCCTGCCATCCAGCGGGGATTCCACGAGTTATTGAGCCGGCTTTTACCGGAAAGGCATATCGCGCTCCGTGCACGAGAAACTCGAGAAGATTCCGCCTAATCACGCGACGTCCGTCTTTGACAAAGAGGTCCGCCATTTCTGCGCGTTCAAGCGATTTAAACACCTGCGACGGCGCCATTTCTAACTCAAGTGCAAGTTGGTCGTAGGTCCAGTCGGGAACGTTTCGGTTCGCGATGGCGATCAGTATGAAGATTTCCTGGGGTTTTAGCATGACTCACCGTTTCAAATTTCGAAATATAGAATGCCGCTTTTTGTTGAACGACACAAGTCGTGTTTCAAATTTCGAAATATGAAATAGTTTCATTTGCCCTTCGAGCCGTGCGATATAGTGTCAGGGAGCCGATAACCCGTGGTTGAGGATCAGAATGACCATAAACATCAATGGAGGTGCCTTTGCTGGATACACAGGCGAGCTCGTTGAAGCGGGCGAAAAGACTTCAAAAGTGAGGGTGTTGGTCTTTGGCCGTGAAACGGTCGTCGAAATTCCGAACGAGTGTTTTGCCTCCGATGGCGAAGCCTTTGACGTCTTTGCGAGCTTCGAGAAAGAAATAGCGACCGACCGCAGATGGCAGGCAAACGAGGCCACCCACGAGTGGTGGCTTGAACAGGTCGGTCTTGTGTCGGCCGATACCTGGACTGAACACCTTGACCGCCTCGAGGCAGTCGAGCACACCATCAAAGAACAAGCCGCTGGCTTGCTGCAGCGGCTCAAAGACGAGGCGCCAAAGGACTCGAGTCACGCGCAGGTTGACGCGTATTTTCTCCAGCACGAATCAACCTTTCGGCCGTTCCGCGTCCAATGGCGTGCTCGCCAAAAGGGGCTCGGGGACGGCGACCAAGAAGAGCAAGTCTTGCAAATGCATAAGGTCAAGTCGTTGCAGCGCGTCGCGTTTCGCGCCTGGTGGGCAATACAGCCGCGTCCTACCGAGAGCTGCCGAGAATTTCTGGAGGCCGTTTGGTCTGGTAAGGACTATCAGGCGATGACGGCTGCCGAGTACGAGGCGTTTGACCGATGGGGACGCGAGGCCGTGGAATTGAGTCTCAGCCGCTGGCGCGACGAATCGATTGCTGTTCGGGATTTGGACTCACTGCCGACAGGTCACGCATGGCGCGAGTTCATCGGGATCGACCCGGGGGAGGCCGTCCGGCAGGGCTTCGCTTCAATGGCGTCGCATGCGCCTGAATGGATAGCGACCTTCGCCCAGGCTGTGCGCGCCATCTACACGCTGGAGGCCGCAGGCGAGCAGTATTTGGTATACGCGTGCGACATGACCGAGGGTTACGGGGCGCAAAGCCGCCCGGTGCTTTCGGTCCTCGTTGGAGCGCCGCCTCTTGATTCCGCCCAGCTTGCCGCCGTTGATGAGCGGCTGACAGATTATGTTCGCAAGGCTGGCTGGAAGGTCCCACTGGAGCTTCGTGAGCTTTATGCGATTCATCACGGCTTGGGTCGACTTGCATCGTGGGGGTTCCGCTACGACAACGCTGGCAGCATCTATCCTGTGGAGCAGCTCTCGCTACTCGGCGAAATCATGAACTCGATCGCTGAAGAGCAGAACTTCCAGCCGGACGGGTATTGTTTTGATGACCTCCTGACTTTTTTCGAAGACGGCGCCGGCAATGGCCAGAATTTCCTTCGGCGGGAAGGCAACGTCGTGGGTACGGTGGATTGGGACCACGAAACGCGCGAGATCAGCTATGCACCGACGTCTTTTTGGAGCTTCCTTGAGGAATCCCCGATGCGGTGGTGGTTCGGCGCAGCGCAAAGCCGTTCTTGAGTCGTGTTTCGCGTCGTTGATTTCTCACGTATCTCAAACCATGAACACAATCTTCGCGGATGACGCGGTCGTGTGGTCGCTGTGGCGCTGATTGCGCGCAATTCTGGGTCGTGGGATGCGGCGATAAATAAATCACTATAAGATAACTCAAAAAGCTAGCCGCGAAGCGGTCCCCAAGCATTCTGCCCAATCTACGGACTGGCGTGGTCATGCTGCATCGAACGTCGATGCTGGGCATCTTAATCGCTCAAGAAAATTTGCAGCAGCCGTTTGAGAATCGATGACGACATTACTTGATGACGCCGCTTGGCGAGATATCACACAGTTTTGGCGGGAGTTTGCGCGCATCCCTCAGCTTTCCTTCGAAGACTCCATTCTAAAGACCGTCGACGCACTCCAAGCGTTGATGCGCGGTTCGCACGTGCTGGTCGTTGTGCAGATGCGCATAAACTCAGCACCGCAACTCGCAGGCTTCTATCCAGTGGTGTCGCGCGACTTCGGGCCTGACAGGGAGGCCCGCTTGGCGATTACGCATCAATGGGCGAGTCACGAACCTCACTTAGAACGGGATCCTGTACTGCGAAAAATTGTCGAGGGGGTGGGGGTGTTACGCCTTGTGCGCCATCAGGCGGATACAACTCCGGAAGCCTGGAGCACCGCGCCGACCCGACGTTTGTTGGAGCAGTTGAAACTCGCAGATCGGGTGAACGTGGTCATTCCCGTTTGCCCCGACGTTGAAGTTTCGTTTTGCGTCGACAGGCCATTGGGGCAGCCAGCGTTCGACGACCGTGATCGCGAGATCATTCTTCAAGTCATTGATGCGCTGGTGCCACTCGCGACCAATATGGTCCGATTCCATGGGCTCATGCCGGGTCAGCATCGGCTGGAGGACTCCGAGCGTCGCGTTGTGGAACTCTTGCTCAGTCCAACGCCGGAAGAAGACGTTGCCGAAACCTTAGGGATGAACCGCGACGAGTTACACCAAGTGGCCGAAGCAATTTACGCGAAGCTCAATGTTCGTTCACGGTTAGATCTTATGCACTTCTGGCAGGCGACGATCGACGTCTCTGTTTCCCACCAACAGGAACTACACGAACTTCCGAGGAAGATCGTGACGTTACCACGTCCAGAATCTGGCCCATTGAAAGCCCGAGTCCGTGAAGCCGTTGATCGCTCAATCCAAGCCGGAGACATTACGCTGACCGCTGTGGCACGACAGATGGGCATGAGCGAACGGGCTTTCCAGCGCCAGCTCAGTGAGCATGACACCTCTTTTACAGCCATGGTGGACGAGCGCCGCGAACACCTTGCCAAGGTGCTGCTGGCGCTTCCTTGGCTAACGCTCACGGAAATTGCCATGAAGCTGAATTACTCTCAGGTTTCGAGCTTCAATCGCGCGGTCCAACGATGGACAGGCCGCACCCCGTCCGATGTTCGTGCCGAACTGCTCGAAGACCGCATGAATTCAAGGCGCTCCGCCGACGAGGGCGCTTAGGGCGTAACACTCAAAAGAAAGGGGTGTGGGCTCAGCTGCTAAGGTTCTGGCGCCTAAAGAGAAGACCGGAATCCCATAAGTTGCCTAAGCTAAGGGGTGAATTTGGAAATGGTTTTCTCTTTGCGTCGTTGGCCGCCTCACAGGTCGTCAGCGCGCTCGCGGGCTGGCATGCGTTTTTCTTTCATTCTTATTAGTACTCTGGTCCTAAGCATTTTCAACGCGAGCTGTGGCGACGGAGGTGGCGGCGGGGAGGACCCGACGTCGACTACCGTTTGTGGCGTCGACCCCGTCAGGGTCGCTGCGCGCGATCGATGTCAGACCGATGACAGTTGCCCGTGCGGGACGTTCTGCGACCTGGGACGCTGCGCCGCGCAGTGCGTCACTGACGCCGACTGCGGCGAACTTGTGTGCAGTGCGGCGGGGCGATGCGCTTCGCCTGCCGATGCCGACGGCCTTCGACTGCCGTCGCAGCAAACGGGCGGCGTCGTTTCGTTTACTTCGCTGCGCCGCAACCTCGATGGCGAAACGCCGGTTCCAATCCAGGCGCGAACAAAAAACGAGGCAGTCGCTCGCGCGAGATTCGAAGCCTTCGGCGGTGCACAAATCCGCTGTCCGGGGGCGACGAATTGGGGCGCGGAATGCGAAATTGAGGACGCGGATGCGAATTCCGTGGTCGTAATTGAGGCACGTCGAACGCCGTCGGCTGAGCAAGCTGAAGCCGTCGATCCCGGTGTGATTGCTTCGCTCGAGGTCTACACGTCACTGGGGCGAGACAGCATGAGCTTGTTTCGCCCGGATCAAACGATTGATGGGTCGACTTCTGCTGCACCTGCTGCTGTCATTTCGGGCCGCTACGAAGGGTCCATTCGACTCGCTGGAGTCGGGACTGACCGCGACTTAAGCAAGCTTTCCGATCCCGCGGGTCCGATCAATTTGCCGCTGACCGCAACCGTTTGGGGCGAGGATGATAGCTTCGTCATTGAGTTCGACGATGCCTTCAACGCGCTCTCAAGCCGCGAGAAGTTCATCGGCCAGATGACGTTGACGAGCCAAGATGCCGAAACTGGGGCAGAAGTCGGCACGGCGAACTTCCCGATTCATCCTTTTGTTGAGACGAGCGTCGCCGGCCGCCCGACGGCGCTTTTGACGCAGACACAGCAGGCCAAGGTCCTTGCCAAGAATAACCCACGCACGCTGAGCATCGAACTCACTCAAACGTACCAAGGCCTGGGCGCGGGTGTCGCTCCGGCGGCGCGCTGGGTGGTTGAGTTGGCTCGCACCGAGGGCGCGCGTGGTCTTCCGCCGCAGCTTCCGAGCGATGCGACAATATCGGGTTATGACCCGGCCGACCGTCTGGACGCTGCGACCCCATGGGAACAAGCATTTGCGCGGACTGTTGGCGGCACGGTCGATCGCGCTGCTGCCGTGGCTTGGTACGAAGGAGGCAAACCTCCACTTGGAATGTGCGACGCCGAAACCGATTCGTCAGTGACCGCTGAGGCGATTTTGGATGGGTTGTTGACGCTGGATGGGCGGCCGGTTGGGCCTGCACTTGTCGATAACACACCCTTCTTTCCACTGCTGTCGGATGCGCTCTCCGGTTTCGGTGTCGGTCCGACACTGAGCTTCCCTCAACAGGGTTCGCCTGGGTTGCAGGGCGGCGAGATGCCGTGTGGCTTCTTTAACGTCAACATTACTGTCGATATCGGCTCTCCGTTGCCAGGCTACCAGGCTTTTGCGGACTTTTGCTCGGAGCTCGCCGCGAAGACTGGCTGCATCGTCGAGACGATTCCAGATCGAAACCTCAACTGGTCGGTCGACGGCACATACACCAACCTCGGCGGGGCAAGTGGGCCAGCCAAGGCCACGTATCTCATGGGTGTGAACCAAGTATGCAGGCTACCAGCGGCGGCGCCGAACTGCGCCGAGTCAATCTACTGCATGGCGCCCGGTTCGAACGCTACAACGGCGGCAACTTATTTGGCTGACGGCTTTGATGAAGATCCGGCCAACTTGACGCGTGGCGGCGATTTTCTGTGTGCCAACAGCACACGTAACGCGGGCATTGCGTTCGACAGTGTGGATAGCGAATTGAGCGTCAATCAGGCTGTCAAAGACTGCCTTTCTGAGCTCGACCTTGTCGTGGATGCTCCGCCATCGGTTGGGGTGTACGCTGCGGGATTTAACGCTCTGTATCCCGATGCTAAGTGCATAGAGGTCGGTCGCCTACTGACCGCGGTCGCCGCACAAACGCAGGCGTTACGAGGTAACCCACCGTCTGATTCCGACGCGGTTGCGGCGGGTTCGGCCTATAGCCAGCGGCTGCTTGGGCGATGGTTGCAGCTCCACGGGTTTATCGCTTCCGAGGCGAATCAGATCGACAGTGTGCGCGGCCTGTTTCTGCCCGGAACGGCAGGCGAAAGCAACCTGATCGACGGCCCAGAGTCACGAGCAGCGCTGCTTCGCGGCTGGAATCTCATCCTGTCACAACACGTGCTTTACTCTCTGCTTAACGCGCCGGCCGCGACTTTGAACGACCCGGACTATCGCCACCAACGCACAGGATTCGACCCGACGTCGCCAGACGACGCCGCGATTCCATTGCCCGTTATCATCCTCGATACGCTGGCACGTCAGGCACAAAACCTGACACAAGCGATGGAGCAGGGCATTGGAATGACCGAAGAAGAGCGCAATGCCGTCGTCAGGGACATCACGCCGCGGGCCGTCATCGCGCAGGCCATTGTGGGTGACATGAACACGAGGGCAACGGACGTCTCTACGTTTGCAGAACGTCAGCGGGAGCGCGCCACGCGTGGTCTTTCGGTCCGCGCCAACGCGTACTCTAAAGCGTTCGTCGAGGGCGGGCTCAATGGTGCACAAGACCAGAACCTGCCACTGTATTTCCAGACATCGACGATCACAGGGGCTTCCGGCCGGTTTACAGCCGTCAGCGACTTTATCGCCGGGTCTGGGCCTGACAGCAACGCTTGGGCGCCAGCGATGGTCGACCGAGCCAAGGCCTCGCTCGACGACGCGCGCCAAGCATTCCTCGATGAATCGGATAGAAAGCTCGAGACCGCTCGTTACCAGCGTGACGTCGATCAATGGGCGGCGGACGTAGGCGCGGATTACAACAGCAAGTTGTGGGACTTCTGCGGTCCAATCGATGGTTCGCCGATCGACGATCCGGACTTCGACGCCTCACAATGCGCCATCAGCAAGACGGACCCGAAATGCTCAGTGAGTCTGCGGGATTGGTACACGTCGTGGACGCCTGACGACTTGATGGCGCGGTTCTGCGTGAACGACGCGATTTCGCGCGGCAACTATGACAACGCCTTGGGATTTACGGATCCAACAACCAAGGTCTTTGCGGACGCGTGTGTACTGTCCAATCCGGATGTCGCGTACCCCGTTTCGATTCAGGCGTGCGCAGCCGAATCCAACGCTTTATGCCTGCATTGTGACGCCGATGCCGCCGTTCCCGAGGTTGAACTCTCTTCGACAACCCTCGCTTTGCTCGCCGAGACGGTTGGCGACCGGGAAGACGTTCCAAGTAATCTGTGGGATTCACAGTGGAGTCGGTGCCAATCAAGTTATCCTTTGGCCCGACGAAACGTGCCGTCACCATCTTCACCCTTCGAAGAGCCTGACTGTGTCAGCGGGTCGATCGGCGAGGGTTATCTTGGCGTTGTGTCCGCGAACCTCGACCTCCAGGAGGCACGGGCTGCGCTAGACGAGCATATTGAGGCGTACGACATCGCGATGCAGTCGTGCATCTTGCTGCGTGACAGCAGCAATGACACCAAAAGCGCGCGCGACACGCATCGCGAAAACATGCAAAAGCTGCGGATCGCAAAGGGCGTCGCCGATAGCGCAGCGGCCGCCGCCGCAGGCGTCAAAGACTGCATGGCTACCGCGGCCGGCTCTGATAAGAGCAATCCAGTCGCATTGGTCATTTCGGCTTCAGCGTTAGGCGGGGCCTGTATTGCAGGCGCCGTGGAGACGGCCGCAACCATCGCAAGTATCGGTCTGGGTGCCGAGATGGAGCGCGCGCAGCAAGCACATGATGATAATGTGGCCAACATCGAAGCAAAGACGACCGAGCAGATCTGTTACAACGACGCCAAGCTTGAGTTGGTGGGTTCGACCACCGCCTCATACGCGCTTGAACGTGCGAGCCTCGACCTCAAGACGGCGTACGCCAACGTTTCGGGCCTGATTGCGACCGCCCAGGCTGTCCATAGCGATGGGTATGCGTTCATCCAAGAGTCGGATTTATTCCGGGCGCCATCGGCGTCAGGTGACCCCTGGCTTAACGAAAGAATCAGCACGTACACACGTGACTTTGCGCTCGCGCGGCGTGCGACATTCCTCGCCGTGAAGGCTGTTGAGTACGAGTTTCAGCAGAATCTGGGGTTGCGCCAAGACGTCCTTGAATCGACGAATCCGGCGGACCTAGAGGCGGTACTCCAAGAACTCTGGCAGGAGTCCGGCACCCGTTCGATTCAGGGAAGCCGGCCGACCGAGCTCAGCAATGTTTTGAGCCTGCGTGATGATATTTTCCAGTTCGCAGACCGCAGTGATTGGCCGGAAGGCACGCGCGCACAGACCCCGCAGGAGCGATTTCATGTGTTGCTGACCTCGGAACGTTACGCCGTTTACGACGAGAACGGTCAGTACGAGGGCCAGCGAATCCCATTCGCGCTCGCACCACTTGGTGCGCTTGGGCGGGACGCCGGTGGCGTGGCGATCTATTCCGAAAATGACTGTGCCGAACGACTTTGGTCGATCAACGCGTCGCTTATCGGTGACGAACTCTATCGCGGCTCGGACACGTCGTTTGTGCGGCTCGATGTGCTCAAACGCAACACGTTTTACAGCCAGTGGTGCGGCGAGCCTCCGAAAAATCAGCCGTTTCAGCAGGCAACAGTGCGTCCGACACAGAACCTGTTCCGCGTTCCAGGTTTTGGGCAAGAGGTCGGCACTGAGCAAGGTGTTGATCAAAGTCGCGACCGATTCTCACGCGCACGGATTCAGGCCTTCTTCGGCGTCGACCGTGCTGCGCTTGAAGACACCCAATACGCCAATGGTGAGACCAGCGAGCTGGCAGCCCGGGGCCTGTATGGCGACTACGCCCTGTTCATCCCGGCCAGCTTAATCGCCCGGGATTCAGGGGATGGTTTAGTGCTCGAGAACGTCGACGATATTTTGCTTCGCCTTGATTACCTGTCGGTTGCGAAGCCTTAACCGGCGTGCTCGCGGCGTGTTTTTGAAGTTCATTCTATTTTGGAAAGTTGGTTTCATGTCTAAATTCCGCATTTTGATTTTCTGCCTGTTGCCTTTCTACGCGCTGGGCTGCGGCTCTGATTCGGGAACGCCGACCACCCAGACGGATCCAGACGCCGGCGTGGTCACGGATCAGGGTGGTCAAACCGACACGGACGCCGAATCCTGTCCGGATGGAGGCTGCTCCACCGGGCCGACTTGCGACGATGGGATTTTCAACGGTGTCGAGACCGACGTCGACTGCGGGGGTATCGACTGCGAAGCGTGCGTAATCGGCAAAACCTGTGATGACAATACGGACTGCGTCAGTGGCCTATGCGACGAAGGCGGGAAGTGCGTGGCTCAACCCAGTTGTTCCGATGACGTCAAAAATCGCAACGAAACAGACGTGGATTGCGGCGGCCCTGATTGTGCCGCCTGCTCAGATACGAAAGCTTGCGCAACCGCCCAAGATTGCGTCAGTGCATACTGCAGCGCAGATAACCTGTGCGAAGCGCCGACCTGCGATGACCTCGCCCAAAATGCTGCGGAGACCGCCGTCGATTGTGGAGGAGGCGACTGCCCGGCGTGCGTTGATGGCTTGAGCTGTGGCCAAGACCTCGACTGTGAGTCCGGCTACTGCGACGCCGCCAACGTCTGTGCCACGCCGACGTGCGTCGATACCGTCGTCAACGGTAGCGAGACCGACGTCGACTGCGGCGGTCCCGATTGTCCAGTCTGTGAGGCGGGTAAACTTTGTTCGGTTGATGGCGATTGTCGCACCGGCGATTGCAAGTCAGACGGTACGTGCGCCGATATTGTTTGGGCCGCAGTCGCGGCGGGCGAGAAACAAACGTGCGGCATTCTGACGTCCGGAACATTGTGGTGCTGGGGCGATAATACAGAAGGCCAATTAGGCATCGGAAACACGATGGCTGCACGGTTTCCGACTCAGGTCGGAGCGGCTTCGAATTGGGAGAGTGTGTCCAGCGGGCGTTTCCACACGTGCGGCATTCAAACGGATGGCTCCCTGTGGTGCTGGGGCGACCCATTCGCGGGAAAACTCGGTCTGCTCCAAAACCAGATGGGTGGTTCCTTAAACTATGTGCCGACGCGTGTCGGGACGTCGAGCGACTGGGCCAATGTTTCTGCGGGTTTGGTGCACACGTGCGCCACGCGGGATGACGGTTCCATGTGGTGCTGGGGTTCTGACCTCTACGGTCAATCGGTCGGAGCGAGCAGCACCCCTCATTCCGTTGGGGCTTTCGGCAAGGCTGGAGTGGCGAGCAGGTTTAACACCACCTGTGGGGTCAAGGCCGACGATTCGCTGTGGTGCTGGGGCCAGAACGGTCAGGGGGAGGTCGGTGATGGGAGCACCGACGACCGTTCTGCGCCCACAGCCATCGGCGGCGCAAGCTGGCGGTATGCCACGAGTGGTTACGACAATACCTGCGCCATTCAAAGCAATGGCACGTTGTGGTGCTGGGGCGAGGGTAATTATGGCGTGCTGGGCAGCGGCGGGTTGCAAGACAGTCTGACGCCTCAGCAGGTCGGTGCAGCCAGCAATTGGGCAGGTGTTTCGGTGCTCAATGACTACGCGTGTGGCATTCGGGCCGACAACTCACTGTGGTGCTGGGGACGAAACGCCTACGGTCAGACCGGAACGTCCGTTGGCACAAACCTGACCTCACCCGCTCAATACGACACCAACAGTTGGAAGCAAATCACCGTGGGCTACACGCACACGTGCGGCATTCGAACCGATGGTAGTTTGTGGTGTTGGGGGCAGAACACCGAAGGCCGCATCGGCGATGGTTCGGTGCTCGATCGGGCGGCGCCGCGAAACATTGCGGTCCCCTGACTCGCTGTGCGTGTCCGTTTGCCATTTCTTAAAAATAACCACTCCTTCCCTGAGTATTGACCATGAAATTCTCCTCGATGCGCCTGACGCTCTTCTGTGCTTTGTTTTCTGCCGCGCTCGCCTGTGGCGGCGATAACGGGACCAGTGGCGCCAATAATAATACGGTTGATTCAGATGCCGGAGCTGACAGCACCACAGATGCCGACGCAGGAACGATCGTCGACGAAGGCGTCGTCCCGGAGTGCACGAGCGGGGCTGACTGCGACGATGGCGTGTGTTTCGAAGGGAGCTGTGTCGCCCCGACGTGCGCCGACGGCGTAGCCAACGGTGCTGAAACTGATATCGATTGCGGCGGCGCAGATTGTGGCCCTTGTGAAATAGGAAACGCGTGTGTGGCCGCTGCGGACTGTCTGTCGAGCACGTGCGATGCCGAGACCTGCGTCGTGGCGCCGACGTGTGATGATCAATCGTCCAACGGCCTTGAGACCGACGTCGATTGTGGGGGAGCGGATTGCGATGCCTGCCAGGACGGGCAGGTATGCGCTGTGGGTTCGGATTGCTTTAACGGTGTGTGTGATAACGGCTTGTGTGCGGCTCCGACCTGCGAGGATGGCGTCACAAATAGTGCCGAGACCGATGCCGACTGCGGCGGAGCTGATTGCGACGCTTGCGCGGTCGGAAAGGCCTGCACCGAAGACACGGATTGCGTGTCTGGTGTGTGCCAAGCCGGGATCTGCGGCGCGGCCGTCTGGACCGACGTGTCGACTCATACGCGTCATACCTGCGGAGTCCGAAGCGATGGAAGCTTGTGGTGCTGGGGAAGTAACACCACCAGCGGGATTTTGGGGATGGGGGACACGGCGGACAGCTTCGTGCCCAAACGGGTAGGAACCGACTCAAATTGGGCGCAGGTTTCGGCGGGACTTGAGAATACCTGCGCAGTCCGCACCGACGGAACATTATGGTGCTGGGGGGAAAGGCGCGCGCTGGGACGAGACAGCAGCATCCTGCTACCGCCGTCGTACTATTCGCCGCTGCAAGTTGGCCAAGACACCGACTGGGTGAGCGTCTCTGTTGGTTATGCTCACGCGTGCGCGAAGCGCACAGACAATTCGTTGTGGTGCTGGGGCCGTAGCTTCTACGGACAAATCGGTGACGGGACCGATGTAGACAGGCCTGAGCCCATCTCGGTGGGGGCTTATGGTGCTTCATTCGCCGCAAGATATCTTCACACCTGCGGGATTCGTGCGTCCGGCACCCTGTGGTGTTGGGGTCTGAACTCCGACGAACAACTTGGTCGCGGCGGTGCGACCGCGACTCCGGAAACTCCGGCACAGGTCGGCAACGATTCCAATTGGAGCGCCGTGGCAACGTTGGAAGACAATACGCTGGGGGTTCGGACCGATGGGACTTTGTGGGGATGGGGCGGCAAGTACACGATCCTTGAGCCAGACGGTGTGACGAACACGCAGAACACGCCCACCCAAATCGGCAGCGCGACATCATGGAAGAGCATCTCCGGCGTGAGGTTTCACGCCTGTGGCATTCAGGGTGACGGCTCGCTTTGGTGTTGGGGAACGAATTCAAACAACCAAGCAAGCACGCTTCCCGATGCCCTCATTTCTCAGCCGGCGAAGTACGGGACCCAAACTTGGTCGAGCGTGTCTGTGGGAGCTTTCAACACGTGCGGCATTCAGCCGGACGGCTCGTTATGGTGTTGGGGAGCCAACCTTTTCGGACAGCTTGGTGACGGGACCGTGGATGACCGAGAAACGCCGTTCGAAGTCACGGTGCCGTAGGGAGTTTTATCGAACTTGAGTTCGGCGGCCAAATTACGTTTGCTCGCAGGGCTGGCAAGTCCCTTGGGGTGGTACTTTTTTTGTTCGGCAAACCCAGAACCCAAGAACAAGAAAAGCCCACTCAAAAGAGTGGGCTTTTCTGTTCGTAGGGGCAGAACTTCAGGCGGAGCCCGTTAGCCTTTCGAATCGTTTCGTGTATGCTCGCGGCACACCCTAAGTTGTTTCTGACGCAGAGGTATTCATGGAATCGATGCCCTTGGCCTGGTTCGACCACACCTCAAGTAGTGGGTTGTTTTTAATCTTCCCCAGCCTCGCGTTCGTCATCGGTGTTCTCTTGCTGATGGCAGGGAAATCCAAGACAACGAGAATCCTGGCGATGCTTTTTTTCGGCTATATCTTGGTCCACGTCGCCGCCATGGTGGGTCGCAGTCACGTGCACGAGTGGATCGCCGGAAATCTCATCAACGACGAGCCCGAGCAGGAATGGGTCGGTAACGTCAAACTCGCGAACGGGGAGCTCATCGATTGGTCCGCCCCAACTCATTCCCTGCGAACCTGGCCGAACGCGGACCATTTTTTCCCTAAAACAAACCAAGTGTATCCAGTTCGCTATCGCGCAGCCCGGCCCAGCTTGGTTGTGGCGCTTCTACCGAACGCAGCGGAGATCGACCGTTGCGCCAAGATCGGCCCCAAAGTTCGAGATCTTCAAGCACGTATCATGTTGTTGGAAGGCGAAGCCAAAGTTGCTGCGACGGCCGAACGCGACGCCCTAATTGCCCAAATGACCGACTGTAGAAAGAACCTCTAAAGGGGCCAATTGTCGCACTACGGCAATATACTGCATTCGATCCGCGCTTGCTCTTGAGCCGAAACGCTATAGCACTGGCACTCTACCCGTTCAGCCACACATGCATCCGCCGCAACCTGGTCGGGCGTTGGCTCTGTCCCATGGCAAGATAGCGCTGCGGGCTTTCCCCAGACATAATCCCCGCCCCGCGACCCGCAGGACTTCGCCTGGTCCGATGCCGGATCGCACGGCGGCGGAATTTCGCGCTCACACCATGGGATGTGCCTCTGTCACCTCATCGCCTACTGCGCTTCGCCCAGGAAGTTCTCAGGCAGGCTCAGTTGAACCCAGCCCAGTTGCCGCGTTCCAGAACTTCACCTGTGAAGGCATCGATGGTGCGCGACTCGCCGCCCTCTTCGCCCGCGGTCTGATCGAGCGTGTTCAAAGTGGACCAGACCCAGCCGAACACATCGTGTCTGAAGAGGCTCGCGGTGGTCGGCGCGACACCCTCCACAAGTCCATCCGCCTCGGCGATACACAGCGCGGCCTCGCGTGTGATGACTTCGCCGCATGTTTTGCCTTCGGCTTCACAGGCTGCCTCGACGTCTTCCGGTGTCGAGGTACTCCCTCCACCGTCGCTTGTGTAGGTGCCAGCAGAGTGCTTCGTGATGCACTGATTCGCGATGGCTTGCTCGTTGGTGAGCTCCTTTTCGTCCCCACTACCGCAGCCAGCGAACAAGGTCAGGAACATGATACAGAACAGCTTCTTCATGGTTTCAATCCGTAGTTCGACGGCGAGGCGCGCACATCGACTGTAGCCCACTTCTTGCCACCACTCCAAGAGTGCACGACTACTGCGTTTCGATGACGCCGACGCGGAACGTGTTCTTGTACCCAAAGGTCGATGGCGTCTCGGAGGTCGGATACCACCTGCCGCTTCGTGGCTTGGGCCTTCAGAGCATTCGGGTGTGTTTTGTCGACTTGCGCCGTGACCTGAAGACCGACCGAAGTGTGTTGGTCGAGGAGTTGCGGGACGTTATCGGTCGCAGTTTTTGTTAGCGATTCTGGGTCACTTGCCGGGTTGGACGTTTAGAACGCGGGCATTAGAGCGACACGGCCAGACGCGTGCCCTGGTCGATGGCCCGCTTGGCGTCTAGCTCGGCGGCGACTTCTGCACCACCAATCACGTGCACGTTTTTGACGCCAGATTGACGCAGCGCGTCCGCGAGTGCGTTGTCGGATTGCTGCCCGGCGCACACGATGATGTGGTCGACTTCGAGTGTGCGTCGTTGTCCTTTCACGGTGAGTTCGAGGCCTTTGTCGGTGATGCGTTCGTACTGGCACTCGGCGAGCATGGCGACGTCGAGGTTCTTGAGCGATGCGCGGTGGATCCAGCCTGTGGTCTTGCCAAGGCCGTCGCCAAGCTTGCCGGCTGAGCGCTGGCACATCGTGATCTGGCGGGCGGGAGTAGGGTGCTGTGGTGGCTTGAGACCGCCACGGTGCTTGTGGGCCATGTCCACGCCCCATTCGTCCATGAACTCTTCGGTGTTCAATGCGGAGCTCTCTTTTACCGCCAGGAATTCGGCGACGTCGAACCCGATGCCACCCGCACCAATGATCGCCACACGATCGCCGACTTCGGCGTCGCCGCGAAGCACGTCGATGTAGCTCAACACCTTTGGGTTATCGATGCCGGGCAGGGCGAGTTTACGGGGCATGACGCCGGTCGCGACCACCACTTCGTCGAACTCACGTAAGTCGGCGGCACTGGCTGTGGTCCCACGCCGCAGGTCGACGCCCGATAGCTCGATGCGGCGCGCGAAGTAACGCAGGGTTTCGTGGAACTCTTCTTTGCCGGGGATTTTTTTGGCCATGTTGAACTGGCCGCCGATCGAGGCCTCGCGTTCAAAGAGCACGACGTCGTGGCCGCGTTCGGCAGCCGTGCAGGCGCAGGCGAGGCCTGCAGGCCCAGCACCGACCACCGCGACACGTTTGCGGGCGCGTACTGGGGCGGCGATGAGCTCGGTTTCGTGGCAGGCGAACGGGTTGACGAGGCAGCTGCATCGCTTGTTGCGGAAGATGTGGTCCAGACAGGCCTGGTTGCAGCCGATGCAGGTGTTGATTTCGTCTTCGCGATTTTCCTCGGCCTTGACGACCCAATCGGGGTCGGCCAGGAACGGGCGGGCCATGCTGACCATGTCGGCGCAGCCGTCGGCGAGGACGTGTTCGGCCACGTCCGGCATGTTGATGCGGTTCGACGTCACGAGCGGAATATTCACCTCGCCCATCAGGCGTTTGGTGACCCAGGCGAAACCTGCGCGCGGGACCATCGTGGCGATGGTGGGGACACGCGCTTCGTGCCAGCCGATGCCGGTGTTGATGATCGTGGCACCGGCCTTTTCGATTTCTTTGGCGAGCTGGACGACCTCGTCCCAGGTGCTGCCGTCGGCCACGAGGTCGAGCATCGAAAGTCGGTAGATGATGATGAAGTCGCTGCCGACCGCCTCGCGACAGGCTCGCACGACCTCGACCGGGAAGCGGATGCGGTTTTCGTAGCTGCCGCCCCATTCGTCGGTGCGTTTGTTGGTAGACGACACGATGAACTGATTGATGAGGTAGCCTTCGGACCCCATGATCTCAACACCGTCGTAACCGGCTTCTTTGGCCAATCGGGTGGCGTTCGCGAAGTCGCGGATCGTGCTGAGCACCCCACGTTTGCTGAGCGCAAACGGCGTGAACGGGTTAATGGGGGCCTTGATCCGGCTCGGCGCGACCTGCAACGGATGGTAGGCGTAGCGCCCGGTGTGCAGGATCTGCATCGCGATGCGGCCGCCTTCGGCGTGCACGGCATCGGTGACGGTGCGGTGCTTGAGCATCTCGATTTTGTTGTTCATCGTGGCCGCAAACGGCTTGGTCCAACCGGCGATATTGGGAGCGATCCCGCCGGTGACGATGAGTCCCACACCACCGCGTGCACGGCGGGCGAAGTAGGCCCCAAGCTTGTTCAACGGTCCGAGGCTGTCTTCGAGGCCCACATGCATCGACCCCATCATGACGCGGTTTTGAGCACCACGTGGCCGAGGTCGAGTGGGGCAAGGAGTTTAGGGTACTTTGTGTGGGTCATGTGTGGCTCGAAGGATGGACAAGGGGGCACCGTTTTCAACGAGACCGCAGTTTGGAAGGTTGCGTGGTCAGAGGCAAGCGCCCAACGACGAGGTGAACTTCCGAGGAACGACTAAGCCGTTGTTAGTGAGTCTCGATAGTGCGTGTCCACTTCGCAATGACGAACAAGGTCGAGCTGAGTGCAACGAGCGTGATGAGGTGACTACGCCAAAAGCTGTCCGCTAAGACCGCGTTCAGCTGGAAGCCGATATTCGGCAAGCACTTCAACAGACCGAGCTTGATCCAAAATCGTTGGAGGGTTTCAGCGACTACCTCGTAGAAGTTTATGAAGTAAACGCCTGTCCACAGTCGGAAATACCTTAAAGCCTTCGGTGACAGCCGGCGGGAAGGGTGGTGATGGCGGCCCAAGGAGGCAATGGTGGTAACGGCGCGGATGGTCACTCCATCGCCGTCTGGTGCAACGGGACCTTTGACGTTTCACGGATGACTAAGACCCCGTCGCCCGGTGGTACTGGTCAGCTGAGTCTGCCCGGTGGGAACCGCCAACCAGTACTGTTGCGTTCTGTAACGTCTCTGTCATGGTATCATCAGCGGCCTTCGGGCCGCTTTTTTGGTGTCTGCTCTATAGGCCGACTTTCATTCCATTTGCTGGGGGAGGTTGAGATGGTGCGCTGGTTATTTAACGCTCAAATCGGTTGCTCAATGTGCGTGTTCGGGATGTTGGCGTGTGGTGATGATGACGCTGAGCCTCGCCCGAGTCTGATGTGTTTGAAGTTCCATCTGCACGTTTTAAGATAAAAGAGACTGGGCCAGAATGTTCAGCTGGGTCGACGCGTGCGCCGTCGTCTGACCGCCTGTGTGAGTTCGTCTTTTGTCGTTGGGATTGCGCGACTGAATTGGGTACCGATGGTCTTCAGAGTGTCTCGCTGTCATTTTCGCGCTGCGACGACGCTGGTGATTGGAAGCTCTTCGACGAGTATAGGGCAGACATTTCTGAAGAGAGTTGTCGCCTAGTATTGAATAAATAGATGCCTTTTTTGCAACGAGTTGAACAAGTTTGGTTTACACCGCGTCAATCAAGGTGGCTGTGTTTTATGTGTTTTTTGGATGTTTAGAGTTCTCTGTTGAGTTATGGTTGCGCCCGTGATGCCTGCGCGAATTTCGCGGTGTCGACCACAGTATTTCTACAGTTTTAGTTTTGGGGGGAGGTTTAAATGAAGTCAGCGTTAACAACGATAAGAGGTCGGGTCCGTGCGGTGTTTGTGATGTCAGTCTTGGCTTTGCCGTTGGTTGCTTGTGGCGATGATGGGACTCCTGATCCCTCTCAGAATCCCATGAACAACGGTACGACCGGGACAAACAACGGTACGACCGAGACGAACAACGGTACGACTGGGACGAACAACGGTACGACTGGGACGAACAACGGTACGACTGGGACGAACAACGGTACGACCGAGACGAACAACGGTACGACCGGTACGAATAACGGTACGACCGGTACGAATAACCAGACCACCTGTGAGCCGGATGCTACCTGCGTCACCTGCGGTGTGTTTGATGATGGTTGTGGTGGGACGTTAGATTGCGGTCCATGTCCTTGCGTCAATGGGGTCAAGTCGGACCTTGTGGGAGTTGCATGTGGTGCTTGTGACCTCGGAACGTACACCTGCGGACCGAATGAGACAGGTATTGGTAGTTGTGAGATGCCCATTCCTGGGATCGAATCTCTGACCTGTGATGACATCGTTTTCGTTTTGGGAGGTGTTGGCGGAGATGGTTCAAAAATCAGCCCTTTGAACGATGTTCTCGAAGCGGTCGCCCTTGCTAAGTCGACCGATAGGCACCTAGTCGTTGTTGGAGATCAGAACACGTATTCGATGGATGGGCCGCTGGAGCTTGTCGAAGGCATACACATCATCGGCGGCTTCGACTCGAGTTTCGTTCCGAGTCCAAGTAACAAGCCAGTCTTGATCAACAATAAGGACAGTTACGAGCACCTCTTCGCAGCTCGCGCGATTGAGTTGGGTGCAACGACGTATCTCAAGAATGTTGAGTTGCGCACGACGTTTGCTGCAAATGCTGGAGAAAATACCTACGGCCTTTGGGCCTATCGTGCGAACGGATTGGTTTTGACGAATGTGACTCTGGCGCCTGGGCGGGGTGGCGTTGGCGAGCGTGGCGCAGATGGTATTGTGTTGCCAGATTTTGGCAATCGAGGAGCACCAGGCTGGAATGGATACTTTCGTCCTTCTTCTCCTACTGGAACAGGAGGGTGGCCGCGCGTTGGCCCCGCGTTAATGTGGGCACCCAATGGGTGTAATGACCTTCCTGAATATAGTGGTGGCATCGGCGGTACGGGTGCTGGCTACCCGGCTTCCGGCAGCGCAAGCAACCTTTTGGCGGCGACGGCCGGCACGCGATGGGGTGGTGGTGGAGTGGGTGGGCTCCCCGGTGTGAACTTTACTGCGACTTCTTTGGGCACGAGTGGTCAAGATGGTGCTGATGGAATGGCTGGGTCCATAAGTGGAGATGAGGGGAGCGCAGGAGCGGGGATGGGGTCAATGAAGGCTCTCTATTTTGAACGCTTAGGTGCTGGTGGGGACGGTGGCGTTGGCGAGCCAGGTCGCGGCGGAGCAGGGGGTGGCGGTGCAGGGGCATATAACATAGCCACCGGAGGCCAATCAGGCGGCGGTGGGGGTGGCGGTGGTTGCGGTGGCGGTGGTGGTAAGGGTGGTGGTGCAGGGGGTTCTAGCTTTGCCCTTGTGTTGCTGGATTCAGTGGGTTTTTCGTACACAGAGTTGGAATTGAAAGCGGGCCCAGGTGGCATTGGAGGTGGCGGTGGTCAAGGTCATCCCGGAGCACTTGGCGGGACCGGCGGCGCCAGTTCGAATGAGCTTTTGACGAACAACGGATTAGAACCAAAGACTTCGGCTATTCATAGCGGTGCGGGCGGGGATGGGGGTAAAGGTGCGCGCGGTGGTCATGGAGGCGGTGGCGCCGGTGGTCATTCGATTGGTGTTTGGTGTGATGGACCAACTAGTGTTGATCAGATGGTTAAGGTTTCTAACGCTGGCGGTGTTGGCGGTTTTTCATATACGCCTAGCAGCACAGGGGCTGTCGGATTGAGTCTTATGGAGTATGGATGCCGCCCGTGAGTGACGTTGCCAAAAGTCAGTAAAGGCGGTCTTTCTGGCCGCCTTTTTTGCGTCTTGGTCGCAGGATGCCAGTGGGATTGGGAGAAAAGCCCGAACACCGATCTTGTCGCTCGGGCGCGTATTCTCGTGCTCGAAATAGTGATTTGCTCTTGGAGTTCTTGCGCCGCGCGTAAAATAGGTTCGCCGTAGGCGAACCCGAAATTTCTGAAATTTCGAGGGGCTCGCTTCTAGTTTCTGGAAGCGATGGAAAGAAAGAGGCCGGTTTTCGACTCGAAAAGATCCATGAGTTGGTTATAGTACGTCACTAACCAATTTTTCCGGACCTTACTCAAGGTGGTGCATTCTCACCGGGTGAAAGCAAATGACTCACCAACTCGTCAACGCTGGCCGCGTAAACACCCTCTCGGGGAAGTAACGACGCTATTTCTCCGTGTTTGCAACTCTGCGCTTCTTCAACGATTCTACGTTTGTAAGCGGCGGTGAATTTACGGCGTGTGGGCTTGGCTTGAACCTCAGTTTCCGTGATTTTTTTTCACTCATCGGTCGGTCCAAAGCTCGGATCGAAGTGACATTAAGCATGCATCGTAACCTTTCCGCGCCTCTATACTAAATTCGAATGAAGACTATCTCACGTATCGTTGGCACAGAGGGATGCGCCGCTTCAGGTGCCGAAATTCTTCCACCCTAATCTAACCTTCAACCCGCATCTGACGCAGCGGATTAGGCCGAAACGATTCGGAGTAAGAACGAGAAAAACCTACTCAAAAGAACAGGCTTTCCTGGATGCGCCCGACGGAACTTAACAGGCGATTTAGTCAGCTGTTGCGCCACAGAAGTCACCGGTTGCTGTACCCAAACACGTTATGTTGTTTTTGCAATCACTGTTTGTTGTGCATGCGTAAGTGCAGCGGCGTGTTAACGAGCTAGCCTGCTTACACAACCCGCCATCCGCCCCATCACATGCTGTGGCATCTATGGTGCAGATTTTTCCGTATTGTTGATAGGCGTCACAGGACGTGATGGCTTCATTAATCATGCATACCGTTGTCGGAGCGCTGTTAATATCATTACGTATCATTTCGTCGGCGCCATAAGGCCCTGGACAGGTCTGGCCGTTCGAAAGCTTCATGCAGTAGTTTCCATTCGGAACCGCAGGCGCACCAAAGGTGGTCGGAACACATGCAAATCCAGTGGTACAGCTGGTGCTGCTCACACAGGGTTGGCAAGTTACACCGCTGCCCTTGATAATTTCCGAACATTTATTGGTAGAGATATCACAAGCGAATATGTCGTTCCCAACCAAGCAGTCCACGTCTTCCGTGGCCGTCGTGCACTCAACACATTTGCCGTTCGAACACTGATTTGCGTCCAAAATATGGCCGCACTGGGACTTGTCCGTGCATCCCACACACGCGTTGGAGGTCATGTCGCATTTAGAAGTTGCGGCCGTCGTGCAGTTGGTGTCCGCAAGGCATGCCACACACGCATTTGCGTCGGTATTCCCCGCGTTCACTTTACACAGCAAATCCCCAACACAGCCTTTGCCCTCGCGGCAATCAATGCAGCTCTTGGTGGCGGTATCGCAGACGGTGCTCGCACAGTTGGCGTCGGCCAGGCAGCCAACACATGTGTTGTTCGCGACGTCACACACGGCCGTACCGCCTGAACAATCGTCGTTAACGACACATCCCACACAGGTGTTGGCTGCGGAACAGACCGAGTCCCCAACACAATCCGTGTCACCAACACAGGCGACGCAGGTGTTGTTGTCGGTGTCGCAGAAGGCTTTGGCGCCCGAACAATCGGTGTTTATAAGGCAGCCCACACACGTCTTAGTCGAGGTTTCACACACACCGGTTGTGCACGCGGGGTCACAATCCATCATGGCATCCACCTTGGTATCCTCGATATCGGTTCCGGCATCCGTTACCGTGGTCGTGTCTCCCCCAACATCAGCAAGACAATATTTCGGGTCGCTTGCGCAACACTCTTCCTGCGATGACTCGCCGTTCGAACAACGATCAACCGTTTCACTGCAACCAGCCAATGTGCCGACCGCAAAGATCATAAAAAGTAGGTTTTTCATTCTCCCCCCCTTGATTTGAGGAAATATCTAGTTGGCCCTACCAGAAGCGATTTGGTTTGTGTCTGTCAACTGCACCAGATTTGTTCGCTTGCTGTAGAGCTTGGACATGGGGAGGAAACGCGTCGGAGCAAGAACGAGAAAAGCCCACTCAAATGAGTGGGCTTTTCTGGATGACCCCTACGGGATTCGAACCCGTGTCGCCTGCGTGAAAGGCAGGTGTCCTAACCGTTAGACGAAGGGGCCAAGAGTAACCATGAGCCGTGATGGGCTCGAACCATCGACCCGCGGATTAAAAGTCCGCTGCTCTACCAACTGAGCTAACGGCTCGATTCACTGGTTGAGATGTCTAAGGTCTCAACCCGTCGAGGAAGAGCTTTTTATAGAGGCTGGCTTTGCCTGTCAACGATATTTCTGGCTCGAAGGCGAATTTCTTAGCTGACCGACACCACGTGGTACTTCTTTTTGCCTGCTCGAAGCACAAGTTTCGTTTCACTGGCAAGGTCTTGCGTCCCCACGACGTGGTCCAAAGCGTCGATGCGAAAATTATTCACATACACTCCGCCTTGCTCCAAAAGTCGGCGTCCTTCGCCCTTGCTCTTGACCAAGCCGGCCGTGGCAAAGAGGTCAATCACCGGGATTCCGCTTTGAAGTTCGGCGTTTGTGATATCCGTGGAGGGAACCGACGAAAAGATCGCGTCGAGTTCCTTGTCCGAAAGTCCTGAGATCTCCTCACCAAACAACATCTTGCTGGCGCGGACAGCCTTGTCGGCTTCGGTCTTGCCGTGCACCAGCCAGGTCACCTCGTGGGCAAGCAGGCGCTGAACATCACCGCGGTTTTCGCCGCGTTCGATGATGCCTGCCTGCTCGTCGATGGCCTCGTTCGACATGAACGTGAACTTCTTAAAAAGATTGATCACATCGGCGTCATCCCGATTCACCCAGTACTGGTAGAACTCGTACGGGCTCGTACGCTCGCCAGAAAGCCACGTAGCGCCTTTCTCGGTCTTTCCGAGCTTCTGCCCCGTGGACGAGGTGATGAGCGGGAAGGTGAGGCCAAAGGCGGGTTTGTTCTCGACGCGACGGATCAAGTCCGTTCCGGCCGTGATATTGCCCCATTGATCTGAACCCCCCACTTGAAGCTGGCAGTTCATGTCACGCAGAAGGTGAAGGAAGTCGTAGCCCTGAATCAGCATGTAGCTGAATTCCGTGTACGACAGGCCCTGCTCACGCTCTTCCAGCCGAGTCTTGACTGAATCCTTGCCGAGCATCGCACCGACGCGGAAGTGTTTGCCCACGTCGCGCAAGAAATCGATGAAGCTCCATGGCTTCATCCAATCGGCGTTATTCACCAGCGGAATTGGCTGTGCGTCGACTGGGCCGGGCAGCGTTTCGGGGTGCATTTCCAGCGAGCGATCCAAGATCGACCGCAACTGCCCACCGATGCCGGCCAGGTTCAGCTCGATCTGTTCCGAAGTCAGGAGGTTTCGCTCCTCACTTTTGCCAGACGGATCGCCAATCAGGCCCGTGGCCCCACCGACCAGGCCAACCGGGTTATGCCCGTGCCGCCTGAAATTCGCCAAAACGAAGATGCCGCACAGGTTGCCCACGTGCAGGGAATCGGCCGAAGGGTCAAAACCGCAATAGAGCGTGACGGGCTGGGTATCCAGCAGGCCGTCAAGCTCGTCATGTGTGGTCTGGAAGATAAGGCCTCGCCAGTCGAGGTCTTTAAGAATGCTGCTTTTGAAAGCCATCGTTCGCACCAAGTTTTTACTTCGCGAATTCGACCGCGCGGGTCTCACGAATCACACAGACTTTGATTTGACCTGGGTAGGTCATTTCTTCTTCGATCTTACGAGCAATCTCTTTGCTCAACAGATACGCCTGATCGTCGTTCACCTTGTGGTTTTCGACCATCACGCGGATCTCGCGTCCTGCCTGAACAGCGTACGATTTATCGACGCCTTCAAACCCAAGCGAGATGCGCTCAAGGTCCTCAAGTCGTCGGATATACGTGCCCAAGATTTCACGGCGTGCGCCTGGACGTGCGCCTGAGAGGGCGTCGCCGGCGATGACAAGGTGCGCGATCACCGAGTTTTGTGGCTCTTCATTATGATGAGCCGCGATCGCGTTACGCACGATTTCGTGCTCGCCGCATCGTTTGGCGATTTCGGCGCCGATGAGCGCATGGCTGCCATCTTGCTCGTGAGTCAGCGCCTTGCCGATATCGTGCAGGAGTCCTGCGCGACGGGCCTGTTTGACGTTGATGCCAAGCTCGGCGGCCATCAGACCACAGAGGAAGCCCACTTCGATCGAGTGCGTCCACATATTCTGACCGTAGCTCGTACGGAATTGCAGGCGACCCACCAATTTGATGAGGTCGATATGCAGCCCATGGATACCCAGCTCGAACGCCGCACGCTCGCCAAAATCCTTGATCTGCGCGTCGACTTCGTCGGTGGCCTTGGCCACGATTTCTTCGATGCGTGAAGGATGGATTCGTCCGTCCGAGATCAGTTTTTCCAAGGTCAGACGCGCAATATGGCGTTTGACGGGGTCAAAACATGAAATGACGACGGCTTCTGGGGTGTCGTCGATGATGAAGTCCACACCCGTGGCTGCCTCCAGCGCGCGGATATTGCGGCCTTCACGTCCGATGATGCGACCCTTCAATTCGTCGGTAGGCAGCGGAACCACAGTCACAGCGCGCTCGGCGACGTATTCGCCCGACCAACGTGCAATCGCGGTAGCGATGATTTTCTTGGCTTTCTTGTCGCCTTCTTCGATCGCGTCTTCTTCGATCTGACGCATCAGCTTGGCGCCCTCGATCTTGGCATCGCCAGCCATGCTGTCGATGAGCAATTGCCGCGCCTGTTCGGCGGTGTAGCCGGCGACTTTTTCAAGCTCGGCTTCCATCGATGCTTCGCGTTCCTTGATGCGTTCATCACGCGCTGCCATGATGCCGAGCATTTCTTCGTTCTTCTTGTCGCGGGTTTCGATATCGGCTTCGCGCTTGGACAATTTGTCATCGCGTGTATCCAGATGAGCGTCGCGCTGAGACAGGCGTTGTTCGACCTTATCGAGTTCCTGCCGCCTTTCTTTCATCTCGACTTCGGCTTGTTTCCGCATGTCCTGCTGAACGTTTTTTGCCTCAAGTTCAGCGTCTTTGATCCGGTTGGCGGCTTTATCTTCAGCGTCTTCGATCAGTCGTTTTGCTGATTTTTCCGCCTCCTGGCGAACCTCTTCGCTCAGTTTCTTGCTCAAGTCCTCGCGGACGACAGGCTCTAACTCAAGTTTGAGCGTGTTCTTAATTTCGGTTTTGGTATCGGAGATGGTTCGATCGCGGAGTTTTTGGATTCCGTCACTCACCAATTCATTCAGTGTTCTTGCATTTCGCGCATTCATGTAGAGGACGCCTGATATGACGCCGACCACTAGACCTACTAGGAGGTACGCGATGCCCATTCCCTGTTCCATTTTACTACCTCTATATATCGAGCGGCCGGGGCCGCGTTGGACGCGGAACAATACAGGTGAACCTGTGGCATGTCGAGCACAGCTGCTGCGCCAAAATTGCCGGAGATGCCACAACATTGCCGGGAAAATTCGACCTACTGAAAGAAGCGCATCGCCTGACTCGGATTCAATTTCGATGCTTTGTAGGCAGGATAAACCGCGCCCAACATGACCAATCCCAGAACGCTGATCGTGGCCTTGATCCAGCGCGGCTCATTGATTTTGGAGTGCAAAATCGTGTCGACCATCGTGATGCCACCCATCTCGACATTCGTTCCGTAGATGTCATTCATGTCGATGCCGATGGCATTGATCAGCGTGTGCCCTAGATAACCGAGTCCAAACCCGATAATCACCGAAACGATGGCCATCAGGAATGATTCGATGAGCAGCAGACGCGCGACTTGAGAGGGTTTTAGGCCCAAAGCCGCAAGCAGTCCGAGCTCGCGGATGCGCTCCATGACAATCATCAAAAACGTGTTCATCACGGCAAATACCACCACGATGAAAATGATGATTCCATAGATGTCGCCAAACGCCGCATCCAGCTCGATCATGCCCACCAGGTCGGGCATCGCCTCGTCCCATGTCAGAATCTCGAATTCGGCGGGCAGTGTTTTGGCGACTTCTGCCTTCACTTGAGCTTGGTTCACCGTTTCTGTGAGCAGCCCAATCTGCGTAAGTCCGACCCCGATTCCGAGCGCGTTTTGTGCCGCAGAAATAGTCGTGTACGCAGGACCATCGTCAATGCTGGCAACTCCAGCTTTCAGAATGCCGGTGACGTAAAACAGTGCGCGTTGCATCTCACCACCAGGCGCGGTGACGGTCAAAACCACTCGGTCGCCTACGTCGACATTCAAGGTTTTGGCGGTTTTTGCGCCGATCACGAGCGGTGCTTCCTCGGTCTCGTCAAAGAACTTCCCATGGTGCAGATATTTGGAGGGGTTGCTAAAATCTTGTTCGACCGTCGGGTCCACGCCCATCAGGCGGGTCGCGCTGCTCGCCGCGGAAGTTGATAAAAGCCCCTCTGTGATGACACGCGAGGCCGCGGTTTTGATGTCTTTTGTTTGGGCGACTTTGGCCAAAATAGGCGCGGGGTCGGCGATGAATTTCTCGTTGGTTTGGGATTCCCAATAGCCCTTGCGATGAATCAAGACGTTGCCGCCGACCATTTCTGATGCAGCAACCTCCATGTCGTCGTACATCGAGTCCGCAAACCCGATGGAAATCAGAAACATCGCGTAACTGAGCGAGATCGCAGTGATCGAAATCAGCGTGCGCGCACGATTACGCCAGAGATTACGCCAGGCAATTCGAAACATCAGGTTCTCCCTTCCACGCTTTGGCCTGGCTTGAATAAGTGAGTCATCAAAAGAAAGCCGAAAGTTCAAAGAAATACGATTCGCCGTACGCGCCAAACTCCGAAGGGACCACGGGGATTCCGCTCAGGTCTGGGCGATCGCCGACCCCCACATAAGAGAGCAACCGTGCGTGAATATCGGGGGCTATCTCATAATCGATCGAAGGCGCAATCAACATCGACGGGTGGTCGAGCGCTCCCAACGCGAGCAGCGAAAATGTGATGAATTCTCGAGGCGTGTACGACCCCGCTACGCCTAGATAGTGGCGCCCAAGCAGATATTGTTCACCTCGTGCCACCTCGGCTTTCGCGATTCCCGCGAGCAGCTCGTCGTCGCCCAGTCCGTTAAAATGGTATTCGACCGACACCGTGTATTTTGAGCGCAGCACGTTCAATCCCAACGTCGCACGGGGCAGCTCAAGCTGGCTTTCATCGGGCAGAAAAGGGGTCGCAATTTCGCCATATAAACGAGCCCAATCCAGGTCGACCGCGCTGCCCATCGCCATCCATATTCGCTCGTAATTGCGCGCCAACATGAAATGATAATCGGCCATGTCGCTCGACCATCCGATACGAGCACCCGCCGACAAATCGTCAACGCTGCCCCGGTCCACGGCGATCAGGTCGACCTCAATTCGGTCGCCAGGATAGGTCAGGAACCGAACACCATCGACCCCACGTTTTTGTGAAGTGTCGAGTTCAAAGGGGCTGAATTGAGTCCAGAAATCCGCCACCGGAAACAGAAGCGAAACTCCCCACGTCACCGCCTGCCGCCCCATGGTGATGTCCCCGGCACGCGTGTTTATTGACGCTGAAGCGCGATCCAAGTCGTGTTCCACAAGCAGGCCGGACTCTTCCACGATGATGCTCTGAAGATCGACACTACGTTCCGGCGCTACGGTCGAGCCCAGGCCGACAGACGCATCGGTAGGGGCGGACGAAACCCGCGCAAAAAACCGGTTATGGACGTCGATCGTGATGTTGTCGCTGATGTAGGCGCGCCACTCGAAACGCACCAAGCTCGCGGCCAGGCCCGTGGTGCGGGGCAGGGTGGGGACGTCGTACGGGCGGTGTTGAACTCCGGTTGTCGAGCTCGTGTAACCACCGAGTTCCAACGCAAACGAGTCGCTTTCGATCAATGGCGTTGCGGCCAACGCAAGACTTGGAGTCACGCAGAGGAACGCCGTCATCCCCAACACCTTGAGCCGCACCCTAGTCATATTCATCCCCGACAATTTTGCCGGAATCCAACCGAATAATCCGTCGTGCGCGTTCCAAAACCAGCTCGTCGTGGCTCGAAAACAGGAAGGTGATCCCAAACTCTTTGTTCAGGTTTTCCATCACCGCCATCAACCCGTCCGAGGTCTCGGAATCCAGATTCGCCGTGGGCTCGTCGGCCAGCACGATCGAGGGTTTGCTCGCGATCGCACGAACAACCGCGACCCGTTGTTGTTGGCCACCCGAAAGCTGGTGTGGTCGCCGATGCATCATGTCTTTAAGGCCCACATCAGCCAGCAAAGGCTCGACGATCTTCTTTCGCTCAGCCGCCGAAACGCCCTGAAGCATCAAAACAAATTCCGCGTTTTCGTAGGCCGTCAGCACCGGCAAAAGGTTGTACGCCTGAAACACAAAACCGATATGCGTAAGCCGAAACTCGGCTCCTTGCGTGCGGGTCATGTCTGTGACGTCGTGTCCGCTGACTCTGACCTGACCGCTAGAAGCGCCATCAATGCAGCCGATGATATTAAGCAGCGTGGTTTTGCCCGACCCTGAAGGCCCCGCGAGCACCGAAAACTCACCGCTCGAGATCGTCAGGTCGACGCCACGCAATGCGTGCACTGGGATATCGCCCTGCATGTACGTGCGAGTGACCTCTTTGACTTCGATAATTGCAGACATTTATTTAAACCTTAGAGAAAAAAACGTGCTCTTCGAAGCTCACGTTCTGCCCGAAATAGCCTCAACAGCACTCAGTCTGGCGGCTTTCCATGCAGGCCAAATTCCACACAGAAAAGCGACGGGAACGATGTAAATAACGGGTTTGAAAACCGCGTTGAGAGTCACCGAAAAATAGAGTCGATTTGAAAACGAAATGCCCATCACGTCGAAGTTTGCTCGATCCGAAAAGAGCGAGAGATCGAGGCCGTACACCGTGTGATACCAAGAGAGGGCCGCACCAAGTCCGGCACCAATCAAAGCTCCCACAAGGGTCACGAAGATCGTTTCCAGCAACACCGTGCCAAAAAGCTGCAGGGGTTTGACGCCGATCGCCAGAATCACGCCGAACTCTCGCGTTCGCTCAAGCGCGCTCATGCGCTGGGCGTTAAAGAGCCCGAACGCGACGATCAGATAAACCATGGCAAATAGAATCAGGTCGCTCTTTTGCGACACGTCGATCATCTGCGAGATCTCGGGAACCATCTCTTTCCACGGCCGCACCGCAAGGCCCGGCAGCTTAGGGCGCATCGCTGCAGCAATCTGATCGGCCGCTAGAATATCGGTGGTCTTGACGACGATCTCGTGCACGTTGTCTTCAAGGGCTGCGTCGTATTGGAGGTCCGTCAGATTCATGTACACGGCATTGCGATCGATGGCGGTGTTGCCTGTCTCGAGAAGTCCCACGATGGTCAGCACATCGTTGCCAAGCGACCCATCGGCAGCTTCGAAAAAGAGCACCAATTCATCGCCGATCTTCGCATGAATATGGGTCGCAAGTCGTTCTCCGATCACGGCTTCACGCGGGCCATCTGCCACGCCTTTGCCCAACCAACGTCCCTGTGTAATTCCTTTATCCAGAACAGAAACCTGACCCTCGAGTTCTGGATCAATGCCGATGATTTGTGCCACGCCCGACGTGTCTTCATTACCGACAAGTCCATAAACCCGAACGCGAGGGGCCACGGCCTCAACCCCAGGAACGGCCCGGATATCTTCCAGATGGGTGCCAAGCGCGAATCCATGACGTGCAGACGGGCGCTCCACATACTCGGGATTTTGAACCTTGATTTGACCGATATCGACCGCTGTTGCGCCACGAACCATCTCGGCGACAAAGCCTTCGATGTAGGCGAGCGTCCACACCAGCAGCATCACGGCAATCGCGATGCCGCCCACCGTCAGGGCCGAGCGCCAACGGTTTCTAAACAGATTTCGAATGGCGAGTCTGAAGATCAAAATTACCTCGACTTCGCGGCGCGGCGCAGGCCCTGCTTGCTGAACAGGTCCCCATCGACTTTTTTGTCAAATTCCAGCGTCGAATATTTGAACGTCGTTCGCTCACCAGGCTTGTCGAGCGGCAACAGGTTCATGATGAAAGGGATCTTTCGGCCGTCGACTTCCCGCGTATCTTTGAACTCCATTCGACGCATCATTTTGCCGCGGTCGAAATAGTCGGCACGGACCGGAAACCAGTCGGTCGCATCAAGCAGATACTCGATCTTTTCCCAAACCACCGGGGCCTTCGGCAAAGGCGTCATCGTGGCTTTCAAATAGGTTTTCCCCGCCTCGTTTACCCACGACAAAGACGTCTTGAAATCCTCGTCGTAGTCCGACTCACGCACCAGATCGTCATTGGTCATATGGCTGCCCATCCACGAATCCGACAGCATGCCAGAAGGAACCCGAATCATGCGGTCCGCACGCGGCGCGTAATTCCAAAGTCCCTCTTTGTTTTTAAGCGTCGCGGTTCCAGCTTCGCGAGCCGGTGAGCGAATCACAATCAGCGCGTCGTCTTTGCCGCGGGTCCATTGCTCCAGCTCCAACGTTCGCAAACCACGATCGTTTAAAACCTCCATCGTAACCGTGCTGTGTGACGCGTCGGATCGGTAGAGCTCATCAAGCTTCGTGGTCACTTCTTTGACCGTCGGCAGAGGCTTTTCGACCTCTTGCGCAGAAACGTTCATCGAAAATACGAGACACATTAACACCGTGATCCATTTCATTTTCCCTCCCTATCTTCGAGTAGCCGGCGCATGAGGTCCGTGGAGCGAGCGCTCCATTTCTCAAGGTCGTCATCGTTCAAATCATCAAAGTTTTCGAGCAACCAGCGGTCGAGTCCGAGTCCGAGTCCAAACACGCATTGTGTGAGCAGGTCGGTGGGCAAGTCCGTGCGAACCGCGCCGCATTTCTGCCCTGACTCGATGAAGGTCCGAGTCTTCAAACGCCCAAACTCAAACACGCGTTTGACGACTGGTGAATTGGGCGATGACTCCTGCCACGCGTAGATCATACGCATGAAGCGCACCAACCACGTGTGTCGTCGCATGAGATTCATACCCTTAATGACGTAATTGTTGGTGGTTTCCCAAAATTTTTCGGGGGTTTCGCTGGTATCTGTCGAATCCAGAAAGTCCGAGAAGTGCTCAACCACAAAGAGCAGCACCGTGTCGAAAAGGTCGGCCTTATCGTCGAAATAATAATAGGCCGCCCCCTTGCTTAGGCCAGCGCGTTCGATGATCTGGTTAAAAGACGCACCCTCAAACCCCTTCTGCGAAAATTCTTCCGCCGCAACCTCGAGGATATCCTCGCGCTTTTCAGGTTTGAGATTCAGGAAACGGGGGCGAGGTGACATCAAATACAACGTGGTTCGACTGAGTGGTTAGACCGAGTGGTCTGAGTTCTACGCCCGTCATATTTTGATGTCAACCATGTGCGATTATGGGGCCTGCTGGGGGCTTAGCCTCGTAGGCAAAAGCGGGCGGGGCGGGGATCAATTGTTCGTAGTCCACCGAGGCCAACCCTACGGCCTCCAACGCCAGACAGACGACAAATCCGAAATCGGGTTCCCATCGCCGATACGAGAATTTCGCTGAACGCGGAAATCGATGATGATTATTCTGCAACCCCTCTCCAACGATCAGCCAGGCCGCCAGCAAGTTGTTGCGTGAGTTGTCGTCGGTCTCGAAATTTCGCCCGCCAACCGCGTGGCCCAACGCGTTGACCAGTCCTCCTTGAAAAGGATGGCTCATCATCCCAAAGAAATAGGCCGCGGCCAGCATCCAACCAACGTTCAAGCCGAGCACCAAACCGACGATGGCGTGGAGCGTGTAGGGCAGAAACCAAACGCCACGACGAATCATCCACGAGAGCCCGAAGTCCAGCCCGTGCGCATGTTGAGTGTATTTGGGATCTTCTTTTGCCAGACCCACGAGCACGCGCTCGTAAGAGCGAAGTTGCTCCAGACCGATCCCGATGATGCCAACATTTACAGGGCTGTGGGGATCGTCTGGGGTGTCCGAATGTTCATGGTGCATGCGGTGCATCACCGTCCAGCCTTTCGGATCGAGTCCAGTGATCCAGTTTCCGCCCACAATTACGAAGCGTCGAAGCCGAGGATGAAGCTGGATTGCGCCGTGGGCGAGTGCCCGGTGATAACCGACTGTGATCACGAGCACGTTCAGGAAATACGCGGTGACGAACACCGTAACGCAGAGTAGGTAATACATGATTTGAGTTCGCTCCTGCAGCAACGTATGTGCTACTTGATATTAGGTTACGGTCCCGGAAGTTACCGGGTCGTAAGTTACGGAACCGTAACAACGGCGTCAATATGAAAAAGACTAAGAAGCGTCTGACGGCCGCTCAACGGCGTGCACAGCTGTTGAGCGTGGGTCGGAAGGTATTTGCGGAACACGGATATAACGGCGGATCGGTCGAAGAAGTCGCACGTGTCGCGGGGGTCTCAAAGCCAATCATTTATGAGCATTTTGGCGGTAAAGAGGGCCTCTACGCCGTGATCGTCGATCGGGAGATGGACGCCCTTGTGCGGCGGATCGCCGACAAGATCTCCGAGGGCTCCCCCAGAAAGCGGTTTGAAAATGCCGTGTTGGCATTCCTTATGTACGTCAAGGATGAGCCTGAGGGGTTTGCTGTGCTCACCCGCGACGCCCCCATGACCATGGCCGGACGCGGCATGCCCAGCGTGATCAGCGACCTCGCCGACAGAGTAGGGGCCATCTTTTTTGAACAGCTCAAGGCCGCCGGACTACGGACCGAGGTTGCTCCCATTTATGCACACGCGCTTATCGGTATGGTGACGCTGTCCGGGCAGTGGTGGCTCGAGAACCAGACGCTGGATGTAGAAACGGTCGCTCGCCATGTTGCAGCGATCGGATGGATGGGTTTGCGACACATGCCAGAAGATCCTCAATTCGAGCCCTAGCGTCTGCTGCGGCACGAGGACGGCCCTGAAGTCACGGCCTTGACAGCACCCAGACTCGCCCTTACTTTCGCTGCCGGCCTGACGGATCGTTAGTGCGCCCCTCCCTCGCGCTAACGGAGCAAATCTCACCAAAATATCGACTTTGAGCGACGTTCTAAAGTCGCCTGAACATGTGGAATTGCGCGTATTTCGCGCCAAGGAAAGGTACGAGTCATGGGTATGTTTGATGTGGTTTCCAAGGGTTTTCGTGACGTTCGCAATCGCCTCGAAGGCAAGCGAGAACTCACCGAAGAGAATATCGACGACGCGCTGAAAGACATCCGCATGAGCATGTTGGAAGCCGACGTTAACTTTAAAATCGCCAAAGATTTCATCGCGCGAGTCAAAGAAAAGGCTCTTGGCGAAATCGTGAAGGTGAAGGCGAAGGGCGCCTCAGGAAAGGTCGAAGTCACACCTGGCGACCACTTCATCCGCATCTGCCATGACGAACTCGAAGGCCTGATGGGCCCAGTCGATTCCAATATCGTGTTTGGAAATCCGCGTATCGGGCCGACCAAAATCATGATGGTTGGTCTGCAAGGCTCCGGTAAAACCACGACCACCGCGAAACTCGCGCGTTACCTGATGGAAGAGCACAAGAAGAAGCCTCTTCTGGTGGGTGCCGACGTTTACCGTCCAGCGGCCATTGAGCAGCTTCGTGTGCTCGGCGCGCAACTTGGGGTGCCTGTGCACGCCGTCGAAGGCGGAGACCCCGTCAAAACCTGTCAGGACGCCCTAGAGCTCGCCAAAGAGATGGGCCGCGATGTGGTGATTTTCGACACGGCTGGTCGGTTGGCGATCGATGACGTGTTGATGTCCGAACTCGAACAGATCGTCGAGACGACCAAACCAGAAAATATCTATCTGGTTGTCGATGCCATGATTGGCCAGGACGCCGTGAACACGGCCCACGAGTTCAATCAGCGCTTGGAAATCGACGGTTTTATCATGACGAAGCTCGACGGCGATGCACGCGGTGGTGCGGCGCTCTCGATCAAGGAAGTCACAGGCAAGCCGATCAAGTTCATCGGTGTCGGCGAAAAACTCGACGCCCTTGAACCCTTCCGTCCTGAAGGCTTTGCCAACCGAATTTTAGGATTCGGCGACGTGATGGGCCTGATGCAGAAATTCGAAAAGTCGATGTCCGAAGAAGACGCTGCCCGCGCCGAAAAGGACGCCAAGCGCATGCTCTCGGGCCAATTCGACTTCAACGACTTCTACAATCAGCTGGAGCAGATCACGAAGATGGGACCGATGTCCGATATCCTCGAAATGATGCCTGGCATGGGCGGTATGGTGCCGGAAGGCGTGCAGATCGACGACTCGGAGCTCGGCAAAATCCGCGCGATTATTCAGTCGATGACCAAGAAAGAGCGCACCAACCCAGAGCTTCTGACTCGCCAGCCATCGCGCTTGCGTCGTATCTCGAAGGGCTCAGGCTCTGACCACGAAAAAGTCGAAGCCGTCTTGCAGCAGTTCAACATGATGCAGGCCATGATGCAGCAATTCTCGAATTTTGGCGGCGGATTCTTGGACAAGATTCCAGGATTCAAGGGCCTCAATTCGATGCGCCAAATGAAGGACATGGATATCGGATCGTTGCTCGGCGAGTTGATGGGCGGTGGCGGTGGCGGCCCGAGCATGGGCGGAGGACTTCCCGGAATGGGCGGCCTGAACTTGCCAGCTGGTTATTCACCCCCCGGTGGGAAAATGACCCTCGGTAACAGCGCCACGAAATCACGTTCGTCGTCACGTAACGACAAAAAACGAAAACGATTGGCTGCCAAGAAAGCCCGAAAGGGGAAGTGAGCGGTGCACTTTGAGCCAAAGAGTTGTGCGCAACACCCCGATTATCCGGCTCTAGCCGTTTGTTCGCTGTGTGGCAGGCCGATGTGTGGACTTTGTCATAACACGTCGCTTGTCGGTTATGCCGTGTGCAAGGGATGCCCGGTCATCGAAAAAATGACTCCGCGCACCCAGTGGGAGCGTTCGTCCGGGCTTTCGGCGGTGTCCGGTTATTTGCACACAGCTGTCGAAGTCATCACCAGCCCGCGGATGTTCTTCATTCGGTATCCGAAGGGCAAAACGATCGACGCGTTGCTCTTTGGCTACCTGAGTCTGACCATCGCGTTCACTGTTTCGCGGATCTGGGGTTACTTTTTCCTGGGACGCTTCGAAGAGGCTCTGTCTGAAGTCGCAAAGCAGGCCGAGATTTCCTACCACACTGCGACCTGGCTCTACTTCGGCCTGACGCCCATATCGTCGCTGATTGGGCTGATGGTGTTCATCGGACTGCTCTTTGTGGGTCTCAAGGCGATGGGCGGTAAAAACGTCACCTGGCCCAACGTGACGTGGATTGGGTCGATGGCTTCGGCCTCGCTCCTATTCCAAATCATCCCTCCCGTCTTGGAGTTTCCGGTAGGGCAGCTTCTGGCGATGTTATGGCTGCTGAACATCATGTTCCTAGCCACGCAGGTCCGCTTCGAACTGACGTTCTTTCGGGCGATGATCGCGACCCTGATTCCGTTCTGGGTCTTAACGACCATGGCGCAATAGGCTCTTCGGCGTCAGTCGTTGAGCGGCTCCGCCTATGCTCAGGTTTTGGAACCGATTCCTAGAGTCGAATCACGACTTCGCCAGAACCGCCGCCGAGCGATTCACCGCAGCTTGAGGTGTCGCCGTGATTGAAGACCGCGTTGAAGTCGGTGCAAAGTGAAACTTCAAACTCGTCAGCAGTCGAGCCCGTTGAGCACTGGTCGCCGTATTCAAAGACCCGCACTTGCATCTCATTTGGTATGATGATGATTGGAGTGCTCCCAACATCGTCGAACCTCAAACCAATTTTTCCGCTACAGCCAAGCGAAGTCACATTTGTGTCCGTAAACTCCGGACAAATCCCCTCGAATCCAGGGGCCGTTCCGTCTAGATTAACGCCTAGGTCATAGGCGTTGGGTTGCCCCGTGGTGCCGTCGTACTCAAGAGACGCGTAACCCAACACCTTTCCGTCGAGCGTCTCGAGCGCAGCATAAACAATATCGCTGCCGGGATCGTTCCCCAAACACCCCTCACCTGTCGTCAGGTCGGTGATCAACATCGCGTAGACGGCATCTGGGGAGCTGTTCAATCCATACTCATAGGGCAAACAAAGCTTTTCGGGCGCACCACCAAGTCGCGTCTTGCATTCATCGTCGTTGGAGCATTCAGCAGACGTCGTGCAAGTAGGGACGCATTGTTCGAACGAGCAGACTCTTTCGTCTGCACAATCACTATCTATCAAGCACGTCGCGTTATTCGTGGAGCCATTTGGCGTCTCATCGGTCTCATTACCGCAGCAAACAACGAAAAGCGCCAAGATTGTGAAGATGAGCCTATTCATGAAACCCCGTGCCTAAATGTGATTTTGCGACACTACACTAGGTACGAGATGAAAAACCAATTTTGGGGGGCCACGGCGTCATGAGAATCGCAGCCGAAAAAACCGCGTTCAACACTCAGAAGGCGCAAGAGGTCGCCACTTCGAAAAGGTGGGGCAGGTGTGCTTAGGGTTTCACGGTGATCTCACCCGAGCCACCACCCAGACTTTGGGCGCAACTGGTAAGTACGTTATTATTCACGACCGCATTGGTGTCGGTACAAATGAAGATCTCGAACTCGTCGTCGTTTGAGCCGGTTGGACATTGCTCACCGAATTCACTGACGCGGATCTGCATCCCGGGCTCGATGGCGACTAGATTTGCGTCGGCATCAAGAAACATCAGCCCGATCGAGCCACCGCACCCAAGGGACGTTACGTTGTCCGCCGAAAACTCTGGGCAAGCTTCGGACGGCGCAGTGCCATCGAGGTTGGCCCCGATATCGAACTCGTTTGAATCCCCCGTAATCCCGTTGTATTTGAGGTTGCCGTATCCCAGCACCTTACCGGTGTTGTCCTCCAGCGCGACATAAATGATGTCGCTCCCAGGATCGGGACCGTTGCAGACGTCTCCTGAGGTTCGGTCGGTAATGAGGGCCACATAATTCGGAACGGCGGTATTTGTTCCATTATTGGTGACATTATTCGTCGTATTATTCGTGGCGCTGTTGGTCTGATTATTCGTGGCGTTATTCGTCTGGTTATTCGTCGTGTTGTTCGCGTTATTGGTGCTGTTGTTCGTGGACGTCTTTTTGACGTCATCACCGCAGCCAACAACCAATCCCAAAGCCGTGAACCCGACCAAAAAAGACGAACGGAAATATCGAAAATTCATTTATGAAGTCCTTAGAAAATCTGCGCAAAAAGGAAGTGTAGAGTGTTTTGGTTCATTTCTAAACTCGATTAGATCTCGACGGCAGCTCGCCAGAAACGGCGCAGAGAGCCCATAATCTGACGTGTGACCGGTCATCGTCAGCATGCTCGAATACACTGCGCACTCACCCGTCATGCGCCGTGAATACCTCGTTTTTCCAACCGCAAGAACAGCCTCTCCACGCGGATGATTACCAGACGGTAGCGACGACCGAACGCGTTTTTACAAAAAAAAGACCGCGCCTAGGCGCGGTCTTTTTGTCTCCGAGAGTCGAGACTAGAACAACGATGAAATCGTAATAACGGTCTCACCTTCGCCACCGGCGAGGTTGTTGGTGCAGCTTGAGATATTCGTGTCGTTTACGACGGCATCGGTATCACTGCAAAGAATGAGGTCAAATGCATCAACGGTGGTGCCAGTAGGGCACTGTCCGCCGAATTCAAAAATGCGGATTTGGTCGCCAAGTTCGATTGCGACTGGAGTTCCACCGTCGAGGAAACGAACGGCAACAGCTCCACCACAACCGAGTGCAGTCACGTTGTCTTCGTTGAACTCTGGGCAGGTACCCACGCTGTTTGGAGCTGAACCGTCGAGGTTCGCACCAAGCGTGTAGACGTTTTCGTCACCGACGTAATCTTCGTACACGGCCTCACCGAAGCCCTTGACCGTGCCATCATCAGCTTCAAGAGCAACATAGATGAGGTCGCTTCCTGGGTTGTCGCCATCACAACCAACACCGGTTGTCGTGTCTTGAATAAGAGCAACGTAAACTGGGCTCGCAGTGTTGTTGGTCGTGTTGTTGGTCGTGTTGTTGGTCGTGGTGTTGTTGGTCGTGTTGTTCGTCGTCGAACTGACCATGCAGTAGCTGCGTGCTGCATCGGCCGTGTTACAAACTTCGCCGTCTGCACATTCAGCTGAAGTTGCGCACTCAACGCGGCAGACTTCTTCGATGCAGAGTTCGCTTCCGTCGCAATCTCCATCGGTCACACATGCTGTTTCGTCGCCACAAGCGATGAAAAGCGCGGTGCTTGCGAGTCCAATGAAGAGCATTCCGAGAATTCTTTTTGTGATGTTCATGTCTAATTCCTATCAGGAGTTTATGGAGCAAGTACTTTGGTGCAGAAGTGGGTACACCAAATCGGATCGAATTACAATAAAAAGGCCGCTTTAGTGGGAGCTTATGTGGGCCATAAGCCGTTGCCAACGTTTTCGATTAGCTCCTAGACGCTGGAAAATCCAACAAGGTGCTCCATCGAAATCCGCAATTTCGAAACAACGAGAAAAAAAAAGCCCACCTAAATAGTGGGCCGTAGAACAAATAATAGGTGTCTTAAAACAATGACGAAATCGTGATGACGGTTTCACCTTCACCACCAGCAAGATTTTTGGTGCAGCTGGAGATATTCGTATCGTTTACGACGGCATCGGTGTCGTTGCAAAGAATAAGGTCGAATGCATCATCCGTAGTGCCAGTAGGGCACTGTCCGCCGAATTCAAAGATGCGGATTTGGTCGCCAAGTTCGATTGCGACAGGAGTTCCACCATTGAGGAAGCGGACGCCCAGGGCTCCACCACAACCAAGTGCTGTCACGTTGTCTTCGTTGAACTCTGGGCAGGTGCCCACGCTGTTTGGAGCTGAACCGTCAAGGTTCGCACCAAGCGTATAAACGTTTTCATCACCAACGTAATCTTCGTAGATGGCCTCGCCGAAGCCCTTGATCGTGCCGTCATCAGCTTCAAGAGAAACGTAGATGATATCGCTTCCAGGATTGTCACCATCACATCCAACACCAGTGGTCGTGTCCTGAATCAACGCAACATACACAGCAGGTGTGTTGTTGTTGGTGTTGTTGGTGCCGGTGGTGTTGTTGTTCGTCGTGCTGTTGTTGAAATCTGGGTCGACTTCACAAACGTTCTCAGCGCCGCCGCTTGGGCGAGGAACACAGCGATCGCCAACTGGGCAATCTGCGACGGTCGCACAAGTTTGAACACAAATTTCGCTTTCGCAAACGAGTCCTGGGTCGCAATCGGTGTCGAGCAAGCAGCTCTGCGCGGTGTCGTCGGCACATGCGACAAACATCGCTGTGCTAGCGAGTCCAACAAAGATCAAACCTAGCAGTCTATTAAAGTTTTTCATGAGTTCCTCATCCAAGTATTGGGTCAAAGTTTGCGGACCCGACGTTACGTCAACAACGCGTCGTCGGCAACAAACCGAGGACGCCCTTAGGATACCGTTACTGGCCGTCTACCGCCGATTCCTCGGGATTTCAAGCCAGATATGGCGTGAACCCGGGCCGAAGCACCCGGGTTCTCGCACTTCATTCAAAAATAATTTCATTCATTTGGTACCCAAACCATCAGCAACATCGCAAATCGACATCGCTGGCCATCTCGACGTTCTATACCGTCTTCAATAACCGGGCCACATGTGCGTGGAGGTGGTTATCTTGTTGTTTTTATAGTCTTCTTTTTATTTTCGTTCAGACGCGGCGAATGGGCGCTTCCGAAGTCGCCGGACAAAGATGTCTGACGTGCTGGAGTATCTCTTATCCACTTAAGGGTCCGGCAGGCTCCTGTCTGCCACCGCGATGGATTAAGGGGGAGGTGACCCGACTTGAAGTCTGTCGTGCCGAGGTTGCAGAATCGCGCCCCGGCGGCTAGGATTCCGCCCGCGAATTACGAGGATGGCATGCGAACTTGGATCATATTGATTGTGGCGCTTATGGCGTTTCCGACATCGGGGACGGCACAAGAGACCGATGCTCAGGCAGCGACCTATCAGGCAGCTGCGAGAGCCACCTACCAAGAGGGCCTCAGTGAGCTTGCCGATGCCGATTATTTGGACGCGGCCCGCTTGTTCAATCAAGTTCGCGCTCGATTCTCCTATTCGCAGTACGCCCCATTGGCCGAGCTTCGCCTCGGCGATGTCTATTTTGGTGAAGAGAAGTTCACGACCGCCATTGAGCAGTATCGCGGCTTTATCAAATTGCATCCCAGTCATGCCGAAGTGCCCTATGCAGCGTGGAAAGTCGCACAGGCATTCGTGGGCCAGGTGCCCGACGATTGGTTCTTCATGCCTCCTGCATATGAAAAAGATCAGGCCCGCACGCGAGACGCGCAGCGTGAGCTGAAATTTTTCATCGCGAAGTACCCAGAATCCAAATACGGCTCGGAAGCCAAAAAGCAGCTGTCGAAGGTTCGTCGGCAATTGGCTGATCACGAATTGTACGTGGCCGAGTTCTATTTGAAGAAATCGAACTACCGAGCAGCGGCTGGCCGATTGACCGGACTGCTCAAAGATTTTAACGGACTTGGACTTGATGCACGGGCACTGACACTGCTCGCGCACTGTTATATAGCGCTCGGCGACTTGAACAAGGCTAAGGCTGCCCTTCAAGACCTCGTCGAATTCCACCCCAACGACCCCTTGTCGGAACAGGCTCGGGACTACTTGGCGAGTCATCGCCTCTGAATTTCGCCCCCGGTTGTTGACACCGGGAAACACAATAGCTATACCAACCGCCCTTGGTTTTGGGACTTGCCCGCCGATAATGGCCGGGCCCCAGCGATGAATTGGAAAGATAATGAAGACCTACAGTGCCAAAAGTGAAGAAGTTCAGCGTGCATGGCACCTGATCGATCTCGAAGGCAAGACTCTCGGTCGCGTTGCGACAGAGATTGCAAAAATTCTCCGTGGAAAGAACAAGCCGCAGTACACGCCGCATGTTGATACGGGTGATTTTGTAGTTGTTGTGAACTGTGAAAAAATCGCAGTGAGCGGCAATAAACTTCAAGACAAACTCTACCGACGTCACTCGGGTTATCCCGGTGGACTTAAGGAAATCGCGTTGAAGGATCTTCTTGAGAAGAAGCCTGAACTCGTGATCACCTATGCCGTTCAAGGTATGTTGCCAAAAGGCCCACTCGGCCGGCAGATGCTCAAGAAGCTTAAGGTGAATGTCGGTCCTGATCACGAGAATGCGGCGCAAAAGCCAGTCAAACTCGAACTTTGATGAATTGATTCGTCTGCGGACGAACCGGAGTAACTCATGGCGAAGATAGAACAGTTTCACGCGATTGGACGCCGCAAGTCGGCCCGCGCCCGCGTCTTCCTGCGTCCTGGCAATGGCGAAGTCATCGTCAATGACGAGTCAGGCGACGATTATTTCCACCGCGACACCCTCATGATGATCGTGCGATCACCCATGGTCCTTACCGAAACTCTCGGTCAGTTCGATGTTATCGCTAACGTTTGTGGTGGTGGGAAAACCGGTCAAGCAGATGCCGTTAAACTCGGTATCTCACGTGCCCTTACGCTTTATGACATGGAGCTTCGCGCAACGCTTAAGCGTGGCGGATTCCTGACTCGCGATGCTCGCGAGAAAGAGCGAAAGAAATACGGTCAGCGTGGCGCCCGAGCCCGCTTCCAGTTCTCGAAACGTTAAACCTTTCGGAACTCGGTTCTGCCGCCTTCGGGCGGCTTTTTTTTTGCCCATTTTTCTTCAGCCGAGTCCAACATGACCCAGGTCACCTTAAAGTCCGGAAAGTCGCGGCCCGTGGTTTCGGGACACCCCTGGGTGTTTTCGGGCGCGATCGCAAAAGTAGAGAAACCGGGCGATGATTTTGTCGAAGTGCTCGACGACGAGGGGCGATCACTGGGATTTGGTCTGCTTTCCGAGCATAGCGACATACGGATCCGCATGGCGCCATCCCTTAGCGCGCCGCTTGGAGTGGCTGAATTTGCAGCTTCGATCACGGCGGCGCTGAATCGCCGCATGACGTTGGGCTTGGGGGATGACGATCATAATGCTTTCCGTCTGGTGAACAGCGAGGGCGACGGCCTGCCGGGCCTGATCGTCGATCATTTGGGCAAGGTCCTGACGGTTCAGATCACCACCGCGCCCATGTTTCGCCGCCTCCACACGATCGTCGAGGCCCTCCAGCAGGTGTTTCCAGACCATCAAGTACTTCGGATTCCCCCTCCCGAGTTTGTGGCGACCAAAGAGCGCTTTTCGATCGAGTTTGGTTGGGAAGGCACGCCAGGGCCTGATGAGGTCACGGTCAGAGAAGGCGCGGTCAGATTTTTGATCCCCACCGATCGCATGCAAAAAACCGGGCATTACGCGGATATGAGAATCCACCGTGAGTGGGTGTCTCGGATCTCACGTGGCAAGCGTGTTCTCGATGCATACAGCTACAGCGGTGGTTTTGGTCTGCACGCCGCCGCTGGCGGGGCAAGCGAGGTCGTCTGTGTTGATTCGTCAGCGGATGCCTGCGAGGCGGTTAGACGAAACGCTGAACTCAATGGCTTTGGAGTGCAGACACAACAGTCCAAAGTTGACGACTTTTTGCGTTCGTCCTTCGATCGCGGCTCACGATTCGACATTGTGATCCTCGATCCACCGAAATTAGCTCCCTCAAAGAAACACGTCACAGGTGCGCTCAGGCTCTACGAGTCTCTTGCGATTCAAGCCGTTCGAATCATCGAGGAAGGCATTCTGTGCGTGGGCTCATGCTCAGAAGCGATCGGTCTGTACGAGTTGGAGCGTGTGATGGCGAATGTCCAAGCCAGGACCGACCGCCGGATGTCGACGATCTACGTCGGTACACAGTCGCCGGATCATCCCTATCCGACGTCGATGCCGGAAGGTCGCTACCTCACCTTTCTTGCGGTGCAGGTCAGTCCCGCTTGATCAACGACTGTACTCGTTCGGTCACGGTTTTGCCCAACTTCAGGACCCCGTGTCGAGAGCGAGTGATCAGACGATCGAACCCAAGGAAGCCACCATTGCGGCTTCGGCGGTCGAGCATGTTGTTGAGGTACAGCTCGCGTGCAATATGGCGTCGGACCTTGCCGCTTGGAGACTTTGGAATCGAACGCGTCGCGACACGTAGAAAAGTAGGTTTGATTCCGCAATTTTGCTGCACCCGCTGCTCCAACGCAGCCAGCAGTTCGTCATCGTCGGCACCTTCCTGGGCCTCAAACGCAACAATGATCCCGTCGGGGACTTCAAAGGCGACGACCGCGGCCGAGTGGACGCCGTCCACGGTGCTTGCGATCAGCTCCAATTCATCCGGGGCAATGCTGCGTCCGTCTCGAGTTCGAAGCATGTTGGAGCTTCGGCCCACCACGTAAAGTTCTTCGCCGGCGATATATCCCTGATCGCCCGTGCGTAACCATCCAGCGTCGATCCGCGTCAAATCGGCTCCCAACCTCGATTCAGGGGCGTCATCGTATCCGAGCATCACGTTGGGGCCGCGCACGCAAATCTCGCCGACGGCCCGCTCAACGACCTCAGCGCCAGACCGGTCAACGACTTTGACTTCGACGTTCGCCATCGGCACTCCCACACAGCATACCTCGGCGCGGTCGCTCAACTTCGTGTTTTGGGAGATGACCTTGGTCTGGGCGCCCGGCCCAAGGTCGAAGCGTGAGACCAAGTCAAAGTGAAGTGGTTTCTCTAGACTGCCAAAAGTGATCCCGAGCGTTGCCTCAGCCATGCCATAAACGGGCAAAAACATCTCCGCGCGCGCTCCACAGGCCTCAAATCGTTTGATGAACGCCTCGACATGCAGTCGGTGCACGGGTTCGCCGCCCATCATTGCCACGCGCCATGACGACAGGTCGATCCCATTCAGATGAGAGTTCTGGGTGCGTCTGGCCGCGTAATAATAAGAATAACTAGGGGCAACCGAAAGGGTGGCACGATGCCTGGAGATCGCCAGAAGCCACTCTTCGGGGCGAGTCATGAAGCGCTCTGGTGTGAGCAGCGCCATGTCTAAGCCCCAGTAGATGTTGAAGAGCAATCCACCCACAAGGCCCATCGTATTATGCATGGGCAACCACGAGACACCCACGTCGTCGGCGGTGACGGCGAGCGCCAATCCAACGGCTTCGAGATTGCTCAACACATTCGCGTGAGAGACGCGAACCGCACCGCGTGTCGCCGTGGCGCCTGAAGTGGTTTGAATCCACGCAATTTCAGGAAGGACGCCTCGCGAGGATGGGGCAGCGCCCATCGGGGTCGATTCCAGAAGGCTGGGCAGGTCAGACACGAGTTTCAAAGGACCGTATTTCGGCGGTTTGACGGTTTCTCCCGTGCCCGAATCGAAAACAGCGGCCGAGGCATTCATGCGGCCTGCGAATCGGACAAAAAACTCGGCCTGATTGGTGCGTGAGTCGGCATTGTTTGTAGGGGGGGCGATTGGAATCGGCGTGGCGCCGATCGCGATCGTTCCAAAAAACGCCTCGATGAAGCCAAACCCTGAACCCATGGCCAGCAGAACACGATCGTGTCGCTGAACACCGTGCTGCTCCAAGGCTGCGCCGACGCGCAACGCACTTTCGCAGATCTGTGCATACGTGCGGAACTCTTGCCCACCCCGATCGTCGGTCAAGTAGAGGCCCCGATCTGGCCGTGTCCACGCCACCGAGCGCAACATATCAATCAGCGTGCGCCATTCGGCGCGCTCGGTTGATGAATCGATCTGATGAACAACGCCACGAAGCATGGTTCGAAAATCCTTTAAACGGGAGCTGAGCATAACTCTGTATCACGGAGTTAGCATGCGCAGAACACAACCGATCGTCTATTCGAGGAGGCTGAGCGAGGGCGCAGTGAAAACGACCTGACCGGCCTGGTCATGGCGTGATTTCGTCTGGGTCAAGCGCGTTGCTGGTGTGCAGGCCGTGTGCTAATTCGTTTGCCGTAGGAGGATCAATGGCACGCACAGCCGTAAAGAGACAGATTCAGCCCGGCGACCTCGTCCTCGTGACGGGTGCAGTTGGTGGCGTTGGACGACACGTCGTTCAGGCCCTGGTTGACGCGGGTTGCGAGGTGCGCGCCGTCGATCTCAAAAAGCCTGACGCGATGGTCGCAGAGCTTGTGGATCTGGAAGGCGTAGAGTGGATCCAGGGTGACCTGGTGAAGATGAAGCTGGCGCCACTGGTCGAGGGCTGTAAGGCCGTCGTGCATTTGGCAGCGATGGTGGGAATCTCCGAGACCTACGACGAGCTTGTGGTCACAAACGTTGATCTGGTTGAATCCCTCTACGAAGCCTGCGAGGCCGCCGGAGTTGTTCATTTTGTTCATTTCAGCACCGGTCAAATCTACGAGCCCGCTCGAGGACTAAGGGACGAAGACGCGAAGATCTTTCCCGGAAACCCCTACGAAGAAACCAAAATCGAAGGCGAACGAGTCTTCCCGACACGTGCCGTATCGACTCACTGGACGGTGTTGCGGCCAGCATTGGTGTACGGCCCGCATTGTGTCTCGATGAGCGCAGGTTTGGTCACTTTCCCGCCCATCTTGCGAAATTTCATGCCGCTCCTGCCCGGCTTTACCGGCGGGGCACGGACAAATTGGTGCCACGTGGCCGACCTCGCCGCAGCCACCATGGCCGTGCTTGGAAATCCACGGTCATATGAACAGATTTTTAACGTGGGTGACGACACTCCGCTCGGAAACGGCGAAGTGATTACGGCGATATCCGAGGCTTATGGGCTGCCGATCGGTCCTCTCGTCCCATTTCCCAACGGTGCCATCTTGGTGGCCTTTTCGCCTGTCGTTGACCGTGAGTACGTTGAAAGGACCTTGCGACAGGTCCTGCGCCAGATCTGGAAACGAATTTGCACTCGCTACCAACTCGACTCGCCGCTGAGGCCCAAACTCGACCGAAACGCAGTTTTTTATGTGGCCGAGGACACGGTGGTAGACGCGGGAAAATTGAAGGCGTTGGGATGGGCACCCGAATTCCCGAGCCTGCGCGACGGAATTGGCGAGACGGTGAAATGGTATCAGGACCATGGCTGGGTTCCGCGTTACGACACGGAAACGGAAGCGATCGTTCGTGAACAAGGTTCTTTCGGCTTCTCGGTGTCGCAGCGGCTCGAGGGCCATTGGCATTCGCCTGCCGATGACCAGACCCGGCCTCTCCATCTCAGTGTGGACCTCGAATTCAGAAACGTACTCACGGGTGATTTTTCTGGTCACCTTGAAGGCATGGCTTGGTTTGATGGCCTCGCCACCGACGTCGCGATCGAAGGCACAGTCCAGGTCAAAGTCTTGTCGGCGCGTAGCATTTGTTACGAGTTCGGATTTGAAGACGCCGAACACGGCGGGCATCGCTGCAAACTGGAGGCGACTTTCAATGCTCTGCGTCCATTCAGCTCGATGTCGATGCTCAAAGGGCGTTTGATCAACCGGCATGGAGATCTGGTTGGCAATGTAGAGTTAAGCCTCGGTTTTGCCGACCAGGTGATTCCGCTCTTGATGAGCTTCAGGCCGCTTTCGTGATTTCGACCTACGAGACTCGGCCCGCATTCTGGGCGAACGTGAGCGCCGCCGATTGGGGCGATTGGCATTGGCAGCAGCAAAATCGAGTGAGGACTCTGGACGTACTCGAGCAGGTGCTCGAATTGACCGCCGCAGAACGCGGGGCGTTCGAGGCTGCAGGCGTGCGTTTTCGGGTCGCTGTGACCCCTCATTATGCGGCATTGATGGATGCTAAAAATCCTGACTGCCCCATTCGACGGCAAGCCATTCCTGGCCCGGAAGAGCTCATTGAATATCCATTTGAACTCGAAGATCCGCTGGCCGAAGAGGCGCACATGCCCGTGCCTGGCATCACGCATCGGTATCCCGATCGCGTGCTCTTTTATGTCAGCCATAACTGCCCGGTGTATTGCCGACATTGCACCCGCAAGAGGAAGGTCGCTGATCCCACGACCGCTGCGTCAAAAACACAGCTTGAAGAAGGGTTGGAGTACATCCGCAATAATCCCACCGTTCGAGATGTGATCGTGTCGGGTGGTGATCCCTTGACTCTTTCTGACGAGCGTCTGGACGCGCTGCTTGGCGCGCTTCGAAGCATCGATCATGTTGAGGTGATTCGACTCGGGACGCGTAATCCTGTGACTTTGCCGCAGCGAATTACAGAAGACCTTGCGGCGATTTTGGCAAAACATCGCCCGATCTATGTGCACACTCATTTTAATCATCCCCAAGAGGTCACCACGGAAGCCGTGAGAGCGCTTGACCTGCTGCTTGGCGCAGGAAGTGTGCTGGGCAATCAGATGGTGTTGCTCAAAGGCGTCAACGATTCGATAGCCACCGTTGTGGAGCTCAATCGCGCGCTACTCAAGGCAGGTTGCCGACCCTACTACATGCTGCAATGCGACATGGCGCAGGGGATCACGCATTTCCGAACACCGCTGCGAACCGGGATCGCGATCTTGGATCACCTGCGCGGTCGCATGGGCGGAATGGGGATCCCGGATTTTGTGGTCGATTTGCCAGGAGGCGGCGGCAAGATTGAGTTGGTTCCGGACTACAAAGTGAGTGAGGAGCCCGACCCGTACGGCACGCGATACACCTTCCGAAATGGCCATAACGAGCATTTCGAATTCGTGGATATTGAGGACTAGTTCTGTTTCTTCGACTTGAGCTTGTCGATCGAGGTACGCAGTTCGTCGCGCAGACAAGACCAGCAGTCTTCACCCTTACAGCCATTGCGGGGCAGGGCATTGAATCGCTGGAGCGCGGCCAGAGCCCGAGAATCTCCGAGCTCGCCAATCCGAATAATGTAATTCTTATTCTCGTCGCATTCGACGGCGTGGCGCAGGTTGATGGTCAGTTGGTTCCACTCCTGCAATTTTTCGAATCGACCGGATTCCTTCAATGCGCTCAACGCTCGCCGCCGAATCTTGCGGGAGCGGTGATGTTCGGCGAGTGCTGCCAATCGTGAATTGGCTCCTTCCTTTACAAATTTGTCGATAAAGGTCACCGCCTGAGCGGCACCCTCGTCATCATTGGTCTCGAAGCGGCGCATGATCTCATCAAGGAGCTCTCGATCGCGAGCGTATCGAGGCTCAAGCTCGATCGCTTTACCGAAAGCAGCCATGGCTTCTTCCCAACGATCTTGTTCAGCTAGAGCGCGCCCGAACGTGAATTGAGCGTGAGGGTCTGACGCATGCTGATTCGCCCAATCCTGAAGGTCGTCAAACCCGTGTTCTCGGTCGTCTTTGAAGTTCGCCAGGATTTGTGTGATCTCGGGCCCTCCCATCAAAGCCTCGCGGTCAGGTTTCAGAATATCACCTGCGCCGTCCTCTTCTTCAGCTTGGTCCGAGGATGCCTCTCCCGATTTTTGAAAGCCGGCGAGCGACCAGGCACCCCATACAACGCCCACGCCACTGAGCACGATGACGATGGCAAAAATCGCAGCTCGAAACAGTCCGCTCTCTTGCCGTTTGGTTTTCGGGGCAGCGATCCCCTTCAGACGCCGCTCAACTCGGTCGAGCGCTTCGTAAAGTTCAGTTGCGGATTGAAAACGCTCGTCCCGTCGTTTTGCGAGCAAACGCATCACGATCTCTTCGAGTTCGACGTCGATGGGTTTGAAAGGGTTCGCGTCACGGAAAGGGGCGGGCGGGTCCTGAAGATGCATGTTCAGGACGATCGTCAGACTCTTGGCGTAGAAGGGAAGTTTCCCCGTCAGGAGTTCGTAGAGCATGATTCCCACGCTGTACAAGTCAGCGCGATGGTCGACTTCTTTTCCGCTGGCCTGCTCCGGTGACATGTAGAGCGGCGATCCGTAGACCACACCAGCCTGAGTCAACCGTGCAGCGTCCTTAAAAAGACGAACCTGCGCGACTCCAAAGTCGGTGATCTTAATGAAGTCCGGATCGCCGTCTTTTTCGACCAGAAGGACGTTCTCCGGTTTGAGGTCCCGATGGACGACGCCCAAATCGTGAGCCCGAATCAAGCCCGCACAGATTTGTTTTGCGACGTGAATGGCACGAAGTTCCGAAAAGTCCTCGCCGGCCTTGATCGCGTCGTGAAGCGGACGTCCGTCAACAAACTCCATGACCAAAAAGTAGGTGTCGTCGTCGTGTTGACCAAAGTCGGTCGCTTTGCAGACATTTGGGTGGTCGATATTGGCCGCAGCCTGAGCCTCACGCTGGAATCGTTCAACGACTTCAGCGTCTTTCACATGCGTGGCATGCAAGACTTTGACGGCCACCACCTTCTTCATGTGCACGTGCTCTGCACGATACACAGAACCCATGGTTCCGCTGCCAAGCGGCTCCATAAGCCGGTACCTGTTCCCAAAGACTTGGCCCACCAGATTTTTGGTGTTTGGTGAACTCATTGACGTCCGAACGGCTGTTTACTCAAGCTTCTCGCGCGCCATGATCAAGTCATAGACGTATTTGCCGAGTTGTCGTCCGATATAGGTCAAAACGTTGACCTCGGCACCTATGAAGTGGTTGTTCTTTTTGTTGAGCAACTCGATCGCACCAAAAACGCGTCCGTCGAACTGAATCGGCGCACAGCACATGCTCTGGGTTGGATATCCCAAAGCTTCCGAGATTTCGCGATAAAAGCGTGGATCTTTTTCGGCATCGCTGATCGCCAGGCTGACGCCTTCTCGGGCGCAGAATCCTGCGATTCCCTTGCCCATGGGGACACGGAAGTTCATGACTTCATGAGCCTTGGGCCCACGTGCCGTTGCAAAATAAAGTTCGCGGCCGTTTACGTCTGCAAACATGACGCTGCCAGCTTCGGCGCCGACTTTCTCAAGCGAGAGGTCCATCACAAAATTTACGACCTGCTCCATGGACATGTCGCCTTCATGGATCTGGTTAATTTCAAGAAAAACCTCTTCCATGATGTTTTGCGAAACGGCTTCATTTCCACGGCCAACCACCAAAGCTGGACGTTGACCTGAAGGACTACGTCGTTCTTCGACGACTTTCGCCTGTGGATCGTCGCGTCGCAAGGACTCGAACGTTGAAGATCCAATGCGCATGCGTCCATCGGGAGACGACCACGAGTCATGATTTGACGATTCAGCTGCCAACGCGGGGTCAACCTGAATACTTGGCGCGGAGGCCGCGACCGTCGTGTCCACGGACGCTGGGGTCGAAATTTGAACGGCTGGAGTCGGTGCTGGCTCTGGTGTGGGGGCCGCCACAGGAGCCGGTGCTGCCACTGGTTCTGGCGCTGGTTCTGGCGCTGGGGCTACCGGCTTGGCTGCGATTACAGGCGTTGGATCTGGAGTGAATGGCAGATCGTTGACATCGATCCGAATCGTTGCTTTATCGCCGCCTGCATCGTCTGCGTCGGCTTCCGGCTCGGCAATCTCACGCAAAACAAAGACACGTCGAGACGTGGCATCCGTGACATGGATGGTGTTGTCATCCTTGATATCACACATCACATTGCGAATGAGCTCATCGGTCTCACCGGTGCGCGCGAGACCAGACTTGAGCGCCATCATCCAGTTGTCAGCTTCGACCGTCATATTGACGTCGTAGCCCTGAGAGTCGGCAGCAGGAATAAAAACTTCGAAATACATTCGTTCCTCTTGTGTACCGCGGGAGCGCGCTACGGCCATACAGCCAGTGGTTTTTCGTGTTCCAGAATTACCGGAAACATAGACAAAATGCCACAGGTAAGCTGTGGTCGTTCAGACTTCAGGCTGGCGTATTCCGCAAGCGCCACCACGGCAGCCGCGCTTGGCATTAGGGTCAACGACCCCGTCAATCCGATATCCAGACTTCACGACATCAAAGGGCTCTCGCCACTCAATGAGCGTGGTGATGGTATCGCAATGAACGCATCGATGCACGAGTGTGTCGTGGTCCATTTGAGCAAAAACGAGAGTTTTTTCGGCGCAGACCGGGCAATCGGTCATGGGCAGGGTTACGTCTTCGTGCATTGATTTCCCAGTAGTTCACGAGTCGTTGCCAAAATGGTCTGGTCGACAAGTCTCGAAAACACAGGATCGTTTTGTAGGAGGGTGCGTGTCAACTCGGCGGTGGGTGAATCTTGGGAAGCACCCATTTCACTCATTCGCGCCGCGATGATGCTGTCTGCGATTGCCGCACGAAGGTCGACCGTCTGGTCCACACCGCTTTGCAACGCCGTGACCACGTGCCGCATGATAGACGACGACTCTGTCGTCGTTTCGCTGATCTCCGCTGGCATGACAACGTCTTCTGGCGCAGTGCAATGCTCTGCCAGCAACTCATGCATTTGTGCGAAGAGGTCGCCTGATTGACCGTCAACTCTCATTTCGTCTTTTCCGAAGTGTTCTGGGTTCAAGATGCCAGCTAGGAGCCACCTTCGTCAATAAACACATTATTGAGCAGGGCGAAGAGGCTTTGGAAGTCACCGATATCCTCGGCTTCCCCAGCTTTTTTAAGATGTCGTCTTCCCTGGACCATTGACCCGGAAAGCAAGAGGGACTCGGCCAACTGAAGCCGAGGATATGCCCGGTTTGGATGCCGGTCAGCGGCTCGCTTAAGCACTCGTGTAGCGAGATGAAGGTCCCCCTTCGCCGCGAGTATCGCCCCCTTGAGTGTCTCGGGTAACCAGTGGTCCGGGGCTAGAACGCCTGCACGTTCACATGCCGCCATCGCTCGGTCCCACTCTCCGTGGTCCAGCAATAGGTAGGCGCGCTGCAATTCATGATTGGCTTGCATATTCATCACACGTGCATGTTGTTGATGGCGGCCTTCGCGGTGTCGTGTCGCGCCTTCATCAAATTCGACAACGTCGAGAATCGACGATTGTCGTCCTGAATGGTCGTTTGAAGCTCGAGGTACTGAAGGTTGAACGCCTGAGATTCCTTTTGCATCGCCCACATTTTGTCCATCTGGTCCTGTTGGCCGTTGCTGCCACCTTCACCAATTAGGGCGCGCAATCCATCGGCCGCCGCTCCCACAATGCCGCCGCCCGGCACGATTGAACTCGCGCTTGAGACGCCAGCCAACGCGCCATCCGCGATTTTTGCCATCGTTTTGCCAAACCCGCCCTCTTTGGGTTTCGTGGCGTCCTGATACGGGTTGCTTCTCATGCCATCAATCTTCGTCATATTTCCTCCTGTCTGGTCTGGTATCGGTCAGAACACAGTTTTGTTGCGAAGTTTTTTACGTCGTTGGCGTCACACCTCATGGGTCAGACGTTGCACGTCGGTATTCATTGGCCCATACTTGGGGTCATTGGAGGTCGGTTGTGTCAGACAAAAACGTGCTGAGAATTAAGGCGCATGCGCTCGATCTCGAACTCAAGGGTGAGCCCGAGTACATCGAAGAAGCCTATCGGGCGATTCGAGAAGTATTGATGGACCGTTTTCGGGAGTCGCTTGACGCTCGTTCAGGGGTCGATGCGGTCGAGCCCGAGCATCCGACCGAAGATCTTCCGGTCATCACTCCCGAGCAATTGAGGGAACATCAACGTGCGGAACCTCGGCATCTCCATCTCGTGATGTGCGATGAGGTCTACAACAAGGTTTATCTGATCAACGGCGAGGACGGAATTTCAGCGGGGCTCCGCAAGATCCTCGACGTTCAAAATATCTCGCGCATCTACATGAATCGAAAGGATCAGGAGGACTTCGCCGAATTCCTGACCTTCGACCGTGTGTTGTGGAGAGAGCTGACTTCCGCAGGCCGTGACGCGGTTCGGAAGGGACGTTAGTGGGCGCGGTCGAGATCGTTTTGGGCGAGCGCTGGAAGGACGACGTTCTCCATCTTGGCAGCCTACGCTCTCGCCGACCCTTTGAGGCGACGCCTCGCCTGTCTGAATACCGCGACGTATTTGATCTCGTGATTTTTGGGGAAAACTGGACCGCCGACGTCGAGGAAGAACATATCTTCACGCTGCTCGCCGACTTGGTGGTGGCCCTTGAGCAACTCGCAAACGGCGATTCTGCAAAAGAGATCGTTGAGTTCCCCTCATCGCCTTATGAATTGACCTTGGTCGCCGACGGACCACAGCTTCAACTGACCTTGATGTCTATCGATCGCGAACGCGATGTTCTGGCTTTCGATGTCGCTGTCGGGGCTGCCGACTTTGCCCATGCGGTCTCCAAAGCGGGAGAGCGACTGCTCGCCGACCTTCTGGGGCTGGATGATAACTACGCATCTGACCCTTTCGTCCGCACCTTCAGCGCATCGTTGGCTTCGTTGGCGCGCCGTCGAAATATCGTTTTTGGGCGTCAAGCCCAGACGACACGCCTGGAAGTCGCCGGAGCATCTTCGCTTCAAGACGGCCAGACCGACCTGACCTTGCACTACCAATTGAACTTGACCGCGGGATTTAACAGCTTCCGCGGTGAGCCCACTTTCGATTGGCATTCACTGCTGCTGCCGGGCCAAATATCGGTTGAAAATCAAGGTGGAAGCGTCAGCGTTGGGGGCCGTTTTCCCGTCCTCACCCTGGTGACGCTCTTACGGCGCGTTCGTGAGGTCTTGAATCACGAAGAAGCCGGTCGCAAGACGTTTTCGTGTCATAGCAGGCTGCCGGGATTGCTTTTTGACATCGAGGCCGCCGAGGACATGGCCGACGTCGAACTCGGTACGGAAGCGACACTTCACTTCCGAACCCATATTCATTCGTTGGTCGATGTTGTCCTTTCGCTTGCGCGATTGGTGCTCGACGATCTGCAGCGGCAAAATCCTGAAATTCGAAAAAATATTCGATTCGCCGACATTGATGCCGAGGCGCGAGAGCTTCAGGTTTGGTTGGCCGATTCCCGCAAAGAAAATCAGTATTTTGAACGGCCTGAGGCGTTTTTGTCATCGCATGCCAGCGTGCATCCCGAGGTCCTAGAGGAAGAGCCTCCGACCTTTCATTGGCCGTTGCGTGACGTGCGTGCCGTTTACCCCTCGCAGCGTTGGGTGTGGTCGAAACCAGGTGTTCACTTTTCGGCGATTTCTCAGGCAGACGAACGGCTTATCGTTCCGGCCGTCGACGGGCTCTACGCGCTCGATGAACAAAAAGGGGAGGCGATTTGGTCGCTTCATCACCTTGCCAACACGCGGTTGGCCACCTACGCCGTGGCAGGCCCCTATCTGGCGATCGCCAATGAACGTGGTCAGCGTGCCTTGGTTGAAATCACCTCTGGCCGCGTGATTGGGCGCGCAGAAGGGGGCAGTCCGATTCTGGTGGCGGCGGCGCACTACATTGAAAATGACCTGATCGTGGTCGTTGACTACCGCGGGGATGCGATGGGCCTCAATCATGAGGGGCAACCAGCGTGGGCGACGACATCAGGGCAGGGGACCTCGACCGGGGTGGTATTTGCCGGGCCTCTCGTGTCCACGTTGTCGAGTCCAGGCGTTTTGGCGGCGTTCGACCCTCTGACAGGCGCCACGCTATGGAACGTGCGTCTGGGAGCAAGTGGGCACAGCGGCCCGTTTTCTCACGAGGGACGCCTTTACGCTTTTTCCCATGACGAACTTACCCAAGCCATCGTGCTGCACGCCGTGCACCCGTTCACAGGTCGCGCTGCGTGGCACCTGACGCTTCCGGGGATGCCTGTCAGTCCGCCTGTTTTTCAAGAAAGTCACATGGTTGCCGTCATCGAACATGCCGGTCACGTGAGCATGATTTCCATCGGACTTGAGTCCAACGAGGTGGAATGGAGTGTCGATTTGTCCAGCGCGGGATTGGACCGTCCAACGACGCCACTCTTGGTTCAGATCGAGGAGCGTTACCACGTGGTGGTCAGGACGGACCGCGCTGAGATGACCTGCGTCGACCTCGAATCCGGAGAAGAGCGTTGGCGGTACCGGTCCTTGCCAGAAGACGCGATTCTGATACGCAATTTACCGATCCTGAGCGTGCGAGACAGCATTCTATGTGCGTCGGATCAGCTGATGATGCACGACGTGAAGACAGGCGAAGTCCTGCATAGTTTTGCAGACATCTTCGAAGTCCCGGAGTTTTTGGAGGCGAGTGGGGCGCTGCAGGTCGTGGTCGGCGAGTCTGGTGACTCGGGAGAGCCGGACTCGCTCACGTGCTTATCGATTGAGCACTTCCTGGCGCTGGTTCAGTCCTAGGTTATTTGGTGCCGTACATGCGGTCACCGGCATCACCCAAACCAGGCACGATATATCCATGATCGTTGAGCCGTTCGTCGATCGCCGCCGTGTAGATCGGCACGTCTGGATGCGCCTCGCGCAGTGATTTGATCCCTTCGGGTGCCGCCAACAAACACAGGAATTTGATCGACCGTGGCTGGGTCTCTTTGACCCGTGTGATGGCAGCGGCGGCTGAATGGCCCGTCGCCAGCATCGGATCTACGATGATGACATCGCGATCACTCATGTGCTCAGGCATCTTGAAGTAATACTCGACGGGCTGGAGTGTGGCTGGGTCTCGATAGAGGCCGACATGTCCAACACGGGCTGAAGGCAGCAATTGAAGGATGCCTTCCAGCAGACCGTTGCCGGCGCGCAAAATACTCACCAGCACAACCTTTTTCCCGTCCAGAACTGGTGCGTCCATGCGTGCGAGTGGCGTCTCGATGGACTGCAGCGTCAAGGGCAAGTCTCGAGTCACTTCGTAGGCCAAGAGCAGCGCAATCTCTTCCAGCAATCGCCGAAATCCAGCTGTGCTGCGTTCTTTGTCTCGCATCAACGAAAGCTTGTGCTGCACCAGCGGGTGAGACACGACATGTACTTCAGCCATGAGATTCTCCAGTTAGGAAGGGACCTAGAAGACACTGTTATCAAGGGAAACTGACTATCAGACGCGATCGATTGCGACAAGGTTGGTTGCGTGTGAAGCCGATCGCGGCAATAATCCGCGCCACTATGAATGATTATTGTGATTTGGAGACGAGCATGCCTCGATGGACGTGGTGTTTGCTGATATTCGTGTTGTTTGCGTCAGGTTGCGACCTGCAGCGCCTCACAGTCGATCAGACTGCGGATATTCTGCACTCAGGTTCGGTGGCTCTCGACAGGGAGTCCGACCCACAATTCGCCCGCGAAGCCTTGCCGGCAAGTCTCAAGACGCTTGAGACCTTCCTCGTGTCCTCTCCGGATAATCGCAAACTTCTTGAGCTTTTGGCGCGAGGGTATTTCTCTTACTCGTTTGGCTTCTTGGAAGGCGACCTTGAGCGCGCCAAGATTGAGTACGCGGAAGAAGCGACCATCAACAGCCTCAACCGTCGTGCGGTTCTTCATTACCTGCGAAGTCGCGAATACGGGTTTCGATTGCTGAATAAACCCGCCCTCAGGAAGGCGGCCGAAGCCAATGATATCGAGAAACTTAAGGCAGAATTGAAGAAACTCGAGAAAGAAGACGTCCCAGGATTGTTCTGGGCAGGATTTGGATGGGCTTCAGCCATCAACCTTTCTCAAGACAATCCCGACCTCGTGGCCGGGTTGGGAACGGTTGAAGTCATGATGCAGCGTGTCGAACAACTTGATGAAAACTACTTCGACGGTGGAATTCATCTCTTCTTTGGTGTCTTCTACGCGAGCCGACCTGAAATGTACGGCGGCAAGCCCGAGGAAGCCAAGAAGCACTTTGATCGTGCCATGGAGATGTTCGGTACAAAGAACCTGATGATCCCTTTCCTGTATGCGCGTTTTTACGCGCCGCAGGTGCAGGATACGGAGCTCTTCGTAACGCTTCTTCATCGGGTCGCCACGGCGAACATGGAAACCGAACCCGATCGACGCCTGAACAACGAAATTGCGGCAGAACGCGCACGATTCTGGCTTGAACACGCAGACGAACTCATTTTTGAGTAGGCGTCCACTGGAGGAAATTATGCAACGACGACATTTTTTGAACGCACTTCTGGCCATCATCGGCATGGCCATCATGGCGACGCCGGCTTTTGCCGAAAAGCCAAAGTACATCCTGAAGATCGGATCGCTGGCACCTTCGGGGTCGACCTGGGTCAAGTCTTTCGAAAAAACCAATCGCGAAATCAACAAGGCCACCAATGGCGAGGTCGCTCTCAAGATCTACGCTGGTGGTGTGATGGGTGACGAGTCCGCCATGGTGCGGAAAATGCGCACCGGTCAGCTCGACGGTGGCGCGCTCACCAGTGTCGGCCTTGGCGACGTGAATCCTGAGATTCTGGTCCTTCAGCTGCCTCTGACGTTCCGCAATTACGAAGAGCTCGACTACGTGCGTGACGCGATGTCCCCCACGTTCACCAAGCTGCTCGACGACAAAGGATTCGTTCTACTTCATTGGGGCGACGTCGGATTCAACTACGTGTTCAGCAACACGCCGATCTCAAAACCTGAAGACTTCAAAAAATCAAAAATGTGGGTTTGGGACCTCGATCCCATCAGCAAAGCTGTGATGGAAGTCTCGGGCGTCAACGGAACATTGCTAGGTGTGCCCGACGTGCTCCCTAGCCTCCAGACAGGCGTCATCGATGCGTTTGGTAATTCGCCTTACGGCGCCGTGGCGCTGCAGTGGCACACGAAGGCCAAATTTGTGACCGACCTCAAGTTGGCCATGATCATCGGTGGTTTGGTGGTTTCGAAGAAGAGCTGGGAAGCGCTTCCAGAAGCTCACCGCAAGGCCATCATGGGCATCGCTCAACAAAACGGAAAAGACCTGCTTACCGCGATTCGTAAGGACAACCAGGCTGCCATTAAGACCATCGCCGCCGGTGGAATCAAGAACGTTCCAGCCACGGACATGAGCGCCTGGCTCGACATGGCCAAGAAGACCCGCGAGGCGCTTTCTGGCAAGCTCTTCCCCGTCAAACTCGTTGATGAAATGCTTGGTCACCTCCAAGACTATCGCAAGAAAAAATGATCCTCTGACCTCTCATCCCCACGGTAAAAATGCTCGACATACTCCGACGTGTCGAAGAGAAGCTAGTCCGCTTCGAGGGCTGGCTTCTCGTATTTCTGGTCAGCCTTATGTTGCTGCTGGCCGTATACAACGTCATCTATCGAAATGTTCTGGTGCCTTTTCAGGCAAAGATCACGATTCAGGAAACCTCGGTGGCCGCTCCAGTGAGTGACCTGGTTCACCACGAGGTGGTTGCGACGCCTGAGCCTGGGGATTCATTGCCAGCGTCCGATGATTCGGCCGAGGGCTTTGGTGGTGGTTTTGGTGGCGAGTTCGCCGAAGAGCCCGCCGAAGCTGATGGCGCGGCAGGTTTTGGCGGAGATTTCGCCGAAAAGCCCGCCGAAGCTGATGGCGCGGCAGGTTT
>Ga0100385_1000219_pt1 | contig 78221 bp, 59 predicted proteins | sample CryGeymeta201509_FD_81543 | JGI IMG/M metagenome (GOLD analysis project Ga0100385, IMG submission 81543) | Groundwater microbial communities from Crystal Geyser aquifers in Utah, USA - Crystal Geyser metaG 2015-09 | ecosystem: Environmental > Aquatic > Deep subsurface > Groundwater | place: USA... | reverse complement strand
GCTTCGCCCATGTCGGCTTCGCCCATGTCGGCTTCGCCCATGTCAGCTTCGCCCATGTCGCTTCCAGCATCAGAACCCGCATCGGCCATCTCTGCCGTGCAAGTCACTCCGTCGCCAGTAAAACCGGCGTCACATTCACAAGTGAAGAGGCCGACGTTATTGGTGCACGTCGCGTTGACGTCGCAATCGTCCGTGCCCGCTACACATTCGTTGATGTCGACACACCCCGTGCCAGCGGCCAAACCGTCGCCCTCGAAACCAGCAGGACAAGCGCATGTGAACGCACCGACCGTGTTGGCGCACGTCGCGTCGGCCACACAATCGTCCGTGCCCGTCGCGCACTCGTCGATGTCTTCGCAACCCGTGCCTGGAATCATTGCGTCGCCCTCGAATCCGGCAACACAAACACACGAAAAATCGTTGGGAGCGGGAGCTTCGACACACATCGAATCGGCCGAACAATTATCGGCGACTCCACAATCCGCAGGTACGCAGGTGTCATTGAAGGCCACGGTCCCAACGGGGCATGAACACGTGAAACCGGGGGCCATCCACGCTCCGATTGGGATTTCAGAACAGGTCCCAGCGCCGCATGGATTCACCGCGCACTCGTCGGTATCCGTACATCCCCACGCCCCGGTGCCGATCGTGGTTCCGATCGAACCCGGCGTGCACGAAAACAAGAAACTGTAATTTTTGGCGGGGACGGTGCCCAAGATCGCACCACAAATGACGTTATCATTACACGCGGCCGAAGCGTTGGTGGCACACGTCAGCATGTCGCAACCGGCGTCCTCGGCCGAGAGCGGAAACCCGGCTGACCCCGTGTTGTTCAGCTCAAACGCGTTCGTCAGGCCGTCACCATCTGCATCGAGCGCTCCCAGCGCAACACTCCAGCCGGTGGTGCGATACTGAATGCCGAACGGATTAAAACAAGGTGCCTGAGGGTCGGTATTTCCCGCGTTGCAGCCGCCTCCACCGGACGGATGCACATGACAGTCCGTGCATTCGAAAGTGGTGAACCCTGCCGGCAATTCGGGCAATCCGTATCGCTGGTTTACGTAGGGTGGATAAGCCCACGACACCGACGACACCGCACAAAGCGACAAAACGTTCAGGAACAAAAACGGCTTCATAGGGATACCTGCAAAAAACATTGAATTTCCTCCATCATCGGTTGCCTTTGGCTGCTGCTCAAGGAAACATTTCCGAAATCCAACGAATCAATTTCGCCAACTCAACGCTTGGACGCATCTTCTGCGCCCAAAACGAACACCGTCGCGGATGCGAGGGTGCGTGCGTGATGCCCTGGCTCGACGAGCCGCCCACGCGGGTGATCTGGCGCAATTATTGCTGTACAGTGCCATCATGAGTCGTGTCGCAATATTTAGCCTTTTCTTGCTCGCCGCGTGTTCCCCGGGTGCTTCCGACACGCCGGAGGCCGAGCTTTATCCGGACCGCTGTCACGCTCCAGATGGCGTAAGTGCGGCACCCAAAACCATTTTCGAAGCGCTGACCTTCATCGATTCGCTTCCGCGACCTGTGACGGTGCCTTGTGCTGTAGAAGCCTTAGAACGGCCGATGTCGATCATTGGGTCGACCAGCCCTTTCAGCGCACAGCCGGCCGCTGGCGACGAAGCTCCACGAATCTTTGCGATCTATGACACCTTGGTACTGAGTTTCGTCGCTGACGGTGATGGTTCGCACGTGCTGGAGTTCGCCGAAGAACGGCCAAACGCGCGCTCGGTCAAGGCGGAGCTGAAGATGCCGGTCACCGCTGAATTGGTGTTCACCGAGGCCTTTGAGCATCTGGAGATGGAAACCGGGAGCGTCTGCGGGTCCTGCCATAAAAATGAACAACCGGCCTGGGATATCAAATACGCCAACGCCTTTGAATCTCAGGCATTGCGGCCCACGCCTAATGACGTAGTCGACCTCTACACGATCTTTGAACAGGCCGAGGCCTGCGATGAGGAAACCACACCAGATCGATGTGAGATCTACGACGCGCTCTTCTACCGCGGTGAAATCGAGGATGGTGATTTCCCCCGTCCCCTCCCAACGATTTTCGACTGATCTCGATCCGTTGTATGCCCGCTTAAAAATTACGGGCGCGGGACGTAGGCGGTTTTTGACCGTTGCCAAGCGATTGACACCCCAGACCTTGCCGACTAACCAATAGGCCAACTACATTTTAGAGGAGCCTATGAAACTCGCGACCCTTCGAGACCATACACGTGACGGAAAACTCGTCATCGTTCGACGCGACAACGCGGTTTACACTCACGCTTCCGACATCGCACCCACGCTGCAATTCGCGCTGGACCACTGGGACAACCTCGCAGACCGGCTGCAGCAGCGCGCCGCTGAACTAGAACGCGGCGTCGTTGAAGAACTCCCAGTCGAGCCCGACGAAATGGCTTCGCCACTTCCACGCGCATACGAGTGGATCGACGGGTCGGCCTACATCAATCATATCGTGCTTGTTCGAAAAGCCCGTGGAGCCGAGCCCCCTGCAACCTTAGCGACCGACCCACTGATTTATCAGGGTGGCTCGGGGATGCTGCTTTCGCCGACCGAAGATATCCCGCTTTACGATGAAGCGTGGGGACTCGACTTTGAGGCCGAAGTCGCGGTGATTCTGGGCGATACGCCCGTGGGCGTGTCCAAAGAAGAAGCGCTCGATTACGTAAAACTGATCGTGCTGGTCAACGACTGCACGCTTCGAAACCTGATTCCTGCAGAATTGGCAAAGAGCTTTGGGTTCTTTCAATCCAAACCTGCCTCAGCGTTTTCACCGTTCGCGGTGACCCCCGACGAACTGGGCGATGCGTGGAAAGACGGCCGCATCCACCTGCCTTTGAAATCCTATTATAACGACGGGCTTTTTGGTGATCCCGATGCCGGCCCCGAGATGCATTTCTCGTTTGCCGACCTGATCCACCATATCGCCAAGACTCGCGCCTACACCGCCGGCACCATCTTGGGTTCGGGCACGATTTCGAACGAAGACCGCAGCCGCGGCTCGTCATGTCTTGCCGAAAAACGCATGATCGAAAAAATCGACGAAGGTGAATTCAAAACTCCGTTCATGAAAGTCGGCGACACGGTTCGTATCGAAATGATGAACGAAGCCGGCGAAAACATCTTTGGGACCATCTCTCAGAAGGTAGTCAAAGCGTGAAACTCTACGGATATTGGCGCAGCTCGGCGACCTGGCGAGTTCGTATCGCATTGAATTTCAAGGACATCCCTTACGAGTACATTCCCGTGCATCTCGTGCGAGATGGCGGAGAGCAGCTTAAGGACTGGTATCAGACGCTCAATCCGAGCCAACAGGTTCCAACTCTGGAAGTCGAGCTTGATGGATCGACACGACATCTCGGGCAGTCGATGGCGATTCTGGAATTCCTAGAAGAGTTCAAAGCCGCGCCGGCGATGCTTCCAAAGGACCTCTATCTGCGTTCACGCACCAGGCAATTGGCCGAAATCGTGAATTCAGGAATTCAGCCTCACCAGAACCTGTCCGTGTTGAATCATCTCAAGGCGTTGAAGGTCGACTCCAACGCGTGGTCCCGCAAATGGATTTCACAGGGTTTGGTCGCATTTCAGACCGTCGTCGAGGAAACAGCCGGGACGTTCAGCGTGGGCGACTCGCCGACCTGGGCAGACGCCTGCTTGATTCCCCAACTCTATAATGCGCGACGGTTTTCCATCGATTTGAAGCCCTTCGAGCGCCTGGTCGAAATCGAATCGGTCTGTGCCGAACTTGAGTGCTTCAAAAAGGCCCATGCTGACGCACAACCTGACGCGCAGCCATGAACATCCGGTTGGACATCAAAGCGTTCAACGCGCTTTCTCTGGACGAACTCTACAAAGTCCTATGGTTGCGCGACATCGTTTTTGTGGTCGGCCAGAAGATCACGTCGGAGTCCGAGGTCGACGGTCTAGACCCCGAATGCCACCACGCGCTGTTATGGAATGGCGACCATGTCATCGGCACGGCCAGAATCTTTGCCGACCGCCAGCCCTCGATCGTCGGCCGCGTGGCAGTGCATCCGGACTTCCAGCACCAAGGCCTTGGACGCAAGCTCATGGAGCATATCGGAATTTGGCTGGCTGGCCGGCCTTCAGAACTGCATGCTCAGGCGCACCTCGAGGACTGGTACCAGTCGCTTGGTTGGACTCGCCACGGCGACATCTTTGTTGAAGCTGAAATCCCGCACGTCATGATGACGCTAAACCTGACCAAGGAACCCCAATGACACCCGAACAAAAGCTCAAAGAACTCGGCATCGACCTGCCCAGCGCTCCGGCAGCCGCGGCCGCGTACGTGCCCTTCATGATTACAGGAAACCTTGTCCTGACGGCTGGACAGATTTCGGTCAAAGACGGCGCGTTGATAGCTCAGGGTGTGGTCGGTCGCGAAATCGACATGGAGACCGCTCAGGCGTGTTCAAAACAATGCGCCATCAACGTGATGGCGCAGGTCAAAGCCGCTCTGGGCGAGCTTTCGCGAGTCACGCGCGTTGTGAAATTGAACGTATTTGTGGCAAGCACACACGATTTCACGCAACAACACCTTGTGGCCAACGCTGCGTCATTGCTGGTCGCAGAGGTGTTTGGGGAAGCTGGACAACACGCCCGTTCGGCCGTCGGAGTCGCGTCGTTGCCGCTGAACAGTCCTGTCGAAATCGAAGCCATTGTGGAATTCAAAGATTAATGGGCAGCTCGGTATAACTCGCAATGCCGGGCGGGAGCCCGACGGCCCCTTCACAAGCAAACACAACCCGCACACTCACCGCTCACCGCCAACTGGAGTCGAAGATGCCCCATATCGATGTCACCCAGCAATCTTTTGAAGCCGATGTCATTCGCCAGTCCTATGAACACCCCGTGATTGTCGATTTCTGGGCGCCTTGGTGTGGTCCGTGTCGCACTTTGGGCCCCGTCCTCGAAGCATTGGCGGACGAGGCTAAGGGCGAGTGGATCTTGGCCAAGGTCAACACCGAGGAAGCTCAGCAATTGGCGACCGATTTTCAAATCCAGGGCATCCCCAACGTAAAGGCCTTTGTGAACGGCAAAGTCGTCGATGAATTCGCTGGCGCCCTGCCCCGGCCCATGATCGAAGACTGGCTCAAGAAGGTCGTACCGTCTTCAACCGACAAGGCGATCGTGGCCGCCCGCGGTCACCTTCGTGACGGCGCCTTCGACGCTGCGCGCCCGGTCTTGGAAGAAGCTCACGTCGAAGACCCAAGCCGCATCGATGTTCGGATTTATCTGGCTGAAATCGCCGTTCACGACGGCAAGCTCGACGATGCCCGCGCGATTTTGGACAAGATTCCAGAGTACCAGGAAGATAAATTTGGGCAGGATTTTGCCCTCGCCTGGCTGAAGCTCGAAGCAGCGCTGGCCAAGACACGGGGAGACGCTCCCGAGCGCCTCGCCGCTGACCCCAAGGATCCCCAAGCGCGTTGGGATCTGGCCATGGGCAAGTTCGGCAAGGGCGATGCCGAGGACGCCCTGCGCCAGCTGCTCGAAATCTTCAAGGCGAACCGCGCCTGGGGCGATGAGGCTTCACGCAAGGCCATGATCAGGGTCTTTCGTGCCCTAGGCGAAGACGACCCGCTCAGCGTGTACTGGCGGTCTCAGCTCGCGCGCTGGATGTACTGACGTTTCCGTCTGAATCCAAACACGACCGCCAGAGCCCAAAATCCCATCAAACCACCGACACTATTGCAGCCATCGTCGGTCGCGCCTGAGCTGGTCGAACCGTTCGCGGTCCCACCGTCCGTCGCGGCGATATCCATGTCCGTTCCGGGCTGGCTTCCGGCGTCGGAATTCTGGGTTCCGCCGTCCATGCCAGTATTTGGTTGCGTGCCAGCGTCTGTGGTCTCGTCGTCGGCAAGCGACACCAACGGCTCATGAAACGGAATGCTGGCGTCGCACACATAACCCGCCGAATACTCGATGGCGCCGATGTCGAGCACCCTATCGCGCGTGTTTGCGCAATAATCGAACTCGACCATCTCAGCGCGGCCAGCATCGATTAATGCCATGACGTTGACGGGCCGAAAATCCAGATTTGGTGCGTCCACGAAAAAATCCACCGGACTCAATTGATCTAAATTATTGGATTGGGTGGCGCTTCCACCATCACGTTCACGTATCCGGCCTTCGACGATATTATTAGCCACGACGGCCGTGGATTCCGCAAAGCGCACGTCGATGCCGCTCGTGCCAATCAGGGTGTTGTTGATCAGCCGCACGTCCTTGCCCTTATTGATGTAAATCCCGACATCCGAGCAATTGGCGACGATATTATTTCGCATCACGCCATTCTGATGTTCGGGTGAGCAGGTCTGGTCCTCGCAAATCGAATCAGGAGCTGTGCCTCCTCCCCCAAACGACAAGCCGAGCCGAGTCGCGCCATCGTGGTCCCGCGAGCACACGACCAAATTCGCGTCAAAAAGACCGTCGCGTGAATTCCCTTTCAGGAACGCCGCATAGGACACGCCGTTGCCCTGCCCTTTGGCAAAATCATGAAGATAATTGCGACGAATGATCCAACGTCGACCGCCCACAACATCGATCTTGGTGACCGGATTTGAAGTCTCGCGCGGCGCCTCATCGTAAAATTCGTTGAACTCGATCAAGACGTCGTTGGGATAGGTACCTGGCACCTGGCCGTTTCCGTTACCCTTGATCTGCGCATTAAAATTGATGATGCGGCTGTTTCGAATCACGGTTCGATCAGCGCCGCCCACGATATGAAACGCATGTTCGCAATCCGAGTCGTCCGCGCACACGCCCCGAATCGTCAGGTGGTCAAAGGTCCAGTCAGGGGCATTCACTTTAAAGCCCTCAACCGCATCAAATTCAATCACAGCGCCGTTTGCGCCATTCATCGTGATCGGTCCGGGTCGATTCAACGAAATATTTTGGTCGATTCGATACGTCCCCGACTCCAGCTGAATATCGTCCCCAGGGTTGGCTTGCTGCACCGCAGTCAACAACCCGGCAGCATCAGAAACTGTGTAGGTTTCCGCGGCCGCTGCCGTGGGTACCATGATCACAAACATGAAAATTAGTTTTCGCAATTTCGGCCTCCATGGAAGACATGATAGGGCATGGTGAAACTTCCAGCGACCATCGGAATCCCATGATTCCATTGAGGAGACGTTATGTTTTTCAACTCCAGTTCAAAAACCAAAATGGTCGATCCCGAAGACGCTCTGCCCGGACGAACATCCGAGATGGAAATCGGCGTTTTCCACCACGTGTTTGCTGCCCCGCTTCAAGCCGACTTCGACGAATACGACACGGTCGTGTTTGGAATGGGATGTTTCTGGGGCGCGGAGCGAATTTTCTGGAAGCTCCCTGGCGTGGTCTCAACTTCCGCCGGGTACGCCGGTGGCACGACCCCGAATCCAACCTACGAAGAAGTGTGTTCGGGCCGCACGGGCCATGCCGAGGTTGTCCGCGTGGTGTTTGACCCAGAAAAAATCTCCCTGCACGCGCTGTTAAAGGTGTTTTTTGAAAACCACGATCCTACGCAAGGCATGCGGCAGGGTAACGACGTGGGCACGCAATATCGCTCGGCTATCTACGGAACTTCGGACGCCCAGCTCGATGCGATTCTGGCCGCCCGCGACCTTTACCAGGCCGAGCTGACGGCCGGTGGATTCGGTGAAATCAGCACCGACATCGACGCTTTGGACAAATACTATTTTGCCGAGCCCTACCACCAGCAATACCTGTCCAAGAATCCCAACGGTTATTGTGGAATCGGCGGCACCGGCGTGTCGTGTCCCGTAAATTGGGCCCCTAAATAATCACGGCTATTGAAGGCATGGGCTGGGTCTGCCAGAATCCGCATGTTGATTCTGGAGTTATCATGCGTGTTATCTGGCTTTTTGCTTTCTTGGTCTTGTTTGCGGGTTGCTCCGACGACACTGCGGGCACCACGACACAATGTGCTGCGGGAGAATCGTTCAACCCGATCTCCAAGTCCTGCACGCCCGGCGGCATCCTTACCCCGGATGTCGGTGTTCCCGATTCGTCGACTACCGACACTTCCACCGGGGGTTCTGACGCAGATGCACCCTGCACGGATTGCGGCCCCTTCTATTTTGAGCCTGAATCCTTGGCATTTGCGTTCACGCCAGCGCGCGAACCGACGCTCTTAGATGCCACACTGATCTTCCAAGCTGACCAAGAAACCACCGTGGAGTCCCTCGAATGGGAAGGAAGCTCTGAGTTTCAGGTCGTTAACCTCGCCGTTGGCGATTTGGTTCGCCAAGGCCAACGCACCGTCAGCATCCAGTATTCTCCGACCGACAACACCCCGGACACCGCGATATTGCGTGTGCATCTGACGAATTCAACCGTGGGTTTTGCCGAACTTAAGCTTTCGAGCACGATTTCGGGTGCGGAAATTTGCGCCGAAAACTGCCCACGAATTCAAGTTGAGCCACGAGCCATCACGATTTCCTACCAACCCGGTGACACGGCGATGCATCGCCCTCTTACGGTTGGAAATGTAGGCCAAGCGCCACTTGAGGTCCGCGAGATTTTGGTTCTTCAGCAAGGCCGGGCGTACTCGGTGGCGCACGACGCACTTCCGCTGCTTCTTGAGCCGAATTCGAACACCGTTGTGGATGTTGGTTTCGACCCGGCCGAAATCGGGACCGCCGGGGCCACGATCAAGATTCGCTCCAGCGACCCTTTTGAACCCGAAGTTAATGTACCGGTCACTGCGACGGCCAAAGATTCGCAAAATGACCCCTGCATTCAAGTGAATCCTACTTCATTGAATTACGGGTCGGTCGTGCGCGGTTCACCCGTCGCAAAGACGTTTACGCTGACCAATTGTGGAAGCCGAAGCTTGACCGTGAGTGCGATTGAACGCGGGCGATTCTTTGGAATCCCGACCTCGGCAGCCTTCCAGATCACCAGCCCTTGGACGGCAGGCGTGATCCCCGCAGGCGGCTCTGAAATCATCGAGATGACGTTCTCTCCACGGCGCGCTGGCGTCGAATCCGGCTTCTTTTTGGTACGCAACGACGACCCCTCCAACTCCGCGGCTCGGGTGAGCGTGTCCGGCACAAGCCAGGCGCCACCTATTGCGGATCAGGACATTCACGTTGTTGTGGAGTGGGACTCCAACGACACCGACGTCGACACGCACCTGCTCTTGCTTCCAGGCCAAGGCCTCTTTTGTGGAAACGACTGTTATTTCTCGAATCCTGAACCTGATTGGGGCGTGCAAGGTGATTGGCAAGACGACCCATTCCTGGACCGCGACGACGTCGACGGTTTTGGTCCCGAGAATATCAACGTCGAAAAGGGCATCGACGGCCAGACCTACCGTGTGGTCCTGCATTATTGGGCGGACAGCCATAACTCTTCGTCCTCAAGCGCGTCCAATTCGACGGTCAAGCTCTATATTCGTGGAGTGTTGATTCAGACCTGGGGCCCCAAACGACTTGGAAGCACCGGCGACACTTGGAATGTGTTCGAGATCGATTGGCCTTCGCAGACGATCCGCACATTTAGCGACTCACTCTACTCCGTCCCGAGTTCGACCTCATGTCGCGCAACACCTTGAAATATTTAACGCTGCTTTTATTCGCGCTGGCCGTCGCGTGTGGTGACGAGACCACTCCGACAAATCTTGGTGATATCGGCATCGACGTCGCACAAGACGTTTCTGCCGACTTCGACAGCCCGTTCGATATGGGGCCGGACATCGCCGACATGGGCGATGACCTCATCAGCGCGGATATGGGCGACGATGCAACGTCGAGCGACGGCGGCATCCCAGACATGAGCCTCACGGCGATGGGCGTCATCACGGGCGAGTGTGGCGATATCGACATGACAGAAATCTTGTCGAGTCAGCCCTTCTTGTTCGAAAACACCATCGACTTTCAGAACGACCCCTACGACGACATTGACTTCGACCGGCTGACTCTGGGTGGGCAGGAAATCATCCTGGACGGAAACGCTGGCGGCTCGTCGATCGCTTCGGAGGTCTTTTCGTTCGAAGTCTTGAATCGATGCGATATGGCCATTTTGCTCAAGACCGAAACCGAGGTCGTCTACGATGTTCAAGGGAAAATCACCGACCTGCTCGTGAGCCTAGATACCCTCAAGGTAGGCGTCTCGGTCACGCGCGCCGTGTCGTTTCCACGGGACACGCCCTACACCGCCACGACCGCTCAAAACCTCATGAACAAGAAGCTGGCCGACATTTTGGTCAGCTCTGCAAACGTCGCCGCTGAGGACGCGTGGAAAAAACAAATCCTTCACGTCCTGGTCGACCGCCCCGAACACGTGCCGGTGCTTGAGGCAGCCCTCATGAACGTTGATCCCGCCGTCCGCGCCGACACCATCGTGGTGCTCACGGTGACCGAAGGCAGCGACGACTTCATCTACTGATCATTATTCGACAACGAGGTCCTTGATCTCGATGAAGGGGATGCCCATTGCCTTAAACATGGTCGGCATGCGCGTGCCCTTATTGGTGACCCAACCTTCACGCGAGATCATGAATTTGGCGTCTTTGGCGCCTCCTGGAAAGTACTGCCAATGAGTGACCTGCCCCGCCGCGTTTGACCACAGAACGTAGCGGTCGCCCGGCGTGTAACCACCCGTGCCATACTCCACCGAAACCCCCACGGAATCAGCCGGAACACCCTCTGGAGGACCGTCCACATTGGTAACCTTCACAGCATCCCATTTGGTGTGAAACTCGAAGAGAAGCCAGTACGAATCATTGATGAAAGCCTGATGTGCAGCGACATCTTTCGGGTCGGTCAAACCCTTGCCCGAAGCAGGTATCCGACGGGTCGCCCCATCAATCGTGACATCGACTTCGCCCGCCTTAACATTCCAGTCGAAGGTCCGAGCCATATTCTTGATCGGCAGCGACCACGTGAACTTGACCCGTGTCAGGTCCTTCCAGGCATCGACCCCAACACTTGTCTGAATGGCCTCTACGCGATTGGTCTGCCCTAGAACCGGCGACGCAATCAGTAGAACCCCCAGCACCATCAACACTCTGAAAAAAGAACGCATCCTTGACCTCATCAAACGAATTGAGCAAAACACTGACTCATTTGTCTTATTTTGCTTCGTTCAGATGCAGCCGAGTCGCGTGCGATTCATGCCATCATCAAGGCCACCTAAATGCGAAACCGCTGGTTTCATCTGCCGACGCTCCACACGGCCCTTCATCACGAAAAAAAGGTGAGCTGGCTGGAGCTTTTCTACGACCTTGTTTTTGTGGCCGCCATCATTCAGCTGGGCGACACGCTGAGCACGGACGTCACCAACCAGCACGCCGTCTTGTTCCCTTTGGTGAAGTTCGCCGTACTTTTTGCCCCGATTTGGTTGGCGTGGACCGGTTTCACATTTTTTGCGAACCGCTTTGATGTCGACGATTTTTTGCACCGACTCCTCGTCTTCGGCAGCATGTTTTCTGTCGCGGCGATGGCGATTGCGTCTCGCGAGGCCATCGGTGGTGATCCTCTGGTCTACACGGTCGGGTTTGCATCGGCTCAATTCCTGATTGCGGCCATGTACTTCCGCGCATGGAAACAGGTGCCGGAAGCCCGGGCCTATTCGCGTTATTGGGGTATCATTTTTGCGGTCGGCGGTGTGCTGTGGGCCGCCTCGCTTTTGTTGCCTCAGCCCTTCAATTACGTCGTATGGGCCGTCGGCCTTCTGGGCGTGATGTCGGGCCCCATCAGCCGATTCAGCCGAGAACTCACCGAACAATTCCCCATCGACATGGAGCACCTCTCGGAGCGCTACGGCCTTCTGACGATCATCGTTCTGGGGGAGTCGTTCGTGAAGGTGCTCTCCTATCTGACTGACAATCATGGCCCCCAAACGGAGTACCTGCTCAAGGGCTATTTCGTGCTGATGATTACTTGCTGCATTTGGTGGTTGTATTTTGACGACGTCGCTGGCGCAAAGGTCCGCGAACAGCGTGGCGCCTGGATCGTGTGGCTCTACGGTCATTTGCCGCTGACCATGGCCATCACCGCGGCAGGTGTTGCGATGAAGAAGACCCTAACGTTCGACTTTTCTCTTCCTGCAGACGACGCTTACCGCTGGTTGGTCGCAGCAACGCTTGCTTTGACCTTCTTCAGTGTCGGCATTGTAGACTCGGTGACCGAGCGTCGACAGGCTGAACTCAGCGACCGTTCACGGGTCAATGTCCGCCTCTTCTCTGCTCTCGCCATTCTTCTGCTGGGCCAGATTGGGGCGTCGATGTCGGCCGGTCTCTTCCTGGCGATCGTGGCGATCCTCTGCCTGGCTCAGGTGGTCTTCGACATGATGATGTCACCGCTTGAGGACCGCGAAGTCGAGACCTTGGACATTGCCGAAGTCGCCAAACGACGCGAAAAAGGCGAGGCCGTCGGCAGCCTCAGACGCGACATTCGCGAAACCGTTCGACGCGGGGCGCCAGCAGACCTGCGGCGCGACCTCTACTTCTTCTTCATGCAAGGGACCTGGACTCGACTCATGTTCGTGATGACCTTCATGTATCTGGTCCTAAACGTCGTGTTCGCCGCACTATTCCTGCTTGAACCCGGCTCAATCAAAATCGGCCAGACGTTTTCCGAAGCGTTTTTCTTCAGCGTCCAGACGATGTCGACCATCGGATACGGCGTGCTTTCGCCGGCGACGGATTATGGAAATATGCTGGTCACGGCCGAGGCCGCTGTGGGCGTGTTTGGGGCCGCCTTGGCTACTGGATTGATGTTCGCAAAAGCCTCGAGACCACAGGCCAGCGTGCTCTTCAGCGAACCCATGGTTATCTCGCAACGAGAAGGGCAACCGACTCTGATGTTCAGGGCAGGAAACGCGCGTGGCAACGAAGTCGTCGAGGCCACCATCAGCGTCAATGCCCTGGTCGACGATATCTCGCCCGAAGGTCACCATATTCGACGTATCATGGACATGAAGGTGATTCGGGATCGCTCGCCCATCTTCTCTCTGTCGTGGACCGTCATGCACGTCATCGACGAAGACAGCCCACTCTTTGGCGTCGACCTCCATTCGCCGAGCTGTCCGGTTTTGAGTATCATCGTGACCATGATTGGACACGACTCGACCTACGGCCAACAGACCTTCGCTCGTCACATGTATCGACCCGAAGACACCCGGATCAACCATCGTTTTGTCGACGTGATTTCGCAGCTCGAAGACGGTCGACTCCTGATCGATTTTACGCATTTCCACGAAACTGAAGCCGAAGCAACGACATGAAACGAATACTCCTGATGACCATCGTCATGCTCTGGTCGCCCGCCATTTGGGCCGAAGACCTCTGTGTTTCACGCGTTTCGTTTATCGAATCCGCCAATATTTTGGTGCTGCAATCAAAATGGAGCGAGACGCCCCCGCTGGCTCCCGCAGACGGCATGTGGTCGCAGATGTTCGCGGCACTTGTGGGCGCGACATTTCCGGTGGAGGTCGAAACAGCCATGGAAGGCCCCACCATTTGGTGGAAGCTTGAAGGCCTGCTTTTCAAACAAAGCCCGTCTCAGGCGGCTGAATCGATGGAACAAGCCCTGATGCAAGCGATGCAGCCCGAAACCAACGGTTCGCTACGAGTCGAAATCGACGGTCCTCAATGCTTCAAATCGGTTGTCGCGAACAATTCGCTGACCCTGACGACGCCGACGGGCAGCAAATTACGCATCGGATTAGAAAACTTGAAGCACCTCAAAAACGCGACCAAGAACCCGAAGGCGCGCGTCTACGAATACACCGGCGGAGCCGTCCTCAAGCTCACTCAAGGCGACAAGGTTGTGCCAGAGGTGAAGTCAATGCCGGCGAGCGAGGTCGAAGACCTCGACTCCATCCCTGTGACGCCTAATCGTTCGTTGGAATAGCGCTGTATTAAGTGGTTCACGAAAGGTCATCCACCGACCCGTTGCCGGATTCGGCGAGGCTAACTACTTTCGTCGACGAAAAAAGCCGACCAAGCCCAACAACGCAAGCATTCCCATATTGCCAGACGTCGATGAACATCCGGCGTCACCTTCCGTGGAGCCAGTTTCGTCGCTGTTGTTCGTGGTCGCGCCGTTTGTGGTTCCACCCTCATTATTTTCATTGGATGGGGCACATAGATCCACGGTAATCGCCGGCGTGATTTGGGCCGCGGTGTCGCCGATAATGCTGACTTCCATCCCAACACTGTATGTGCCGGCGCTCATATAATCTTCAATCGAAGTCATCGTTCCGTCCAGACTCGATACACATGGTGCGACCATCTGGTCCACGCCTGGACCAAATGCAGTCACGCCTGGACGTGGTCCAATGGTACAAACTGATCCTTCCGTTCGCGTTTTACCGTCGATGATGGTTTCGAAATTTAGATAGGGCGAGAGGTCCGCGTCGCTCAATGCTGCGAGCCCACTCATCGTGAGTTCGGCGCGAAGAATCGCGATATTGAAGTCAGCATCATCTGTATAAGACGCTTCTAGGGTTGGGCTTCCCGTCAACGTGAACGCCGCGATGACCGTGATAACGTCGTCAATCACGGTAGTTTCGCCGTCCATCAAAACGACGTGATAGGTATTTCCTTCGGCCCAATCCGCCGGCTTGGCTACCTTGATTTCCGGGGTGAGCGAGTCCACTACCGTCGTCTCAACGGGCGTCGAAGTGTCGCCTTCAATACGTTCGATATCGAACTCGCCGCTCGTGCCAAAAAACGGAATTCCACCGATATTTGCCGGCACGGTTTTGGATGTGTTCAGAACCAGCGCCGGCACTACCGGCGGATAACCACAATTGGCCATAGCGGCGGCTGGCACGGCCGAAACTGACGCTACGACAAGGGCAATTTGCAAAAATCTCATTAGTTCTCCACTCCCAACGAGGCGACAATTTGTCCCCTCAATCATTCTGTGAAGAACCAAAGTATGAACTGTTCAAATGCATATCAAACAATTCACATACCAATTCAAAATCAACGAGTTGAAAACCCTGCACCGTCTTACCAGTGCCTAATCGTTTGTTGGAATGACGCTGTGTTCGGTGTTCCAAGAAAGGTCGTCCATCTCGACGCGTGAGCCGCCCAGCTCAAGCTCTTCTTTGCGGTCTTCGCTCAGGTATTCGCTCAAGAATGCGCGGCGGAAGGTTTCGAATTGTCCTTCTTCGATCGAGCGACGAATTCCGACCATCAAGTCCTGATAGAACGTGATGTTATGCAGCGTGGCCAGGGTCGATCCCAGGATCTCTTTGGTGTCGATCAGGTGCTTGATGTAGCCGCGCGAGAAATTCTTGCAGGCGTAACACGAACAATGCGTATCCAAGGGATAACCGTCCGACTTGTATTTGCCCTTGGTGACTCGATATCGCCCGTGCCGGCTAAAGATAACGCCCGAACGGCCAAGGCGGCTTGGCAGCACGCAGTCGAACATGTCGATGCCACGAGCCACGGCCTCGACGATGTCTTCGGGATAACCGACACCCATCAGATAACGGGGTTTGTCTTTGGGCAAAAAGGGAGCGGCAAGGTCGACGGCCTCCATCATGAGGTCGTGCGTTTCACCCACTGAAACTCCGCCGATCGCGTAACCAGGCAGATCGTGTTCGATCGTAAGCTGAGCCGAAAGCCTTCGCAAATCGTCAAATGTCGACCCCTGAACGATTCCGAAGAGCGCCTGATCGTCGCGAGTCTGGGCCTCTTTGCAGCGTTTGAGCCAGCGATCCGTTCGATACACGGCTTCTTGAGCAGTGCGGCGGTCGCAGGGGAACTCCACACACACGTCAAAGGCCATGATGATATCGGCGCCCAGGTTCTCTTGGATCTGCACGCTGCGCTCGGGCGAAAGCTTTACGGGCTTCCCGCCCTGCTCGAACGAAAACACAACGCCTTCTTCTTCGAGCTTAACGCCCGGAAGCGAAAAAACCTGAAATCCGCCGCTATCTGTGAGGATCGACTGATCCCACGCCATGAACTTATGCAGACCGCCAAGCTTCTTGACGATCTTATCACCCGGCGAAATATGCAGGTGATAGGTGTTCCCCAGACAAATCTCGGATCCCGTCTCGACCAGGTCTCGCGGCATCAGCCCCTTGACTGTGCCACGCGTTCCGACCGGCATAAATGCTGGGGTTTGGAACGTTCCATGGGGCGTAGTGACCGCGCCACGGCGGGCGGAACCGTCGGTCTTTTTGAGTTCAAACGATAATCCAGACATCTGCGACCTCTTGCTTCCAGCTCAAAGGAAAGCCGGAGGCGTGGAATAGCTTGTGTAGAGGGTGACTTTCAACTGCGAGTTTCAACTCGGTGTTCTTATTTGGCTGTGGTTGCGTTTCTTAATTGCACCGTGCTAACAGAACTCGAATATGGTCCAATAGGGGAAATACGCTGCTTAGGCGGCACTTTCAGTGGTTCTGCGACGAGTATGGCTAAGTTGCCCACATTGCCGAAACCCGGAGAAATGGTAGCCGGGCGTTTTCGAATTCTTGACCTCCTTGGGAGCGGCGGATTCGGAACGGTTTACCGCGCGTTGCAAGAAAACGTGGGACGCGAAGTTGCGCTTAAATTCCTCACACCCGGCGTCGCCAAAGACCCGGTCAATGTTGAGCGATTCCGCCGCGAAGCCTACCACGTCAGTCAACTGCGGCATCCGAACACGATTACACTCTACGACTACGGTCAGACCGAAGACGGTCTCATCTACATGGTTATGGAGTTGCTCGAAGGCGAAAGCCTCGCCGATTCGGTACAGGACTGCGGCGCACTCGAAAGGCCGCGCGCCTCGCATGTTTTCATCCAAGTCCTGAAATCGCTGTCGGAAGCTCATCAACGTGGCCTCGTTCACCGCGACTTGAAGCCCGAAAACATCTTCCTCTGCGAACTTTTTGGCGAACAAGATTACGTCAAAGTGCTCGACTTCGGCGTCGCCAAGATGACGATGGCCGCGGAAGAAGGCCAGGAAGCCAACGAAGACAAGCTCACCAAAGCTGGGCGAATCTTCGGCACGCCCATGTATATGGCGCCCGAACAAGCCTGCGCCGAACCGATTACGCCCGCGACCGACGTCTATGCGTTGGGCTTGCTGCTTTTCGAGATGCTCACCGGTTTGCCCCCTGTTACTGGGCGCAACCGCATGGACGTGATCCATAAGCAGATTCGCGACGCGGTCCCTGAACTCACACGTGAACTCGAAGGCACTCCGCTCGGGCTTTTCATCCGCAAGAGCTGCGAGAAACGCCCCACGGACCGATTCGCCGACGCCAACGAGATGCTCGATGGCTTCATCAAGGCCCTGCGCGGGATGAATATCCAACCGCGAGCTCGAGGAACCACGTATCCCGAGATTTCGGTAACAACGATCGTCCCGGATGGTCTGGACCTGGCGGTCGAACCCAACGATCCCGATGCCACGACGATGCTTCCCGCGGTTTTGGACGAAACCGCTCAGCATGCGTTGCCGATACCGCATAAAGCCATTCCGACCTCGCATGCGATTTCGATCGACGATATCGACGACCATCAACCCGATTCTCAACCGACTCGGCCGATTCCGCCGCCGCTTCCGAAACGACCTGCGGGCCGCGACGAATCGTCGATCCCAACGCGGGAACGCCCCAATGTCTTGGATCGCGTCCAGTCCGAGAATCCCTTTGCCAATCGCCCAGCCTCCAAGCCGCGATACGAATTGCCGCTGATCGGACGCGAACGTGATGTCCTGAAGCTAAGCGGCATCATCGAAGACCATGTCTTGGCCAGCGAAGGTCATGTGGTGTTGCTTGAGGGTGAGAACGGCATCGGCAAGTCCCGGGTCATCAACGCCTTGCGCTCGAATCTGCGAAATCTGGGTATCGACACCTGTGTTGGCTACTGCCGACGCCGATCCATGCCGCTCGAGAGCATCCGAGAAGCACTGGCTGAGTTCTGGGGCATTGCGCATGCTGAACGCGCGCAAATCGAAATTACCCTGCGGCGAGAACTTCCAAAACTGGGTGAATACTCGCCTGCCGAAATCGAGCGCATCGCCGATTTTGTAAGGCCACGAGGGCTCGACGAAGCACGAGTGATGCCGGGAAGCGAACAAGCCGGCGTCCTGTTTGCCCAACTTGAGCGCGTCCTGACGCAGATCGCTCAGCGACGCCAACTCGTGATCGTCATCGAAGACACCCAGTATGCCGACAGCTCCACGCTGGCCTTCCTGGAATACTTCGCGGTGACACTGCGAACGCAGCCGATTTCGTTGTCGGTGATCCTGACGTTCCGCCCTGAAGAGCGCAGTTCGAATCCAGACCTTGAGCAGAGCCTACGGACCATCCTGTCGAATATCGGTGCGGGTTACACACGCTTTGTGTTGCGCCGGCTTCGAGGCAAGGACCTCTCGGTATTGCTCGATAATATCCTGAACCTGGAGCCTCGACTCAAGGAGCGCATCGGGTGGTTGAGTCAGGGCGTCCCCCTGCACGCCATTCAAATCGTGCGATACCTTCAAAACGAAGGCAGCCTGACCCAACGCAAAGGCCGTTGGGGACTCAAGAAGGGATCACCGCGCGAAATCGACCTGCCACCTGACTTGATGAACCTGATGCGACTTCGCATCGAACAAGCCACGGCACGTTACGCAGAAAGACCTAGCCTCAAAGCCACGTTGGAATGGCTTGCGACGCTTGGAATGCGGACTCCAGTCGAACTTCTGGTGGAAGTCATCGGTGGTAATGCCACGGCCCTCGACGAAGACCTCTCGATTTTGCGAGACCAGGGAATCGTTCGTCAGGCGATGCATCAAAACATGATCTGCGTCGAGTTCGACAACAGCCTGCTTCGCGAAGCGATCCTCCACGATCTGGCGGAACGCTGGGCGAATCGACGTCTGCATCAAACCGCGGCGGAACGTAAATTAGGCTTCTACAAAGAACGCGGCGTCGAGCTGCCTCTCGTCGAAATCGCCGAGCATTGGCGACAGGCGGGAGACGGCGATCGTTATCGCGACACGATGAATGCAGCGGCTCAGCGCTCGATGCAGCGACAAGACCTGCGTGGTGCACGAGACCAATTCCGCGAACTCGCGACTCTGCTCGAAGACCGCAACGACTACTCGGAGCTGTGGACGCAATCGCAAATCGCCATGGCCGAACTGGCCTGGAAATTCGGTGAATTCGGCATCGCCGAGGACCGATTCAAGATTGCGATCCAAAAAGGCGCCGCAAAAGGCACCGAGATCGGTCGCGCATTCCGCGGACTTGGGCACCTTCTGGTGATTCAAGGCCGTCATAACGAGGCCCTGGAGTGGTACCGCAATGCGCTGGATTGGGCCCGCAAGTACAAGGATTTGGCCGGGGACGCCAAGGCTCTCGTCGGCCTGTCCAAAGTCCACCTTGTCACGGGTGACCTCCGGGCCGAAGAAACAGTATCCGACCAACTCATAAGAATGCTGCCAAGCCTGCCCTCGGGCGAGATCAGCGGCAAAGTTCACCTTCATTTGGCAGAAGTTGCGCGACGACGCGGTGCTCTGGGCCGACGTCGCGACTACTTGATTCGTGCCAGACAAGAGTTTGAGCAGGCCCGCGATCGAGAGGGGCTGTCTGACACGCTTCTTGCGCTGGGCAATGCGTTGATGGACCCGACCATGAATGCGCCCGACCGCTTGAACGAAGCCGGACGCATGTTCAGACAGGCGTTGGAGCTCAAGAAGGCGCTGGGGGACCGAATCGGCGTGGCCGAGGCGTACCGAAACCTCGGGCAGCTTGAAATCGAGCTTGGCAATCATGACGCCGCCGAAAGCCTGCTGCACCAGAGTCTTTCGCTGCATGAAGCCCTCGGGACCCAGTATTTCATCGCCGCAGTCCATAACGGTCTGGGCGTGGCTCACCTCTTCAAGGGCGACTACGCGCGAGCCGAACAGCACCTTCAGCAGTCGCTCGAAATCTTCAAACGGTTGGGCGATCAAATTGCGATGTCCCACGTCCTGATGAACCTCGGCGAGATGTCGTTGAACACCGGCGATCTCGCGCGCGCTCAGTCAATGTTGCGTGAGGCACGGCGGGTCAAAGAGTCTGTCGGAACCAGCTGGGCCGTTTACGATATCCGCAACCATCTTGCGATGGTTTCGATGTGGTTGGGTGAATTTGACGACGCAGAAAAGCTGCTTGAAGAGACCCTTCGCACGGTTGACCAACACGGCACCGGCGAAGACCGAGCCGTGGCGCGCAGCCTGATGGGCCTGCTTCGTTGCTTCCAAAGTCGGCTCCAGCTGGCCGCCCTCGAACTTGGTCGGGCACGCGCGGATGCTGACGATTTGAGCATCGACAGGGTCACCCGTTTTTGTCAGGCTTGTGCAGCGTTCTACGCCGGTCTGACCGAGACCGAATCCACCTTCCAGAACCTGATCGAGTCGATTCGAAACGAGCCGTTTTTCTACACGCTCGAACGCCGAATCTTCCTTCAACTCTTGGAACAGCTGGCCTTGCATACCATCAAGGCCGACCACTCACGCCAGTCGGCACGCCTGCTCCACACGGTCGCCCGTTTCTGGATTGAGCTTGGCGACGCTGCACACGGCGATGCTTTGTTGCAGCAATCAAAACAAATCGAATTAGGTCTGAACGACCGATAACTAGGGGAACAACTTGCCAGCACCAAAACTGAGCGAAGCTGATGTCGCTGAGCGACTGACGTTCACGCCCGAATGGAAACATGTCGGAACTAAGATCCAGCGCATCATCAAATGTGATTCGTTCAACGACGCTATCGCGCTTATCAATCGCATCGCCCCTCTCGCCGACGAAGCCGACCACCACCCCGAAATTTTCAACGTTTACGATCGCGTGGAACTCGCTCTCACGACGCACGATCAGGGTGGACTCACCCGCAAAGATTTCGACCTTGCCGCGAAGATCGACGCCATCGTCTAAGATGTGCAAACGCACAAAGACTCACTCCTAGACTTTCAACAATCTATTGTATTGCCTCTTGAATTCCTCATTTGCGCTGCTATGTTGCAGCGCACAAATAGGTTCGAGGCATCATGCACTACATCAATCTCATCATTGAGCGTCCGCTTATCTGGGGACTCTTCCTCCTCTACATGGCTTTCACGACGTGGCTGGCCTATCTGGGCCATCGTAAGACCAAAGACATTCAGAGTTTTGCGGTCGGCAATGGAGAAATGAACCCCGTTGTGGTCGGCATCACACTCGCCGCGAGCATCGCGTCGACGGCGACCTTCGTGATCAATCCGGGCTTCGTTTATGTCCACGGCCTCTCGGCGTTGATTCACCTGGGGGTCGCAGCGGGCTCGGGCGTGATCATCGGGTTGGCCGTAATGTCGATTGGCTTCCGCCGAGTCGGCTCCAAAACACGCGCACTGACGTTGCCGGACTGGATTGGCCGACGCTTCGAGTCTCAGGGCCTCACCGTATTTTTTGCCGCCGTGAACATGCTCTCGCTGACCTTTGTCGTGCTGATTGTGGGCGGCATTTCGATCGTCATGCAGCTCACGCTGGGCCTCACCAATATGGAGGCCCTGCTCCTGACCATCGGGTTCGTCTTTTCGTACATCTTCATGGGTGGAACCTACGCCCACGCGTACACAAACACCTTGCAGGGCGCGATCATGGCCGTGATTGCCGTCGTGATCGTGGCAAGCGGTTTTGCGCTACTCGGCGACGGCGTCTCGGCCGCATGGGCGACCATCGGAGCCCAAGACCCAAATCTGGTGCTTGCCGTGAACCCAGCTTCGCCGCTCTTCGGTTCGTTCTTCAGCGTATGGGTCGCCGGCTTCATCATCGGTTTTGCTTTGGTTTCCCAGCCTCACATCATGATCAAGGCGCTCTACGTAAAGAGCGACCGCGACGTGTGGACCTATTTGGGAGTTTGTCTGGTGGTCAGCCTCACCTTCACGGCATTACTTTTGGTCGGCTTCTACGCTCACCTGCTGAATATTCCGCCCGAGAAATTCGCTGATCCGGTGACCGGACTCTTCCGGCAAGACCTTGTAATGACCGTCTACGTCACTGAGACGTTCTCTCCGGCCATGATCGCGGTAGTCACGGTCGCACTCCTCAGCGCAGGCATGAGTACGCTAGACGGCATTCTGATCGCCCTCTCGTCGATCGCAGCGAACGACCTTTTCTTAAATCTCACGCGAAATAACTTGCTCAAAGACCTCGATGAGCCGAGCAAGCTCAAAGCCGCTCACCGGGCCGGGCAAGTCATCCTCATCGGATTGGGAGTAGCGACCTTTTTTATCTCGCTTCATCCGCCCAAGCTCCTCGGGATTTTTGGGCAAGTCGGCGTCTACGGCATCGTGGCCGCAAGCTGCGCGCCAGTCCTCTTTGGGATTCTGGTTCCAAGCCTAACCCGGCGCTGGGTTTGGGCGAGCGCGGTATTAGGGCTCTCAACCCACCTGATTTTGTATTTTATCGGAAGCTGGGCCGCGAAATCATCGGCATCGCTGAATGCGCTCGCCGAGGCATCATGGTGGGGATTTCTAGCTGACACCGCCGCGCCTCAACTGGGCTGGCTTAATCCGGGCGTGACGGCAACCTACGGCCTAATCGCCAGCTCATTGCCAATTCTGGTCTTTGTGGCTTTAACCTTCGGCCGTTCTAGTTTTCCGGCTTTAGGTTCTCAGCCGTCTTGATGGACCTCCCGGCCGCGGCCGGCACTGCGATTGCTCCGCCGGGCTCCAGCCCGGCACTGCGATTGGCCGTCGGCCAACCGCTCACCGCTCATTGCTCACCGTTTTCAGGACTCCATCCATCGATCATGATGAGGTTCGGCTTTTCCCCCAGAATATCGCAGAAGCCCGCGAAGAGCTGGCCCGCGTGATACTCGGTGAACGGGGCATCAGTCGACGAAGGCTGACGCAACTGCGAGTTGATTTCGCCCGATTGTCCGGAAGCGTCACGGGCAAGTGCAACGTTTAGCTTGGTCTCAAGAACACCGTCCTTGGTCCATCCAATCACGTTTGCGGTCCCGGAATCCACGCGGTCCACAATCCCGACATGGGTGTACCAGTCGTTGTTTCGCCCGTCGTGATTGGCATCAAAAACGTTGTGAAAGAACACCACATCGCCAATCTTTGGACCGGTATGATGGACTTTGCCCTGTTTTTTGCAGGATTTGTAGAGGTCTGAAATCGCGGTCACATCGTTCATCGTGACGTTATTCGCCGCCAGGACCGCCACGACGTAACGCGCCGCATTTTCGGGCTGCCAACCGATGTCCGGACCTTTTCTACCGGTATCTTGAGGTCGAGCTCCCACATGTGTTCCGGCCTTCACCGACAGAGTTGGCGTGGCTTTGGGCTTATCTGTCTTGACTGCCACGACGGCTTTGGCCCGAGGTTTCGGAGCGACTTTGGTTTTGGAAGTTTTCGGCGCATCAAGCTCTGAGGAGGCGTACACAGTGTCTACCGCCACATGGTCGCCAAAAGTCATCGGGTCAAACTCACGATTTCGACGCTGAGCTGGGTGATACTCGGCCTGCAGCAGCGGCGACTGATAGACGTGAAACGGAGCCCCCTGCCCAGCCGCACAGCCCGAACCTGCTGAAATGGCCACCAATATAAACAAGAGTCTACGCATCTGATCTCCTCAGTGTAGTTGCATGTAGGACAACCACAGCTGATGTCAGTTTACGCCAGACACGCGTGCCGCCAATTTTTTTGCCGGTTTTGTCGATCAGGGCGTGACTTCATGGGGCTCAGCCCAAGTGTCGCCGACAAATTCAGAATTTGAGTTGGATGGTATTGACCATTTTGTCCGTCACCTTAAAGGTCTTGGACTCCCGCCGTGCGTCTTTTTTCAAGAGCACCGTGTACTCGCCGGGGCGCAGATTGGTGTCGAGCGGTGTGACACCGACGACCACGCCGTCAAACTCGACCTCGGCACCTGGTGTCGTCGTCTTGAGATAAACGATTCGCCCACCAGCATGATTAAAGGCCGCCGGGATAACGGTTTTGACGGGCACTTTGGGGTCGATCTTCTTGGGCACCACGACAACAGGTTCTACTGGTTTGGTGGGGGTGTCACCAGAGGTCGCGGCGATAAAGAGCATGACTCCTCCGCCCGCCAGAGCAACCAGCAGCACCAAAAACACGACGATCAACACCGTGTTATTCTTCTTTGCGGCGCCCAGTTCCTGAGTGTTCGACCCCTGATGCGGCGGCTTCACCGCGTCCAAAGAACCGATATCCGCGGTCATCGCCATCGGCTGAACTTCTGGCCCGATATTCGCCATCGGAGGTGGTGTCGAAATAGTTGGCATGGAGCGCAACTCAGGCACCGGAGTCGCGTTGAGCTCCATCGGTGTCACTCGAGCTTGCGACGATGCAAGCCCTACTCCGCTGGTATGTCGAACGGTCGGAAGCCCCTGCAACTCACGGATATAACTTGAGACTTCGCGATCACCGACAAAATCAGCCGTTGTGCGCAAATAGTTCTGCAGGTCGATCATCATCGAATGAGCGTCGTGGTAGCGTTCATCCGGGTTTTTGGCCAACGCGCCGTTGATCACCGCGACCAAGGCATCGGGTAACTCGGGGCGTCTGAGCCGGGGATCAGGAGGCGCGCTTGAGAGGATATTCGAAATCGCGGCGAGGTCGTCACCAAACGGTTTCTCAAGGGTTAGCATCTCGTAGAGAACAACGCCCGTGGCAAAGATATCCACGCGACGGTCGAGCTCTTTGTTTTGGATCTGTTCAGGAGCCATGTAGGCAAACTTGCCCTTAACCGCCCCTGTTTGTGTCTTGGATTGATTCTGTTTCGCCTTGGCGACACCAAAATCGACCAGCTTCACGATGCCGTCATTAGAGACGATGATGTTGTGTGGAGTCACATCACGATGAACCAAGAGGAAAGGCTGCCCGTCGCGCGACGTAAAGTCATGTGCGTAATCAAGGGCCTCAAGCGTATCAATGATGAGTTTCACCACCACACCGATCGGAATCATTTGCCCTTTTGCGCGGGCCAACTCCAGAATGTCCGCAACGTCGATGCCGGCCACGTATTCCATCGCGATGAAATACTGGCCATCGAGCTCGCCCAACTCGTAGATCTGCGCAATTTTGGGGTGGGTCAGCTGCGCCACAAGGCGCGCCTCGTCCAAGAACATCGTCGTAAACTGCGAGTCTTCAGCCAGATGCGGCAGAATGCGTTTGATCACGAGTTCTTTGGCAAAACCACCCGGTCCGACTTGTTCAGCCAGCCAGATCTCAGCCATCCCGCCGGTCGCAATATGTCGGACCAATGAGAATTTGCCCAATGTTTGGGTCGCTTCCATGCGTTGCTTCTAACCTAAAAAGTGAAAACACAGCCAACGTTCACGCTAGTGCAGGGCTAGCTCTTACGCAAGAACCTTGCACTTGTGTTGAATTCCGAACGCATGAGTTATCGTGCCGCATCTGGGTGCAACGTGGTCGACGTCCCATGTTGTTCCCGAACCGAAAACATTCTCCTTCTTGAAGTTAGATATGGGTTTGTACGACTGCCTATTGGTCGGACATCGCGGCACCGGGAAATCAACAACCGGTGCAAGGCTCGCCGCGCTTGGCTGGGCTGTTGTCGATCTCGACCAGAAAATCGAAGAGCTTTCGGGACGATCGTGCAGCGACCTTGTGGCTTCAAACCCGACGACGTTCCGAGAGATCGAGAGCCAGACGCTGCACTCATTGATTCGTGATTCGGTTGAAACACCTCGCATCATCGTCTGCGGTGCCGGCGCGATGAATCTGCCTGACGAAGCGCTCGTTATCTGGTTGCGGCGGACCGACTGGACCGAATCAGCCCGCACACAACGTAGGCCCCTGCGTCCCGAGATTTCGTTCGATGAAGAAGTCGACTGGATGACCCAATCACGGGAGCCCGTCTGGCGGACACGGGCGGACTTCGTGTTTGACATCCCTCTCGGCCGCACTCCAGACCGAGTCGCGCGCGAAATCTCGGATATGTTGAGGTGGGCAAAATCCGGCGGCGATTTGCCCAACAAGACTTGGCTCATCGCTAACGCTCCGGTCGCGCGGCTACGCTTCCTCGTCCAAACGCTTTCATTAAGAGGTGTCGAGACCCGCAGCGACCTCTCAACGCCCTACCCCGATGACCTACCGCTGCTGGCGAGCCTTCGAACTCCTGAGCCTGAGTGGCTCGTGGAACATTCGAAGGCCGATGTCTTTGATATCGATATCTCGTATCTACCCGAAGTGATCGAAAGCGGCGTTTTGGAATCATTGACGCCACGCCCTGTGATCCTGTCGATGCACCCGGACGAAATCACCCTTGCCGTTCAACAGAATCTGGCACAGGCAAAAGCCGTCTTTTGCCAACAATATCCAGGCTGGCAGAAGGTCGAAACAAAATGTGCGGGCCCCGGGGCGTGGACCGCGTTCCAGCAAGTCGATGATGTGGACACCCTTCTACCGACCTCCAGCGATATGAATTGGTTGCGAACGCTGAAGGCCTTTTCGAATTCACAGAATTACCTTGCAGCGGGCCTGAAACCATCGCGGCTCAATTCGGCCCTGCCAGACACGATCCCTGCGATGGATCTGCAGGATTGGGCATTATATTTCGGAACGGATGCTTCCAACGCTCGAGCAGGCCTCGTCGGTCATCCGGTCCAGAATTCTCAGGGGCCCTGGTGGCATCGCGCGGCGGCCGAAAGATCGGGCCAATCCCTTATCTACCTGACCGTTCCAGTGACCAAGGGCACGCTGAAACTGGCTTTGGAGCCCCTCAGGAAACATGGCGTGACCCTCCTCTCGGTCACTTCACCACTCAAAATCGAGGCCGCACAGGTTTCCAAAAACGCGCTTCCTGCGTTGAACACATTGAAATTCGACCATCAATGGAAGGGCACGGACACGGACACTCAGGGCGCCGCCGAGGCGTTCAAAGAAGTGCAGGCACAGGGCCTTAAGGCCGGGTCCGTGTTGGTCATCGGGACTGGGGGCGTGGCAGCAGCGGTGCTCCGCGCGCTTCAGGAATCGGCATTTCACCCCATCACACATCTACCAGGCAGGCATCGGGGAGCGTGGCCAACGACGGATCTCGTGATCAATGCATCCGGCCATAGGCCCAAAAATCCGCCTCATCCAAAGGTGTGGCTCGACCTGCACTATATTGGGGTTGAAGCAATCGACGTTGCAGTGCATCTGAATGGCGACACTTTTTTTGAGGGCCAGGCGCGAGCGCAACGGCACTTCTGGGGTCTGGAGGATTAATGCGAGGAAATACATTCGGCGAGTTCTTCAGCGTCACAACATTTGGCGAATCTCATGGGGTCGCGCTTGGGGCCATCATTGACGGCGTACCTGCTGGAATCGAAGTGAACGTGGACCAGATTCAGGACGCGCTCAATCGCAGACGCCCTGGTCAATCGGCGATCACGACCGCTCGCGCCGAGGGCGATGAAGTCGAACTCCTGAGCGGTGTCTTTGAGGGAAAAACCTTAGGCACCCCCATCTGCGGCATCGTCCGAAACCACGACCAGCGCTCCAAAGACTACGACCCCAATTATTTGCGGGCCGGACATGCCGACCGCGTGTGGCAGGAAAAATACGGCCTGCGAGATTGGCGCGGCGGCGGGCGGGCCTCGGGGCGCGAGACGCTCAGCCGTGTGCTTGCGGGAGCGATCGCCGAGGCCGTCCTACCCGAGAGCATTCGCATCGTTGGTTTTGCGCGACAGATCGGGCTGATTCAAGCCCTCGACCTCCCTGAATTCCTGACTCGCGACATCGTCGATGGCCACTCCACACGCTGCCCTGACGCCCATGCCGCTCAGGCAATCGAGCAGGACCTGTTGGAATGCAAGGCCACGGGCGATTCCCGCGGTGGCGTGATCGAAATCTGGATCGATGGGTGTCCCATGGGCCTCGGAGAACCGGTTTTTCGCAAAGCCAAAGCGCTGCTTCCGGGCGCCTTAATGAGCGTGGGTGCGGTCGTCGGCGTGACCCTGGGTGATGCGGTCGAGGACTCCCGCACTCCGGGCCTTGAATTTCATAAAGGCATAAGTGGAACCGGAAAAGACGCCGGCATCAGCTCGGCGGCGAATGGATTGCAGGGCGGCTTAACCAACGGCGAACGAATCGTGTTGCGGGCTTATTTCAAACCCGCCAGCACGGTCGGGTCGATGGCTACGTCTGGGCGCCATGATCCCTGCATCGTGCCAAGGGCAGTGCCCGTTTTGGAGGCCATGTGCGCGATGACATTGGCTGATCTGTTCTTGGCGGCCCGTCTCGACCGCGCCGTCTCCGGCCATTAACTCTTGCCATCGTGAGCGCCGCCGCGGTATCAAAGCGAATCAAGGAGACATACACTTTGGAACAGATACTTATTGCGTGTGGGGATACCGATTTGCTGCGTCGAATTGTCGCTGATTTACCAGCCGATGAATTCACGCCAATAGCATCCCGCAAAGGCAACGGCATCGCAGCCAAGTTGGCTGGCCGCGGAATCCCCTATGCCATCGTTCACGAGTCACTCGCCGACGGCCACGGCGCGACCTTATGTGCCGCGCTCAAGGAAATGAGCCCTCCGCCATCGATCCTATACCTCGTGGCCAGCGATGCCCCCGCGAGCGGACCCTTTGATGTCGCGGTGACCTATCCCGTGCCAGGCCCGGTTTTTCGTAACGCACTCAAGCGGATCCTGCAGCCCGAAGATTCCGCCGAAGACCTCGAAAAATGGCGAGGATTCTACAATGAAGTTGTGGAACGCCATGGGTTACTGCCCACCCAATCGTATTACCAGATGCTCGGGCTCAAAGCCGGCGCCCCCCATCATCTTATCGTTCAAATTTTTGATGCACTCAGCCTGCGTTACCATCCCGATCGATATCAAAAACATCGCGGAGAACGCTGGGGCGACGCCGTCTACGATCAGGTCAATGAGCTCTACAAATTGTACACCGAAGCGTTCGGCGTGCTTTCTGACCGGCGAAAACGCAATCGCTACGACGAAGTGTTGGCCACGGGCGAACTCCGATTGGCCGGTGACGAGTCGAACGCCGACTCTGGACCCAAGACCTTTGCAGATCTCGGGAACTCAGCGGCCTCAAAGAAATTCCTGAAACTCGCGCAGACCGACTTGGCGCGCGGGCAAGCGACACAAGCGCTCCAGAACCTCCGATTTGCGTTGAGCATGGAACCAGACAACGCTGCAATCACCGCAAAAATTGCCGAACTTGAGCAAAAGCAGGGCTGATTTATGTCCAAGAAGAAGTCTGACCTTGGACCTCGGCTCGTCACGGCTGCGGTCGCGATTCCGATCCTCCTTTACGTGATGTTTGTGGCTCCCCCTTGGGGTTTCTTCCTGCTTCTTTTGTGGGCAGGACCGACATCGGTTTGGGAATACGGCAACATGACCTTTGGCGCCCAAGAGCCCCGCTTGCGTAACCTCGCAGCTCTCTTGAGCGCCGGTGTCTACAGCGTGATGTACTGGGCTCCAAGCCATTTCCTCGGGGCACTTTGCGGCGCCGCAACTCTGATCATGCTCTACGTGCTTTTCACCTGGAAAGACCTTGAGGCCGCCTCCGAACAAATCGCGAAGGCGATCACCGGAATCATCTACGGGGCGCTGATGATCGGCACCCTCGCGCTCTTGTCGCGAGACACCGGACAGGCCGGCGGCTTTTGGATCTTGATGACGCTCTCGCTGGTTTGGTCGTCGGATACCGGCGCGTATTTCACCGGGCGAGCATTCGGAAAACGAAAACTCTACCCCAGTGTGAGCCCCAATAAATCGGTTGAAGGCGCCATCGGGGGATTCTTCTCGACCATCCTCTTTGCCTTTGGATTCAACGCCCTCTTCACCTACGGCGCTGGCGACGGATACCACGCCAACCTCTTCGGACTCGATTTCTTCTCGATCGATTTGGTCTGGAAAGAACTCACGTGGTGGCAGGTCCTGTTGATGGCCATCCCCGCCAATTTGCTCGGTCAAATGGGTGATTTGGTCGAAAGCCTGATCAAACGCGCTCACGGATTCAAAGACAGCGGGACTGTGATTTATGGTCATGGTGGATTATTGGACCGAATCGATGCGTTAATCTTTGCAGCGCCATGGGTCTACTACTTCTATGGTACTTTTGTTGCCTAGCCTCGTTTCAACAGCAGTCTACTGAGCGTTGCGGAGTCCATGGGATTTGTTCATTTCATATTATTCATCGGAATTCTCGTGTTCGTACACGAGCTTGGCCACTTCTTAGTCGCCAAGTTTTTTGATGTTCACGTCATTCGATTTTCGATCGGATTCGGGCCCAACATCGTCGCGTACACGTACGGTGAGACCGAATACTGCATCAAAGCCTTCCCACTCGGCGGATACGTCGAGATGTTTGGTGGCGACCTCGAAAGCATGGAAGGCCTGCCTGAGTCGGAGCGCAAGCGAGGCTTGATGGCCAAGCCTATCTACCAACGCGCTTTGGTCACAGTGGCCGGCCCGGCCTTCAATATCATCTTCCCAATCGTCATCTACTTTGTGTTCACGATGGCCGTCACGACCACTCCCCCTGCGGTTGTGGGCGAAGTCTTCGCCGGGATGCCGGCCGCGATGTCAGGCGTCAAAGCCGGTGACAAGATTGTGAGCTTGGACGGCGAGCCCATCGAGTATTGGTATCAAGTCATCGACCACATCACGTCGAGGCCGGGTCAGGAAGTGAAGGTCGAAGTCGAACGCGACGGCAAAGTCCAAAAGCTTTCGATCACACCTGAAACCAAGGTCGTCACCGATATGCTGGGCTTGGCCGAAGACACCTACGGGCTGATCGGCATTCATCCAGGTGCGTTTGGTTCCACGATTATCGTGACCAATCCGACCGGGCCAGCGGCCGGAAAACTGCAAAATTTCGACAAAATCATGTCCGTCGACGGAAAACCTACACTTCGCTTTGACGAAGTCGAGGCTGCGGTACGCGCCAGCCAGGGCAAACAAGTCGAGGTGCAGCTCTTGCGCCGTACACCGCTTGACGTGGGATATGCAGACATTCACCAACAAGAGGCTGTCACGGTGTCGGCAACGCCCGTCGAAGTGGACGGGCAATGGGTGCTCGGCATCCAAAACGCAGAGATGGCCATCTCTCGAATCGAGAAAGACTCCCCGGCCGCCATCGCTGGCGTGCAATTGGGCGATTTACTCGTGAAAGTTGAGGGCGAACAAGTCAGCAATTGGCGACTCACAAACGACATGCTCTCCAACGAAGTCAATCGCGAGATCGTTTCTCGTCAGGAAAAAGACGGAGGACCGGAGGTCAACACAAGCCGGACCTTCAAAATTGAAGTCCTGCGACACGGAGCGATCGTCCCCCTTGTCTTGACGCCAAAAGTCATCGCGATGGACCGCAAAGATTATTACAAATTCAATATTGGTTGGAACCATATTGCCGACACACTGCCGCCTCAAGAGGTCCCTTTTCCATTCTTCAAACGCGTTCTTTTCGCGGGCGAAACGTCGGTTGTGAGGACGCTCTCGTTTGGAAAAGTGATGATCATGGGCGTGGTACGCATGGCTCAAGGGCGCTTGAGCCTGGATAATGTTGGAGGCCCAATCATGATCGGCGAACTCGCCGCAAAAGCCGGAAAGGCGGGATGGGACAAGTTCCTTCAGATGATGGCCGCAATCAGCATCAACCTCGCTGTGGTCAACATGTTGCCAGTTCCTGTGCTCGACGGTGGGCAGTTGATGCTCTACTTCCTTGAAGCGGTCAAACGGGGGCCATTGAGCCTTCGAACAAGGCAAATAGCGGCCTATATCGGTTATGTACTCATCCTCATGTTGATGGTCCTAGCCTTCAAAAACGACATTGAACGGCAGTGGGATTATATCTCCGCGTTCGTAAACGGAGCTTAAATGGCGAGCTACAAGCGCATACTCGCCCTGGACACCGCGACGCGAATTCAGGCACTTGCCCTTATCGACGGCGAGGAACAGGTTGCACGGCGACATCACACATCACCGGGGAACCACGCCGATACTCTGCTGCATAATATTAACGACATGTTGAAGCAGCAGAATTGGTCGATCGACGATATTGATCTCGTCGCATGCGGCTTGGGCCCAGGCTCCTTCACTGGCCTGAGGGTCGGTCTTGCGAACGCCAAAGCCATTGCTGTTAGCGCGCAAGCGGCTGTTTCGGGAGTTTCGACACTTGCTGCAATCGCTCGCCCCGTCACGGCGCTTCATTCAGGCCCGGTGGTGGCCGCGATCGATGCCCGTCGGAGAGAAGTCTATGTGGGCGTGTATCAGGACGGTCCAAACGGATTCGAATGCATTCATGCCGACAGCGCTCTGGGCCCCGATGCCTTGCTAGAACTGATCGAATCTCTGGCTGACCCAGTGGTGGTCGGCGGCGGCGCGCAGGCCTACTTCAAAAGCGGCCAGCTTCCCGCACACGCGCGAACTCTGGGAAGCGGATGGGATTCTCCTTCGCCCTACTCGCTGGGGACGTTGACGCGCGCACGCGTCTTGAATGAAGGCCCAGGTGATATCGTCACGCTCGAGCCCAACTATATTCGGCCTTCCGACGCCGAGGCCAACCTGGCGACTAGGGAACGAGCCCGGCAGTCTGGCTGACCTGCTCCATCAGGTCGTTTAGAACCTTCAACATCAGCTCGTCATCGAGCGGCCCGCCGTTGGATTTCTCGACATAGAACGTGTCGATGACCTGCGATCCCACCGAGTCGACTTTCGACAGATGGATGTTCACGCCGTGGCGCTGCAAAACGCTGGCAATCTCATAGAGCAGGCCGATACGGTCCGGCGCACGGATTTCAATCACCGTGAAGTGTTCGCTCGCATCTTCGACGGCCTTGACCTGCGTTTCCACGGACGGCAACGGCCTGTCGGGAAGTCGCTGTTCATTGATGCGTCGCGTCAGCAGTTCTTGAACACGGATTTGCCCGGTCAGGACTTTTTCGAGTTTTTCTTTCACCTGGGTGATGCGACGCGGGTCCACGAGCGCGCTTTGGCCAGATTGGCTCATGGCGTGACTGGCCCCACCGGATTTTGCGACCCGGAAAATGTCCAGCGTCCGACCACTTCCCGTCGTCACGATTCGCGCCGACAGGATATTGAGTCCGCAGGCAGAAAGGGTTCCAGTGATGTCCGCAAGCGCGCCAGGAACGTCCTTGGCCGCAACGATCACTTCCGTCGTGCCCAGCCCCTCGTCGGGCGCGATTTCAATCACAGGCGCATCCGACGCGCCGACCAATCGATAGACTTCGAATTGCCGAATCAAGCCGTCTACGGGGGTGTCGATGATATGCCCGACTGGAAGATCACGTAAAAACCCATCGATGGAGCTCTCAAGTGCGCCAGCACCGCGCTCATCAAGACATGCCGAAGCAAGATCGAGCCTGCGTTCCGCCACGATCGCCTCGGCCTCGTGCCATAACGACTCTGCGCCGTGATCCAGCAACGTCTTGACTCGCTGATAGAGCGAAAAAAGAAGCGAAGCATTCCAGTCGTTGAGCACGTCATCGCCCACGGTCGCCATGTCGCAGAATGTCAGCAAGGTCAACGCTCGCAGGGCCGATGTGGTGCGCACCATCGACGCGACATCCCGTATGATTCGAATATCCCCAAGGTCTCGACGCCGCGCGATTCGGGACAACGACAAATGCTCGCGGACCATGAAAACGAGCAACGCCGTTTGATCGTCGTTAAAGCCCATGCGTGGCCCAATATCGGCCATCATCGCCGCGCCCTTCCGACTGTGGTCCCCCCCGCGATTCTTGCCGATATCATGTAAAAGGCAGGCAATCAGAAACACGTCAGGCTCGTTCAAGCCATCGACGACTTCTGCCAGATAGGAAAATCGCTGCACAAGTGAATCACTTCGATCGCTGAGCAAAGACCGGCCGGCCTCGAGGCAACGGATCGAGTGAACATCTGTGGTGTAGACGTGGTAAACGTCGTGATGAACGTGGCAAATCAGGGGCTCGAACTCGGGCAATAGGCGAACCAAAAGCCCCAGATCCAGCACTCTGCCAATCGTTGTTGGAGCCGCTTCGATGTCAGTAAGCACTTCTCGTAAACGCGTCGAAAAAGCCGTATCTCCAATGGGCATCGTGTCGATGGCATCTTCCATTTTCGATTCCAGACTTGCCTCAAGGTAGAGATCTGGGTGGGACGAGGCGTACGCTAGGATTTCAAGCACCTGGGCGGCTTCGATCTCTTCGTCGCTGCCGATCAGGCCGCCACCAACCCAAAATCCACCCAAAGATTGATGGCTCTTGGGAACGCCTGAGGCGCCCCAAAGGCGCAGGACGCGCTCGGCCATCCGAAGGTTGTCTTTCGCGACTCGATAATGATCGCGCATCAACGCTTCTGTGGCGTCGTGCAGCGCGTTAACTCCATCGCCCGCGCCAAGAGTCATCCGCGCAATGGTCTCTTGGTCCGCAAAATTCAAGCGGTCATGTTTGCGGCCATGCACGGCGTGCATAAAGAGGCGCAGCCTGAGCAACCATGCTTGTCCCACCACATAGGCATCCCGTTGCTCCTCCCCAAAACCGAGCGTGTCTTCGCTCAGGACATCGGTCTCGAAACAAACCATCGCTGCCCAACGAATCACATGCAGATCTCGCATGCCCCCCGGGCCATTCTTGAGGTCCGGTTCGAGCCGATAGATTGTCTGCCCGTAACGTTCGTGACGATGTTTGTACCCTGCAAACAAGTCGCGCACGAACCCTACGCCCAGGTCGTCGGCCCTCAGAAATTTTGCGGCCTCGAACTGCCATTTCGAAACATCGCCGTTCAATGGACGAACATCCAGATACGAAACTGCGGTGCGGAAATCCTCGCTAAAAGACGCGTGGGTTTGGGCATGGGTGCGAACCGAGTGTGCAACCTTCACCCGGGGTTCACGACACCAGGCCACGAATCGCTCGACGGCCTCCAACAAAGCCCCCGTTCCCAGGATCGACGCATCGACCTCAAGGACCAGATCGACGTCGCTCGAAAAGCAAAGCTCTCGGCGACCGTAGCCGCCCAACGCCAATAATGTGGCCTCAACCTCACCCCCAGATGCGGCCTGCCAAAGCTCGGCAATCCACGTGTCCGTGGCATCGCACAGCTCGAACGCCAGCAAGAGCCCATGTTCAGGTTCAACGGGGTGCGAACGCATCAACTCAATCAAGCGTTGTCGCGTTTCGAGATAAGTCTGAGTCGCTTGACTAGACTCTGGAGTGGGTTCGAGGTGGGTCTTCATATGTCATGGTTGTGAATTCGAGTAGATATCCTATCTTCTACCTTGCCCGCAGTCCGGAGTCAGCCATCGAACTCGATCTAGAAACCCTACTCGCCCAACCTTACCTGACCGCAGATCTTCCAGGAGTCGGAGGCGTTGCAAAGACCAACCCCGAAGATTTCCGGGTCACAGAATTGCCTCTCTACGCCGCCAGCGGCGAAGGCGAACACGTCTGGTTCAGAGTACAGAAAGTGGGGATGGATGGGCAAACATTGGTCGACAAAGTCGCCGACCGATTCGGAGTTTCGCGCTCCGAGGTGGGATTTGCCGGCTTCAAAGACAAGTACGCCGTCACACAACAATGGATGTCCGTATGGGATCGAGCGCTGGATCCCGCCGAATTGATGGGCCAGTGGAGCGAAGAAATTACAGTGCTAGAAGCGACACGGCACACAAATAAGCTGAAAATGGGGCAACTTGAGGGCAATCATTTTGTTCTGACTTTACGTGATGTCCCGGCAGACCAGATCGTGTTTGCCGAAGCGATCCTTGAGCGCATCAAGTCTCATGGGGTTCCCAACTACTTTGGCCCTCAACGATTCGGCCACGGCTTTCGAACGTTTTGGCAAGGCTGGAACGCCATTGCACTGGGCCAGCTCGCGCCCCACCTGCGCAAGAATAAGCGCATGCGTTCTTTGTCGCTGAACGCGGTTCAATCGGCAGTCTTCAATCACGTGCTCACGCAACGCATTGAATCAGGAACCTTCAGCACCGCGGTGGTGGGTGATGTTCTTGAAAAGAAAGAGGGTGGACTGGCTCGGGTTGACACCGAGAATCTGGCGGAATGGCAGGCGAATGTCGCAGCGGGACTGGCTTGGCCAACCGGCCCAATGATGGCTGCTCGCATGCTGCGAGCCACCGATGGAGTCGCCGAACAAGAGGCAGAATCGATGGCCCTTTTTGGCCTTACAGAAGAAATGTTTGCCCGACGACGCACGGATTTGCGCGGTGAAAGACGACCTCTCACGGTCCGAGCCGATAACGTCGAATTTGAACAACTTGGCAACGACGCAATTCGCGTGGGGTTTTCACTTCCCTCGGGAAGCTATGCCACGGTATTATTGCGTGAACTCATGAAGAACGAAGATTTCAACGGCCCAACGAGCTAAAGTCGCGTTCTATACTCGTCTGTCACCATGGTTCTTCTCAAATATGCACGCACCATTGGCCCCCATGTCCGCGAGCGATTTCGCTCGACTCGCCAACCTCACCGGCCTTCATATCGGTGAGGATGATCTCGTTCAACTCGATCGGCGCCAGCTGCTGCGTCCTTTCGGACCTCAAGGCGTCTACACGAGTGCACACTTATTTGTGCTGGCTCTGTATTTCGAGGCCATCCGAGTGGTTCGACACCCATGGGCCACCCGAACGCCTGATCGCAAGCTCGAGGACGTCAAGATTCGCGGCCAATGGCTGGAAGGCCTTCTAAAAGCGATCGACGCCGGAAAAATTGACGCCGTTGGCGCAGAGCAAGGCAGCTACTTGCTGGTTGAACTTGAACGATACTTGGCCGGCATCGACCCCTTTGGCCCGCTTTCAAGGCTCTTCAACATCATGCATCCCGAGGTCTTTGACGGACTGCGCGGAGACGGCAGGTTATTCGTGGAGTTGCGCGCGGCCGCATCAGCGTTGTCTAAAGCCATCGATTCCGCGATGAACAACGCCCCCGACGAAGCCGACGATGACCTGCGCAGCACCGTGGCGATGGATTCGAGCGCAAGTTTCACCCGCGACAACTCCCCCTTGTCTCCACGAACCTCTACGTTCGACCGGCTGACGGTTGAACGGGAACTCAGTGCCGAAGACATCGCGGCGGTCAAAGCTGAACAGAATACCCAAGAGATCGACGAAGACCTCGACGATGATATGCCCGCAACGGCGGCGCTTTCGGAGGTCGATGCTGCTGAAGAAACCAAAGCCGCTGAAGAAGCCGAAGACGCCAAAGCGATTGAACAACGCAGGGCTGCTGAAGCCGCTGAAGAAGCCAAAGCTGCTGCTGATGAAGCTAACGCCGCTGAAGAAGCCAGAGCCGCTGAAGAAGCCAAAGTCGCTGAAGAAGCCAGAGCCGCTGAACAAGCCAAAGCCGCTGAAGAAGCCAAAGCCGCTGAACAAGCCAAAGCCGCTGAAGAAGCCAAAGCCGCTGAAGAAGCCAAAGCCGCTGAAGAAGCCAGAGCCGCTGAAGAAGCCAGAGCCGCTGAAGAAGCCAAAGCCGCCGAACAAGCCAAAGCCGCTGAAGAAGCGAGAGCTGCTGAAGAAGCAGCCGTCGATGCTGCTGAAAAGAGTGAGGCTGCAGAACTCAACCAAGCAGAACCAAGCATCATCGTGGCAGATGATTTCGACGAGGAAGAGCACGTATCCAACCCGACTCAAATCTTGCCGACGATCAACGAGAACGCGCGTACGCCCGTTCTTTCCGAGAAAAAAGGGTTTGAACGTGACCATACTCAGCGCACTCAAAACCTGATGGAGCGTTTGGAAGGCCTCAGAAGCCCCAAACCTCTAGCTCCAACCAAGCCAGAAGAGCTTGAGGGACAAATCGAGGAATTGAATCGACTGCGTGAACAATACCTCTCCGAGCAAAACTGGAACGGGCTCGCCGGCCTCTATGAAGCCAAAATCCATCTTTTCGAAGAGCCCGCAGAACAGCAGCAGATTCGATTGGCGCTTGCGACCATTTACGAAGCAAAACTGGCCGAAGCACGGCGAGCGTTTGAATCCTATGTGTTCGCGTATGAAATCCAGGGTCCATCGCGTGAAAAGGCGCTTGATGGCGTTCGCCGCACCGGCCGCTCCGAGGAAGTGCAGAACTCCTACCAGGCCTGGCTCGAAGACCGTCTGACCCTTGATATCAGCGCCGACGAGCGACGAGAGCTTCAAGGAGACCTCGCGCTTCTCTTGCACAAACGGGGCGATTCTCAACGGGCATTTCTGATGTTCGCATCATTTCTGGCTGAAGATCCGGACCGCCACATCACGATCGAGAGCATCGAACAACTCGAAGAGCTGGCCGAGTCGAACGGGGACGAAGAAATCGACGGATTTTTCGGCGATATCCTTGAATCAGCTCCGGGCGCTCGAGTCACTGAATTGGTCGCATTGCGTGCCGGCTTGGCGCAACTTTCCAGAAACGCGTCGCTGCATGCGATTCCGATGTTCAGAAAGGTCTTGGAAGTCGCCCCCAATAACGAGGTCGCCTTCACGAACCTTTCACGACTTTATGAGGGCGAACAGAATTGGACCGAGCTTGCAGGGCTTCTGCGCAAGCGTCTGAATCGGGCGTCACCGGACGCCCGAGTAAAAATCGAGGCAGCCATTGAACGTGCCTACGAACAGGAAATGCGAACCGACTTTGAGGCCGTCGAAAAATGGCAGCAATTGCTCGAGGCTACGCCTGATGATGAACAAGCGCTCAAGCGCGTGATGTTTGGCTTTCAGGCGCATAGCAAGCACAGTGAAGCTTATGCATTCCTGACGAACTTGTTGCCGCTAACCAGCGCCGATACGCAAAAAGCGGCCGTGCTTCTGTACCTCGCCGACATCGCCATCAATCATTTGACGGTCATCGAAGAAGGGCAGCGGCATCTGGAGCACGCGCTTGAGGTCGCCGGACCCACCGTCGACGTCCTTGGCGGATTTGTAGACATGCATATGGCCAATCACGACTTTATGCAGGCTGTGAGTGCTGTTGAATCGTTATTGGCGGTTGGGGCGGACGGGATGACCAAAGAGTCTAAACTTGAGTGGTTGCATGTTGGAATCGACGCCGCAGAACGAGCCCATCGCGGTGAAGAAAGAGAAAAATTTGCATCCGAAGTGAGGACCTTGGAATCAACTCACCAAGGCTGAAGTTTTGACATCGTCCGAATTTGGTTCCTAATGTGAAGATGATTTAATGGCGCGCTTTGCGCGTTGGCTTGGAGTGCTGGTGAAAACGTGTCCATCTTGTAATTCCCGTGTCGATGACGGGCTCATCGTTTGCCCGAATTGCAAGCATGATTTTGACCTGCCGAGTGCGGGCGCGAACGTCAGCCACACGATGATGGGCTTTCCTGCGCTCTCAGATATGTTGCTCAATGAACCCCCGGTCGAAGCAGATTCAGCAAAACACACTCTCTTTGGTTTTCCGGCACAAAAAGCAGGGATGAGCCCACTCGCGAGACACGATGCGGATCTCAGCGAAGCCGAAGATTCCGAGTCGGAGTCTGAGTACGACGAAGGTGATGCAACACACTTGATACCGGCCGACCAGCTTCAGCGCGAATTCGAAGTCAACACTCCCGTAGCCGCAGCCGTCGAGGCCCACGAGCCCCGAATGACGATGGCAGGAATTCCAGTTTCGGAACTCTCCGCGTCGCCTGCCAGCATCAAATCCGCATGGGGCCTTGACGAAGAGTCGGAGAGCGACCGAACTTCGGTCGTGCCTGCCTCGGCGATTTTCGACAAAGAACAGAATGCAAAAGCTGGGTTTTCCAAACGGGTCGACGCTCCTGAATTCCCCGGTTCTAGCACTCTGATGGGGATGTCGCTCGACGACTTCAACGCAACGTTGAACGCTCCGAGGGACGAGGCGGACGACAACGCGGTTCATTCGACACAATTTGCGATGCCTGCAATTCAGGCGGTCGAACCCGCTCCAGCGGAGCCAGCCCGCGAAGAATACGACTCAGGCCCGGCCAGTGTGGAACTGCCGACTCAGATGTGGAATCCATCTGACGAACTCGACGAAGATAACGCGCAGCACCGCGAGCTTCTGCAGAAAATCCGTGGCGACGCCGCAGAAAAGCAGGGGGAACCTCGACCCAGTCTAGACCGTGGAACGGCTGAAAATGCGAAGCCGATCAGCAGTGGTCCTGCCTTGGGACTCGCCGTCGGCAAAGCGCCAGCGATCCCTGCTCCGAGATCCTCCGGTCTTGGAGACACATCGTCGCTTCGAAGCAGACTTCAAGAGAGGCTCAAGGGGGCCGTTCCCGAGCCTTTGCCTAAACCTGCGGTGATCGCTGCGCCCGTAATCGCTGCGCCCGTCATTTCAGCTCCAAAGCCTATCCCTGCCGCACCAGCAACAGCCGAGCCAAAGGCAGCCGAGCCGAGTTTTGAAGCTGCTCTTGAGTCAGGTGACCTTCCTGAAATCTCGATGGAAGCGATCGTACCGCTGGCCTCGGCTCGCCCCGAAGTCGCCAAGGAACCCCGAAGCCTTTCGTCCTCGGGCGTTCTAGGTGGTGGGACCTACGTCGTTTCCAAAAAAGAAGAGGCACCGGCACAGCCCATTTTCCCCAAGGAGTCTACGGTCACGGCTCCTGAAGATGAGGCGGAGTTCGCATTCGCCGACACAAGCATTGCGCGCCCTGAGCCCCTGCCCTCCCCCCCTACGGATGCCCCTGTTTTGAATTTCGCCATTGGTGAACAAGCGAACCAAGGCCGTCCTTCAACGCCAACCATCGGAGGCATGCCGCCCGTTGTGGAGCGTACGCCGACACCTTTGCCGGCTCCGCAGGCCACCGCTCCGCAAGCCGTCGCTCCGCAGGCCGCCGCTCCGCAAGCCGCCGCTCCGCAAGCCGCCGCTCCGCAAGCCGCCGCTCCGCAGGCAGCTCCGCAATCGACGGATCCGAGCTTAGGTTCGATCCCCGTCGGTGTTCATGCCACCTCGTCAGGGAAATTGATCACACAAGTCAATCCTGAGTCAGACCGGCTGATCATGCGAATCGCGCAGCTGCTCGGCTTCTTCGGGTTCCTCTTGGTCGCAGGCTCTGCCCTGGTCAATATTATTATGGGCGTAGGCGGGATCATCCTTGGCCTCGTGTTTGGTGTATTTGCGCTGGCGCTGATGGCGATCACTTTTGTGCCATTTGATGCCACCGCCAAAAATATCGCATGGACATTTCTGGGTGGGATCGTCGTTGTGGCCGCCGCCGCAGTGTTGGTTTTCGAGCTCATCCACCCCATCGCAGGAGCACTCGCTGCCGGTGGAGGCATGGCGTCGGTGTTTGCGGGCTTTGCGGGCGTCGTCTTGAATCGAGTTCTCCGCTAAATCGAGAAAACCTTGGGCATCCTCGTTCAGAAGTTTGGCGGGTCGTCCGTCTCGGATATCGATAAAATCAAGGCGGTCGCGCAACGTGTGGTCGCCACGCGTGAAGCTGGCTACGACCTGGTTGTTGTGGTCAGCGCCATGGGCGATACCACCGATGATCTGCTCGAAATGGCACGAGCCATCAATCCAAGCCCATCTCGCCGCGAATTGGACATGCTCCTCTCGGTGGGTGAACGGATTTCGATGGCGCTTCTATCGATGGCCGTCCACGCCCACGGGCACAAGGCAATCAGCCTGACAGGCTCACAATGCGGAATCATCACAACTGACAGCCATTCGAATGCCCGCATCATGGATGTGCGTCCGTTCAGGGTGCAAGACGAGCTCGAAAAGGGCCATATCGTCATCATTGCGGGTTATCAGGGCACCAGCTACCGGCGCGAAGTCACGACGCTTGGTCGCGGCGGCAGCGATACCACGGCCGTCGCACTGGCGGCGGCTCTGAGCGCCGAAGCCTGTGAAATCTACTCCGATGTCGATGGCATCTTCAGCGCTGACCCACGCGTGGTCCTTGACGCAAAACAGCTACGTTCGCTGACCTACGAAGAAATGCAGGAGCTCGCCCGCTCAGGCGCGAAGGTGCTCAACGAACAAGCAGTAGAATTTGCACGACTCTCCAATATTGCCCTCTTCGCACGCAGCACGCATCTGCCTGACTCAAGTGGCACCGTGATTCGCCCTGATGGTTTTTCAGATCGTGCAGCACGCGCCGAGGCCGGAGTGCCCTTTGTCGCCGTCTCTCACATGGCCACAGGCCTCTTTGTGGAAGCGTCGACCGCCGTGGCCGCAAATAAGCTTGGCGAGCACCTGAGTGACTACGAATGCATCAGCGTCGATTGGAAGACCGATAGCCTTCAGGCTTACCTGAGCGTCGAAAACCTGCACGATTGTGAGCGGTTCATCGCCGATGTCATGGCTCTTGATGACACGATCTGTGTCGAGCGCGCGGGGATCGTGAGCGCGGTGGGAGAAGGAATTGGTGCAAAGCCAAAGTGGATCGGCAAAGCTCATGCGGCATTGCTCGAAGCCGGCGCGCACGTGAGGTCTTCATTTTGTGCGCGAACCCGACTCACGTTCGTGGTCGACGAAAAGCACGTGGTTCCAGCCGCCAATGCACTTCACTCGGCGTTTGCCGTCAGCTGATCCAGAAAGCTCCGCTGAACTCCACGCAGTTCCGGGTTCGTCTCGGCATCGCACGCCTCGCGTGCGGCTGGCAGATTTCCATGAAGGATCGCCAACTCGAACGGAGTCAAATCGATACCGCTGTCGATGCGTTCGACCAGATGAACGCCATAGACTGCGTCCTTGTCCAAGATCTTCGACGCTGCGGCCTCCCGGAAATGCCCCTTGGCTGCCTGCCAATCCTTGGAAGTCAGACTTCGAGACGCCTGCGCCATTTCACGCTCATAGGCCGTACCGCCCAGAATAATCTGTCCGGCAACCCACAAAAGCATGATGCCAATCAGCGCTACAACACCAAGGCCAACCCGGCGACGCGCGGATTGCGGCGCCGGTTCATTCATTCAACCAACCGATCGCAGCCTCCAAGACCAAGCTCGACCATGTCTCAAGTCGATCACGCTCCGCCTGGAGTTCCTCAACGGTCAGCCAGAAACCATCCATTTTTTCGGTCTCTCGAACCGAAACATTTTCGGGTGAGGCGATCGCAAAAAACACCGCTCCAAGGTGAACTTGGCCCACAGCGTTGGTGTCATCGTTCAAAAAACCCTGAAAATCGGGATTTGACGTGCAATCTATTCGCAATTCCTCGTGCAATTCGCGCATCATTCCTGCACGAATAATGTCAGATTCGCCACGAACATCGGCTTCATTAATATGGCCTCCCACCCCGATGGACAGCTTTCCATGCAGTCGAGCCTCGGTTTGAGCCTTTTTTCGCGCCGTAACGAAGAATCGAATTCCGTCTGAGATCACCACGTAAGGGATAATCTGCTTACGCGCAGGGTCATCCTCGAGCACCGAACGTGCGGCGAAGGCGTGGTTGCTGGTGATGCGGGGATATCTGCCATCTCGATCGGCTTCAAACCCGTGTTTCAGCCCGCCCCACTCTTCCAAATTTTTTCGTTCAACGAAAAGTACTTCTTCCCGCATAGAATCTTGCGATGACGACACTTGATGTTCCTTTGCGCAAAATGGGCACTCAATGAAATATCCCATTGATGTCGCCCAGTTGTAATGAGCGTCCACAGGGTTAAAGTCCTCTGCATGGCGCACGAAGTATTGGACTTTTTAATCTTGGTGACAAGATTACAGTCTAGTTGACATTTTCCAGCACGAGTGAAATAAAACCCCTACCAACGGGTATTCAAATGTAAGTTAGTTCTACACTCTCAGGTGTGAGGCAGGTTGTTCCCCCGATATTCCCATCAATACCTTCAGTATTTCCTACGAACGTACCTTCCCCATATCCCACCGACCTGACTCGCACCTGAGAGCGCAGAACTTCAAAAAAGCCGATTCATCACGAATCGGCTTTTTTGCGTTTTAAGGGGTATTTGGCTTGAGCTTGATGACCAGACGGTTTCCCTCAGCGGCGGGAACGAGGTTCACTTCGAGTGTGTCGTAGCCGCGCTTCTCGATGAAGAGCGTAGCCTCGCCGTTGGCACCAATGCTGGGATTGATCGCCAGCGGGGTCTCGCCCAGCACAGAAGGCGTGTCGCCCTGCAACGAGACACGGGCACCGCTTGGAACCGAGTCGATTTCGACTCCGGGCCGAAGCACCGTGGGTCGAACGGGGTCAGTCAATGGCGCGACCGACTGAGACTCTTTGCCGGCATATGTAAACCAAGCCACGTTGCTTAGGATCAGCACGAACAAAATCGCGCCCCATGCAACAGCGCCAGGCGTCGGAGCACTGACGTCGTCGAGCTCTTCGTCAAAGTCTGTAACATCTGCGACCGGCGCAGAACGTTCTCGCTCCGCTTTGACCTCGGTCTTGGGCGCTGGAAACGCGGCCTCACGCAGGGCGTCGGCCAACTCCTGAGCGCATTCTGGACGCGCGTCAGGATTTCGGTCCAACGCCGGACTTAATGCAGCCCAGATGGCTTCTGAGAAGCCAAATTCGCCCAAATCTCGAGCCTTGCCGGTCTGAATCGCCAACAAACCTTCGCTTGTGTCGTTCACATCATCAAAAAATGGGTGTTGCCCGGAGAGCGCCATATAGGCCAGCGTCCCGATGGCGTAGATATCTGACGCGCGAGTGGGCTTGGCTCCTGCGGCAAAGAGCTCTGGAGCAAGTCCAGAAACCAAACCAAAAGAGAGCATAGCGCCTTCGATTTTCCGAATTTCAGACATCGGAATTTGAAGAGCAAATTGCCCAACATGCGCTCGTTGAACGTCTTTTTGCGGCAGAATCACGACTTCGGAAGACAAATTACCGTGCACAACATTTTTCATGTGTGCTTCGTCCACGATGCGGCCAACTCGCTCGACCAGACCCACGACTTCTTCAAGCGTGAGCGTCCCCGATTGTTCCAAAAATGCCGCTAACGTGGGTCCACTGCCCCGTTCGCACACCACAAAGGGCACGTCGGAACTCAACTCCCCATAATCGACCACACGAAGCACGCCTTCGTGATCCAACACGCTCGCCCGTTGAGCACCTTGTTTAACGAGCGCGACCAGGGTCTCAGCGTCCGGGGCTTCTTCGAACAAGTCGTATGCCCGAATCAAGACAGCGCGATCAAATGGGTGCTGTGTTCCGCGATAAACCGTGGCCAGTCCTTGACGTCCGACTTCGGCGTCAACGGTGTAACGGTGTTCGAGGGCAAGCATGCCTCCTTGCAAATTCTCCATGACATCCTCGTCAATGTGTCGGCGCAGCGGGGAGGCCCTTTTTGCGTGGATCCGAAGCTCCTTGGTACACACCATCACGTTTCACCACAACCTGAACCGCAGTGAAGCCAGGTGAGATTTTGAGCTTGTGCCCTCTCTTGGCAAGAATTGCGGCCTCGGTATCCGTGACAGCCTCCATAAAAACCAAATCAGGCAGCCATTGTGCATGCAGTCGCGGTTCGCTGACCGCTTGAAGTGGCGACATTCCAAAATCCACGATCCGAAGAATCGTCTGCAACGTCCCAGAGATAATCGTTGGTCCACCGCTGGCCCCGACCGCCATGAACGGCTCGCCGGATTTCAGGATCAAGGTGGGAGACATCGAGCTCAGCGGTCTTTTGCCAGCAGCGATGGCGTTCTGTGCGTTGCCCACCAGTCCGTATGCATTTGGAACGCCTGGCTGCGCGCTAAAATCATCCATCTGATTATTCAAGACGATGCCAAGGTCCGACACCGCCACCATCGACCCGAAAGACGTGTTCACCGTGGAGGTGCAAGCCAACATGTTCCCAGCGCGATCAATGATCGACACGTGGGAGGTCCCTGAATCCGTTGGAAGCTGAGCCGAGGTTCCGTAGGATTCCACGGAGCCAACGGTCCAAGGTCGAATTCGCAGACGCAACTCGTCCGCATAGGATTTCGAAATCAGCTTCTGGACTGGAACATCCACAAAATCGGCATCCCCCAGCCAGGCGGCGCGGTCGGCAAACGCGTGTTTCAGGGCCTCAATCAGCACCGTGTCCGATTCAACCCCGTCACCAAACCCGTTAAGCCGATAGCCTTCCAAGATGTTCAGGGTCTCCAGCAACGTGGTTCCTCCTGAAGACGGCGGAGGCATCGTCAAGATATCGAGGCCTCGGTACGTTCCCTTCAGCGGAACGCGCCAGGTCGCTTTGTAGTTCGCCAGATCTTCGAGGGTCAGGAATCCACCATTGGCCTTAACTGCGGCCACCACGCTCGATGCGTTCTTGCCCAGATAAAAGGCAGCAGGCCCATCCTTTGAGTACGCCAGCAGGAATTTCGCCAAGGCCGGGTTCTTGTGGCGTTGGCCGGCCTTCACCGGCTTACCGTTTGAGCTGTAGAGCTTCAGCAATTCCGGGTGACGCTCCAGCGACTCCGCCTTCTGCGCCAAACGTTGCGGCAACAACTCACCGACTTCAAAGCCATCACGCGCGAGCTTCATCGCGGGATTCACGACTTTGGCCCACCCCAGTTTTCCATATTTTTCATGAAGCTGATGAAGCCCCTGCGCTTCGCCAGGAACCCCAACGGCGAGCCCACCCTCAAGTGAGAGCTTGCGGTCGACAGTGCCGTCAACGACGTACATGTCTGGAGTCGCGGCCGCCGGAGCGACTTCTCGGAAATCCAGAACCGCGGATTCTCCGGTGGCTTGCCGCACAACACAGAATCCGCCACCTCCAAGACCCGACGCAAACGGATTAAGCAATCCGAGCGTGAGCATCGTGGCGACGCCCGCGTCGACGGCGTTTCCACCGTCTTCCAGAACCTTGGCGCCAACCTGAGATGCAAGCGGGTGGTCCGACGCAACCATGCCATTTGGCGATGATACCTGCGCCAACCCGACGCTCGAAGCCAGCGTCAGCGCGATTGTGACAATCACGTTACAGAAAGAAGTTGATTTCATGATCTCGGCCTCTGGTGTTTGACACGACACGCGCAATTCCTATTCTCCGCGACATTAGACCGGCACGATTGAGGCAAAATCTATGATGGTTCGTTCGATTTTCACCCTGTTCGCGAAGAGCCCCTTCATTCCTCTGATTCAGCTGGCTGATAAGGTGGAAGAGTGCTGCGATCAGGTTCCCGTTCTATTCGATGCGTTTTTTGACGGCAATTACGAATCCGTCCGCGGCATCGCCGAACAGATCTCCCACATTGAACACGAAGCTGACGTCCTAAAGGCTCGGTTACGCGACGAATTGCCACGAACCATCTTCCTTCCGGTCGACCGTCGAGACTTCCTGGATGTGCTCTCGGCGTTGGACGCCATCGCAGATTGCGCCGAGGACGTGGGCATTCTTTTTACCTTGCGTGAAATGGAACCCCACGAGGAACTGATCGCTCCCCTTAAGAGCCTGATTCGACGCGTGATGGCAACCGTTGCACACGCCGCGGCCACCGTGCGCGTACTGGGCACCGTTGCCGAGGCCGGCTTCGAAGGTCGGGAAGCCAAACGCATGCTCTCGATGATCGACGAACTTGGTCGACTCGAACACGAGGCAGACCTCGTTCAGGACGACCTCGCTCGACGGCTTTTCGCCATCGAGGACCAAATCAAACCAGGCAGCCTTTATATTTGGAACAAGATTTTCAATAAGGTTGGCGACATGGCTAACCATGCAGAACGCATGGGTAATCGACTCCGTCTCTTCGTTGCAGTTTAAGAGAGAACCCCGTGGAAATCGCTTTATGGATGGCAGTCGCATTTGGCTTTTACATGGCGTGGAGCATCGGTGCTAACGATGCTGCAAATGCCATGGGAACCAGTGTCGGCTCCAAAGCTGTCACGTTTAAAGAAGCGGTCGTTATTGCCGCTGTTTTTGAATTCCTTGGGGCATTGCTCGCGGGCGGAGGCGTAGCCGACACGATGCGAAAGGGCATCGTCGACCCCATGATCTTTCAGGATCCGGCGTTCTTCCCCGCCGGCAACGGGCACGAGTACTTTGTCTGGGGCATGATGGCCGCGCTGATCAGCGCGGCGCTTTGGATCCACATCGCAGCTTTCCTGGGATGGCCTGTTTCGACCACACACAGCATCGTCGGCGCGATCGCGGGATTTGGCGTGGTATCGGTCGGCGTTGAAAACGTGGAATGGTTCAAATTAGGGACGATCGCGCTGAGTTGGGTCACAAGCCCGATCATCGGCGGCATCATGGCCTACTTTGTCTTCACCATTATCCGAAAATTCATTCTGGACGCCGAGGACCCCAACCGGGGCATCAGGCTCTGGGCACCAGCTCTGTCGTCTCCTGCGTTCACCACCCTGTTTTTGATCCTGTTTTTCAAGGGATTGAAGGGCCGCCATGCGGACCTGCTCGCGCTTGGTTTTGACGACACAATGATGTTCATTGCGTCGGTCGTGCTGGGCATTCTGGCCTCGGTGGTTTTAGGCTTTTTCCTGCGCAAAATCACGATCGCTCCCGACGCCACAAGCGAGGTCCGCCACGCGGTCGTCGAACGTGTTTTCCGTTACCTGCAGGTCATCACCGCCTGTTTCGTGGCCTTCGCACACGGTTCGAATGACGTGGCGAACTCCATCGGACCACTGGCCGCAATCGTCACCACGATCGAAAATTCCAAAATCGCAACTGCGTCCGTGATCCCCATGTGGGTACTGGTCTTGGGAGCCGTTGGTATCGTCATCGGTCTTGCGACGTACGGCTATCGTGTCATTGAAACCATCGGCACAAAGATCACCGAAATCACCCCGACACGCGGATTTGCCGCAGAGTTCGGAGCAGCGGCCACCATCTTGATCGGCTCCAAGCTCGGCATTCCACTTTCCACGACACATACGGTCGTTGGCGCCGTGATTGGCGTTGGATTTGCTCGTGGGATGAACGCCCTTAATCTGAGAATCATCGTCGATATTCTGAAATCTTGGATTTACACGATTCCGTTTACGGCTGTGCTGACCGTCATTTTGTACTCACTCTTCACCGCCATCTTTATTTGAGCGGTTGACCGTGCCGGCCTGACTCTCCATCCTGAAGCGGATGAACGCCCCAACTCCATGGCTTTGCCACACGTGTTTTTTGGTTCTTTTCACAACCAGTTGTGCAGCGATCCAACCGGCCATCACAGGCGCGACGCCTGCGCAAAACCCCTCGGCGACTCTGACAGTCTACGAAGGTCGTCCCGCAAGCATCGTTCTGGAACTCCAGGCGATCGAGTCATCGGCCGAAACGATGGAATTATGGCGTTCCGTCGATGGCGGACCGGCAGAACTGATTCAAAACACGCTGTTCGACCAGGCCACCAGGGCGAAGATGGCGGACTCCGGAGTCTTATTGGTCGATGCTGATGCGCCTTTTGGCACCCTTCTTTATCAAGTAGTTTTCCGCGTCGCAGACGACATGAGCGAATCGACCGTTGTGAAAGTTCAATGGGTGCCTGGGCCGAGTGCGCCGACGCTTCGACTGGAATCACTTGGCACCAGTGCAGTTCGCTTGCGCTGGGACCAACCCTCTCAAAATGGATGTGTTGTGTTTCGACGTGACCTACTCACTGGGGATCGACCAAAAGTTTTGACGCGAATGAAAGGGTCGTGTGACGGGCTCTTTCTGGACACCGATGTGCACGCCTCAGGCGTATACAGCTATCGAGTTGCAACCTCGGATTTGAGCCGCGGATTTCCGCGCTACTCCGAGCCCAGCGATGAAACCTATGTCACGATCCCGGAGGGTCCATGACCGAGTATCGTGACAAGTTCACCCGTGTCTTTGACAGCCTGAGCCGACTTGAACTCCAAGACGGCGTCCGCGGCCTCGACGAAATCGGCCTTGAGGACCTTTTTGGTCGCGGCGACGAGAAGTGGCTCGGCTTCTACACGGCAGATGGCATTCGAACCGCATTGGACCGCTACGGGCTTTTTGCGGACCTGGCCCAAATGGGTTTCGAGGTCGCAGAGATCGAGATTCGCACCGACGACCCCGACGAGCACTCCCTGCGGATCTTCTCGAGGACCCCCGCAATCCACGACCCGTTGCTTGAGTTGGTGGTTCGGCGAGGAACGCTTGAACCCACAGGTGAATTGCGTTCGCGGGTGAAAAACCAATACATCCACTTGCTGCAAATCGAGTGGCTACTGCTTCAAAACCCGTCTCAGGTATTCGGCGACCGACGACCGCCCTTGCCCGGGCAAGAACACCCGGGGCTCGGAATCGGAAAACAGGTGTTGGAGATCCTGCGCAACACGGCGAGGCGTTTGAAACTCGATGGTCTCGTGACGGTACCCTCGTATTTTCATAACTCGTTTTTCTACAGTGAAGAGTTCTACTACTTCGACCCCAGCGTCCAGGGCCTCTTCTTGGCTGCGTGCCGAGATGTCCTGCCCCAAACGAAATCCAATGTCGGTGCGGCGTCGTGGGCATTTCTTTGGAACCTTGTGCGGGAACATGACAACACCGAGGCATTCCCGTGGTTTCACGCGGCGCAGATCTGCCCGGTCTCCGATCTCTTGGTCGAGTATTTCGACGACGCCGATTTCGACCGCGAAGTCGCAACAGGACTCTCGAAGGTGGAGTTCGTGGTGGATCGGGATGCCCTGCGCGAGAAGCTCGCTGAAGCAGGCATCGACCCGTTTGACGCCGCCAAGTTTCACGAACTTATCTCGCCCTAGCCCGCCTTGACGCCCCAATTTTGGCCGTGCTAGCGTCCCGCCCGCTTAAAAGGTCGCTTTCAGGCCGTTTGATGGACATAGAATGAATCGTACGTGGCAGGGTATTCTCATCTCGATGTGTTTGGCAGCTCCGGCTGGTGTTCTGGCGCAGGAAGCTCCTCCGCAGGCGCAACCGGCCAAGGACCCCACGACGACCAAGACCAAACCGGTTGTCACTGACGAGGCCAAGAAAGCCGCAACTGACGCCCAAGTCGTTGCGGAAGAGCCCGCTGTGGTTGAAGAGCCGGTCGAAGAACCCGTTGAAGTTGTCGAAGAAGTGATCGAAGAGGAAGTCCAGGAGCCAGCAGGCCAGGGTTCTCCGATTGCCGACCTTGCGTCCAACGAGTTTGTACCGCTCGAAGACATCGAAGAAGGGAGTCTGGCTCAGATCATCCCGGCCGATGTTTATCCTCGCGTCGAATGGCATGGTGGATTCCGCCTTCGTTCCACCGCAGCCATCAATTGGGATCTCGACACCAACGGCACTTCCGCAGTGATTCCCCCGCTTGAAAGCTACGTAAGCGGTGCGGCTCCTGACAAAGAAGAAAGCGCCATTGCGGATCCCGGAAAGGACACGCTTTGGAACACGAACATGAGACTGCGCCTTGAGCCAACGATCCAAGTGACCGAGGCCCTCGGCGTACATATCGAAGTCGATTTGTTGGATAACGTGGTGCTCGGCAGCTTGCCATCCAAGGGCAACGACACGGTTTCACCCGACCTGACACGCACGCTGACCGACTCATCACAAATCAGCCCTCGTGAACGCTCGTGGTACGAAGACGCACTGCAAATCAATGAGGCCTATGGCATCGCGTCGACGCTCTTTGGCGAGCTTCGCGCAGGCCGCATGGACGACCATTGGGGTCTGGGCATGTGGCTAAACGACGGCGACTGTCAGGACTGCAATTACGGCACGAACGTCGATCGCGTCATGATTCGAACAGGCATCGCAGGCTTCTACGGTCTGGCCGCCATCGACTTTCCTGATGAAGGCGTGACCACACAAAGCCCTTATCGACTAGGCGGACAGCCGTACGACCTCTCGCAGATCGACGACACCGACCAATTCACCTTTGCGGCGATGAGCCGAGCCACCACCCCCGAAGAACTCGAAATGCGTCAGAAGCACCTGCTTGACGACGATGCTGTGGTTCTTGAGGGCGGCCTTCTCTATCGTTACCGAACACAGGCAGGCACGTTCGACACGAGCTCGCTCACCGATGAGCCTATCTCGGCAGACAGCCCACCAACGCTTTCGTACGTGGGTTCCTCGATTCACGTGTTCGACCTTTCTGCAGACTTGATGTGGCAGCCGGACTACGACCGCTCCGTCAATATTCGCTTCGAAGGCCTCCTTGGATTTGGTTCGATCGACAACACTTCTGGCCTTCCAGTGGGTGGCGACACCTCACCCACGCTTAGCGATGCGGTGAATTGTTTTGACGAGGTTGAGCGCGCTGCGAATGCCGATCGCTGTCTGGCGACCGACGAATCCGTGCTTCAGTTCGGTCTGGCCATGGAATCCGACATCAAACTCAAGGGACCTGTCACCTTCGGTTTGAATGCAGGTTTTGCCAGCGGCGGAACGACCTCAAATTGGGGAACCGGCGGACAGAACTTCGATTTCTTCCGATTCAATCCTGATTATCAAGTCGACCTGATTCTTTTCCGCAATGTCATCGGAACGGTCACCAACGCGGCGTATTACAACCCGCACGCGAGCATCGATTTCCTTCGCGGGAGCGACCGGCACATGCAGTTCGACATGGATGCGATCTTCTCGCACGCCATCAAATCCGAAGCCACTCCTGGAGGCGAGAGCCTGCTTGGGTTGGAGTTCGACGGCGCGGTTCGATACATCGTGCTCGATGCCTTCGAAGCTGCCCTCGAAGCCGGCGTACTCTTCCCATTCGCAGGCCTTGGTGCCCGCGAAGACGAAGCCAAATACACCAATATTGGCGCCAATGCTTTCTTCTCGGACTCGATCGATCCCGGCATTGCCTGGACGGTTCAAGGCAAGTTGAATTGGAATTTCTAGTCGTTGGGTTCGTCCAAGGGCATGACGGAAATTTGAGGAGCTCGCTTTGAAAAAAATCACTTATGTACTGGCCACGGCCATCGCGTTTACGTCGCTGCCAGCGATCGCTCAGATGCCCGAGACGCCTTCGCCACGCACCGACAACATGAATCCACGTGAAGCAAAACGCGTGAAGATGTTGAAGCAGCTCGGCCACGACAAAAAGAAAAACCCAGACGCAAACGAGACGTCGGAAACAAGCACAAACAACGATTCTGCGGATGTTTCGGATAAGCCGATGCGCCCCAAAATGGGTTTGTTGCGCCGCGGGCACCAGATTGGGACGCCCAACGTTTCCAAACGCATGCCGTCCTTTGCTCTGGTTTCTAAACAAGGGCGGGAGCGCAAGAAACACTCTATGCGCATCGCTAAGCTCGACCGTTTGGAGTCGATTGCTGCCGAGAAAGGCAATGAAGCCCTTTCTAAAAGGGTTTCCGAGATGCGCGCAAAAGAGCTGAGTCGTCACCAGCGAGTCGTCGCGCAAATTGAAGCAAAGCGTGCCAAGAGCCTGCAGCCTCCATCAAACGTGGAAGTCAAAATCGACGGCGAACCTGCACAACCGTAACGGCCCCCAGAAAGAACACCAGGCCGATGGCTCCGCAAATCAGGGTCCAGTCCACGTCGGCGGCGTCGCTGAGCATCTCGGCGACCTCAGGCGGCACCTCGGGCAATTCTCCTTCCGGCCGTGCAAAACCCATATCCGTTTCTTGAACTTCCGGGTCACTCGGCATGATGGCCTCGACCGTAGGCGATTCCAGCGACACGTCGGGGTCACCTGCGAACGGTTCGCCCTTCCACCGTTTTGAGGCCTTCGAGAGGTCACTCAAAATCGCAACGCGCGCAAAAACCCGCTGCGTCGTAATCTGTTCGGCCAGAAGCGTTTTCACAGCGATGGGCAGGTTCCGCAGGTAGAAAGACGATTGCCCCAGCAGCCACATGCTCTTTTTGGGATTCGGTCCGATTTTTCTTCGATCGACCGCGAAGGTGAATCCGGATTTTTCCAGGGTCATTTCCGCGACGTCAGACATCTCCGCGGCGCTGAAAAACAAGGCCTGAACGCTGCCGCCAAGGTCCCTTAACGCCATGAGCGGCAATACGGGCGCGGCTGATTCAAAGTCGATTCGCAATGGCGCCAACGTCTGTCGTCCAGCTTTGGCATCCCAACTTACCGCCGCAAAAGTCCAGTTCTTCTGCACATGGTATTTGAGATCTTTGGCCTCGATCCCAGGCAGCGACAGCTCCGTGAGCAGTTCAGCAAGGCCCGATTCGGCATCCACGCCCTGAGTCGTCAACGTGTGAATCCTGAGTGTGCCAGACGGAATTATTTCGCCCATATCCTCGGCAGCACTCTCGTCCCCTCGCTTTTTTGCCGACTCAAGCCATGACACCTGAACGACCTTTGCGAGGTCTTCAATCGAGTCTTTCCCAAGGCGAGAGACTTTCGTAGGTGGCGTGGGGAGGGCCAAAACGAGGGTGGCCTCGCCGTCTTTGTCGACGTCCACCGTTGGACTCCAAAACAACGTTTCTTTGCCCTCATTATGGAAGACGACCATTTTTTGCTGAATGCCTGAAACCCGCGGGCCGCCCTCAGCGACCGGCGTCCACGCCATCGCGTTTAGAGGCGTCAAAATGCAAAAAGCTGAGACCAGCGCGAGTTGAAACTTCATGAACGCACAACGTGTTGGGGAGAGGTCCATCGTGCCGCATGGGCATTCTGGATTCAATGATGAGTCGCGGCAGGATCGGTTTTCCCTGAGGCTGAGACGCGAATTCCCAACGAAATCAGCAAGGCCGCGGCCAAGAGAATCGCGCTCGCGTAGAACGGAGCGGTGATGGTGATCTCGAAGAGCATTCCAGACAACGCGGGGCCCACCACGCGACCCAGCGCGCTCGCTGACTGTCCGATGCCAAGCGCTCCGCCCTGTTCGTCGGCGTGCACAGATTGCGAGAGCAGCGAGTTAAGGGAAGGCGTCGTGAGGCTGGTCCCCGTGGCCATCAAAATCGCGAGCGGGAACATTGCCGCATACTCGCCAATGCCGCCCACAACCGGGATCAGGGCCGATGACAGGCCGATGAACAAAAGACCAAGCCAAGCGAGCCTTTTTTCTCCAAACCGACGACTCAGCCGTCCGATCAGTCCGCCTTGAACGATCGTCGCGGTGACACCGACCACCACAAGGAAATAAGCCGTCAACGCCGCCGCATGCCTCAAAGCCTCGGCCTGCGCTTCGCCGTCCAGGGTCAAGGCCCCAGGCACCCAGATCCGTTCGATGTACAAACCCAGCGCTTGTTCCATCAACGCAAAACCGGTCGTCATCACCCCAAGGATCACGACAATACGCAAGAAGTTCGGGAGTTTCACAAGGTCCGGCAACACCGACCAGGGCGCCACGCGGACGTTGGTGGCCCCGGTTTCGGGACGCGTTTCAGGCAACATCGTAAACGCGAACACAAAATTAATGACCCCCAATATCGCTGCGCCAAACGCGGGAGCCGCCAGCCCAAATTGCCCCAGAAAACCGCCCAGCGCGGGACCAAAAATGAACCCGAGCCCAAACGCCGCACCAATCAGGCCCATGCCCTTTGTGCGGTCAGCTCCGGTGGTTGTGTCGGCGATGATCGCCTGTGCCGTCGCGATATTGGCGTTGCCAAAACCCGACAACATCCGGGCCGCAAACAAGAGCGCCAACGAGTTCGCGAATCCAAAAAGGATATATCCGATGATGCCAAGAGCCACGCTCGTCAGGATGACCGGCCGACGACCAATCCGGTCGGATAAGCGGCCCCAAAACGGCACGAAGAGAAACTGCATCAACGAGTACGACGCACCGAGCCAGGTCACCATCATCGGCGACGCGCCAAAGGTCTCAGCGTAGAAGGGTTGAATCGGGATGATGATCCCAAATCCTAAGAGGTCGAGCGTAACCGTGATGAACGCAATAAGGAGCGGACGGGACTTGCCGGACATTTCGGGCTCCTGCAACGTTCACCAAAACTTTTTGAGGGAATGCCCCCAGTGGGATTCGAACCCACACTGGACGGATTTTAAGTCCGCTGCCTCTACCGGTTGGGCTATGGGGGCGCGGGGGGGTTATACGGCACGTCGGCACTCGCCTCAAGCCATCATCGACCCAAGAATTCCCTAAAAGCGTCGGCCACGACCTGAATGTGCTCCTTTTTGACATCAAGATGCGTGACAAGACGAGTCGTGGCGCCGCCTCGCATGATGATTCCTCGCGCAGCCATAAATTCGTTAAGCCCTTCTGATTGCGCAGATTCCATCGAAACAAAAACCATATTTGTCTGATGCGTCAGGTACACAACAAAGAGTCCAGGAATCCCGCCGAGCGCCGTGGCAAGCTCTAGGGCATTTTGGTGATCATCGGCGAGTCGATCAACATGGTGTTCCAAGGCGTAAAGGCACGCAGCGGCCAGCATACCTGCCTGACGCATGCCTCCACCCAACATTTTCCTCCAGCGGCGGGCTTGATCGATCAGATCATCCGACCCAACCAGAACCGATCCCACAGGGGCGCCCAGTCCTTTTGAAAAGCAGACCGATACCGAGTCGTAATGACGCGCAATTTCCCGTGCTTCAACTCCATGATGGACGGCGGCATTGAAGATCCTCGCCCCATCAAGGTGAAGCCGAAGTCCGTGTTCGTCGCAAAACGCCTTGGCTTGAGCGTGGTATGCCATCGGCAACGCCAACCCACCATGCGTGTTTTCGATGCAAAGAAGCTGCGTGCGCGCAAAATGGAAATCATCGGGCTTGATGAATTGAGCCACCTTTTCAAGGTCGAGGCTCCCGTCTGCTGCCATTTCGATCGGCTGAGGTTGAATGCTTCCAAGCACGGCCGCCCCACCCGCTTCGTAGCGATACGTGTGCGCTTGTTGGCCCACAATGTATTCGTCTCCGCGCTGGCAATGGCTCATCAGCGCAACCAGATTGGATTGTGTGCCGCTTGGCAAGAAGAGTGCTGCCTCGTGGCCTAATTTCTCGGCCAGCGTCGCCTCAAGCAGATTCACAGTAGGGTCGTCGCCATAGACGTCGTCGCCAAGCGGGGCGCTCATCATGGCATCGAGCATGCCCTGAGTTGGACGCGTCACCGTGTCGCTGCGCAAATCAATCATCATCTTTCACCTGCTCATTTTCTGTGTTCCGGGCGCATCTGAAAATTTCGCGAATAACGCCTTGTCTCGACGCAAAGTTAGTCGTGTGGCAAAAACAACGCACTGAAAAACAACGAGAGAAACGCCATGCACGAAGCGACCACGTCGAACACTTCGAACCCCGAGGGCTTTCCGGCACCGGGAACGATTTCGCCCGCAAGCGGTGAGCCCCATCCCGAAGTCCCTGCCACCCCGACCGAGTCTGTCGCCGGGATCGTGCAGGCGTCCCGCAAGGCGCAGGTGCTCTGGGCCGAAAAGCCTCTGCCACAGCGAATCCGCGCCCTTGAAACCCTGGGACAAGCCATCTTGTTGGGCCATAAAGACATCGCAAAAATCATGAGCGATGAAACCGGGCGCAGCGAACTTGAATGCACGATGAGCGAGCTGGTGTCGTTGGGCGCGTACATCAAGGCCGCTGCGAAAGTCGCTCGACAGCAACTCCGGCCAGAAAAAATCGCACTTTCGGCTCTGGAATACCCAGGTAAACGCGGCGTGATTCAGCTTATCCCGCGCGGCGTGATCGCCGTGATCGCACCTTGGAATTACCCGCTGGCCAATTTCTGGAAACCGCTCTTCCCGGCACTCTTGGCGGGCAACGGCGTCGTTTTGAAGCCATCTGAATTCACTCCCAGAACCGGAGCGTGGTTGGTGGATCGCTGCAACGAAGTCTTGCCCCCCGGTCTGGTGGGATTGGTTCAGGGCGGTGGCGAAGTGGGCGCTGCGCTTTTGGATGCAGACATCAACGCCGTCACGTTTACCGGAAGTGTCGCAACGGGCCGAAAAGTCGCTGTGGCTGCGGCCCAGAAGCTGATTCCCTGCTCGGTCGAACTCGGAGGAAAAGACGCTGCGATCGTGCTCGCCGACTGTGATTTTGATCGGACAGTTGCGGGCATCGCGCAGTGGAGCATGCATAATTGTGGGCAGAACTGCGCCGCGATCGAACGGGTTTATGTCGAGGAATCGATCGCCGATGCCTTCGTCGATCGATTGGCCAAAGTGGTAGGCAAAATGCGAGTAGCCCCCGCGGGCCCCTTCAGCGAACTCGGGCCGATGCAAAGCCATCAACAGCGCGCGATCGTCGAAGACCATATCGCCGACGCCATCGCAAAAGGCGCCGTTTTGCGCGCTGGCGGTGCCCGAACCGAACACGGCCTTGGATTCCAACCCACGGTTTTAGATAAATGCACCCCGGACATGAAGGCTGTCAGTGACGAGACCTTTGGCCCAACGGTCGCAATCATCCGTGTCAAAGACGCCGAAGAAGCTCTGCGACTGGCCAACGCCTCCGATTTTGGCCTGAACGGTTCGGTGTGGACCAGAGACATCGGGCGCGGGCTAGAAATCGCGGCTCAGCTCGAAGTGGGCGTGGCTTTGGTGAATAATCACGCCATCACCGGAACACTCGCCCAGGCTCCCTGGACGGGCATGAAAGACACCGGATACGGCGTGGCGGCAAGTCGTCATTCGTACCATGTCTTCGCAAGGCCTCGGACGCTCTTCATCGATTCATCGAGCAAACCAGATCCGTGGTGGGCCCCGGCAAACGAGGACCTTCAAGCGATGGCAGACGCGCTGATCGCACGCTCGCAGGGTTCGATCGCGGCAACCTTGAAGCTGGCAGGAATTGTGGGGCGACGGGTCAAGGCTATTCAAGCTTTTGCGCGCGGGGAATGACCCATCTTGCCCTGCTGTTTAATGAGTGCCTCGGAGTCAAAATGCGTCCAGTGTCCCTCATATTCGTTTTCGCTGCGTTTGCGGCTACCGCCTGCGAAAACGCGCCCTGCAGTGAGCCCCAGAAGCTGGAGGAATTGCATGAGCGGTTCGATGAACGCTCGAGCGAGTGGATCGATGAGGCTGCCCCCTACCCATTGCAGCTCGAGAAAGTGGCCGAAAAACGGGCCACACTGCGCCCGTTTCGCGAAAAACTGGTCCGGGGACGGGAAGCAGACACCTCCAAAATGATCGATGCTTTTGTGAAGCCGACCCCCGATGTGGCCACCATTCACGCGCTGGTCAATCAGGCGCAAAAGTCGAGCATGACCTATGGCTGGAAGCTTTTCGAATTGGCATTCGACCTGCAACCCTTGTTCACGACCGAACAACGCCAACTGATTTCGGACGGGATGTCTGAGCCACCTGACCCATTCAGCACGCCGTTCTTGGCCCGGCGAGCCATCGACTACACGATGTTCAAGATCGACGCCGACGACGAACAAAAGTCAGCGGTCGCAAAATCGCTTTCAAGCACCGAATCGAAGATTAATGTGATGCTCAAGGCCCAACACAAGACCAAGATGGCCCTGCTTGCGAACTGGACCCAACGCAACCCGGACCTGCCGACCGCAAAGGCCATCGTGCAGAAATCGAGCGACGACGTCACCGGGTTTGTGCACGGTTTGATTGACGAGACCACCACTCTTGCGCAACGTTTCCGCCCCGAACAACGCGAATTCGTGAATGACCGTTTGGTCCGCATGAAAACCTGCCCAACGAAGTGATATGGATCGTCGAACATTCCTAAAATCCCTGAGCCTAAGTGCGCTCGTTCCTTGGTACGTAGCCTCGTGCGCAGAAGACGAGGGACTCGAAAAATACGTTTGGGAAGGACCTCTTGGCCCCGAAACTGTCTTCTCGCACAGCGTGGCCAGCGGCGATCCTCTAAGCAACGCCGCGATCATTTGGACCCGAGTCTCGCTCGAGTCCCACGCCCCCGTGGAAGTCTTTTTCGAAGTCGCTCGTGATGAGGCTTTTAAGGACCGAGTCTCGGCTGGCTATGTGGGCACGTCGGCCTACGAAGACCACACCGTCAAGATCGATGTCACGGGGCTGGCACCGGGCAAAACCTATTATTATCGATTCGCCTGCCTTGGCCGTTATTCGCCGGTGGGCCGCACGCGAACCGCCGCCGCCAGCGGGCTAAAACCCGTGACCTTCGGGGTGGTCTCTTGCTCGAATTACCGTCGAGGTTATTTCCACGCTTACCGCGCGCTCGCCGAACACGACGACTTGGATTGCGTCCTGCATCTGGGCGATTACATCTACGAAAACGGCGGCCCCGGCGAGATTCCGACACGCGACTCAGACCCACCGTGGGAATGCTTGACGTTAGAGGACTATCGTCGACGCTACGCCCAGCATCGAGCCGACGAAGACCTGCAGCTCTTACACGCGCGCCATCCGATGATTGCGGTCTGGGATGACCACGAAACAGCCAACGACGCCTCTCGCGATGGCGCCCCCTCACACAGCGCATCCGACGGTTCGTGGGTGATTCGAAAAGCGGCCGCGACGCGCGCCTATCTGGAATGGATGCCAATCCGGGAAACCGTTGCAGGGCGTATCTTTCGCGGGTTTTCATTTGGCGATGTGCTCGACCTACACATGTTGGACACCCGGCTCTGGGCGCGCACAAAACAAGTCATCTCCGCCGACCTCGCTCGAAGCGACGAACCAGACCTTTTGGGGCCCGACCAAGAAGCCTGGCTTTTTGAGCGATTCGCCCAATCGACAGCGCTTTGGAATGTGCTGGGTCAGCAAGTCATGATGGCCCAACTCAAACTCCAAGGCGGTTTGGAGGCCGACGGCGGCGGCTCATTCATCAATTTTGACCAATGGGACGGTTATCAACAGTCCAGAAAACGACTCTACGACGCTGCGAGTGCAAACGATTCCAAACTTGTGGTGCTCACAGGCGACATCCACTCGTCGTGGGCCAATGAACTGACTCTCGATCCCAACAACCCAGAGACGTTCGACCCCACGACAGGTCGGGGAGCCGTCGGGGTTGAGTTCGTGACCCCCGCCGTGACCAGCCCCGGCTTTGACACGCTTCCCCCCTCGATTCTGGAGCGTCTTCTGGTTGAAAACCCGCAGGTACGCTGGGTCAACGCCACCGAGAGAGGATTCATGGTGGTAAATTTCGACAGCGAAAGCATCCGCACCGAGTTCTTTCATGTCGAAGATATTCAGGCGACAACGGGCGTCGTGTATTCCGCTGCGGTGTTTTTGACCCAACGAGACGACCTCGTGATTCGCCGGCAATAGAGCGGCGAAAGCCTATTCAGGCCAAGGGTAGAAAGGCACTTCGGGTCGGCCAGCAGACGTCTGCTCGGCAGGCGACCAGGGACAATGACGGCAACCGTTTCCGCAGCATTCTTTGCGGGTTCGCAAATGAAATGACGTCATCACGAAATACCCCGTTTCGGGGTCCATGTAGCCGCTTTCTCCGGCTTCACACGCCGCGCGGTGACGTGCCAGCGCCGCCTGGCTTGGGATGCTCACTCGGCCCCTCTCACAAATTCCAAAGCCTGTAACAGGACCTCTGGGCTCGCCCCCGCGCGCCATACATTTTCGCTCAAGTGACGGCGCCATGCGCGCGCCCCAGGCTGCCCCGCGAACAAATGCAACATATGACGTGTGACGGAATTCAGTTTGTCGCCAGCGACCAGCCGTTTTTCGGCATAATCAGCCATCGCGCTCACGATTTCGTCCTGCCCAATCACGTCGTGTTCCTCGCCGTAGAAACGTCGGTCCACGTCCGCGAACATGTAGGGATGATCGTAAGCAGCACGGCCAATCATCACCGCATCGACGCGCTCCAGATGGGCCTGCGCCTCATCCAAGGTTTTGATGCCGCCGTTGATCTCGATGTCGAGTTCCGGATGCTCGTCTTTAAGCCGGTAGACCTCTTCGTACCGAAGCGGTGGGACGTCGCGATTTTCTTTGGGGCTGAGGCCCTGAAGCCAGGCTTTGCGCGCGTGGACTGAAAACCTTTTGCAACCGCTCGCCGCCACCGTATCGACAAAATTGACCATATCTTCGTAACGATCGAGGTCATCAACGCCGATGCGGTGTTTGACCGTGACCTCGACATCCACCGCGTTCGCGACGGCTTCGACGGCGCGTGCCACGACGGCGGGAGTCTTCATCAAACACGCCCCGAAATTGCCGCTTTGAACGCGGTCGCTGGGGCATCCGATATTCAGATTGATCTCGGTATATCCCCAGTCTTGGCCGATTTTTGCGGCCTGCGCCAACGCCTCAGCATCGTCGCCGCCAAGCTGAAGCGCGACCGGCGCCTCCTGGTCATGACCTAGCAGCTTTTCGCGGTCGCCAAAGAGGATGGCGTTGGGCGTGATCATCTCGGTGTAGAGCAAGGCTCGACGCGAGATGAGGCGCATCATCCAACGATAATGGCGATCGGTGCGATCCATCATCGGCGCGATACTTATCGGGTGTTCGAAAGCCATTGTTCAGCCCTGAAACTCGGTCCACGCCGAGCGCATTTCTTGGAACTCACGAATGGCTTCGGAGTAGACGACGCCGGGCACATCGCGCAGTTGATATCGATTCTGCGGATGCGAAAGGTGCCGGTGGAACGAGACGCCATGCAGTTGCAGCGTGTCTTCCTGAAACGTGCATTGAATCTCAACCCGAACGTCAGGAGTGCGAAATACGCGACGAATCGGCTCCCAACCATAAGAGCTGCCTTCGCCTTTGCGCCAGCGGCGCGCCGCCAGGTACTTCATTCCCCATTCCGCGCTGACTTCCAGCTCGACGGGGACGAGTTCCTCTTTGCGTTTATCCCCATGCACCTCAAAAATCGGGCGGTCGAACTGAGGACAAATCGTAATAATGGCGTAATTCGAAAACAACTCGCTCCAGGCTTTGAGCGCAGTTTCTCCCGCGTCCAACGGATGCAACACCCCAACAAAATGGTCAGGTTTGATCGTGGTTGGATCGTCGTTCTCGTCGGTAAGGGTGAAGTCGTCCGAGACCCTAAACATCGAGATGCAGGTCCCGGCCTTGGAGTAAACTCCCCAAGCCAATCGCTGAATCAGGAGTCGCATCACCGGATGTTGAAGCAGGTGTTGACGCCAATGAGCCTCATCCCAGCGGAATTGTTCAACCAAAGCGGCTTCGAGCCGTTTCGCCTGGACGGGAAGCATGTCCTCGACATCGGCACGCACCATTTCGAACCGAGCTTGCGCGGCCTTCACTTTTTTCGGGTTGTCCCCAGACTTGCGGGGTGGCGGTGCGTCGTATGTGCGCCAAGTTCCGCCGTCGAAGAGTTGCGGCTTCAGCCAGGCATCCAGCACCAATCCAAATCGCTGATGGCCATAATCAAACGGAAACTCTTCGTCGGCCCCAAGGCCACACATCGGCACAAAAGTGTCCTCCAACTCCCAAATCCGCATGCCGCGATCCTGGGCGGTCCGGTCAAGTGCGCTTGCAGCGGCATTGGCCAATGCCGCCGACTTCGCGTCACCAGCCATTCGCTGAAGTTGAAGCAAAGCCACAGGCCGCCCGTCCCGAGCAAGGGCATTTACGGCCGCTGCTGCAATATCTTCTGGCAGATGGGTATCGGTGGTGTGCATGGCCCAGTCGCCAATCGCGTGGGCAGAAACCGAATTTCCAAAACGAGCCGCTGCTTCAAAAACCCAAACGGGTGGTGATGCTTCGGTCGCCAAAATAGGAGCGATCAAGAGCGGAACAAAAAGCGATGCATCGTCGGAATCACCTTGGAAAACATCGCTTTCGACGCTGAGTTTTAAGAGTGCATCCACCAATTCGATCGTGGGGGTTTTGATTCCGCTGGCGGTATCAACCCCAAGGCCGGCTGCTTTGATAATGTCGAACGATTCAGCCATTTATGAGTACTCGTGTGCGTTGGATCGCGTCTTCTGCTGCCAGCGTGTTTAGGATATCAGCGGGAGTCAGCCATCCTCGTCGCGCTTGCTGTAACGCGTAGTCGATATTTGACAGCCCGTCTACGGACGCGGCTGATGAACTCACCACCAGTTGCGCCCCGCCATCGCGTGCACGCCTTGAAAATTGCCCGTTAAGGTCCAAGCGCTGCGGGTCTCCGCTTAATTCGAGCGCCACGCCAAAATCGACCGAGCACGCGACGACGTCATCAAACCGAGCGCCGTGGCCCTCATGGACACCTAAATGGCGGCCTGTGGGTGCTGCCAGACACGAAACCAATCCGGTTTCCATCGCCCACATGATGGCGTCCGTGGCCTCGTCGGGCTCATCTGGCATGCCGCGATACACGCCAACCACCCACGGAACTTGAGCTAATAACCGGTGGTCAAAATCTAACATTCCATCGGGCATGATTTCGACTTCAAGTCCCACCGTGACGCGGAGCCCCAATTTGGCGTTAAGAGCCTCAAGTTTGTGTTTGTAGTCGGCAAAGTCGCCGGGCTTGATTCCGCGGGTCCGGCCGGCCCTCTCGGTCACGACAACCCATTCATATCCACGCGCAGCGCAGCCTACCAACATGTCCTCAAGTCGGTCGACTCCTCCGCTGAGGGCCGAACAAATATGGACCTCACCCCGAATATGGTGTGCCTCGACCAAGGTGGGCAGAGTGCCGGCCTCCCCCATTTTAATTTCGTTTTTTCCGTTGCGGATTTCCGGGTGAATATAGGGCAAGCCCACGGCGGCAAAGACTTCTTCCTCAGTGTTCATGGGCCCGACGGGGGTCTCGGTCGGATCGTCATAGAGCATGACGCCCTTCTCAGAAATTTTGAGGCCCATACGTTTTGAGCGAAGTCTCATCTGGATATGGTGGTCCTTATCCCCCGTAAAATAGTGAAGACCTGCCCCAAAAAGGTGCCGTTCGACGATGCGTAAGTCGGCCTGAATTTCGTTGGTAATTCGCACCGAGGCGCGGCTTTCGCCGTCGAAAATCACTTCAACAACTTCGGGAAGATTCTTGAAATAGCTTGCGACGGCGCGGGGATCATCAGTGGTCACCAAGAGGTCGATGTCTCCAATCGTTTCTTTGCCACGCCGGATCGAACCGCCAACCTCGGCACGGTCGACCATCGATAATTCCAGAATCTGGCTGCGCAACGAATCCGCCAACGCTTTGGCCTCAGGCAGCGGATAACGCCGGCCGCGGCCGCGCTCCCAACCTTCGATCTCTGCCAATAATTTGGTCTGAATCGCGGCGCCAAATTGGGGCGCCTTGGCTAGCTTTCCTTCAAGCGCTGCAGCCTTGAGCATCGCGACACTCGCGATTCCCAGGTCTTGATACAGAATCTGAATGCGCTTGATGCCAAGGCCCGGGATTTCCCAAAGCTGCGTCACATCGTGGCCCACCCGATCCAGCAACTCCTTATGGCGCGGGCTATAACCCAACAACCGCAATGCCTCGAGCTCCTCCTCGATGCTCTCGCCGATGCCTGGAATTTCATCCAATCGACGACGGTCGATCAGTTGCTCAACCGGCTCGCCGAGGTCCTCGATCAGGCGTGCCGCGCGCGAAAACGCCCGAACCTTAAAGAACCCGTCGCCGACCACACGCTGCAACGTCGCGATCTCGTTGAGAATCTGGGCGTATTCCTTGTTATCCAATCGAAGACCTTAGCTCAGGGCGCAACCCGCGCCACCTACTCGGCGAGCATACCCGGATTCGGAGATTGTTCACAAAAAGCCTTGGCCCTTTCTCGAAGATCAACAAAAGCACTCACAAGGCCCTAAAGCCCGCCTCCAAACGCGTCGAAGTACTCTTGCATCCAAATTATTTGGGCAGGAGAAATCGATGATGAATTGGAAGAAGGTCGGCTTAATCTCAACATTTATGGCAGTGGCAATCACCGCCTGTGGTGATGATGACAATAAATCGCCTGCCCCTGATGCCGGCACCGAAGACACCGGCTCGGCCTGCGCCATCGATAACGGAGGATGCGATACGCTGACAACGTGCGTCGACGTCGACGGCATCATCACTTGTGGCGCCTGCCCTGCAGGATACGAGGGAGACGGTTCCACTGAATGCATCGATATTGATGAATGTCAGACGGACAACGGAGGCTGTAGCGAGCATGTGGAATGCACCAATGTCGATGGGAGCTTTACCTGCGGTGAATGCCCAACGGGATACGTGGACGACGGCCCCAATGATTGTGTCGACATCGATGAATGCGCCGTCGACAACGGTGGCTGTGATGCGTTGACTCTTTGCTCGAATAACGATGGCGGAAACACGTGTGGGAACTGCCCGGCAGGCTATAGCGGTGACGCTGCTGCTGGATGTGTCGACATCGATGAATGCGCGACCGATAACGGTGGCTGCTCTGAAGTTGTCTCCTGTGCAAACATGCTTGGCGGCTTTACCTGCGGCGATTGCCCGGTGGGTTATCTGGATGACGGGGCTGGAGGATGCGTCGATATCGACGAATGCACGACCGACAACGGCAGCTGCGATGCCTTGGTTGGGTGCACAAACACAGACGGCAGCCGCACATGCGGCAGCTGCCCCAACGGATACAGTGGCGACGGCATCAACGGCTGTTTCGACTTGAATGAGTGCAACACCGATAATGGCGGATGCGCGCAGACTTGCGGCAATGTCGACGGCGGCTTTGAGTGTTCATGCGGCGCGGGATTCATGCTGAATGCAGACGGACTCGCCTGCGACGACGTCGACGAATGTGGAATCGATAATGGCGGATGCAGCCAAACCTGCTCGAACTTAAGTGGAACCTACGCTTGCGGATGCAACAGTGGTTACGCCCTCGCGGGCGATGGCTTCAGCTGTGACGACATCGATGAATGCGCAAGCGCCAACGGTGGATGTGCCCAGACATGCGCCAACATCGACGGCTCCTTCGTCTGTTCATGTGACCCTGGATACACCCTGAGTGGCGACGGCTTGGCGTGCGACGACAATGACGAATGCGCCACCGACAACGGCGGTTGCGGACAGGTCTGCACAAATAACACGGGCAGCTTCGCCTGTTCGTGTGATGCCGGCTACGCGCTCAGCGGCGATGGCACCACCTGCAGCGATATCGATGAATGCTCAACCAACAATGGGGGCTGTGACCAGACGTGCAGCAACTCCTCCGGTGGCTTCGCGTGTTCGTGTGATGCCGGCTACACACTTGGAAACGACGCGCTGGCCTGTGACGACATCGACGAATGTACGACCAATAATGGCGGCTGTGCCGACGTCTGCATGAACACCGCTGGGTCATTCGAGTGCGTTTGCCCTGCCGGCTACGTCTACGACTCGTTCGGTGTGTGCCAACAAGTCAACAGCTGTCTGAATATCCTGGCCATTCTGCCCACCGCGCTAAGCGGCGTGTACTCGATTGACCCAGACGGCGCTGGCGCTGGCCTGCCAATAAGTGTCACTTGCGACATGACGACCGACGGCGGTGGTTGGACGGTGGTCTCGTTCGAAGACTTCGAAAACGGCGCGATGGGGTGGTCCAACAACGCCACCAGCACCTCTTGCCCCGCCTACACCACCACGTTGGGCGGGTATAACCTGCTTTCGTTCGAATCCGTCAACAAGACCTACGACCTGTTGAACGTTGCTCACACCGAGACTCGAGTGTCGCTGACCTACTACAGCATCGACAGCTGGGACACCGAGCAAGCCTTTGTCCAAGCCGATGGCACCGAAATCTTCCGCCAGACATTTCAGCACGACCAAGGCTTGGCGGATGAGTGCGGCGTGAGTTGGCTTGACCGAACGGTGCCCATCGCAAGCACGATTTCCCACACCTCAAATTCGATGTTGCTCACGGTGGGCTCAACGCTCAACCAAGACCCGAACGACGAATCCTACGCCATCGACGACGTCGCCATTTTGGTTCGTTAAGAAGCACAGCAGGACAAGATTCGTCCTGAGCGTTATAAGGTCTTCCGGTCGTTCAACCGGAGGGCCTTTTTTCATTTATGCTCCAATATTTTGCCGCCACGCTGGTCCTTAGCGCCACCTTACTTTTTGTCGTCCAACCCATGGTTGCGCGCATGCTTTTGCCCATGCTCGGCGGAAGCGCGGCCGTGTGGACGGCCTGCATGCTGTTCTTTCAGGTCGCACTGCTGGCGGGTTATGCCTACGCGCATGGACTTGCAGGCCGCCTGTCGATCAAACGCTGGACCGCACTGCACCTGGTGCTGATGACAGCGGCGGGCTTGACGCTGCCCTTTTCGTTTTCCCAAACCGTGCCCGATGCCAACGCGCCGCTGACCTGGCTACTCACCACGTTGTTGTTGCGAGTCGCGCCTGCATTTGTGTTGATTTCGGCTTCAGCCCCAATGATTCAACATTGGTTTGCGTCCACGACTCATGTCGCTGCACGCAACCCTTATCAGCTCTACGCGGCAAGTAATGTCGGCAGCATGGTGGCCCTTCTGGGTTATCCAATTGCGATCGAGCCACTCTTAGGTTTGCGTCACCAAAACCTGGTGTTTTGCGGCGGCTACATCGCGCTCGGCTTCATGATTGCGGGGTGCGGGGTGCTTGCGACCCGAAACTCTGAACCCCGCTTCGAAAAGACGCTGAAGGCCACCGAGTCGCCCACATGGAACGCGCGCGGGCGCTGGCTGGTCCTGGCCGCGATTCCATCGAGCCTGATGCTTGGGGTAACGACCTTCATCACGACGGACTTGGCGTCAGTCCCGATGCTCTGGGTGATTCCGCTGGCGATTTATCTGGCGACCTTCATCGCAGTATTTGCGGACCGCGCATTTTATTTCCCGCCCAAATGGACACCGGCCGTAGCGATTCTGGTCGTTCTGGCGTTGGCGTTGTCTTCGTCCGATGCCAACTTTTTTGTGTCGGCCGGCGCCCACCTGGTGGTCTTTGCGCTCTTGATTTGGATTCTCCACGGGCAGCTTGCCGCCTCCAAACCAGCACCAGCCCACCTGACCGAGTACTTCTTGATTCTCTCAGTGGGAGGCGCGTTGGGCGGACTTTTTAACGCGGTCCTCGCGCCCACTTTCATGTCTTACGCCATCGACTATCATCTGGCCCTGATCGTGGCGCTCCCCCTGATTGTGTGGCCTGTGGTGACCGACCCATTTGGTCGCGACCCGTGGAAATATCTGGCTCCTGGCCTGATCTTTTGTGCCGGGCTCTGGATGACCTACGAGGTTGGCTCCTTGGCCCCCAAACGCGGGAGTTCCGTGGCTTTGGTGGGAGGACTCTTATTACTCGCCGCCGCTGTGATTTACTTAAAACCGTCGTTCTTGCGCTACGTCGCCTCCGCACTGGTCTGCGTGGCAGCGTTCGAGGCCGCCGATACACGGGGATTGGTCACGGCCGAACGCTCATTCTTTGGAGCGTACAAGGTATTCGACCGAGAATCTCATACCGGGACACTTAGGAAATTCAGCCACGGTACGACCGCTCATGGGGCCCAATTTCTGGGTGAAAAAGAAGGCCTTCCGACCGCCTACCATCACCCTTCGGGGCCGGTAGGACAGATCCTCGGCGCGATTCCCCATAAGACTGTCGCCGTCGTCGGTCTGGGTGCTGGCGCCATGGCTGCGTATGCAGCACCTGGACATCGTTTCGACTTTTTCGAAATCGACCCACTCGTCGAAAAAATAGCACGAGAAAACTTCACCTACCTGTCGCGCTGCGGCGATTCATGCACGGTCGTTGTTGGGGACGGACGTCGAGAACTGGCCTCAAATTCCGCGCTCTACGACATCATTTTCTTGGACGCCTACAATTCGGATTCGGTGCCGATGCATTTGCTGACCAAAGAGGCCCACGAACTCTACAAATCGAAGCTGAACGGCGACGGAATCATCGTTTACCACGTGTCCAACCGTTATCTGGACATTGCCTCGGCCGTGGGCGCCATCGCCAAGGACGCAGGCGACACGTGCTGGGTTCAGCAGCATCGCCCTTCCAAAGAGCTGGAACGCTCCGAAAAAGTAATGCCGTCGATGTACGCAGTCGTCGCTTCAAAGCCCGAGACACTTGAACCGCTCAGAACCACGGGGACCTGGCGGCCCTGCCCGCAGACTGCTGCCTTGTGGACGGATGATTTTGGAAGCATATTGGGCCTGCTCAAATAATGGCTTAAAATCCAAAGGGATTTCATGAAACAGATTTACAAATCGCTGGTTGCCGCGGTCGGGTTTGCCGGGTTGCTCAGCGGATGCAATTCGGGAGATATTCCCCAGGCTCATAAAGGCCAGATGTTCGACCGAACCGGTGCGCTCGCGCTCTTTCAGGGCGGCGGCGGGCTTGATGGCCCCGTTTTGGGACCAGGAACCTATTGGACGGGGCTCTACGACGAATTACGAGTCGTCGATTGTTCACAATCCACCATGCGTGAGCCGCTCGAATCACTGACCAAAGACGGCGTGCAGTTCAAACTCGACGTCTACATCACGTTTTCAGCCGATTGCGCCGACGACTCCGTGTCCGGACTTTTGGAAACACTTTCGCCCGACGAAACCGGCGTGATCACCAGCCTGCAACTCTATGAAACCTATGCCAGGCCGGCGATTGGCGAGGCTGTGCGTGAAACGATTTCTCCTCATAGGGCGAATGATATCAATGAAAGGCGTGAAGAAATCCTGGGGCAAATCCGCGGACTCTTCATCAAGAACATGGAACAAGAAGACCGTAAGAAATTGCGTGTCTTCGAGGTGGTTCTGTCGAACCTCGACTACCCTGACGCTATGGACCAGGCCAACACCGAACGCGCCGTGCAAGGCGTGCTCAAGGACAAAGCCATCGCTGAACGCGAACGAGTGACGGCTGAAATCGAGACCACCGAAATGCGAAAAGTGCTTTCGCAGAAACAAGGCGCAGCCGAAGCTGCACGCATCGACGAAATCGGCGCTGCGTTGCGACGAAACCCCGAATACTTGCAGTTCGATATTCAGCAGAAAATGCCTGAGATCTACAAAGCCGCGGGTGCCCAAGGCAACATGATTATTACGGCTCCCAATCCGCAGATTCTAGTGAACCCACAAGCCAACAGAACGACCGCAGCGGCAGTCAAGTAGCGGCATTCCTGCACTCTTGGTTTGCCAACCAACCTACGCTCGCCATGTTGCGAGCGTGGGGGATATTGGCTACATCTGCGGCTGAGCCGTAATTACGGCAACTAATTTTTGGCAAAAGCGAGGCACGCTCATGAGAGACCTGTTCAATCCATCCGAAGAACATAAAACCCTGCGTGAAATGGTCCGTGGCTTCGCCGAAAAAGAAGTCGACCCGCAGGCCGAAGAATTCGACCGCAACGAGCAGTTCAACTTGCCCCTTTTCCGAAAGCTCGGAGAGCTCGGCTTGCTTGGTGTGACGGCCCCTGCGGCCCACGGCGGGTCCGAGATGGACGCCACGGCAGCCGTCATCGTTCACGAAGAACTCGCCGCCGCAGACCCCGGTTTTTGTTTGGCCTATCTGGCCCACTCGATGCTTTTTGTGAACAACCTTTCGGTCAACGGAAGCGAGGCTCAACACGCCAAGTTCCTTCCGGGCGTTTGTGATGGCACCAAGATCGGCGGCATGTGCATGAGCGAGCCTGGCGCTGGCACCGACGTGCTGGGCATGACCACGGTCGCCAAAAAAGATGGCGATTTTTATGTGCTGAACGGCGCCAAAATGTGGATCACGAACGGCGCCATCAGCGACACCGAGTTAGGCGATGTATTCTTGGTTTACGCCAAGAACGAAGAGCGCACGGAACGGTCGGTTTCGCTGTTCTTGGTCGAAAAAGGAATGCCCGGTTTTTCGTTGGGTCAAAAAATCCACGGCAAGCTTGGCATGCGCGCCTCGACGACCGCCGAATTGGTTTTTGAAGACGTCCGCGTTCCCGCAGCCAACCTGGTCGGAACACCCGGCGGCGCGATGCGCTCGATGATGCGAAACCTAGAGCTTGAGCGCCTGACCCTAGCCGCCATGAGCCTTGGCATCGCGCGACGTTCTATCGAGATCATGAACACCTACGCCCAAGAGCGGCAATCGTTTGGCCAGCCGCTGAACAAGTTCGGCCAGATTCAACGCCATATCGCCGAATCGTACGCCGAATACATGGCCGGCCGAACCTACGTCTACAACACCGCGGCTAACCTCTCGCTGGAATCAGCGGGCAACCGAATCGACTCCGACGGCGTGAAACTCTATTGCGCGTCGATGGCCAAAAACGTGGCCGACCGCGCCATTCAGGTCTTGGGCGGTTACGGTTACGTGGCCGAATACAAAGTCGAACGACTCTGGCGCGACGCCAAATTGTTGGAAATCGGCGGCGGCACCAACGAAGCCCACCACAAAAATATGGTTCGCGACCTGACCTCGCTCAGCAAAATCCTATAGCTGCGACGGGTACGCGTGGCTCCAGCCGCGCCTGCGACTTGCGCACGGCCGCCAGGCTCCAGCCTGGCATTGCGATTCGCGACCCATTCACTCCCATAAGGTGTCGATGCATCTATTTCGGCGACGAAGAAATAACCCAATAATCGCGAGGCCCCACCAAGGGGTCGCACCGACCGCTGAACAGCCACCATCCGTTCGCCTTGGCGGTGCACCCAAGTCCAAGCCGCCCATATCGGTCTCAGGCGAGCCAGAATTGACGCCAGCGTCCACCACCGTTGAAACACCCATGTCGACCTGCATCAGGCTCCACGCCCGCGTCTGGGACCCTTTCAGCAGGCAAAACGACTGGGTCATCGACTGTCAACGCCGGACAAAGCGTGGGGTCGGCAGGATTACATTCCACCTGGAACACATGAGTCGCGACTTTGAAATCGCTGCCATCGATGCGAATCGCGGTGGTGATGCCAGCTTCAAAGGTTTCGCCACCGACCAAATCCATCGTGGGCTGCAGGCGCACAATTCTTGTCCAACCCGACCCGTCCAACGCGATCCGAGTGTGTTGAAAAGCACTGGGGCAAACGTCGAATCCGCCCAAGTGGCTTGACTTGCGCCGTTTTGAAGCCCCTTCGAAGACACAAAAGTCAGCCACTCAGCGCCCTCAGTAGCCCGTCGCGTTGAAGAGCGGCGCATCCACGGGCAACTTGAGCTCCGCCTTTTTGTCGCCCGAAAAATACGACGGCGCGTTCAACACTTCCTTGGATTTCAGGACCGTCGCCAAGGCGTCTGCGTTTTTTGGCAGGGTATTGACGATATCCGCATCGACCAACAACGATGCGGGCTTCGAGGCCTCCATCGACTGATGCTGTGCCATTATTTGCAAGCCCGCATACAAACCAATGAACACACCTTCGACCGTGTATTTATGACCGAAGCGGGCGTAATCGATGGCATCAAAGGTCAGGTCTGGGTCGACTAACTCACAATTCCTGGCGCCTTCCAACTTGGCTTTGATCACGGCAACATTCAGGTCTGCCACCAGTTTTGTAGCATCAGCCAATGACCTCAAGCCCAATACACCTGCAGCCCGGCGAGCATTGCTCGGCATCCCTGCGGAGTAGTGCCCCATCGGCCCAATGGCGTGCGCTAGCAGGTCCAAAGACTTGTACAAATCCGATTTGGTCGCCGTGGCCAGCTTATAGTTAGGATCCCGAAGCATTTCGTAGGCGTCATTTCGCTGAAGTACTTTGACCCAGCGGGTCGGCAGCCAACCCACGGTGCCTTCATCGAATTGAACCAACACAAAATCGTTGCCCGAATAGCTGGTATGCGAGCCATCGGGTGCCGTATGGAGCCTCAACACTTCGCCGCGACCGCCCTCGCTGAAAAAACCGAACTGGACGCGCGAGCCCTTTTTGACAGGCAAGGGCTTGACGACCGGGCCCCTGAATCGAGTCACGGCCTGCTCTTGTTCGGCGTATGAGACGTACGGGGACGTGGTAAAACAACGTGGCCAATAGTGGCCGAACCCGCTTTCCATGGCTTTGCGAATATACTCGGCGATAGACCCTGCAGGCACCACGCCCTCGCTGCCCTCAGCGGCAGACGCGAAGATAATCCGAACAGGACGACCTTTCTTGCCCTTTTTATCGCGCACCAACCAGGTATTTCCTTCCGCAGTGATTTCGTCCAAAAGCATCGCTTGTTGGTCGTCGCCAAATCCCATCCAATGCTCGTCTTCGCCGGTGAACTTCGTCCACTGCGACACCGCAGGAATTCGAAGGCAACCGCCACCGCTTGGCTCCGCAAACTCCCACTCAACGTGCGCGCCGTTCATTTCAGCGAAGAAATCGGCGAGTTCGGGGACAAGCCCGCGGACGTAATCCACATCGGCCTTCGAGGCTTTACGTCCTAGTTTCGCCACCGTCACACGAATGTCCGGACGCTTTTTTAGGTTGGCGACGAACAAACGAAGCTCGGCAGCGACGGCGGTCATTTCGGTCTCGTTTTTCGCCTTTTCGGCAGCCGCCTTTTTCAAAAGCTTGTCCGCGCCCTCAAGCTCGGCAGCCCCAGCACCTCCGGCCTTGAGCGCGTCGACCATCTCGAGTTCGGTCATCAATGTCACACCCAGCGTCTGAGCCTTGGTGAGCTTCGACCCCGCATTATCCCCATGAATCAAAATATCGGTCTTTTTTGAAACCGAACCTGAAACATTCGCTCCGGCTTCTTTCATGACCTTCTCGGCTTCCGAGCGCTTCATGGTCACAAAAGTTCCCGTCAAAACAACGGTCTTTCCTGCAAATGCAGAAACCGGCGTCTCCTTGATGGGTGCGACATCTACAGCCTCTGGAGCCTCGACCTCAACACCGGCAAGCAGTGCGGCAAGTGTGGCCTCATCGTGGACTGGGATTTTGAGTGACTTGGCTTTCGCGAGTTTTGAACCCGCCTTTTCGCCGACAAATAACATGTCGGTTTTTGATGACACCGAACCAGATACATTCGCACCAATCGCACTCAACGCGGCCTCAGCCTCGGAACGCTTAAACTCCTGGAACGTGCCCGTCAAAACCACATTCTTACCCATCACGTCTGCTGCCTTCATGACTGCTCCATGTTTGTTATCGATGGAGTCAACTTAGCGTCGTGGCTGAATAAAACACCTGAATTTTTCTGAAACTGACCAGAGTTCAAACATCGCGTTCTAGGTGTGTGGGCATCCTGCGCAATGCGACGTGGTGCGCGGCGGAAACACGTCAAAATAATGTGAATACCGCAAGCGAACGCAGAATTCTTCTGATATATCTTCCCCGACCTGTCTTGATTGAACGATTTTTTAATCAGCCATGCGTTGACGTGGCAAGCATGTGGAGAACGTATGAAAACGTGGATTCTTGCACTTATTCTTATGCTTCCGATGACGGCCGCGGCACAGACAACCGTCAAGGTGGGCGGGGTCGAAGTCGACACTGCAAACGGAAAGACTTCCGTTAAAACCGACAATACAAAGGTCGAAACCGACAACGGTTCGACGACCGTGAACACGTCAAAAACCAAAGTAAAAACCAACGGAACCAAAACCACCACGGTCACAAAAACAACGACCAAAACCAAAGCTCAAAAGCCCATCACCTGCACAGGCGACAAAGAGCTGGTGATTGAGGGCGCGACGTTTACCGGAGCGACGACGGTCAAGGCGCAAGAGAACTGTACGCTGACCATCCGCTCCAGCGTGATCAACAGCACCAAAGTCGCCGTTCAGCTGAGCGGCAACGCGACCGTAATCTTGGAAAGCTGCACAGTGAATGGGCCTACGGCCATTTCAGCCAGCGGAAACACTCAAGTCAAAACCGTTGGTTCGACCGTCACCGGCGCGGTGAAACTTGGCGGGAACTCGACGCTTGAGACCAGCTCAACCGTATTTTCAAACAAGGTCTCGACGCGTGGCAACGCGAGCGTTGAGGACAGCGGCGGAAACACGTTCGGCCTGGCCAAGTAGACGATCAACGTCACCGCATCGGCTCATTTCACGACGCACTACAACCGCCCCCCTTGGGCGGAACGACGGGGCGATAGCCGTTGCCGACTCGCTCCATCGACGAGCTGGACATTCGAATAAGACGACGCGGCAACGCAAACGTTGAGCTCCCCCTATAAAATCCTGAAAGGCTCTGCATCGGTGAGACCACCAAGAGCCAAAACTAGATGGACCGGCGACCCAAAGTAGGTCACCAGTCCACTCAGAGCCTACCTGCGACGTCGAATCAGGCCGATGAAGCCCAACGCCATCAATCCCCAAACCAAGCCGGTGGGTTCTGCGTCCGTTGAAGAGCAGCCACCGTCCGCAGGATCTACGAACGTGGACTCTACCCCTTCATCATCCGTGGACGAACCGGTGGGAGTGTTCGTTTCCGGTGTGTTGTCGGTTCCCGTTGTGTCAGCGGTGGCGCCATCAGGGCAGCCATTATTCAGGCCCGGAGCCGCGGTTTCGGGACATTCGTCACACGCATCTCCAACCCCATCTTGGTCAGTGTCAGCCTGATCCGCATTGACGTCCGCAGGACAATTGTCCTCGCCGTTATTGAGGCCGTCCGTGTCTGAATCAAACATCGCCGAATTCTCACGGAAGGTATCAGCATTCAAGCCGTCGTCGTCGCCCACAGGCTGGTCTGGCCCAAATCCACTGACCGAGCTTGGGTGGCCTTGGAATGCCAAAAGAACATTATCCCAATCATGGTGCGAATGGAGAACCTCGATGACAGAGGGCGTTGGATCTTCACCCTCCTTGGGGTCTTTGGGAGGCGTAAGATCGTACGAGAGCGAAGTCTCTGTGCGATCGTCATTCTTGTTCCAATCGACTTTGCTGTCGGCACCTTTGGCACCAATGCTTGTTCGGACACCTAACATTGGGTCACGATATCGATACAAGAGCCACACCCACGAACGAGGCCCTTGAATCCCCTTGGTTTCGTCCAGCGATGACTCATCGAGTGAGGGCAAATTCCATCGCGAATAATCCAGCGGCCGGCCTGCGTAGACATCAGGGAACGAGTACATGTAGTTCATGATCGACAGGAAATTGGGCTTGTTATTTATGTGATCCCCGCCCCCATGTCCGATGTTCAAGTTATGACCAAGCTCATGCATGAACGTGGATTCTTGGATGGACTGTGTGTCGTCAGCCCCCCAACTCCCAGTCGCAACGATAAAATCGTTTCCGGGAAGCTCGCCAATACCGCTGGCTGACATGCCTTTCAGGGCGTGGACATAGATCGAGTATCGGTACACCTGCCGTTTGGCCAGAATGATGTTTTTGCAGTTTTTGGAATCACGGTCGGCCTTGGTTCCAAACCACCCTTTCTTGCTGCCAAACCACCCACCACACGAAGTGGTCGACGAGGTCACCGATTTCGTGCCGAATTTGGTCAGATCGAGTTCTTGGTAGTCCAACTCGGACTTTTCGGCCAACGCGCTCCCCCCCACCTTGTCGACCTCTTCGTCGATCAACACGTGAAGGGTAATCCCTGTGGTGCCATCAGGGTTCTTGACTGGAGCCTTGGCGAACGCCGCCACCACGTTGTCCAACCCATATACTTTCTGGCCCTTCCAGCGATCGATTTCGACAAAAAGGTCTTTCTTTCGGGGATCCGCGCCAAGGGCCTTCAAATCGAGGTCGATCTTGCCGTCCTCATCGATATCGATCCCGTCGGTTTCCCACGCGTCACAAAGACCATCATCGTCGGTGTCGAGCTCGCACACGATCTGATCGACGATGAAAACGCCCGGTTCGCTCACGGCTTTTTCAGTGCCCGCGACTGACCCCTCAATGAGCTCTGTCGCCCCTTGCATCCGGACATCGACTTTGTAGTCGGCAGCGGTCTTTCCGTTATGATTTTCAACCCACACATTATAAGTGCCCGAAGGCGGCTTCTTGTCGTAGGGCCACACAATATGTTCGACATGTTTATGGGTTGCCCCGTCCACACAATCTTCTTCTCGGTAGCACTCATCTCGCGTGATGCGCCCACCCTGAGCAGCAGTGGTCGCATCCAGCGCGGATGACAACACCGTTCCGTCTGGCAGCTTAAGCTGAACGTCAAGATCCGTGTCGGCCTGCCATGAAAGCGTGACAGTCAATCGACCAGCTTGCAGGCAGTTATCCGCAACACAAATCAGTCCTGTACTGCATTCCGCCGCCGAATTGCAGGCATCGGAGACGCCTCCGCCCGCAGCGAAAGCTGGCGCCCCCGTAAGGAGAACGAAGCCAAGCAACGATGAAGAAAATATGGATTTCATGAGAGTCCTAAAAAACGACGAATTTGGTCACTCGCTCGTCAGCCCAACCGAGCTTTTCCGAAATGGTTTGTCCGAATTGTTTGACGACCAAGATGATGAAACACGCCACAAGGATGAGGAGCACAATGTACTCAGTCGCCGTCGCGCCGCTTTCATTTTCGTGAAAGTGTTGAATGTATTTAAAAAATGAGTTCACCGTAGAATGTTTATCACGTGAGAACATCTGTTGTCAGTCCAATTCCCGTGACCAAGAAAAAATGTCCACCAGCAGGCGATTCTATTGCCTCAGGCGCACTTGCCATGAGCGATCAAAGGCAGTTTCCAAAACCCGAAGCGGCGAAGCTGAGATGACTTTCTTTTGGTGCTTCAAAGGTTGATGACCAGGCCAACACAGCCAGCTGCTCACTGCTCAAGGGTACCGCCCAGATGCCACGTGCACTTGGATTTAATCCAAACTAACGTGCACGCATGAGCAGTCCATCCCCTAAAACATCCTCGCCGGCT
>Ga0100385_1000218_pt1 | contig 78869 bp, 64 predicted proteins | sample CryGeymeta201509_FD_81543 | JGI IMG/M metagenome (GOLD analysis project Ga0100385, IMG submission 81543) | Groundwater microbial communities from Crystal Geyser aquifers in Utah, USA - Crystal Geyser metaG 2015-09 | ecosystem: Environmental > Aquatic > Deep subsurface > Groundwater | place: USA... | reverse complement strand
CGGTGGTCGGTTGTGGGGTGTCGGTTGTCGGTTGTCGGTTGTCGGTTGTCGGTTGTCGGTTGTCGGTTGTCGGTTGTCGGTTGGTTGGTTTCCAAAGTTGTGCTTGGTACGCAGGCATCCTGCCTGACTGTGATTGGTCCGCCGGGCTCCAGCCCGGCATTGCGATTTGCGACTTGTGATGGCCAACGCAGGCACCTCAGAAGAACAACGACATTAGAGATCGAAAGGAGCAGGGTTATGGAATTGAACGCAGACTTCACCCAACGGGTTCTCGTCCATTCTGATCAGCTGGAGTGGAGCGCTTCGCCGATGCCAGGCGTGCATCGGCGCATGTTAGACCGCATCGGCGAAGAGGTGGCGCGTGCCACCAGCATTGTGTGTTATGCGCCGCAATCGAAATTCTCGGCCCATACCCACACTGGCGGCGAAGAATTCATCGTGCTCGAGGGCGTGTTCCAGGACGAACACGGCGACTATCCGGCCGGCACTTACGTCCGTAACCCTCCCACCACGTCACACACACCGGGGTCGGACGAAGGCTGCATCATCTTTGTAAAATTGTGGCAATTCGACATGGACGACCGCAACCAGTTTCGCGTGGACATGAATGCAGCGGCCAAGGACGGGCACGTTGTCCTGCACAAAGACGATTGGGAGACCGTAACCTATCGCAGGCTCGCCGCCGGCGCCGTCCTGACCGACGATCTGAATGGGGGCGGCGAACTTCTGGTGCTGTCCGGCTCGTTGTCCGAGGGCGGCGATACATTGCAGAAGCTGGACTGGTTGCGCATGCCTCAGGGCGCCAAACTGAACGCCACAGCCGGCCCCGAAGGTGCAATTATTTGGATGAAAACCGGCCACCTGCCCTTTGCCAAGGCGCCTATCACTTGACGGTTCGCGGGCACCTCTCGCCCGCACTGGTCCGCGGGTACCATTGTGGCCTTAACTCAAAGACTTGTTAATCGAATGATTAACGACTTGGTTTCGGGTTGTATCGGGCGTAGCTTTTGCGAACCATTTTTCAACTTGGAGGGGAAATGTTTGCGCGATCATTTTTGAGCATTTTGTCGGTGATATTCATCCCTTTTGGATGTGAGCAGCCTAATCCTGTTCAAAATCAGAATGAGGGTTCGACAAACGAAGTAATGGAGTCGAACACAGCCAAAAATCTGGATGCTGCCGAAGACGGGGCCAATGGCGTCCAAGAAGACGTGGGTGCGGACGCATTAAGTCTCGATCCCAACGGCTCTGTGCGGGGCGAATTGGAGCTGGCTCTCAAATTTGTGATCCGAGAGAACGCCGAAGAAGATTGGGGTACCGAACGCACAATAAGCGGAAGTTGTATTTCCAATTACGATGAGCCAAGCACCGTCGAAGGATTGGATGTCGAATTGGAGTATTCATGTCGTGTCCTTCCGAACAACGGATGGTGTGTCAGTGGTCGAGTTCATCGAGGCGAGGGCGAGTGGACCGCCCATGACTGGCAGTGCGCGCAAGGCCTCGATGGCGTGCTCACGATGTCCACGGCGGAAGAAACAGTGAGGTTTCAATTCGGCGTCGCCAGAATATCTGAATTTTAGGCATGGATTCGCTTCGGCCGTCTCAGAATTGTGCTTGTGCCTACCAAGTGGTAGGCGTTTGTCTACCACTTGGTAGGCAGCATGGAAGACAGTGTAGCAATTCAGATTCTAGATGCGGCAAATAGGTTATTTGCGGAGCGCGGTTATGACGGCACGTCGCTGCAGGTCATCGCCGAGGCCGTCGGCATTCGAAAGCCGTCGCTGCTCTATCATTACACTTCCAAGGCCGTGCTTCGTGACGCAGTGTTGGCGCGACTCATGGATCATTGGGCCGAAGTCTTACCCCAAATCCTTAGCGCCGCGACGACCGGTGAAAATCGTTTTGAAGCCTTAGTGGCCGAGGTCATCGCCTTTTTTGATGCCGATCCGTCGCGGGCAAGACTGCTCTACCGCGAGATTTTGGACCGTCCCAACGAACTCAGTCTGCGGCTTGGGGGATTCCTGGCGCCTTGGATTGCCTTGCTGGCAGACTATATCCGGCGCGGGCAGGGGACAGGCCTGATCCGTGCGGGTGTGGATCCGGAAGTCTACATCTCGAATGTGATTCAGATGGTGATTGGCGGTGTCGCGACCGCCCATGTTTTTTATGCAATGGGCGACGATTCAGCCGTGGAACGTCAGGTTCTCGAGGTCACTCGAATCGCCCGCACAGCCTTATTTGTGAACGATTATTTGGAGGGAAATCATGGGTAATTTTTATACCGACAACGCCGATCTGCAATTTCATATCGAGCGTTCTATTGATTGGCGCCCTTTGGTTGAGCTGACCGAGGACAAGTTCCAGCAAGCCGACGGGCACGAGAATCTGGAAGATGCGCTCGAGTTTTACAAAGAAGTCCTGCAAATGGTGGGGCAATTTGTGGCCGACGAAATCGCGCCGCGTGTGCCAGCAATCGACAAAAATAAACCCGAATTGGTGGACGGTGAGGTTCAACACCCCAAAGAATTCACGCAGATTTTTGAGCAGATTAAGGGGCTTGAACTCCATGGTCTGGGTTTCCCGCGGGAACTCGGGGGCATGAATGCGCCGCATATCATCACCATGGCCTGCGCCGAGATGTTTGCCCGCGCCGACGTGTCGGTGATGACCCATCACAGCTTCCATTTTGGTATCGGCATGGCGTTGCTCGTTTACTCGATGTCCGAGGGCACGACCGTGTTCAAGGACGGCCGAATTCTAAAGACGCGGTTCGACGCAGAAATTCGCGACATGATGACAGGCAACGCGTGGGGCGCGATGGATATCACCGAGCCCGATGCCGGCTCGGATATGGGGGCGTTGCGTACGCGCGCCGAACAAGATGAAGCCGGAAATTGGTTTTTGACGGGCCAGAAGATCTTCATCACTTCGGGCCACGCCAAATACCATATCGTGATCGCGCGGACCGAAGCGCCGGACGAAAAAAAGATGGGGCTCAACGGTTTATCGACGTTCCTTGTGCCGGCCTACGAAGAACACGAAGACGGCAGCCGTACAAGGTTTGCGACGATCGACCGCCTCGAAGAAAAGCTTGGTCATCACGGTTCGCCGACCTGTTCGATCTCGTTCGAAAACGCGCCAGCACAATTGATCGGTGAACGTGGCGACGGATTCCGGCAGATGCTTTTATTGATGAATAATGCCCGGATCGGCGTTGGTTTTGAGGGGGTCGCGCTTTGCGAAGCTTCGACCAGATTGGCGCGTGAATATGCTGCGGAGCGCAGGGCGTTTGGCAAAACCATCGACCGACACGAAATGATCGCAGATTATTTGGACGAAATGGAGTCCACGACCGCCGGTCTTCGCTCGCTGGGTTTTGCGTCCGCTTTTAATGAGGAAATGGCGTTTCGAATCGGCATTCACCTGCGCCGAAACACGACATTGAGCGAGTCCGAGATCAAGAGCCTGCGAGGCGACGAAGCCCGTCATAAGGCGCAATCACGACGTTTCACACCGCTCTTTAAATACTTGTCGTCGGAAGCCGCCGTGGAGTTTGCTCAGCGCTGTGTCCAGATCCACGGAGGCGTCGGTTACACCAAAGAATATGGTGCTGAAAAGCTGTTGCGTGATGCGATGGTGATGCCGATCTACGAGGGAACAAGCCAGATTCAGGCGCTCATGGTCATGAAAGACACGCTCGCCATCATCATGAAAGCCCCGCAGGATTTTGTGAAAAGTCTGGCTCAAGCCCGGTGGAAAGCGGCTTCCGTTCGTGACCCGCTGGAACGCCGCGTCGCGCGCATCGAAGTCATGGCGCTTCAAGCCCAACAGCACCTGATTCAGAAAACCGTCGTCGATAAATTCAAGACCGTAAAAGGACTGCCGGTTTCAGATTGGGTGAAACTGGTGAAGACGGACTGGGACCCTAAACGCGACTTCGCCTTTGCGATGTTGCACGCCGAGCGCTTGACCAAGATTCTGGCCGACCAAGCGATTTCGGAGATTGTCTTGGCGGAATCGGAAAAACATCCCGAACGACGCGAGCTTCTGGATCGTTTCACCGAACGCGCTGAGGTCCGCTGTACTTCACTTCTGAACGAGATCCTCACCACTGGCGACCGGATGCTCAAGAAGCTCCAAGACGCGGCTGTCTGATTGGTACACTAGGCTCCCGCCTAGCCCTGTGATTATGTGCTTGGTCCGCCAGGCTCCTGCCTGGCCCTGCGATTATGTGCTTGGTCCGCCAGGCTCCCGCCTGGCTTTGCTACGGAGGAATTCCCATGGAACTAAACGCAGACTTCACCAAACGTGTGGTCGTTCACTCCGACCAGGTCGAGTGGACGGCGTCGCCGATGCCGGGCGTCCATCGACGCATGCTCGACCGAATCGGTGACGAGGTCGCTCGCGCCACTTCCATCGTGCGGTATGCGCCGAACTCCAAATTCTCGGCTCATACCCACACAGGCGGCGAAGAGTTCATCGTGCTTGAGGTCCTCGGACGCGAAGCGGTACAAAAACTCAAGCTTCATGGGGCCGTCAGGGTTTCCTGGCAGAACTCGGTGAACGACCGACTCAGCTTGTCCACGTCGACATCAGGGGATAAGGCCACGCGAACGATGTAGTCCTTGTCGCTCTCCTTGGTGGTGCCCTGCGTCGATGTCGCTGGAATGGTCCAATAGGAGCCTTTTAACTGCCCATAACTCACGCAGTGCTTACACGCTTCGGGGTTGCGGGAGACCATGTGCTCGATCAGTTGAATGTTCTGCAAGCGTTTGCGGGCTTCAAGTCTTTCAGCATAGTCCTCGACAGGCTGAGCTTCCACCTGGGCGGGCAAATCCAATGAAAACACCGAAGGCGTGAAGCCTTGCTGGGCTAGCGCGTCTGAGACAAAGTTGATCTTGGCCTTGGGTAACACGCGACGAATATGTGCCACGAAGTCTCGGGCGTTCTGGTAGGCCTGAGTCACACGTACGGGTATCGACGGCATACAGATGGCCAGAGTTTCGATCTGATGGGCGACAGCAACATTATCGGACAACGTCAAGTGGGCCGAAATGAAGGGGAGCAGGTCTTTGGCGGCGTCATTGAACGCGCAATACCCGGCAACACACAAGCCGCCACTGGGAAACTTAGAACCACTTGAGAACGACACGGTTTTGACGGGGGCAAGCTCGTTGCCTTGGCCAAGCAGCTTCACGTTCGGGCAAAACGTCTGGTCCACCATGAACACGGCTTGCGCCGCCGTCGCGCCCTCTGGCGTCTGCCGGTTTTTGGTCAGCACCACTGCCAACTCAGTCATGTCGGGCACTTCGACGCGGGGATTGGTCGGAATCTCCGCGAGCACCAGCGGCACACCATCGCGTTCGGCGACCGTTTCTAGGGCTGCTTCCATGCTCGCGGTCATATCCTGCCCGCCATCCACCAACATATCGACGATCGTGACGCTTGGTACCAAAGCGGCGACACGTCGGGCCTGATCGTTGGTGCCACCATAGCAGTTTGGCGGGATCAGCAAGCAGATGGGTTTGCCCGCGTGTTGGATCATCGCGTACTCGACCAGTCCCATCAAAATCGCGTATTGGATCGAGAGCCCGCTGGACGCGATGAGCGGTTGATTTGTGCTGCCTGTATTGTCCTGAATGCAACGAACGACCGTCTCTAACCCTGCCTCGCCGGACGTTTCGGAGCTTGGTTTTTCGCGACCCATGATCTCGTGCAGTAAAAGCAAGGCGTTCGGGGGCGTCATCGCGATGGACTCGCGGCGCCGGACATGTTGGACCTGCCCCGCAATCTCTAAGGCCGCGCGGTTAGAAGAGTGAATCAGTAACGCGCTCCCGTACTCTGCGTGTACGTTGACCGTGATGTCGATGTTAGGGCCGGTGTCCAGCGGGCGATCGAATGGCGAAGCTGTTACGAAAACCACTGCGCCATCATCATGGCTTGCAACCTCGGAAGCATCAACCACCCGCCGCAGCTCGACCCGGTATCCGTAAACACCTTCTAGTCGCGGAAGGTCAATGAGAGGCGCGGAATCGCCCACGAAATATAGATGGGTCGTCCTGCCGGCCAACGACTCGCTTCGAAGCATAGCCAGTATGGGCATGGTTCTGGACGTGAAGGTGATAACCTGACTCGCCGGGACGTGATTGAGCGTCCCTAATACCCACTCAAGAACACACGACAAGGGGTGACCCAAACGGATGTAATCGTAGGCTGTGGGAAGGGCTCCCAACGTGTCGGTTGTTAACTCTCCCGACGCTTCTAAGTCGACAAGCCGCTCCAAGAACTGAGTCTTCGCTTGAGATTCATCATAGACGTCTAGTCGATGAGTCGTCAGTTTCAGCCAATCTTCTGGCACGTGGTCGAGAATCTTGCCGACCGTTTCTAGGCGTTGTTTATTCGATTTCATTTTGGTCCTTCCGCCGAGCTTCCGATATCGCAGTAAATGGGCGTGGAACACCCTTCTTACGGGGTGAATATGAACTGGTTCAGGCTCGTTCCACAAGGCTGTTTCAGAACCAATCATTGACGGCGTCGACAACAGAATTTTTGGGTTTCTTGTAGCCGCGCGACTTGATTGCCAATATTAGCCTTTGTCTGTTTTCTGACGCGTTTTGCGTCGTGTGTAGGAAGGATAAGATATGCTGAGCAACGACGTTTTTCGACGACTCCGATACGCCTTGGATCTGCGTAATCAAGAGACTGCCAAGCTTTGTGCGCTTGGCGGGCTCCAGGTTTTAGAAGCCGAGATCCAGTCATATCTGCTTCGAGATGACGAAGAGGGGTTTGATGTCTGTTCGCCAGAGGTGCTCACGGCGTTTCTGGACGGGTTGATCATTCATTTGCGAGGCGAACGAGAGCGCAAGCCTGGGCAGCCAGCCCCCGCTCGAGTCGTCGCGAACAACAACAACCAGATCTTGCGAAAGCTGCGCATCGCTTTCAACCTCCAGGACGACGGCATGTTGGCGCTCTTAGAGTTGGGCGGGTTCAACATCTCGAAACCTGAACTCAGCGCATTATTTCGAAAAGAGAACCACCGTCACTACCGAGAGTGTGGCGACCAAGTGTTACGCTATTTCATTGTTGGCCTCACAAAACAGCGGCGCCCCGAGGTTTCTTCCGAGGAAGACGAGCGCGGCTAAGTCTCTGGCGTGCTTCTTCACCTGCGCTAAGAACTCTTCCACCCGGTTGGGTGCACTCGCTGCGGTCGCGATCTCTAGGACCCATACGTAGTTCACACCTTTGACATGAGTGCTGCCGGCGCGCCCGAATCACAAGTCGCAAAATCGCAATGCCAGGTGGGAGCCTGGCGGACCCATCTCAATGCGAGGGCGGGAGCCTGGCGGACCCTTCTCAGAAGTCGGTGATTCGTTTTACGAGTTCGGGGTGGTCTACAAACGGATTCCGGGACTTCTGCGACTTCGCGATCGCGTCGTTGCGTGATTTTTCACGCCCATCAACACGGTCACGATCGTTCCATTTACGCAGCGTCGCTTCTTGAGCCGGGTCGATATCGATGTCGTAAAACACGCTGGTGTAAAACATGGCGCGGGCAGCGTCGCCTTTTTGGTCATCGCGGGGCTCAAAACACGGATGGGCGCGGCGGTCGACACCGGCACGCGAGCCGCCTTTTTCCCATGCCGGCACAAACACATCACAAAACGGCAGGACGTTTCGTGCTAGGCGAGCCTCGGAATCCACGATGAAAAGCTGATGCATGTCCGATTGCGAGACGACGTCCGTGAGCTTGGTGCGGGCAAAGGCGTGGTCGATCTGCGTGATATGCGGCAAAGGCACCCGGCTGGTTTTGATCTTTTGACCGGTGTAGCGGTCGATCACGTAGCCGCCGTGATTGTCGATTTTGGAGTAGAGCAGCATCTTGGCCTGCCCAAACGGCACGATCTCGTGCTTACGCTCCTTTTTGAGCGCTTGTTTTAATGCGTCGTCCTTGAGGCCTGGATGTGGCGACGACACGTTGGCCGCACCCCATAAAAGCGACCCTGCGAGGATGCCCGCAGCGACAGGTTTCAGGTTCAATATCCCGGCCAAAGCAGGTCGCTTCGTCCAGATTCCACGTGTGTTACGGCCCATAAGCCCTCCACTCGGTCTATCGTCAAAATCGCGGCTTGTCGTAAATCATCTTGTGGTCCGTCAGCGACAACAGCGCGATACACACCACCATCACGGAACACTCGAAGTACCTGAGGATGTTCCCAGCTTGTGACGATCGTTTCCAGTTCTTGGTCGTCGGTCACCGATTTGGTCGTCGTCCAAAGCAGAGCGGCAGCCATCGGATCGCCGTCAGTTTGGGCGGGAATTTGTGGGGTTTCCTGAGCCTTCGGTGCCTCGGTACCAGATGTTGCGCATCCTGCCAGAGTCAGAAAAGAACCAATAATCAGGGCGCCACAACGCTCAACACGGGCACGTCGTCCGGCCATGATGTGATCTCCACAAGGGTTTGAAATGGAACACCGAATTCGGGGGCAATTACGGTTCGAGCGCCTTTGGCAGCCGGAACATCCCCCAAGCCAGCCTGAAATTCTTCGCGGGTTGAAGCGCAGAACGTAATAGTCGGGGCACAACTTTTGGGGCCAGGAGCTTCAAGCACGCCCGCAATGGCGACCCGAAAACCCAGCCCATCGTTTTCGGCAGAAACACCCAGAGTCACCAAGGTCGAGCTTTCGCTCAATGGCCCGTAAACCACGGGAGATAGACCCGAAAGCGACTCAAGGCCAGTCTTACCCGGCCCAATAAACGCGAGCTCAAAAAGGCCCGCCATGCTCACCGAATACACCACGCGAATCATGTCCACCCAGGCTAGGTTTCCCTGGCCAAGGATATCAAAAGCCGCGGGTGCCGGGTCGTTGACCAGAACTTCGTCGATCCAGCGCGCCGTATGTTTCATCAGCTGGTAGATGGGTTCGACTTTAGGCGAGGATTCAAAAGGAATTTCGCCAAAAACGGTGATGATTCGTTTGCCCGTCACGATGACTGGAAATGCCGGAAGACGAGCCTTTTGGCTCCATGCAGTGCCGTCCACCTTGGGTAGGGCGCCGCTTTTGACGATCGCCAACAACGCGTCGCCGTAGAGCCGAACCGGGGTCCATTTGGTCTCGAACTTCGAGTCAAATTTGATGGGCAGACGAATGCTTTGACCCGCGACGTCGTAGGTGGCTTCGACCAACCATCCACCGTCCGGCAGATGTTCGGCCACGGCATAACCCGACGGTTTTCCTCCGGCATCTTTGATGGCCCCCAACGCACCGGTGCCGGCCTGAAACGCAGTGTTTATGCCTTCATCAGGACCTTCGGCCGCCCATGCTTGGTTGCTGATTAATAGGATCAGCCCAACCCAAAAGCTCAATCGCATGATTGCACCGACGTCACCCAATCACGAAGCAGTTGAACGCCCTGAGCGTCCACGATATCCGAGCCCAGCAACGGCATGCCATTGGCGTCTCGAAGTGCCATACGAATCGTCATGAGCGAATCGTCGGGTTGGCCTGGCACCAACAGGCGCGCGTTGGGATTTCCCAGACGGCCACCGACGGCATCCGCGTTACAGATTTCACGTTCGGGCATCGACAACCCTGAGCGGAAGTCGAATTTCACGCGGAGGGCCGCATCGGAGCGATGGCAGCCGGCACAATTGGTGTGCGTGTAGGCGTCGGCGCGTTCATCAAGTGACGCCGTTCCAAAGGGATCGACCAGGCGTGGTGCCGCCGCCAAGTCAGCAGGAGTCCCGTCGAGCATGCCGATATGGTCGAGTGTGGCCATCTGATTCGAGATCCGGTTGGTTGTCAGGTAAGTCATGTCGGAATTCAGCTGCAGCAACTCAGGCCCAAGTGTTCGGCCTGCCGCACCCGTATGGCAGGTCATGCAATCGCCGCGACTTGGATAGATCCATTTTTGTGCGCCCAGGTCTTTGACCTTTCCGGCCGGCAACAAATCCGCGTCGCTCTGGTCGTCGCGCCATTCGTAAGAATAGCCGTTCCAATCGCCGTCAGAGTGTCGAACAAAGAGCCGAGTCTCGACTAATTTCCCGCCGATCTTGAACGCCTTGACGAGTACAGTTCCCACCGGGAAATCAAAGTCGCCGTCTTCTTTGACGGTGATCTTTTCGCCGTCAGGCAGCGCGAACCAACGCAGTTTTTCAGCGCCGTCGGACCAGAAAGGAGCGATGGGTTGGTATGGTATCAACGCAGCGCCAGGTTTGGTCACGTCCGTCGCGTCCATGCATCCTGTGGCCGACAGCGTCTTGGGAAAAGTGTCGACGCCGTTGGGGTCGGCTCCGTTGACCTTAAAGAGACTTCCACCGTAATCGACCACCAAGAGCTCGCCGTTATTGGCCTCGGCAAAGGAAGCCACATTCCGACCGGTTTCGAGCAAGAGCCGATTGGAGCCTTTATTATCCTGGTCGTATTCGAGCGCCCAGATTCGTCCTGAGACGTAATCGGCGAACAGGTACGTGCCAATCAACTCTGGGATTTCGGTTCCGCGATAGACATAACCGCCCGTGATCGACTTGTTGTTGTCGGAGTGGCTGTACTCGGTTTCGGGCTCAATCCAACCGACGTCGTCGTTGCAGGTCGCCTGGTCGTAGCAGTGGAAACCTTCGCGAGCGTTCCAGCCGTAATTGCCACCCCGTTTGATGATGTCGACTTCCTCCCAATTGCCTTGACCGACATCGCCAGCCCACAATGCGCCCGTGCCGCGATCAAAGCTGAAGCGCCACGGATTTCGAATACCCCATGCATAGATTTCAGGCTTGCCACCGCCCGCGGCAAAAGGGTTGTCGGCAGGGATGCCGTACGGGTCGCCGCTGTTGACGTCGATTCGAAGGAACGCGCCGAGCAACGTGTTCACGTTCTGCCCGTTGCCCTGTGGGTCTCCGCCCGATCCGCCGTCGCCATATCCGGCGTACAAATATCCGTCAGGCCCAAACGCGATCTGGCCACCGTTGTGGTTGGTATAAGGTTGATCGATCTGAAGCAGTTTTCGTTCGGAAGCGACGTCCAGCGTGGTCAAATCGGGGCTGGCTTGGAATTCCGACACAAAGGATTTTAGCCCGCCGTCGGTGCCGGTATACGAGATAAAGACTTTGCGAGTATTCGGCCAATCCGGATGGAAGGCCATGCCCAGCAAACCACGCTCGCCGCCCGACGTGACACGGTCTGTGAGGTCAGCAAAGGTCTGGAACGCTGCCACATCATTATCGTTATCAAAGACGCGGATTCGCCCGCCCTGTTCGATCACAAACCAACGTGAATCATCGCCGGGCGCCTGTTGGGCCCAAACTGGGGCAGAAAAACTCAGGTTTGGGAACACTCGGTCGATCGTGATTCCGGTGGTCGCTGTTGGCCGGTCGGGTGCGGCACAGGTTGGGTTGGCCGGCCGTGTATCGAGTCCAAACGGAGCGGGCATCGGCAGATTTATGGTGCCGTTATTGGTGCCCGTCGTGCCGTTATTGGTGCCCGTCGTGCCGTTATTGGTGGTCGTGCCGTTATTGGTCCCGGTCGTATTATTGGTCTTGGTCGCATTATTGGTTCCGGCCGTGTTGTTGGTGGTCGACGCTTTGTCGTCACCACACGCGGCGATCGCAAGAACCGCCGTAAGTGTCAGTATTTTTGTGCGCATCGAAGCTCCAAATCATAATTTCGGCCATATTGGCAACCGTTGCACACAGAAGCAAGCAATCCACGCCACTGAAGGCAATATCCGCCTCTCGATCTTTTATCGGATGTCGTTTTATAGGAAGGTGACGGCCATGAAAGTGAAATATCCCAGTTCCCCGCATGTTCCCTGGTCTCCCGGGGTATCAGGCGACGACGTCATCTTGGCAAATACCGAACCCTTCAGTGGAAAAGAAGTGGTGGTCACCGAAAAGATGGATGGCGAAAACACGACGATGTATGGCGACCATATTCATGCGCGCTCTCTCGACAGTCGTCATCACCCATCACGGGACTGGGTAAAACATTTACACGGACAGATTCGTCATAACATCCCAGAAGGATACCGGATTTGCGGCGAAAATGTTTATGCCCGTCATTCCATCCAATACGAAAACCTAGACTCGTATTTTTATCTTTTTTCGGTTTGGGACGAACGCAATCACGCCCTTGATTGGGACGCGACGCTGGAGTGGGCCGCGCTCCTCGGCTTGCAGACCCCGCAAGAGTTTTATCGGGGACCGTGGGACGTGGAGGCGATTCAGAAACTCGACCTCGATACGGATCTTGTCGAAGGTTTTGTGGTGCGGACGGTGGAAGGTTTTGCGTTCGATGATTTCCGTCACCACTTGGCAAAATGGGTTCGTAAAAATCACGTGCAAACGGATCAACACTGGATGCACGCGCAAGTGATTCCCAATGGTTTGAAAGGTGAATCATGAGCGTCGATAGCCTGCTGGACGGGAAAACCAACCTCGATGGCTTTGTATCGACGCTCGGCCCCAAGTTGGGACTTCTGCATCAGCTCAAGGGAACTCCTCAGGACGCGCAATGGCACGCCGAGGGCGACGTGCATGTGCATACAAGCATGGTGCTGGAAGCGTTGTACCCCTTGCTTGAGCAACACAATGTGCAAGGGGATAGGCGGAAAGCCCTGATCTTGGCGGCCGTCCTGCACGATATCGCTAAACCCATAACAACTCGTCATGTCGACATGGACGGCGTGACCCGGATTACGTCGCCCCGGCATGCAGATAAGGGACGGTCTTATCTGGCCTACAAGCTGAAGAGCCTCGATGTCTCTTGGAACGTGGTGGATAAGGTTCTGGCATTGGTCGGCCATCATCATGACCCAAAACAACTGGTCGTCCGAAACGCCCCCAGCAGAGCCTATCGGCGTCTTGCTCGTCTTTGTGATTTGGAGCTGCTTTATTTGTTGGAGTTGGCCGATATCACCGGGCGGATTTGCGACGATAAAGCCCAGCAGTTGGAACATGTGGAGATGTTCCGGGAGTTCGCAACGGAGTACCAGTGGTACGGGAATCAAAACCCTTACGCCGACGTGGACGACATGGTGACGGCAGTTGGCACAGCGGCCCAAGCGTTTGTTCGTGGAGAGGCCATACGGGGGTTGGAGTCCGGCATGATCACGATGCCTGCCGAAGAGCTGGCTCGCTCTTACGGTTACCGCGAGGCGTTCTCGCACTTGGTCGTGTTGTGCGGGCCGAGCGGGTCCGGAAAGACGGCATGGGTCGAATCAAATGCCCCGGACTACGACGTCGTCAACCTTGATGCAATTCGGGGCGAACTTACCGGTGATCCAGCCGATCAGTCGAAAAACGGAACGGTCAGGCAAGTGTCGAAGGAGCGGCTCAAGGAGAGCCTGAGAGCCCACAGAAACGTGGTATGGGATGCAAGTAATCTGCGACGCGACTTTCGGTCGTTCCCAATTCAACTGGGATATGATTACAAAGCTTTTGTCACCTTGGTCGTGTTTCAAACAACCTTGGACGAGGTCCTTTACCGCAATAAATCGCGCGCACGCCAGGTGCCTGAAAAGGCAATTCAACATCAATTGGAAAGCGCAGAGTTTCCGTACCTTGATGAGGCCTGCGAGGTCATCATCGCACGCTAATCTGGGCTGATTAGAGCCAAGAAGAGATCCTTAAAAGAGACGAAAACGATATGAAAGCAACGATCTGGCATAACCCCAAATGCAGCACTTCCCGAAAAACACTGGCGATCTTGGAAGAAACGCCTGGGCTGGAAGTGACCGTGGTGAATTACCTCAAGGCTCCACCCACCCGCGAGACCCTCCAGGCGCTCTATGCCGAAGCCGGAATCACAGCCAAAGAAGGCCTCAGGAAACGCGCAGAGGGTGCTTCAGCGCTCGCCGATGCTGATGATGATGCGATTTTGGATGCGATGGTCGCGGATCCAGTTTTGATCGAAAGACCGCTGGTTCAGACCGAAAAAGGCGTACGTCTATGCCGCCCGATCGATTCTGTGCACGAGATTCTGTAGCGAATCAGCGCAAGAGCAGGGTGGGAATGGTCGACTCGCGCAGCAGGCCCGACGTTTTGGAGCCAAAGAATAACGAGCGGATCGGCGAGTGCGTGTAGGCACCCATGATCAACAGGTCGATGTTCAGTTCTTTGATTTTTTTGGAAATCACGTCTTCGGCTTCGCCTGGAACCAAGTGCGTGGGCGTGTCGAACCCAGCGGCTTCCAGCGTTTTTTTTGCCCATTCCAGCTGCTTGGCTGCATCGGCGCTTTCTTTTCCCGACATCAGTAGATGAATCGGAAGTCCCCGAAACAAGGGGCTTTCGGCGACCATCTCGACACCGCGGCGTGTCACAATTCCGCCGTCAAACGCGAGCATGATATTCTTGGGCTCCGTGAATTCTTCGGTGACCGTCAAGACCGGTTTATGCAGCCGTCGCACGATACGTTCGACGTTTCGCCCGAGGTCGCGTTTGGCAGCGTCAGCGGACTCACCGCGCCGCCCCAGAACAAAAAGGCGGACGCCGCTCTCTTGTTCAAAGATGGTCTCTTCGAGCTCGCCGTGTCGCTGGCGGACATCAGGGGTGCTGACTCCAGCCTTGATCGCGCGCTCACGAAGGCCGTTCAGGAAGATCCGGCCTTTTTCACGCGCCTGTTTGGAGCGCGATTCGTCTGCAGTAGACAATTCGTCCAGCAAGATTTCCTGAGCATCCACACCGATGGAGCCGCTATGGTCATTGGTGGTCGAGATCTCGGGATGGCGGTCGATGATGTGCAACAATTCCAGCGGGGCGTCCATGCGTGCGGCGGCCCAGCCAGCGTAATCGGCGACGTAGTCGGCAAAATGAGATTGGTCCACGCAGGCCAGTACTTTGTTGTCGGTATTGATATATGACATTTTAGTGGCCCATCAGGAGTTCAATTGCTTCGGGTTTATCGTGAACGGCAAAGCGGTCGACCATGGTCGCGCTCGCTTCGTTCAAACCGATGACTTCGACGTCTGTTCCTTCGCGTCGGAATTTCACGACGACCTTGTCCAGCGCGCTGATCGCGGTCACGTCCCAGAAATGAGCACGGCTCACGTCGATGCTGACTTTCTCGATGACTTCCTTGAAGTCAAACGAGCCGATGAAACGCTCAGCCGAGGCAAAAAAGACCTGCCCAACCACGCTGTATGCGCGCACCCGGCCTTCGTCGGCAGCCATCGAGGAGACCAACAAAACCTTGCCGACCTTGTGGGCGAAGAAGAAGCCGGACAACAACACACCAACCAACACGCCTTTCGCCAGGTCGTGTGTTGCCACGACGACAATCACACTCGCCAACATCACAGCAGTCGAGCTCTTGGGGTTGGTTCGGAGGTTTCGAATCGACGCCCAATTGAACGTTCCGATCGAGACCATGATCATCACCGCGACCAACGCTGCCATCGGGATTCGAGCCACCCAGTCGCCAATGAAGACGACCATCAGGAGCAGAAAAACACCGGCAGAAAGGGTCGAAAGCCGCCCACGTCCGCCTGATTTTACGTTGATGATCGACTGGCCAATCATGGCGCAGCCGGCCATTCCGCCCAAAAATCCCGCGGCGATATTGGCAATACCCTGACCCACACATTCGCGATTCTTATTGCTCGACGAATCGGTCAGATCATCGACGATCGACGCCGTCATCATGGATTCAAGCAAACCGACCACGGCGAGTGTCGCCGAAAACGGAAATACGATCTTGAGGGTTTCGAGCGTCAGTGGGACGTCAGGCAACAGGAAAATAGGCAGGCTGTCTGGAAGGTTTCCCATGTCCCCGACGGTGCGAATATCCATGCCCACAGCCATCGAAGCCGCGGTAAGGGCCACGATCGCAACCAACGGCGAGGGGACCGCTTTTGTGATGTATGGGAAAAGGTAGATGATTCCCAGACCGGCAAGCACCATGGCGTAAACGACCCAGGACACGTTCGTGAGCTCGGGCAGTTGGGCCATGAAAATCAGGATCGCAAGGGCATTCACAAAACCCGTGATGACCGAGCGCGATACAAAACGCATCAATGCGCCAAGTTTGAGCCAGCCAGCCAGGACCTGCAGAACTCCTGTCAGAACGGTCGCTGCCAAGAGGTATTGCAGGCCGTGGTCTTTGACCAACGCGACCATCACCAGCGCCATGGCGCCTGTCGCGGCCGAGATCATGCCTGGTCGGCCACCCGTAAACGAAATTACGGCGGCGATACAAAATGAAGCGTAGAGACCGACTTTGGGGTCCACGCCGGCGATGATCGAAAATGCGATGGCTTCGGGGATCAATGCGAGCGCGACCACGAGGCCTGCGAGCAGATCGTTGCGGACGTTGGACAACCAGTCCTGGCGTAGGGATTTCATGTACTGCTATTTCGTAGGGGAGGGCCAGGTCAACTCACTGGCCGAGGAAGCGCCGTCGAGAATGCAACGGGAGGCAGCTAATACAGAAATTGACGCAGTGCATCAATAACCAAGTCGGCGATTTGCGTGGAGATGAGGGTGTTATCCACACATTTGCGCAAAAAACGGTGAATATTGACACCCGATGAAGGCAGCATTCTAAGGGATGCCACCAAACGTTGCGTTGAACCCGACCCTCGTCGTAGTCTATCCAAGCCTGCGATGGAGTGGTGATGCGCAACGTTTTTCTGTTCTCTTTGTTCAGTCTCGGTCTTTTTGCATGTTCCGATGACAAAACGGCACAGCCCACACCGGCCATCGAAATTCTATGGCCAGCCGAGGGCGAGCTCGTAAACACCACACGTGTGAAAGTCAGGGGAACCGCCAGCGACGCTGCATCAGTCACGGTGAATAACACCGTTGCGGACGTTGTCGCGGGTGAGTGGGAAGTCAACGTTACGGTGCCGGAGGGCGAAGTGACGGTGAATGCCAATGCAGGCACCGCCCTAGACAGCGTTAATTTTGTCGTCGACTCCAAAGGTCCAACGGTCAAGTTGACCTCGCCGGAACGCGGTTTTTACGCCACCGAAGGGATGGTGACGCTGGCTGGCCACGTCGACGAAATCGGCACGGGCATTGAGTCTGTGTCCTTTGGCGGCCAACGGATCACGCTCGATGCGGCAGGGGACTTCTCGATGGATGTGCCTTTGGTCACTGGCTATAACCAGTTCGAGGTCACCGCCCGTGACCGTGCTGGAAACGAAGAAAGCTCCATGCGAGCAGGCATCTATGGCCCCGTCGTTGATCCGCTTTTGACCATCGAGAACGCGTTTCAGCTCTTTATCCGCGCAGAAGCCCTGGATGTGGTGGAAGCCGCGGCGGTTCAAATCGCTTCGCCAGAAATGATCACCACCTACGTCAAAGAGGCGTTCGTGAATCAATACGTGGTGATCGAGGACATCACCTTCGACCCGTTGGACATTTCGATCACGCCCCATAACGGCAAGCTTCTTGTCGAACTCAACGCGACGAACGTGAAAATTACGGGCGCCTTCACCATCGAGCCCGACACCTACCCCACGACCATTTCGGTCGCAAAACTGGGTGTGTCCGTGGACGTCGATGCAGCCCCCGACGCCAACGGCGGACTGTCTTTGTCGTTCGGGGTCGCCACACTGGACCTCTTGGAAGAGGACATTTCATTCACGATTGCGGATCTGACTCAGGACGACATCACGTTTCTTCAGGGGTTGATCGTCGATGTCACACAGGCGGCCTTTGCCAATTTCTTAAGCGAACGCCTCTTCGAGGAGCTTTTGGACCCAGATGTGCTGACGCGCAAAATCGAGATTCTGGGCCGGACTCTGACTTTTCAGGTCAAATTTCGAAAAATCGACATCCTGCCCGATGGCATTTTGGTTTTGCTTGACGTGACGATGCCCGAAGAGAAATACCCAGCGGTGCGCGACGTACCTGGCGCCTACGCTCCTGTGACGGGCAACCCCAACGGGCCTTTATCGACGAACGACTTGCTCTTTACCGCCAACGCGAATGGGCTTGATCGATTGATGCACGGAGTATGGCGTTCTGGCCTGCTTCATCAGGAACTTACGGGCAATGATTTTAACGGCACCGAGCTTCCGTTTTCGTTGACTTCCGATGCGTTGGGTCTGGTTCTGGATCCCGTGATTTCAGGATTAGCGCCACCCGGAACGCCCGCGTTTATTCGCTTGCGCCCGCTGCTTCCGCCCATCATGAGTTTTGGCGAGGATAATCGGCTGGGCCTGAAACTTGGTGAGTTCCTGATCGATGTTGAGCTGCGCCCTACGGGTGGTGAGGCGATCAAGGTCGCCACGTTCGCGTTCTATCTGGATCTTGGCATCGGGATCACCGTCGACGGCGTCGAAATCAAGATTTCGTTCACGACTGATTTGAAAGCTGACCTTGATTCCGAGCCTTCGGCAGACCTCGACGACAAGCGAGCAGAAGGGCTTTTTGAAGCCCTGGTGGCATTGATTCCGAGCCTGCTCTCCGATTCCTTGGTCCTCAAGGGTGAGGCCGATATCACCTGGGTTAAATTGCAGAACCCAGAAGTTGAAGTCCACGGTCTTGAACCGCTTGATCACGTCACGCTCTCGGTGGGCATGGTTCCAAACACGGCAGGCAATTGAGGTACGAACCCTACGCGTGTGCGCTGCTCTTGGGGGTCGCTTCGTTGTGGCCTGTGCAGGCTAGCGCTGGTCCCTTTGATTTGTATGGTGCGGGTGCGCGTGGTTCGGCCATGGGCGCTCAGGTGGCCAACGCCACCGGACCATGGGCCATCTATTATAATCCTGGCGCGCTAACAGGAGCCGACGTCGGCCTGACCGTCGGCGGGTTTGCGACGTATAACAGCGCCCAAATTGCTCTGATGAATCGGCCCGCCGGCTACGACATTCCTGAGCTCGACGTGGCCAATTCGCCAACTCCAACCGGTGCCGAAACCAACGCTCGACAAGACACCGACGGCCTTGAACCGATCTATGGTTTGACGTTTGGAGGGGTGACTTCGCTTGGCACCAAGCGCCTGCGGCTGGGGTTCATCGCGTTTTTACCCACGACTGAACTTCTGAACATGACCGCGCGGTACAACGACGAGCGAGAGCGGGTGTTTTCGAATAAGCTTCGTTTTGAGCTCATCGACGCCAATCCTCAGCGCTTCGACGCCGAACTTGCCATCGCGTATCGCCTTACAGAATGGGCGTCATTTGGCATCGGTGGGACCTTCCTGACGGGCGCAAATGTCGGGACCGATGTTTATCTGCAAGACCCGACAGACCAAGAGAATATCGACATCAATCTCGATGTGCGCACCGAGAACCGCTGGGGTTTATTGGCAGGTCTTCAAGTCTTGTTGCCACACGACATGAAACTTGGGGTTTCGTATCGCGGTCCGGTTTCATTCCGAATTTCGGGCGAAAATCGCCTGCAGGTAAACGGGGTGGCCGATGATGCGGAAGAGCCGCGTCAGACCTTGGATTGGACGCCTAAATACTCTCCTGGATCATTGGCTCTGGGTTTTGCGTGGAACGTTGGCTCCTACCAGATTGCGGCCGACGCACGGTGGGTTTTGTGGTCGGATTATCGCGACAGCCATAGCCAACGCACCAATTTTAACGACGTGCTGCAGACTCGCCTCGGCCTTGAGTACGAATACAGCAAAGAAGATCGCCTCCAGGTTGGTTTGGGGTTTGATCCGACGCCCATACCTGAGCAATCGGGTCGCACGAATTACGTGGATAACGACCGCGTATTGGCGTCGCTGGGTTCCTCGCATGATGTTGATTTTTACGGGCAAGGTTTTGAGTTTTCTTGGTTCCTTCAATTCCAAATTTTGCTCGAAAACACGATCAATAAGGACGCCACGATTCAAGATTGTTCGGACTCAGCCACAAAGATCTGCGACGAAATCTCGGATTCTCTGATCAATCCTCGAACCGGACAACCCTTCCCCGAGGCGCAAGGCCTTCAGACCGGTAACCCTGGTTTCCCGGGCTATACGTCCGGCGGTTGGATCGGCGCTGTGGGCGGCGAGGTGACGTTTTGAAATATCTAGTCATCGCCATTTTGCTTGGGGGTTGCACGGTTGAGCGTCAAGATTCGACCTGGCAGGATCAGAGATTCGACGACATGGGGGCCGACGTGGGTTTGACGATCGATGCAGGGCTTGGTGAAGGGCCGGGTGCAGGAACAATGGCTGGCACGTGGTTGATGTTGCACGAAGGCAGCACCTGCGTGATCAACGACGAACAACTCACCCACGCATGGTACGTGGTCGAAATCCAAGAGACCGACCGAGTCATGCAAGAATCCCGGAAGCTGTGTCGCGTGGATTTGAGCCCGATTTTGGGCCTGCGCGTGATCATCCCCGAGGTCGTTCGTGACTCGATCGAGTTTATTGACGTCGATCGCGGATACGCCTCGAGCCTTCGGGTGGGCGGGTCTTATTCATCGTCGACCGAGTTGGCATTATGGGGCCTCGACCTCGAAAACCCGCTGGACGACGTGTTGCCTGCACAAGCCAGTGACCCACGTGTCATCGACAGCGATAACGACGAACAACCCGGTGTCACATTCGAGATCGAAAACAGCACCTGCCGTCGCTACCAGGGGCAACGCCAGATCATTCGTTATGATGGCGTGTTCGCCACCCCCAATGCCGTCGAAGGTTCGAGCATCAACGTGACCGATATCAAGGTCTATGGGTCGACTGAACCCTTATGCGGCATCGCTCCACCGGTAATTTCGAACGACGCGCACAGCCGCTTTCGAATGGTCCGTGTCGACGGAGCGGGTGGCGCGATCGACTTGGATTCGAACGGCGATGGGCAGATTTCATGCGAAGAAGCGGCCCCGGCCTTTGATGAAGTCATGACGATCAGGAGCGCGGACCGCGCCAATTGTGCTCGATAGTCGGGTTGTCGGGTTTCAGGTTGTCGGGTTTCGGTTGTGATCGGTGCGCCAGGCTCCAGCTAAGCATTGCGATTTGTGATTGGTTCGCAGGCATCCTGCCTGCCTGCGATTTTCGATTTGTGATTGGCTCGCTTAACCATAGGCTGTGCTTGGAATCGATCAGCCTGACCGCGTGACCACCCGACACCCGAGAGAATGATGGGATCTGGCGACATCGAAGACTGGAAAGCTATTCGCGATTGGCTCGACGCTCACGGCAAATTCTTTGCGTTGGTCGACGGCAAACGAGTTCCCGTCGGCCGCCGATGGGCCGTGCTCTCCGTTGCCGACTTAGGCGAGCTTCACCTGAGTTCGGGCGAACTCGGCGCCTGCGATCCCTTTGTATTTCTGGAAGGCTGCGAATCTTGGGTAACGCTGGAACCCGGAAATTACCCCGTAAAAGTCACGCTCGCCGACCTTTCGCCCGACACAGACGGGTCGGACATGGTCGAGGCCTACGTGACGCTTCTGGTGGATGCCCAAGCAGAGGAAGTCTGGCAAAAAGTGCTCCCTGGCGGAATCGGTGTGGACGCTGGAGTCGTGTGTTTTGTGGATGCCGAGGCCTCCCAAGAATGCCTCGATGATTTGGAGGATTGGGATGGAGTCGAAAAGCTCTACGATCCAAATCACCTTGGACCAGATCGCGCGAACCTCTTGTTGCCCGGCCTCGACGATGGCTCGAATATTGTGTGTTGCCGAAGCGGGTGGGGCGACGGCTTCTATTCGGTCGTGCTCGGTTACGACGCGGAAAACCGAGTGATCCGAGTCCATATCGATCTGGGTGTCGTCTGCGGATTTCCGCATGACGAGACCGTCAGACTGCCGACGCGTCCAACACCCACCGAGCGCTCCAAAGGCCTCACCGCCCTGTTCATGACACTCGGGACGTTTCTGATTTTCGCGTTTGGAATCTGGCAGAAATGGCCAGTCGAAGACATCATCGGCGCAGTCCTGATTTGGACAGCGCTCGCCATGGGCGTATCGGCCTACAGAGGCTGGATCAGGCTGTGATTGTCGAGGATTAGAAACCTCGACTCGTAGCGCCACTCCGCTGACCACAACTCAATACCAAGATATCGAACAGCGCCGCCTCGGACGAGCGGTTGCGGCATTATATGCCGGACAGGTGGGTAGCGAATCGGCTGCAATTTAGTTTCTTGAACTAAAGTCTGAGATCGCCGTGCCGATAAATAATCTATCTGTTCCATGCCGTTAGTCGCCTCCTCGCGATCAAAATGGATTTTTTCTGGCGCGTCCCTGCACCGAATCACGTCTCCTTCCGTGGGGCGTATTTGAAGGAGTCCCATGCGTTTTCTATTCTTTGTCTTAATCTTGTTTTTGGCTGCTTGCAGTGACGATCCCGAATCGCCACCCGCTTCAACATCTTGTCTTGCCGGTACTGCCGGCGAGGGGTGTGAGCCCTGTGAGGCCGGGTACTATTGCGACGGAGAAAACGCCGCGGCAATCTGTGCAGATGGCACCTGGGATGATGACGCCGACCCGAGTTCACCGTGTGTAAGCTGGGGCACTTGTGAGCCAGGCAACGGATCCGCCGTCGGGACTTCAACCACAGACGGCACCTGTACACCCTGCGAGTCAGGGTCTTTCAGCGATGGAAACAACGCATGTTCGCCTTGGTCGCGATGTACTCCTGGTCAGCGCCTCGTAAGTGAAGGCAGCGTATCTTCAGATCGTGTGTGTGAAGCGTGCCCCTCAGGGACGTTCTCGACGTCAGAAAACGCGGCGACCTGCGAGGTCCAAACCGCGTGCCTGCCTGGCACCTATGTCCAGACGGCTGGCAGCTCAACGACCGACCAGATCTGTGCGTCGTGTGCCTCAGGGACGTTCTCGACGTCAGAAAACGCGGCAGCCTGCGAGTCTTGGACGGTGTGTGAAGCCGGCGCATTTGTGGCGACCGCAGGAAGCACCTCGGCTGATCAGGCCTGCGAGTCCTGTGCAGAAGGCACCTATTCTACGACGCCCGACTCTGCACAGTGTGTGGCCTACGACCTTTGCCCTGCGGGGACCATTGAGATCACCGCGGGCAGTGCCGAGGCGCCCCCTGAGTGTGAGCCGTGCGTGGCGGGAACATTTTGTGCCGGTGGTGATGCCCCGGCCGTCGCGTGTGAAGGCGAGGAGTGGGATCATGACCAAAACCCTGGCAGCGCGTGTGTGGGGTGGACCGAGTGTCTGGCCGGGAGCTTTGTGGAGACTCTTGGATCCGCAACGACCGACCGTTCCTGCACGGTGTGTGAGGGCGGCGAGTTTTCGACGGAGATCAACGCGACTGCTTGTGCGGCTTTCACCACCTGTGTTGCCGGCGAACATGTGGACGTAGCAGGTACTACTTCACAAGATCGCACCTGTGCCGTGTGTGCTTCGGGGAGCTTTAGTGACCTGGAAAACGCTGTCACTTGCACTCCCTTTGTCGACTGTCAGGCAGGTCAGCGTGTTTCTAACGCAGGCAGCACCACTGAGAACCGCACCTGCGCATCGTGCGCGAGCGGCAACTTCTCGACCGCTTTAAATCAGAATGCCTGTGCGGCGTGGACGACGTGTGAAGCCGGCGAATTTGTAGATGCAGCAGGCACCGCAGCGCAAGATCGCAGCTGCGCCGTGTGTCCTGCCGACACCTATTCAAGCAGCCCTAATTCATCGCAATGTGTTCCGGTCGGCCAATGCGCTGCGGGCACGATTCAGACGGCCGCCGCGACGGACACAACACCAGTCGTTTGTGAGGCGTGCGCGCCGGGCACTTATTGTGCGGGCGGGGAAGCACCGCCGGTGACTTGCGCTGATGGGACCTGGGATCACGACCAAAGCTCGGCGAGTCCGTGCGAATCATGGACGACGTGTGAAGCCGGTGAATTTACGAGCGCAGCAGGTTCAAACACAGCCGACCGTACCTGCGATTCGTGCGCCACGGGAACATTTACGACGACTCAGAATGCAGCCGCGTGTGCCTCGTGGACGACCTGTGAAGCCGGTGAATCGGTGCTGGCAGCGGGTTCGACGACAGCCGACCGCACCTGCGAGTCGTGTGCTACGGGCACGTTTACGACGACTCAGAATGCAGCCGAGTGTGCCTCGTGGACGACGTGTGAAGCCGGTGAATCGGTGCTGGCAGCGGGTTCGACGACAGCCGACCGCACCTGCGATTCGTGCGCCACGGGCACGTTTACGACGGCTCAGAATGCAGCCGCGTGTGCCGCTTGGACGACCTGTGAAGCCGGTGAATCGGTGCTGAGCACCGGTTCAACGACAGCTGATCGCATCTGCGATTCGTGCGCCACTGGAACATTTACGACGACTCAGAATGCAGCCGCGTGTGCCGCTTGGACGACCTGTGAAGCCGGTGAATCGGTGCTGAGCGCCGGTTCGACGACAGCCGACCGCACCTGCGATTCGTGCGCCACGGGCACGTTTACGACGACTCAGAATGCAGCCGCGTGTGCCTCGTGGACGACGTGCGAAGCCGGTGAATCGGTGCTGGCAGCGGGTTCGACGACAGCCGACCGCACCTGTGATTCGTGCGCCACGGGAACATTTACGACGGCTCAGAATGCAGCCGCGTGTGCCGCTTGGACGACGTGTGAAGCCGGTGAATCGGTGCTGGCAGCGGGTTCGACGACAGCTGATCGCACCTGTGATTCGTGCGCCACGGGCACGTTTACGACGACTCAGAATGCAGCCGCGTGTGCCTCGTGGACGACGTGTGAAGCCGGTGAATCGGTGCTGGCAGCGGGTTCGACGACAGCCGACCGCACCTGTGAGTCGTGTGCTACGGGAACCTTTACGGCGACTCAGAATGCAACGTCCTGCGCCCCGTGGGCCACGTGCGCTGCGGGTACGGCAGAGACGACAGCCGGGACCTCGGCCGCTAATCGCGTCTGCTCCACGTGTGATACCGGCACGTACTGTGCTGGCGGAAATGCCCTGCAGATCGCCTGCTCGGCCTCCGAATACGATCATGACTCAGACCCTGCCACGCTCTGCATCGCCTGCACTTCGGGTTATCAAGGCGCGGCAGATCGTCTGAGCTGCGAAAACATCAATGAGTGCACCCAGGGCACAAGTGGTTGCGCCCAAAACTGCAGTGACACCGCTGGCAGCTTCGTCTGCTCGTGTGATCCGGGCTACACTCTGGCTGCCGACAACTTGGGCTGTGACGCGGCCAACTATACCGTCACGCTGAAATTTGAATCGGGTGTCATAGCTGATGAGACGATTTCCGTAAGCTACGACGCACCCTATGGGACCCTGCCTGAGCCGACTCGCGAAGGCTATAGCTTCGGCGGCTGGTGGACGGCTCCGGGTGGCACAGGCACCGAGGTGGAAGCGACGACGCAGGTCGTGATCTCGTCGGACCATGATCTCTTCGCCCATTGGGTAACCATGTCAAGAATGAGTGCTGGTCTCTTTCATACCTGTGTAATCAAGTCTGACTCCACCTTGTTTTGCGCGGGCCACAACGACGCCGGTCAGTTGGGTGACGGGTCCGTGTCGGATGCCAGTACGCCCGTTGCGGTGGCGGGGCTGACAGATGTGGTCGCGGTCGCCGCAGGTTATCAACACACATGCGCGATCAAGAGTGATGGCAGTGTGTCATGTTGGGGGGCGAACGGCTTAGGCCAGTTGGGCAACGGGTCGACGTTGAATGCCAGTACGCCCGTGACCGTGACGGGTTTGACGGACGCGGTGGCGATCAGTGCGGGTCTTTTTCACACGTGTGCGCTCAAGAGTGATGGGAGTGTGTCTTGCTGGGGGATTGGCAGCAATGGTCAGTTGGGCAACGGGGCGTCGGTGAACAGCTCCACGCCGGTTTTGGTCACGGGGGTAACCGACGCGGTCGAGATTAGTGCGGCGGTCAATCACGTGTGTGCGGTGATGAGCAACGGTACGGTGTCTTGCTGGGGGTATAATGGAAACGGGCAGCTGGGTAACGGGTCAACGTCGGAAAGTTCTGTGCCGGTTCCGGTGACGGGATTGACGGATGTGATCTCGATTAGCCTGGATAACAGCTATTCGTGTGCTTTGAGCGTTGGCGGTTCTGTGTCCTGCTGGGGGTTTAACGGTGCCGGGCAGTTGGGCAATGGGTCGACGGCGGACACTTCGGTGCCGGTTCTGGTGACCGGTCTGACTGATGTCGTCTCGGTCGGTGCAGGCGGCCTCCACACGTGTGCGATCAAGAGTGATGGTACTGCGGCCTGCTGGGGGATTGGCGGTGCCGGGCAGTTGGGCAACGGGCTGACGTCCGACAGCACGACGCCCGTGGTGGTGACGGGGCTGACCGGTGCGCTCTCAGTCGACTCAGGCAATGACTTTTCGTGCGTCCTAAGGGGCGACGACAGCGTGTCTTGCTGGGGGGCGGGATATTATGGCCAACTGGGGACCGGAACGACAGCGAGTTATTCGACGCCCGTAGTCTCGCTCTTCGCCTTCTAGATACGCCCGGCTTGGGCGAGGACGGCTGACCCAAAATTAGGTTCTAGTCCAACGCTCAAGCCACTCTTTGCCTTCTCGCCCAGGATTCGAAACCTCGACCTTTTCCATCGATACAGCGTCAAAATCCTTGGCCAGCAAGCCTGCCACGAGGTCCTGCGGCAGAGGAGGGCAGGTCCTTGGTCAACCGGACGTGTCGGATCCACCGGCCTCACAGCCTTAGGCTCGTTTCTGATATTCGGATTTGGAATCTGGCGGAATTGGTCGGTCGGAAGTGCCGGCGCCGTCGTGTTTTGGATCGCCTTAGCGGTGGCGGTTTCTATCCATAAAGGCTGGAACAAGCGCTGATTGAACGCCCTTCTAGGCCTCTACATGTGCAATCCTCTTGACGTCTGATCGGTTCAACTCTTAGCCTACCCGGCAACAAAGACGACAAGTATGGGTTTGGTTTTTCAGCATGGCGTGCCCTGTTCCAGTTCTTTCTTGCGCACGGTTCATATTCTGGTGGAGTTCTATGCGTTATTTTTTCCTTGTCCTCGTGCTTCTTTCTGCAGCGTGTGGCGACGACTCTGCTTCCCCACTCGCGTCTACATCTTGCCTTGCCGGTACTGCAGGGGATGCGTGTGAGCCTTGTATTGCTGGCACCTGGGATGATGATGCCGACCCAAGCTCACCTTGTGTGGATTGGGGAATATGCCAAGCGGGCAACGAGCCCGCCGCTGGAACTACAACCGCCGACATGGCTTGCACGCCCTGCGGGACTGGAACCTACAGCGATGGAACCGCCACGTGCCTAGCGTGGGCCAATTGTGTGGCGGGCGAAGCGGTTGATTCGGTGGGGTCAGCGGCTGTGAATCGAACCTGCGCACCCTGCAGTGCGGGGACTTATTCTGATCAGCCGAATCTCTCGGCCTGCATCGACTGCGCCGCCGGCGAATACTGTGCGTCTGGGGCGACCGCCCCTGTCGCCTGTTCTGCCTCCGAATACGATGACGATTCAAACCCTGCCACACCTTGCCAGCCTTGCGGATTAGGTTTTCAAGCTGCGGCCGATCGGCTGAGTTGCGAAAGCATCGACGAATGTGCGGACGGCACAGCTGGCTGCGCTCAACACTGCGACGATACCGACGGAAGCTACGTCTGTTCCTGCGATCCCGGTTACACGCTGGCGCCCGATGACTTGGGTTGTGACGCAAATATCTACAACGTCACGCTGAAGTTTGAAGATGGACTTACACCTGATGAAACGGTTTCCGTAACTTACGGAGTACTTTATGGCACCCTGCCTGAACCGACTCAGCCTGGTTTTTCTTTTAAGGGATGGTGGACGGCTCCCAACGGTATGGGCAGTCTGGTCGAAGCCACGACGAGTGCCGTGATTGCGGATGACCACGACCTCTACGCCGCCTGGGTATCGACGACGACTGGGCCCAAAATTGCCGCAGGCGACTGGTATACCTGTGTGATCAGGCAGGGCACCGTCAGCTGCTCAGGCTCCAACTTTGCGGGCCAGCTTGGGAACGGATCGACATCGGAGACTCAAACCCCGCTACCGGTGACCGGGCTTACCGACGCGGTCTCGGTCAGTGCGAGTGTTGGTCACACATGTGCTCTCAAGATTGACGGTAGTGTCGTTTGTTGGGGGGAAAATACCTTAGGTCAACTGGGCACCGGGTCGACGTCAGATCATCCTGCGCCAGTAGCGGTGACAGGGCTTAAGCATGTGATGGCGATCACAGTAGGCCGGTACCACACGTGTGCGCTTACAAGTGATGGTAGAGTGTCCTGTTGGGGAAGGGGTTCCCAGCTCGGAAACGGCTCGACATCGAATAGCTCCACACCAGTTCCGGTGACGGGGCTGACAAACGTAGTAGCGGTAAGCTCGGGCGAGGAACACACCTGTGCGGTGAAGAGCGATGGCCGTGTGTATTGTTGGGGAAAAGGTGATTTCGGTCAACTCGGCAATGGCTCGACTTCGATGAGTTCCACACCGGTTCTGGTGACAGGTCTAGTAGACGCAGTTTCGGTCGACGCTGGTCTCCACACGACGTGTGCGGTCAAGAGTGATGGCAGTGTGTATTGTTGGGGAAATGGCGATTACGGTCGATTGGGTAATGGGTCTGCATCAAACAGTTTAACGCCGGTTTTAGTGACGGGTCTGTCGGGGGCAGTTTCGGTCACCACAGCTAGCAACCATTCGTGTGCAGTGAAGAGTGACGGAAGTGTGGTCTGTTGGGGTTCTAACTACTTTGGCCAGTTAGGAAACGGGGCGTTGTCGGACAGTTGGACGCCAGTTTTAGTGACAGGCCTGACGGACGCCGTTTCGGCTGACGTCGGTTACGGCTACACGTGCGCCTTAAGAAATAATGGCAGTGTGTCTTGTTGGGGGGAGGACATCTACGGCGAGCTTGCGGTCACGTTTCTCGGGTCCTCCATCGTTCCGGTTGAAGTCCCAGGCTTGAGTACGACGGAGGTCGGGGTAAGCGCGGGGATGGTCCATACATGCGCCCTAAAGAGTGATGGCAGTGTGTCTTGTTGGGGGAATGGCTGGCGATTGGGCAATGGGTCGACAGCGGACAGTTCGACGCCAGCTTTGGTGACAGGCCTGACGGACGCAGTTTCGGTTGACGCGGGTCCCAACCACACCTGCGCCTTAAAGAGTGATGGCAGTGTGTCTTGTTGGGGGCTGGGGAGCGACGGCCAGTTAGGAAACGGATCGACGTCGGCTAGTTCGACGCCGGTGTTGGTGACAGGCCTGAATGATGCGGTCTCGGTTGGCGTGGGTCATCATGCCACATGCGCTGTAAAAAGCGACGGCACCGTGGCCTGCTGGGGCAATGCACGCTACGGGCAGCTAGGCAACGGGTCGACAGCGAATAGTTCGACACCGGTGTTGGTGACAGGCCTGAATGATGCGGTCTCGGTCAGTACAGGCGATAGCTACAGTTGTGCGCTCAAGAGTGGCGGCACCGTAGCCTGCTGGGGGGCCGGGGGGTTTGGTCAATTGGGTAATGGTTCGATGGTGGATAGCCCGACGCCGGTGTTGGTGACAGGTCTGACTGACGTAGTTTCGGTGAGCGTGGGCGGCTATCACGCGTGTGCGGTTAAAAGCGATGGCAGCGTGTCCTGCTGGGGGCTGGGCGATGATGGGCGACTAGGTGATGGTTCGATGATGCATAGTTCCACACCAGTTTTATTAGCTCTGACCGACGTGGTTTCGGTTGACGCCGATTCTCATACTTGTGCGGTTAAGAGCGATGGCAGCGTGTCCTGCTGGGGGCCGGGCCGTTCTGGTCAACTCGGTAATGGTTCGATCATGGATAGTTCCACGCCGGTTTTGGTGGGCTTGACCGACGTCGTCTCGGTGAGTGTGGGGTGGGGACATACGTGTGTAAGTAGGGCCAACAACACAATGTGGTGTTGGGGGGCAAATAGTTCCCTCCAGCTAGGAAGACCCAACCAAACATCGCTTCCGGCCGACACACTCTTCTGATTCACTAGATCAGGCTCGGATCCAGCGCCCAAGCCACCCTTTGCCTTCTCGGTTAGGATTCGAAACCTCGACCTTTTCCATCGCAACGCCTCAAAATCCCCGGCCAGCAAGCCTGCCACAAGGTCCTGCGGCAGAGGAGGGCAGGTCCTTGGTCAACCGGACGTGTCGGATCCACCGGCCTCACAGCCTTAGGCTCGTTTCTGATATTCGGATTTGGAATCTGGCGGAATTGGTCGGTTTTGGTGACCGGTTTAACGGACGCCGCCTCGGTCAGCGCAGGGCGCGAACATAGTTGCGCGCTAAAGAATGACGGTAGCGTGACCTGTTGGGACGAGGTTCCTAGGGTCAGTTGGGCAATAGGTCGACGGCTGATCATTCTACGCCGGTTGCATTCGCGGGGCTGACGCACGTGGTTGAGGCGCCTTCTGAATCGCCCAACTAGCCTCTAGTCCAGCGTCCAAGCCACTCCTTGCCCTCACGACCAGGATTCGAAACCTCGACCTTTTCCATCGAGACTTCCTCGAAATCCTTGGCCAGCAAGCCTCTGACAATATCCGGCGTCAGCGCAAAGGGCGGGCCTTGGTCCACTGCCCGAGTCGGGTCCACCGGGAAAACCAAGCAGATAAGCGAGCCGCCAGGCTTGATGATCTCTGCCATTCTGGCCGCCCAATCCTCACGCATTTCCCGTGGAAGCGCGCAAAGAAAGGTGTAGTCCCACACCAAGTCAAAGTGATCACCTGCATCAAATTTGAAAAAATCGCCGACGATGATCGACGCGTCATCCTCCGAAATTCCCCAAGATTCACGAACCAATTGGAAGCGCTCAGCCGCACTGGGCGCCAGATCGAGGCCGATCGCATGCCGTCCGTTTCCCGAGAGTGTGAAGGCATCATATCCACTGCCACACCCCGGAACCAACACGCGTCCGCTCGGTAAATCTCCGGTTTCGACCAGCTTCCTCAGAATCGGCGGTGACCCGCCTGCATCCCAACCGGTGCGCCCCTCTTTCCACGCAATTTCCCAAGTGCTTGTCATCGATGACCTCGGTGTTGATCGTCGCAACGTTAGTCGCAGTGCGGCAGCCAAACAAGGCAACTAGTTGACTTGGTCCAACGCAATGCTACCTTTGGTGGGAAGATATTGGGTCGCTCTCGGGTTAAGTCGTACATGAACCTCCGCCTATCATACCTATTGCTCGCCGCCGGTCTTACGGCCTGTTCCGTAGACGACGTCGAGCCTGAGGCACGCGTTGAAAGCGAATCCGCTCTCACTGAGAAGGTCGGATCGGTTTGGGCCGAGTACCAGCCAGGCTCGACCTCGGCCAGCATTCACGCACAATTTGTTCGGGTTCAGGGCATCTCGGCCGAGCACGCGCTCGCCGCGCTCGATGTTTGGCGGCCCGACACCGAGCTTGCCCTTGATGCCTGTTCGCTTCGTGAAGCTCCTGATTTTTCGGCGTCCGGCGATGTGCAGATCGAACTCCTGAGTGCCGGCCCGATCGCGGTCAGCTCGGATTTCGGTCGAATCGAAATTATGGGCCGTCGTCTGCCCGACGTGGATAGCGTATCCGGCGTCGTTTATGGCAACGAAGAAGGTTTTGACGTCGCGTCACTCTTGGTTCCCTATGAACCAGGCGGCATCTACCGACTCAGCGCGCTTGGCGGAGAAGTTGGGAAATTCGACGTTTCCCTGGTGGCCCCTGCCATTCCTACGATCTTGACCGGCGGCGTCTCCGAACTCGAGAAACACAGCCGACTTGGGGACGCAGAATTCGAACTGACCTGGGAAACACAGGCCGATCCCGGCGCTGAACTCTTCATGGTGGTCGAAGCCGCCGACGGAGCCACGATGAACTGCCATCTTGAAGATGACGGCGAATTCACGGTGCCCGGTGTGCTCCTTGAGCCCTTCCGCACCAGCGGTCGTGGCGCCGAATTGACCTTACGCCGTGTCAGCATCATCGATGCCGACGTCGAAGGCCTCGAACGTACGCGTATTATCTTCGGCGCACGCGATTCGCTCTTTCTCTTCTGGTAATCCCTCAGATCTGTTAAATACGCGGTCTTCTCTTGCTTTGGAGCAAGGCATGGCTCGACGTAAAACCACTCGCGATCTTTCAAAGCAGTATCATGCCGACGAAAAGATCCTCATGGTCACCTGCTACGACTACACCTTCGCAAGGCTGGTCCAGAAGGCTGATATCGACATTATTCTGATCGGCGACAGCCTCGGGAATGTTGTTCAAGGCCACGACACCACCCTTCCGGTCGAAGTCGAAGACATCATTTATCACAGCCGTGCGGTGGCTCGAGGCAACTCACACGCCTTGATCATCGCTGACATGCCCTTCATGAGCTACCAGGCCAGCGACGACGAAGGCGTTCTAAATGCTGGCCGAATGCTCAAAGAAGGCGCAGCCCAGGCGGTCAAAGTCGAAGGCGGCGAACATTTGGGGCCGATGATCGAGCGAATGGTCCGTGCCGGCATCCCGGTTTGTGGGCATCTGGGGCTGACTCCTCAGTCCGTCCACGCCTTTGGCGGCTTCCACGTGCAGGCTCGCTCAGAAGACGCCGCAGAACGGCTCATGAAGGATGCCCTTGCCCTTCAGGCGGCCGGAGCGTTCATGATCGTGCTCGAGATGGTCCCGGCAGACTTGGCCAAGAAGGTCACCGAAGCGCTCCACATCCCTACGATCGGGATTGGAGCCGGAGCCGACACAAGCGGCCAAGTCTTGGTGATCTACGACCTGCTCGGATTGAACACCGATTTCAAACCTAAGTTCTTGAAACATTTTGCACAGCTTGAGGGAACCGTCGTGAAGGCCCTGGAAGACTACCGAGACGAAGTGCGTGCCGGAAGCTATCCTGACTCCGAGCACTCATTCTGATGCAGACGCTTCGAACCATCGACGCATTCAGGGCAGCGCGGTCAGCTCTCAACGGTAAGGTCGCGCTGGTGCCTACGATGGGCGCCTTGCATTCGGGGCACGTCGGCCTCATGGAATATGCCCAAGAACTCGCCGATCACGTTGTGGTCAGCATCTTTGTCAATCCCACGCAATTTGGTCCCAACGAAGACCTCGACGTGTACCCACGCGATGAAGAAGGCGATCTGGCCAAATGCCAGGCTGCAGGCGTTGCGTTGGTGTTCATGCCGCCGGCCTCTGAAATGTACGCCAATGGGCATTCTCAGCTGACCTTCGTCGACATGACTCAATTGACCGATGGGCTTTGTGGCGCCTCACGCTCCGGACATTTTCGAGGCGTGACCACGGTCGTCACAAAACTCTTCAACATCGTTCAACCCGATGTCGCGGTCTTTGGTCAGAAGGACTATCAGCAATTTGCGGTGCTCAGACAGATGGCGCTCGACCTGAATATGCCCGTCGAAGTCGTGTCGATGCCCACGGTGCGCGAGGCCGACGGCCTTGCAATGTCGAGTCGGAATCGGAACCTTCGCCCCGAAGAACGCCAGAAAGCTCTCTCGCTCTCCCGTGGTCTGATCGCCGCCTGGACCGCGTGGAATGGCGGCGAGCGAGATGCCGAGAAGCTCCAACGGTTGGTGCGCGAGATGATGACGGATGCGGGGGCCAACGTCGACTACGCGACCGCAGTCGATCCAGTGTCTCTGCAGCCTCTTGCCGGTGACGACGTAGCCCCCAAAACAGCGATGATCGCGGTGGCGGCCTTCATTGGAAACGTCCGACTGATCGACAATCTGCGCCTCGATGAACCGTTACCTGACGCCTTGAGAGACCTGAAATGAAACGCCTTCTTTGTTGTTTATTGATCCCCGTATTGGCCAGTTGTGGCGACGATGAAATCGAGACCCCTGTAAGCGAGCGCTGTGTGGCTGATGGGTATGCCGTCTATGCAACAGGGCAGATCGTCACTGAAGACGGCGTTTTCCCGATCAGCGTGAAGCTGAAAGAAGCCGACGGTTTGATCAAAAATCAGGAACTTCTGATCGGCATGGGGCAGATCGAGCGCGACGTCGACTCTCCGAACTTGCTCTTCAAGATCCGTGAGAACGTCCAGGCTAACGATCTGCTCGATAATTTTGCGAATGCCTCCGCCACAAAGCCCGTGACGCTCCTGCTCGTGGACACCTCCAACCCACCTGAAAACGCCGTGCGTCGTTCCGATCTCTCGACGTTCTCGTGTTCGATCGACGCTGGATCAACCTGCGGTCAGCTCGCGGTCGACACCGCCGACCCCGGCCTGATTTCGGACGATGACGACAAGGTCTACAACTTCACGTCCGGGCAGTTCACGATCCAAAGCGTGAACAATTCGTCCTCCAAAGTGAACTTCGACTTCAACGTCCAGCTTGGGCGAAACATCCTCAAGACGGGGGACACCTCAAGTGGCCAATTGCAAGGCTGCATCAGCGCCAGATACGCTTCGGCGGGTTCTACGGGCTGGACGCTTCGCTAAGTGCTCTTGACACCTAAGTAGGGGGCCACTAGAAACTGAATCGCGATTCATTCTGCATTTTTTGCCGAATAATCGAGATTCAGCGCCCATCTGGCGCATACCCTTACGAAGTGCCCAACATGTCGCAGGCTGACAAATCCCGTCCAGCAACCGACAAACGAGAACGCATCCTCGATGGTGCGCTCAAGGCGTTTGCCCGTAAGGGCTTTTACAATACAAAGGTGTCCGAGATCGCCTCCGAAGCAGGCGTGGCCGATGGCACGATTTACCTGTATTTCAAAAGCAAAGATGATCTCTTGATCTCGCTCTTTGAAGATCGCATGGAATGGGTGATCGACCGACTCAACACCGAGTTGAGCACCGTGGCTGGCGTCGAAGAGCGCCTCCGCCGAGCGGTTGAACTGCATTTTCAACTCGCGATCGAAGAGCCTGACCTTGCGGAATTCATCACTGTCGAACTACGACAGAGCTCGAAGTTCATGAAGGAATATAAGAATCCAAAATTCCTCGACTATTTGAAGCTTCTTGAAAGCCTTGTAGAAGATGGTCAGGAACAAGGAGCCTTCCGACTCGACGTGGAACCCAGACTTCTGGGCCGCGTCATTTTCGGGGCCTTGGACGAAGTTCTCCTACTTTTGACGTTCTCTCGGTCACCTAATCGTGATGTCGTTGAAATGACACGCCAAGTGACCAATATTTTTATCGACGGTTTACGTGCACGCTAAGCGTGCTTTCCAATGGAGGAAGTTGTGAAAATCCTCACGACAGTCAAGCGGGTCACTGACCCAGACATGAAGGTCAAACTCAAATCTGACGGTACCGGCATTGTGACCGATAACGTCGAATACAAAATGAACTCCTTTGACGAATACGGTGTGGAAGAAGCCATTCGTCTCAAGGACAAACACGGCGGCGAAGTGATCGTTGTCTCGGTGGGCACCGCCGATTCAGCGACGCAGATTCGTACCGCGCTTGCGATGGGAGCCGATCGCGGCATCATCGTCGAGACCGGGGCGAACCTCGACAGTGACGCGGTTGCGCGTCTGCTGGCCGAAGTCGTCAAAAAAGAAGCTCCTGATATTATCATCATGGGCAAGCAGTCGGTTGACAGCGACCGCAATCAAACAGGTCAGCTGCTCGCAGCGTACCTTGATTACCCACAAGCAACGTTTGCGTACTCGCTCGAAGTTGCCGACGGTTGGGCTTCGGTCGGTCGAGAAGTCGACGGCGGAACCAGCACCAAACGCGTCAAGCTTCCTGCAGTGATCACTGCTGACCTTCGCCTGAACGAGCCTCGTTATGCGTCGCTCCCAGGCATCATGAAGGCCAAAAAGAAGCAGCTTGATACGCTCACACCCGACGATTTGGGCGTGGACGTCACCGAGCGCGTCAAGGTCCTCGTTTACGAGGCACCTGACGAACGTAAGGCCGGCCGCATCGTCGCTTCGGTTGACGAGTTGATCACTGTCCTTCGCAACGAGGCCAAGGCTATCTAAGCCGGCCTTAAGGAGTAAGTCATGAGCAACATTCTTGTCGTTGCAGAACATCAGAACGGAAAGCTTCGTAAAGTCTCCCTCGCCACGGTGGCCTTCGCTAAAGAAGCCGCCAAAGCAACCGGTGGACAGGTTTACGTCGCGATCATTGGTCATAATATCGGCGCCGCAGTGGCTGAGGTCGCCAAAGGCGGAGCCGACAAGGTATTTTTCGAAGACAACGCTGTTTTCGCAAGCTACCTCGCCGAAACCTACGCACCAGCGATCGTAAAGATCGCCGAGACCAGCGGTTCAACGCTGATCTGTGGGCCCTCCAGCACGTTTGGAAAGGATCTCCTGCCTCGCATCGCTGGTAAACTCAATGCAGGCATGGTTTCCGACGCGATCGCTGTCTGGAACGATGGCGGATTGAAATTCAAACGACCCCTCTGGGCCGGAAACGTCATCACCACCGTCGAAGTCACCACTCCCTCGAAGGTCGTGACCGTCCGTACCACGGAATTTGAAGCCCTGCCGGAGTCGGGACCATGTCCGACCGAAGCAGTCGTCACAGGCGTTGCTGCGGTCGAAAACGCCCAATTCGTAAGCTTTGATCAGGTCAAGAGTGAGCGCCCTGAGCTCACTGACGCTGCGGTGATCGTCGCCGGTGGTCGCGGTCTGAAATCGGCCGAAAACTTCGGCATGGTCGCTGAACTTGCTGACCTTCTTCGTGGTGCAGTCGGCGCAAGCCGTGCAGCTGTTGACAGTGGTTACGCCCCCAACGACTGGCAGATCGGACAGACTGGCAAAGTGGTCGCTCCAGACCTCTATTTTGCCGTCGCCATTTCCGGTGCGATTCAGCACCTCGCCGGTATGAAGGGCTCGAAATGCATCGTGGCCATCAATAAAGATCCCGAAGCACCGATTTTTCAGGTCGCTGATTACGGTCTCGTTGCGGACGCCTTCCAGGCTGTGCCTGAGCTTACTCAGAAGCTTAAGGCCGCAGGAATTGGCGCCTAAGCCGATTTCTTAAGTCTGGCTTTCCACCCCTCATGATTATGCAGGGGTGGAAAGTTACGACTATATTTCAAAATCACTTGACACCCTGTAAATCAAAACCTACTCTCGTGGTGTCTCGAGGGACGGTCGACATGCGTTCCCCCCAGGTCGTTAGTCAGGTGTATGTTCCATGGCTACGGGTCCTTCGAGACATTTTTTTATCTCCTCTGATAAAAATCCCCCAAACATCCAGTACGAAGCTCTTACGTTGAACACCTTTATTGGGTAGTTTCGCGCCGCGTTGTGAACAGTCACGCTTGGCTTGCCGCGCATTGTGATTGGTCCGTAGGCTATGTCCCGCACTGGGTCAGCAGGCATCTCGCCGGCACGGTGATTGGTACACAGGCGTCTCGCCTGCTCTGTGATTGGTCCGCAGGCATCTCGCCTGCACTGTGTTAGGCCGTTGTGATTGGTCCGCAGGCATCTCGCCTGCATTGCCGACTGGCCTTGTGATTGGTACGCAGGCCGTGGTCTGCACCCAGGGATACGAATGAAACTGGTATTAGAAGGCGTTCTGGCTGGTGTCCTTGTTGGACTCGTCCTGACTTTTTGGAGTTTTGCTGGCGGCGCGTCAGCGATGGCAGATGCCCCCGAAAGTGTTGGCGGCCTCTTCATCCTGAGCGCGTTCGGAATGCTAGGTCTTCCAGCCGTGATTTACGGGATCAAGCTGGGCACAACCATCAATCTATGGCGCCGATTTGCATCGATGCCCACGGGATCACGGATTCGAGCTGCCTCAGCCGAGCCCACCGTCGACCGGTTCATCGCGTCCATTCTGCTTTCCGCGCCACTGATGGCAGCGGTTCTGGCCGCGACGCAGCTGCTTGTTCATCTCGTGATCACGTCAAAATTTCAGCGAGCAAGCTTTCAGGCACTCGGCCTGGCGGGGGCTGCTGCACTCACGATGCTGGCCCTCTTCCTTATGTCGCCCGTATTCTTGTCGATGACCGGAGCCGCACTGAAATTCCTCCCCTCGGGTGAGGGACGCGCCACACGGTTGGTCGGGAAGGGCCTGATCGCTTCTTGTGCGTTGGCTGTATTCGGCGCGTTTTTCTACGCCAAATCGCTCAACGTTTGGTCGGCACAGACCTTGGCCATGGTAGCGACGCTGGTTCTGGGAGTGCCTATCCTGCTGGTGCTTCTGCCTCGATTACCCCTGAAACGCATCGCTTTCACTACAGGCGTGCCCATTGCCGGCGGTCTTCTGGCGTTGGGGTGCATGATCGGAGCCGCCACGTGGACCAGTTCGAGCAACGCGATGAGGGAGGCGACCACCAAACATTCGGCGTTGATCCTGGCCGAAGCTCGAATTCTTCAGAATTTCTTCGATTCCGACAAGGACGGAGTCGCGTCGTCTTTTGGCGGTGCAGATTGTGACGATACCAACGACGCGATCTTCCCAGGAGCCCGAGACATCCCAGGGAACGGCATCGATGAAAACTGTTCCGGTGAGGATTCCGCAGCGCCTTCTGGCAGCGAACTCCCTTCACGCAAAATCGTTGCTCGAGCCATCGACGCCGCCAGCAGCGCAGCGACCAAGGCATCCGAGAATATCCCCGACGCCCCCAAGAATCTCATCGTGTTGCTTGTCGACACCCTTCGCTACGATCACCTCTCCCTGTCTGGGTATCCTCGCAAAACGTCGCCAAATATCGACGCACTGGCCAGTGATTCGGTGCTTTTCACCAACGCGATGGCGACCTCGCCGCATACGCCCAGAAGCATGCCGGCGATCTTTGTGAGCCGTTACGCGAGCCGCACCAAATGGAAGGGCGCCCAGTATAATTACCCGAAGGTTGAGCCCGAAAATACGAGCTTCTTTGAAGTTCTACAGGATAACGGCCACACAAATTTTGGCTTTTCATCCCATCATTATTTTCAGGAAAAGCGCGGTCTGGCTCAAGGATTCGAGAAGTGGGACAACGACGGTTGGCTCGAGATCGCCGAGTCCAACGACGACAGCGCTGCGCCAAGAATTTGGACCAAATTCGAGCCCTTCTTGGACCTGATGGGGCAGCAACAGGCGCAGGCTGATGCGAAGCCGTTTTCGGCCGTCGTTCATCTTTTTGAGCCCCATGCTCGCTGGATCACACACCCAGAATTTGATTTCGGCGAAGGCGCCGACACCCGCGAAAAATTCATCAACGGGTACGACTCCGAAGTCGCATTTGTGGACGACTATATCGGCAAGATCACGTCAAAGCTGAAGGCCAACGGCCTGTGGGAAAAGACCGTGATCGTGTTGGTTTCGGATCACGGTGAAGGTTTTAATGAACACGGCTACTTCTTCCACGGCCAAAACCTCTATCAAGAGGTTGTCCATGTCCCGCTGATTATCCACGTGCCTGGCTGGCAGCCACGTAAAGTCACGACGCCTGTGTCGATCGTCGATGTTGGGCCAACCGTGATCGACATGTTTGGATACGCCGCGCCATCCGATTACGACGGCACAAGCCTTGTTCCCGCCATGGTAGGCGGCGTGCTCGCGGAGCGCCCCATTTTTGCGGAACTCCTGCCCTACACCGCCTGGAAAGAGCATCATAAAGCCGTGGTTCTCGGGAACCTGAAATTCATCAAGGTTCTGACCTCAGGCAGCGAGGAGCTCTACGACCTCGCCGCAGATCCGGGCGAACAGAAGAATCTGGTCAAGGATCGTCCTGAGGACGCCGCAAAAATGCGCGGTTTGCTCGAAAACTTCATCAATCAATGAGCGTTGCGTCCAAAATCCTGGTCAGCGCATGTCTGCTGGGGCGCCCGGTTCGATACGACGGAAAGGCGAGCAGGGGACACGCCTTGCTTGAACGCTTGCAGGCTGATGGTCGGGTTGTTTCGGTTTGTCCGGAAGTCAGCGGTGGGCTTGCGGTTCCGCGACCAGCTGCTGAGATCGTGGGTGGCGATGGCCTTGATGTGCTCAGTGGACGAGCCCGCGTCATGACCGCCGACACTATTGACGTCACCCAGGCATTCCTTGACGGGGCGCACCACGCGCTGGCCCTGGCCAAATCCCAAAACGTCGTTGCAGTGGTCCTAAAGGCTCGCAGTCCCTCGTGTGGCAGCCTTCAGATCTACGACGGAAGCCATTCTGGCACGCTCGTCGATGGCCTTGGCATCACCGCAGCGTTGCTCCGCCGCGAAGGATTTCTCGTCTACAGCGACGACGACCTTGATGACCTCACCCTCGAAGACTTCGACGCGTTGTGATTCGGCGCGCCAGGCTCCAGCCTGGCTTGTGATTCGCCTAAAAGTCTTTCGCATCACTCATCGCTCGCAGCTCACAGCTCACCACTCACCGCTCACCGCTCACCGTTGGCGAGCGCCTGAACGTGACAATCGGCCGTGAGTAGGGTACTTGGCGAGTCTGTAAACCCTTTTTTGGTACCTCTCATGCGCATGTCTCAAGGTTTCGTTCCTACCCGCAAAGAAGACCCCGCTGACGCCGACGTCGCCAGCCATCGCCTTCTCATTCGCGCGGGCTACATCCGTATGCTCGCCCGCGGCATTTACACATTCATGCCCCTCGGTTGGCGCAGCGTTAAGAAGATCGAAGCGATCGTTCGTCAGGAAATGGACGCAGCAGGCGCTCAGGAAGTCCATATGCCGGCCGTCCAACCGGCCGAACTCTGGCAAGAGTCGGGCCGTTGGGACCAGTATGGCGCTGAACTTCTGCGTTTTGAAGACCGCAAAGGCGCTGGCTTTTGCCTCGGACCTACTCACGAAGAAGTGATCACCGATTTGGTGCGAAACGACGTGAGCTCCTACAAGCAGCTCCCGCTCAACCTTTATCAAATCCAGATGAAGTTTCGTGACGAGACCCGTCCACGTTTTGGTTTGATGCGCGGTCGTGAGTTTATCATGAAAGACGCGTATTCATTCGACCTTGATGAGGCCGGCGCTCAAAAAAGCTACGACATCATGTTCGAGACCTATAATCGCATTTGCGAACGACTTGGTTTTGAATTCCGCGCCGTCGAAGCCGACACAGGCAATATCGGTGGAAGCCGATCGCACGAATTTCAGGTGCTGGCGGACACCGGCGAAGACGAGATCGTCAGCTGCAAAGCTTGCGGTTACGCCGCCAACGTCGAAAAAGCCGAGCTCAAGATTGAAGAACTTTCACGCGATGCAGCCGTCGAACTGGAAGCTCTCACCAATATCGAGACGCCTTCAAAACGAACGATCGATGAAGTCGCTGAATTTCTGAAAAGGCCCGCCTCGAATTTCATCAAGACGTTGATTTTCATGGCCGATGGCGAAGCGATCGCCGTGCTTGTGCGCGGAGACCATGGCGCCAACGAAATCAAGATCAAGGCCTTCCACAAACAACAGACGGGCAAAGACGTCACCGAGCTGCGCATGGCGGCCGACGGTGAAGTCTGGGACGCAACCAAGGCGCCTGTCGGATTTGCCGGCCCAATGGGTCTCACGATCCCCGTTTATGCAGACTGGTCGATCAGCGCGCTCGTCAACGGCACAGCCGGTGCAAACCTGAAAGACACCCACGCGATCAACGTGAACCATGGCCGCGACTACGAGGTCACTGCTTTTGGTGACTTCCGTTTGGCTCAAGGCGGCGACGCTTGTGGTCGTTGTGGCGGCACCTTCGAAGTCCATCGTGGAATCGAAGTCGGCCATATCTTCTACCTTGGTACCAAGTACTCAGAAGCTTTGAATGCCAGCGTCCAGGACGAGTCCGGCAAGCAGTGTTTCCTCGAAATGGGCTGTTACGGCATCGGCGTGACCCGCATGCTGGCCGCCGTGGTCGAACAAAACCACGACGAAAACGGCATCATTTGGCCCCTCGCGATCGCCCCCTATCATGTGACGATCTTGCCGTTGCAGATTAAGGACCCCGAGGTCGTCGCCGCTGCAGAAAAAATCTATGTCGAGCTCAAAGCCGCCGGGATTGAGGCCATTTTGGACGACCGAGATCTCCGTGCGGGAGGCAAGTTCAAGGATGCCGATCTGATCGGCATTCCATTGCGAATCACGATCGGGTCACGAACACTTCAAGAAGGTCAGGTCGAGTTCAAAGCTCGGCACGACTCCGAAAATACCATGGTCGCTGTCGACGAAGTCGTCGCATTGGTGACCCAACGCGTGCGAGAGGCCGTCAAATGAACCCTGACCAAGCAGCACGACTCCGACGACACACGATTGTCGCTCTGGACCTCGACACCCAAGAGCAGGCTCTTGAGCTCGTCGACGCCCTTTTCCCCATCGTCGATAAGTTCAAGATCGGCTCAAGGATGTTCACTGCCTTCGGCCCATCGATTTTGGACGCGATCGCAAAGCGGGGCGGCTCCGTGTTCTTGGACCTCAAGTTTCACGACATTCCCAGTGTTGTCGCAAGTGCATGTGCTGCCGCCGCAGACCATGAGGCCGTTTTCATGCTCACGGTTCACGCATCGGGTGGAAGCCACATGATCGCCGAATCGGTTGACGCTGCCAAAAAGAAAGACGGCCTCACGGTCGTTGCAGTGACCGCGTTGACGAGCCTTGGAGCCTCAGAAATCCACAGTTTTGGCGTCGAATGCACGCTTGAAGATTGGGCGGAACAGCTCGCGAAGCTCGCGATCGATGCTGGGGCTCATGGGATCGTATGTTCGGCGCAAGAACTGGCTCGACTCAAGCCACTTCTGGCTGACGCGACGGTTTTTGTGACCCCGGGAATTCGCGCTCCTGATGCCGTACGAGACGATCAAACCCGCACCATGAGCGCCCGTGAAGCACTCGACGCGGGATCAACATACCTGGTGATCGGTCGGCCCATTTATGCGGCCGCTGATCCACTGCTCGCCCTTAAGAATATTGGAGCCTCCCTTTGAAGATCTACGGTGTGCACCCGGTTGAAGAGGTCCTTGAGACCGCACGTGATCAAGTCCTCTCCGTAACCTCCGCAAGATGGGACGCTGTGGAGATGAAAGCGGTACGAGAATTATGCGATCGCCATGGCTTCAAGCTCCAGGTTGCCTCGAAGGAAACCCTCGACGAGTGGACTGACGGGGGACGTCATCAAGGCGTTGTCGCCGAGCTTACGACCTTTCATTACGCATCTTTGGAAGAGGTGCTGAACGGAGTGGGTGAGCGAACCTCGGCATGCATTCTGGTCCTCGACCAGATTCAAGATCCACAAAATTTGGGGTCCATTCTGCGAACGGCATCCGGAATGGGCGTCGAGGCTGTGTTGATTCCCAAAGATCGCGCAGCAGAGATCACTCCAACCGTGATTCGAGCCTCGGCCGGTTGCGCTTTTCGAGTTCCAATCGTTCAAGTCGTCAATATCGCTCGAGTCCTTGAGACCCTCAAAGAAGCAGGGTTTTGGACCGTCGGCACGTTCATGGATTCGAAAGACTCCTTGTGGGACGTCGACTTACGCATGAAAACTGCGATTGTCATGGGCGGCGAACACAAGGGAATCAGACCGCTCGTTGAGCGTGGATGCGATTTTCGCGTGCAGATTCCTCTAGCGGACGGCGTTGAGAGCTTGAATGTTGCGACCGCAGCAGCGATTCTGCTCTATGAATTCAAGAGACAAAATAGCCAATGACTAACGCTGCATACGTTCGGGAAGTGGGACTGGCCGAGGTGATCGCCTTGGTGAAGAACACCGAATCGCGAGCGCAGCCGCGTATCCTCGAAATGATCAACGCCTGGTCCGGTCCGTTTCGGGTGCATGATGGAGACGTTTCCCATACCGGGACTTTTGACGTCGATCCTCGCCCAACGATCATCTGGGGCAACCTCAAAATTGACGGCGCACTTCGGGATGGCAAGGAAGCCGGCCAAACGATGTTGGTCGTTCTTGGAGACCTTGAGGCCAATGATATGGTGGCCCGAAGCGCGATCGGGATCGCCGGAAACCTCAGTATATCCGGGACGTTATTTGCTGCCATTCCCGACGCTAAACGCTCGTCGTGGGAAAGTGTCTCCGTCGGGGGCGCGACCAAAACCCACACGCTGATCAATGCTGGCCATTGGGTTCATCTCTTGGGCACCGTTGAGGCCGAGGTCGTTTTTGGTCACTTCGAAGACATCGAACATAGCGGCTACGAGGCCTCCGAACTCTTTGAGTCCGACTACCTGAATTATCCGGCTGGTTCCCTGCCTGCGCTTGATATCGGCAAGATCTCCGAGGCGATCGTTGCGGGCAAACGAGTGGTCAAGGAAAACCCCACCACCCGACGCCGCGCGCTTTTTGCAGCGCTCGGTGATCTCGAGGAACGAAGTTCGATCACGCTCGAAGACGCAGGGATCTCAGAGATCCCCGAAGAAGTCTTTAACGCGAAAAACCTCAAAAAACTCGTGCTGGATTTCAACGAGATCTACTCGCTCCCCGCTAGAATACGGGAGCTGACGGCCTTGCGTGACCTTAGTTTGGACGACGCCCCACTGAGATCTTTGCCCGAGGAGATCGGCGAATTGACCAACCTTGAGGTCTTGAGCCTGCGTTTTGTCAAACTTCGAAAGCTTCCCAAGTCGTTTGCGAACCTGAAGTCACTGCGTGAGCTCTATTTGACCTTCAGCGCGCTCGAGGTGTTTCCTGAAGAACTTCTAGAGCTTCCTCGCCTCGAGAAACTCAGCTTCTGGCACTGCCTGGACGACCCAGACAAGCTTGAAGCATTTGTTGCGGCGATGGCTCGAATTCCGTCGCTAAAGGTCCTGGCGTTCACTCAGGGCGATCTCAAGGCCATGCCAGCCAATATTTCTCTCCTTGATCACCTCGATGAGTTGCAAATAGTCGATCAGCGGCTAAGTACGGACGTTTTAGACGCTTTGAGGGCGTCTCTGCCCCATGTTCGCCTCAAAACGAATGCTTGATTCAACGAAAATGCATCAAAGTTTCAATTCCATTGTTGACACGTTTGGACGCGTTGACTATCCCTAGCGGCCCGTTGAAAGACGGTCTTTGAAAAGTTGAAGCAGCGCATGTGTGCTGGTGTAGCTCAATTGGCAGAGCAGCTGTTTTGTAAACAGCAGGTTGCGGGTTCGAGTCCCTTCACCAGCTTCCGGATACCAACCGGACGACTGTATTAAATGGTGGGGTACCCGAGCGGTCAAAGGGACCAGACTGTAAATCTGGCGGCTCAGCCTTCGAAGGTTCGAATCCTTCCCCCACCACTGTTTCGCCGTTAAAAGCGAGACATAGAGAGAACATAAGCGGGAGTAGCTCAGTTGGTAGAGCATCAGCCTTCCAAGCTGAGGGTCGCGAGTTCGAGTCTCGTCTCCCGCTCTGGTTCAGTTAGCCCCTTAAACGGGGCGAACTGCCCTCGTAGCTCAGTGGTAGAGCACTTCCATGGTAAGGAAGGGGTCCCCGGTTCAAGTCCGGGCGAGGGCTCTTGACATTTTTAGGTGTCAAATGTAAAGCGGCTCCGTCGAGTCGCTCGCTGTTTGACGACGTCATTTTTTTGAAAAGCACGATCTGGCCCCAAAATAGGGCGTAGAAGGAGTAACCAATGGCTAAGGAAAAGTTTTCGCGTACAAAGCCGCATGTCAACATCGGCACCATCGGTCACGTCGACCATGGTAAAACTACTCTGACTGCGGCTATCACAAAGGTCCTGTCTGAGAAGTTCGGTGGAAAGAAGATGGACTTCGACATGATTGATAAAGCCCCCGAAGAGCGGGAGCGCGGTATCACCATCTCGACAGCACACGTTGAGTACGAGACGAAGACTCGTCACTACGCTCACGTGGACTGCCCAGGCCACGCTGACTACGTCAAGAACATGATCACCGGTGCTGCACAGATGGACGGAGCGATTCTCGTCGTTTCGGCTGCTGACGGCCCCATGCCACAGACACGTGAACACATCCTTCTTGCTCGTCAGGTCGGTGTTCCTGCTGTTGTTGTGTTCCTGAACAAGGCCGACGTCGTTGACGACGCTGAGCTCCTTGAACTCGTCGAACTCGAAGTTCGTGAATTGCTCTCAACCTATGACTTCCCGGGCGACGATATCCCCGTGATCACCGGTTCAGCACTTCAAGGCCTCGAAGGCGGAGAAGGCCCATACGGCGTTCCTTCGATCCTCGCACTCATGGAAGCTGTGGATACCTACATCCCAATTCCTGAGCGAGAAATCGACAAACCATTCTTGATGCCTGTCGAAGACGTCTTCTCAATCTCGGGTCGTGGAACGGTTGTTACCGGTCGTATCGAGCGCGGAATTGTTAAGGTCGGCGACGAAATCGAAATCGTGGGTCTTAAGCCTAAATCGGAAAAGACGACCGTCACTGGCGTTGAAATGTTCCGTAAGCTTCTTGACCAAGGTCAGGCTGGTGACAATGTCGGTTGTCTTCTTCGCGGTGTGAAGAAGGAAGACATTGAACGCGGTCAGGTCCTCGCTAAGCCAGGTTCTGTGCTTCCGCACACCAAGTTCAAGGCTGAAATCTACGTGTTGTCGAAGGAAGAAGGCGGACGTCATACTCCGTTCTTCACGGGCTACCGCCCACAATTCTACTTCCGTACGACTGACGTGACCGGAATCGTGTCGCTTCCTGAGGGAACTGAGATGGTTATGCCTGGTGACCGCGTGACGGTTCAGGGCGAACTCATCCACCCAATCGCGATGGAAAAAGAACTTCGATTCGCTATCCGCGAAGGTGGCCGTACCGTCGGCGCTGGTGTGGTTGTCGAAATCATCGCCTAATTATCGAATTCCGGCCGCAAGGCCGGATGTTTGGGCTCGGTGCATGATCTCAAGGAGCAAGGGAACTTTGAAGTTCCTTTTCTCCCTCTGAGGCACTGGGCATCCACAGGGGTGTAGCTCAGTTGGTAGAGCACTGGATTCCAAATCCAGCGGTCGTGGGTTCGAACCCCCCCGCCCCTGCTACAGTCGAAGATGGGTCCTTTGACCCACTTTGGAGAAAGTCGATGGAAGTCTCCCGATACGTCAATCTGTTCTACGCGTTGTGTCTCATCATTGCGGTGGTGGTATTCAACAAGTTCGTCCAGCAGATCTGGGAATCCTTTGAACAACTGCCAGACGTTTCTATCGTCGGCAACACGATCACGCTGACTACGATCCTTGCCTTTGCAATGGCGGCGGGTCTGATGTTTTGGTTGTACAACCGCGAAGACTACCGCGCGTATATCGCCGAAGTGGTCATTGAGCTGAAGAAGGTGAGTTGGCCTTCATTCGAGGAGACAAAGCGCTCCACGTTAATCGTCGGCGCTTTTACGGTCGTTGTGAGCCTTTATTTGTTCGGTATGGACACCATCTGGCGTTACCTCACCGATCTACTGCTGATTCACAGCTGAACGAGGTACGAAAATGACTGATAAGAAATGGTACATCGTTCAAACATACTCGGGTTACGAGAACAAAGCTCGCTTGGCGCTTGAAGAGCGGATCACCCGCTTGGGCTTTGCCGATCAATTCGAGGAAATATTTATTCCGATGGAAACCGTCGTCGAAATGCGTAATGGCAAACGACGTGAGGTTAAGAAAAAGTATTATAACGGGTACATCTTCGTGAAGATGGAACTCGACGACACGACTTGGCACGTTGTTAAAAACACGCCAAAAATCGTGGGCTTCATTGGCGGTTCGCAGACCAAACCGACCCCCGTGCCTGAGCACGAGGTCAAGCAGATCACTCAGCGAATCGAAGAAGGCGCACTCAACACCAAGACCCGGGTCAATTATTGCCAGGGCGATAAGGTGAAAGTTCTGGAAGGAAACTTCAAAGACTTCACAGGTGTGGTTGAGGAAGTCGACGAGGAAAAAGAACGCCTCAAGGTGTACGTCCAGATCTTTGGTCGTCCTACTTCGGTTGAGTTCTCTTTCAAAGAAGTCGTCGCCGCCGTCGAAGAATAACTATTCCGCAAGTAGATCTTGCGAATATGAGCGCCGGACTGTAGAAGGACGGCGCTTTTTTCGTCGGGAAATACCCGATCAGACGCAGGAGTTGGCGTGAATCTTTGTCATGATTCGCAATGCCAACGCAGACTGCAACCCGTCTAGATGACGGCCAGACACAGGAGTCGACATGGCAAAAAAAGTAGTGGGGCAAATTAAGCTTCAGGTACCCGGCGGACAGGCAAACCCTGCTCCACCAGTGGGTCCTGCGCTTGGTCAGCACGGCGTTAACATCATGGAGTTCTGCAAAGCGTTCAACTCGCAGACTTCAGATCAGATTGGTGTCCGTATTCCAGTGATCATCACTGTGTACGGAGATCGCTCGTTCTCGTTCATCACCAAGACACCTCCAGCCTCTTTCCTCATCTTGAGAGAGCTCGGTATCAAAAGTGGTAGCGGCGTTCCGAACCGTAATAAGGTCGGCTCGCTTACGTGGGATCAAGTCAAGAAGATCGCAGCCATCAAGCTGCCTGACTTCAACTGTGACGACTTGGAAATGGCAGCGAATACCGTCGCTGGTACCTGCCGTTCCATGGGCGTCGACGTAGTCAAGGATTAAGCCATGCCAAAACACGGAAAAAAATATAACGCTGCTTCTGCTAAGCGCGATCCCTTGGTGCGTCACCCTCTCGCTGAAGCGATGCAGCTCGTTAAGAGCATGGCAACCGCTGGATTCGACGAGTCGGTAGATGCAGCATTCAATCTCAATGTGAACCCTCGCCATGCTGAAGAAATGGTTCGTGGATCGGTTGTCCTGCCTCACGGCCGGGGTAAAGCGACTCGCGTTCTCGTCTTCGCGAAGGGCGCCAAAGAAACCGAAGCTCGTGAAGCTGGTGCTGACTTTGTGGGTTCGGATGACCTCGTCGAGAAAATCGGTGAAGGTTGGTTCGAGTTCGACGTTGCAGTAGCAACGCCGGACATGATGGGCCAGGTCGGTCGCATCGGTCGTGTTCTCGGACCTCGCGGTCTGATGCCGAATCCGAAGAGCGGTACGGTCACCTTTGATGTCGAAAAGATCATCAAAGAGCTCAAGGCTGGTCGATTGGACTTCCGCGTCGATAAGGGCGGAATCATCCATATTCCGATCGGACGTGCAAGCTTCACAGCGGATGCCCTTCAGGAGAACCTGGATGCCGTCGCTGAAATGCTCGCTCGCCTTAAGCCAGCAAGCGCAAAGGCTCCGTACTTCAAGTCCATCGGCGTTTCGTCGACCATGGGACCTTCGGTACGACTTGATTCGTCGTTTGCGGCGGATCACCTTTAAGACCCTTAGATTCGTGAAAACGAATCCAATGTCTTGACGTCTCCTGCGAGATCTGGTCTAAAGCCGACCTCGCACTGACGTGCGACAGATATTTAGTTACGAATCGACTCGCGTCGAAGAAGCTGGTGAGAGCAACGCTCTCTTAATTTCCCGCGGAGACGTGTTCAGGTTTAGACCAGTCGTCATTTCGATCTTAACGGTCGGATTGGCTTCGAACACGCCCTCCCAGTGAACCCTCGCCAGCTTCTGCGCTCGTGAGGGTTTTTTATTTTGTCCCTGCCATAAGGCAGGAATACGGAGGACACATGAACAAGACCGAAAAGCAGGAGATGGTAGATACACTCCGCGCTGGTCTCGCAGACGCGAAGTCGGTGATCGTCACTTCCCACGTGGGAATGGGCGTCAACACCGTCAATCAGCTCCGAGGAGAGTTTCGCAAGGCTGGTGTCTCGTACCATACCGTCAAAAACACACTCGTGCGTTTGGCGTTGGCTGGTACCGAGATGGAAGTCCTGGGCGAGTACCTGACGGGGCCCTCAGCGATCGCATGGAGCACTGAAGACGCTCCAACACCTGCGAAGATCATTCGTGAGTTTGTAAAAACGAACGACAAATTGATTATCAAGGGCGGCTACCTTCAGGGTGCAGGCGCGATTGATAAAGCTGGCGTAAACATGCTCGCGGATATGCTTTCGCGAGAAGAACTTCAGGCGAAATTGCTCGGTGTATTCCAGGCAGTTCCTACGAAGTTCGTTCGGACTCTCAATGCGGTGCCTCAGAACCTTGTTATGGTTCTTCAGGCTCGCAAACAAGACATCGCTTAATTAACGAAATTGAACATTTCAGAATAATGCCCGCGTTGGCGGGCACATAAGGAGACCTATCATGGCAGATCTCAGCAAAGACCAAGTTATCGATTTTCTCAGCAACATGAGCGTCATCGAGCTCACCGAGCTTGTCTCGACACTCGAAGAAAAATGGGGCGTTTCGGCTGCCTCAGCAGCTCCTGTGATGATGGCAGCTGCTGGCGGCGCCGGTGCTGCTGCTGCTGAAGAGCAGACTGAATTCGACGTCGTTCTCAAGAGCTTCGGCGACAACAAAATTCAGGTCATCAAAGCAATCCGTGAAGTGACCGGTCTTGGCCTCAAAGAAGCCAAAGATCTCGTCGAAAGCGCTCCTACGACCGTCAAAGAAGGCGTGTCGAAGGACGAAGCTGCCAAGATCAAGACTCAGCTTGAAGGCGCAGGCGGAACGGCTGACATCAAGTAATCTTGATATCGATCAAAGAAAAAGGCCCGCTCTTGAGCGGGCCTTTTTTTTGTTCTTGGTTCGTCAGGAGCCTATATCTTCGCGGGTAATCTAGAGGCCGGCGATGGTGTCGTCGATATGGTCGGCGAGTGTTTTCGGCGCCTCGGACTCGGTGGTAGGCAGCACGAACCAACGCACGATCTCGGCACCGATCGGAAACATGCGCGGCCCTTTGGCCGAAGTGACTCGGAAAAGTGGGGGGGCAGGAAAGTCGGCTCCTTTCTTTCCGACCGCCCAGCCGACGCGCGTGGGGTGGTTTGCCTGAAGGTAGACGCCCACGAAATCGCAGACCGATTTGAACGTCGAAGGCAACATCCAACGAAAACTCGTCGGGGTGTGGTCCAAAAAGAGCAAATCGATCTGGTCCATGCCCGCCCGGTTTGGCTCGATGGACACTCCGAAAGTCATTTTGACTTGTTCAGCCAAAAGTCTCGAGCTCTCACCTGGGACTTCTCCCCATCGGTTCTCCTCCAATTTGTCTCGTAGCTTTGAGTCGATTCGCAGAAGGGGGCCGCGCAAGGCTGGGTCTGGTTGGACGATTGCGGCGTGCCAGACGGATTGGGGCCGAAGCGGGATCGACCACCCGGCCTGCATGGCTTGGTTTTCCAGCGAAGTCATCCGATTGCGGTAGGCATCGGGGTCAAAAATAGTGCGAGTCAGGCCCAGACCTTCCAACACGCGGATGGCACCGACGCTCAATTGGTCAAAGACCAAGAGTCGAATGCCGATGAAGTCAGAGGGATTATCCTTGTCGGCGGCATGACTCAGATAGAGCAGTTGCGTGACTTCCAGCAGGCGTCGAAGCTGTGAATCGAGTTCCGTGAGTTGTTCGGGCTCCCGCCAAATCGAGTAGAGCCACTCATGGCCTTCCTCAAGCTGAACCTCAAAAACCTGAGCGTGAACTTCAGGACCTTGCGTCATCTCGGGGATGGGTTCAGAGCGAGAGAGCTGGGGCAACAAACTGTCGAGCGGTCTATGTTCATCCATGTCGATTCAGGTCCTGCATCGGGGCTCTTCGACGGTAACATAAAGCGGCGTCAGATTGCCTGTGTGTTCAAAGGCTCTTTTGCCTCGAGCGTTCGTAACAACCACAGGAAAACCAGACCAGGGATTGCAATCAGCGCTGTCAGCGCGAAATACCAAAACCAGTCGATGCTCGCGACCAAGTATCCGGTCCCCATGCCTAGAAATGTGTGCAGAATCGAGCTCATCGCCGTAAGAAGGGCGTATTGGGTGGCGGTGTAGCGTTTGTTACACAGGCTGCTGAGGTAGGCGACGAATGCAGCGGTGCCCAGACCTCCGGTCAGGTTTTCAAAACCCACCATTGCAATCAGGCTGTAGAGATTCCGTCCGAGGTACGCTTGCAGGCAGAACATGAAATTCGAGAGCAACTGCACCACACCGGCGACCCAGAGGGCTCCGACGATTCCGGCCCTTCGGACCATCAGCCCGCCCAAAGACACTCCGATCAGACTGGCGAAGACGCCGAATACTTTCGAGACATCCGCGATTTCGATTTTGGAAAACCCAATATCGATCAGGAATGGATTGGTCATGGTGCTGGCCATTGAGTCACCAAGCTTGAACGTGAGTACAAAGAGAAGAATCAGGCCCCAGGACGGGCGGGACAAGAAATCGCGAAATGGGCCAATGATTCCATCGACGAAATGGGAGCGAAGATCAGTATTTGGCTCGAGTTCTACCAGTGGTCTCGACACCAGCAGCGTCGTGATAATGCCAACGCCCATCATGGCGGCCATGGCAAGATAGGTGACCGTCCAACTGCCGCTCCAGGTCGCCATATAGAGCGCGCCGGCTCCTGCCACGAGCATCGCAATGCGATAGCCAAAAACCGCCATGGCGGCTCCCGACCCTTGAGCCTCGTCCTCAAGGAGTTCCACACGATACGCGTCGATCACGACGTCCTGACTGGCCGACAGAGTGGCGACCATAATCGCCAAGACGCCGGTCCAGAGCGGAGTGACGGCAGGGTTGGTGAGGGCGAGTCCAGCGATGGTGGCCACCAGCCCAAGTTGGGTGAGGAGCATCCACGCTCGACGGTTTCCCAGCATCGATGCCAAGACAGGAATCCGAACGCGATCAAGCAGCGGCGCCCATAGAAACTTGAGATTATAGGGCGTCGCAGTGGCCGAAAACAAACCCACAGCTTTGATGTCCAGGCCAACTTCCATCAGCCAGAATGTGAGTGTGCTGTAGACCAAAAGGCGGGGCAGTCCGCTGGCGAAACCCAGAAAAAACAGCCCAATCATCCGGCCTTCGAGTCTCGAAGAATTCGATGTCGTGTTCAATTTTATGCCGAATCGTTAGAGCGCAGGAAGACGTCTGAACATCCAAATCCCAAGATACCACGGGGAATTCTGCGCTTCTACGCCATTGAGGTGGAAGCGACGACAACGTCGTTGCATCATACTAGATTCGCGACTACTCCTAGCTGAACGTCGTGAGTGCAATTCGGCGAGCATTTGGTGAGAGACGTGCAGATGGAGCCAGAAGAAGTTGAACAGGCGCCCTCGCTGCAAACGTTGGTGATTCAGGGGGCAGGGACGGCCTTAGTTGTGGTGCTCAGTGTGGTTTTGATTGCCGTTCTGGCGCGCGAGCCCGCGGTTCAAGCGTCAGATTGGATCGTTGAGCAGCTTGGCCTCTGGGGCATCGCGATCATGGTGCTCTTGGCCGACACGTTCACGTTTCCCGTTCCGCCGGATGCCTATCTACTCGCGGCCGTCGCAAGCCATGCTGATGAACTTCCGATTCTGGCCGTGATTTCTGTGTCGTCAATTTTGGCGGGTAACCTCGCCTATTTTGTCGGTCCCCTTTTGCAGAACGTCCCAATCTTGGGAAAACGCATCGAAAGATTCCGCGGCAGGGGAGAGCAACTCTTCAAGAAATGGGGCCTTTGGACGGTGGTCGTGGCCGCACTCACGCCGATTCCATTCAGCATCGTGTGCTGGTTTGCGGGCATTTACAAAATGCCCTACCGGCCCTTTTTTATCGGCACGCTCACGCGATTTCTCAGGTTCGCCCTCTTCTACTATCTCTTCGTATTTGGCTGGACCTCGGCCTGACCCAAAAAAACAGCTAGTCGTGAGTCCGTTCAAACGCGTGTCCGGTTTGCATCTCTCGTGTTTCGCCGCTCAATTCGGTGACCACCTCATGTGGAAGCGGGAACCAACGGAGGCTCTCGAAATCTGCGCTGAATTTTGGAGGGTCAAACGACATGCCTTCGACTTTGCTTGAGGCGATATCAAAGATCCGCCGGGCTTCTGCCAGGTAGTCGTCCATTGCCCATTCAGGCTCGGTCACGTGCCGCGAGCGGTACTCCATTTTGCCCGTTCGGTAGGTCACCGACTCGAGTGATAAGGGCGGATCGGGCCGCCCACGACGGTGTTTCCACGCGCCAGTCGCCGAGTCAAAGAGGTAGTCGGGGATAAGTTTCCAGCCGTGTTCGGCAACCAGACTCAGGGCCTCAGTGATGAATTCGAAGACTTCCTCGCTGATGAAATAATTGAAGTTCACGCGGACCCAACCAGGTTTGATGCCCTCGCACCCTTGCATGATTTCGCGTTCAAATTCATGCGACGTCGACAAGTCGATTCCCAGCAGTCGATGCCCATAGGGGCCCGCGCATGAACAGCCACCGCGCGCTTGAATGCCAAAAAGGTCGTTCAAAAGCGCGACCACAAAATTATGGTGCAGGTAGCGGTCGCCGTGATGGATCATGAACGACACGATCGACAGCCGCCATGCGTTTAGATTCCCCAGCACGCGGATATTGGGGGAAGAACTCCAGCGGTCGATGGCGCGACGCACGAATTTTTCTTCCAACTCACGGATCGTCGCTTCGCCTACTGCAGACTTGAGTTGAAAAACGAGCCCCGCGCGGATGGATTCAATGATGGCCGGGGTCCCGCCTTCTTCGCGGTGAACGGGATCGTCAAGGTATCGATGGTCGGCGGAGTTGACGTACGCCACGGTTCCGCCGCCTGGACTGCTTGGGACGCTGTTGCCAAGCAGATGCCGCTTGACGATCAAGAGGCCTGGCGTGCCAGGACCGCCGATGAATTTGTGCGGCGATAGGAAGATGGCGTCTTTATAGAGGACTCCTTCTTCATCGCCATCGTCCATGTTCATCTCGATCTTCACGTACGGGCCGGCCGCGGCGAAGTCCCAGAAAGACAGGGCGCCATAACGATGCAGTATGCGAGTGATCGTGGACGTGTCCGAGCCGATCCCGGTCACATTCGACGCCGCCGAAAAACTCCCGATCTTGAGCGGGCGATCCTTATAGATCTTGAGCTTTTGCTCAAGATCCTCAAGGTCCACGCGGCCATCTGCGTCCTCATTGATCACCACGACGTCGGCGATGGATTCTCTCCACGGGAGCTCGTTGGAGTGGTGTTCGTAGGGACCGATGAAAACGACCGGGCGTTCGTCCAACGGAATTTGGTCGAGCAGATGATACTTTTCGTCCAAATCGTTGGGGATTCGCAGGTTCATGATGTCGATGAGCTTGTTGATGGCTCCCGTCGCACCTGATCCCGCAAAAAGAACCACATCGTCCGGCCCGCACCCCGTGGTCCGCGCAATGATTCGTCGTGCGTCTTCACGCAGGCGACTGGTCTGCAACCCCGTGCCCGAACTCTCCGTATGGGTGTTTGCGTAAAGTGGCATCACCTCTTGGCGGATGAAGTCTTCGATGAAGGTCAGGGACCTGCCGCTCGCCGTGTAGTCGGCATAAGTCACGCGGCGTGGGCCGTAAGGACCGTCGATGACTCGGTCTTCGCCAATGATGGAGCTACGAATAGTTTCTACGAGGCGCATGGCAATTCTTCTGCTGGGTTGACCGCGGGTGCTCTTCATGGATAGTGTCCCGGGCGTGCCGAGGGACCCATGAGCGTATTCCAGCATAACATTCTCGAAGGAAAGATTGCCCTCCTAACTGGTGGGGGCAGTGGTATTAACTTCGGAATTGCACGTAAGTTCGTTGAACACGGTGCAAAAGTCGCACTTGTGAGCCGCACCCAAGACAAACTCGACCGGGCGGCAGCCGAGCTCAGTCCAGACGGCACATGTGCCCGCGGATTTGCCGCCGATGTGCGCGATCCAGACGCATTGAGCGCCGCAATCGCCAAGACGATTGAGGCCTTCGGAAAAATCGACATTGTTGTGAACGGCGCGGCGGGAAATTTTCTTTCACCGGCTGCGCTTCTGAGCCCCAACGGCTTCAAGACCGTGATCGAAATCGACACCATCGGCACGTTCAACACCTGCCGTTTGTGTTTTGAACATTTGGTCGCCAACGGTGGCGTGATCCTAAATATCACGGCCACTCAGGCTTGGATTCCAACACCACTTCAAGTCCATGCGGGCGCCGCAAAAGCTGCGATTCAAAAAATGACTCAAGATCTGGCCCTTGAATGGGGGCCGATGGGAATTAGAGTCATTGCCATAGCACCCGGGCCGATTGAAGACACAGAGGGCATGTCGCGACTCGCGACACCGGAACTCAAGGAAAAACTTGAGTCTAAAATGCCATTGCGTCGATACGGTCATGTGGATGAAATTGGCGACGCAGCAGTATTTCTGTGCTCGGACGCAGCACGGTTCATGACAGGGACGACGGTGGTCGTCGACGGAGGTCAATCGCTGATTGGCTCTGCCGGTTTTTTGGATTTTATTTCGTGAAGGCAACCTTCGGCGAGGCGCACAATGTTAGCAACTAGTCTTGATAAATACGGTTTACGGAACAAAAAAATCATTCGGAACGCCCCTGCGGCGGTTCTGTATGAGGAAGCTATCAAATACGAGCCGGGGACGGTGATCGCGGACTCTGGAGGGTTGGTCGCCATGAGCGGCGAGAAAACCGGCCGGAGCCCGAAAGACAAACGCTTGGTACGTCATCCGCTCAGCGAAGAAGATGTCTGGTGGGGAAATATCAACATCGAAGTGACTGAGCACACATTCATGCTCAATCGCCAGCGAGCGCTCGATTATATCGATCTGCGCGATCGCATCTATGTTTTTGACGGTTATGCAGGATGGGACCCGGATCACCAGATCAAGGTCCGCATCATCGCGACCCGCGCCTATCACGCACTTTTCATGAACAACATGTTGATTCGACCCACGGAAGAGCAACTCCAGACTTTCGGCGAGCCTGATTTCGTGATTTTCAACGCAGGTGTGTTCCCAGCGAATCCCTACACCGAAGGCATGACCTCAGCGACCTCAGTCGCGATGAGCTTTGAACGCGGCGAGATGGTCATTCTTGGCAGCGAGTACGCTGGCGAGATGAAGAAAGGCATCTTCACGCTGATGCATTATTTGATGCCCAGAAAGGGCGTTCTTTCGATGCATTGCTCGGCCAACGAAGGCGCCACGCCAGACGATGTCGCTATTTTCTTCGGTCTTTCGGGCACGGGTAAAACCACGCTCTCTGCAGATCCTCGCCGCAAGTTGATCGGCGACGATGAGCATTGCTGGAGTGATACCGGGGTCTTCAACATCGAAGGCGGCTGTTACGCGAAGTGCATCGACCTTTCGAAAGAAAAAGAGCCCGAAATCTTCGACGCCGTTCGGTTTGGAGCGATTCTTGAGAACGTCGTGATCGATCCATCGACCCGTGCGGTCAATTATCATGACGACACGATCACTCAGAACACCCGTACCGCGTATCCGATCGAGTACATCCCGAACGCGAAGATCCCATGTGTCGGTGGTCATCCCAAGAACATCATCTTCCTTACGGCGGATGCGTTTGGTGTGTTGCCTCCCGTGAGTCGGCTTACTCCTGAACAGGCGATGTACCATTTCATCAGCGGATACACGGCTAAGGTCGCTGGAACCGAGATGGGTGTTACCGAGCCACAAGCGACGTTCTCAGCCTGTTTTGGTGCGGCGTTCCTTGTATGGCCTCCAACCAAGTACGCTGAAATGCTCGCCGAAAAAATGCGCGAACATGGTGCTAAGGCTTGGTTGGTAAATACCGGCTGGACAGGTGGGCCTCATGGCATCGGCCATCGCATCAACCTCAAGTACACCCGCTCGATCATCGATGCGATTCACTCGGGTGAGCTCAACGATATCGCAACCGTGGTTGACCCGTATTTTGGTGTGAGCATTCCGGTCGAAGTACCCTCGGTACCGACTGAATTGTTGACCCCTAAGAACACCTGGGCTGACGCAGATGATTTCGAGAAGATGGCGAAAAAACTCGTCGATCTTTTTGGGAAGAATTTCTCTCAATACGAGAGTTTTGCTTCTGATGAAATCAAGGCTGCAGCGCCTAAGTACTGAGGCTAAGGCGTCTAACGCTAAGGCGGCCGTCAGGCCGCCTTTTTTTATGATGCCGAAACGTGGACAATGACCGAATGAACCGTTGGATCATCATAATTTCGCTGCTCTCCGGATGCGCGACTGGCGACGTGGAAGACAGCAATATTCGTCCCGAACCCGATGTGAGAGTTGTGTCTGAGACGGACATGAACACGCCCGATGTTGGCGTGCCTGAAGACATGCCAGCGGATTTGGCCGCCAGCGATATTGGGCCAGATGTGGCCGATTTTGGGCCTGACGTCGAGCCCGACATGACCGTGCTGCCATGCAATGACTCATGCGGGGCCGCGGAGGTTTGTCTGGATGATATTTGTGTGGACGTATGCACCGAGAACTCGGCTCAATGCGGACTCAGCGAATTGGCCGGCAAAGAAGTTTTTTGTGGCGACTGCACGGCGCCCGAGCTTTGTGAGTCCAATCAGTGTTTCAATCCATGCACCGAACAAGCTGCAACCTGTGGCAGCGTCTACACGAGCGGTATGGAAGCCCAATGTGGAACCTGCGCCGCGGGGACTTGCGAAGACCTTTTTTGTGCGACCGGCACCTGGCGTGAAATCCACGCAGGCTATCGCCATACCTGTGCTCGTCGCAGTGATGGACGGCTTTTGTGTTGGGGGAAACACGATGCTGGAGAGCTTGGACTTGGAAACGTCGCCTCGCCGGTGCTCTCGCCGTCCTTGGTCACGGGACCGGTGAATGTGGTCTCTCACTCGGCAGTGAGCCAACACACGTGCGCCAGTACCGGTACGACCACCTGGTGTTGGGGGGCTAATGACCTCGGCCAGCTTGGAAACGGTGTCCTGACGCCCGCAAATTCGCCGATCGTCGTTGGTGGATTGGGCGCAATCTCGAAAGTCGTGACGGGAGGTGCTCATTCGTGTGCCATCATGGCAGACGCGACGGTGAAGTGCTGGGGAGCCAACGGCCAGGGGCAGTCTGGAATTGGAAGTTTCGTGGAGCCTCAGTTGGCTCCTGTCGCCGTGCTGGGTCTCACTGACGTCGTGGACCTGACCGCCGGTTTGATTCATACCTGCGCGGTTAAGAGCGACGGTAAGGTCTTTTGTTGGGGATATAACGATCGTGGCCAAATCAGCGGCGTTCGGACGGCCTCTAACCGCCCCATCGAGGTTTTCGGCGTGTCCGGTGCTGTGAGTATCGCCGCGGGCAACTATCACACGTGTGCGGTGCTTGAGACGGGTGCAGTGAAATGTTGGGGAGAAGGGGTTGATGGCCAGCTCGGCGACGGTTTGGGCGCGCTTAACCGAACTCCGGTCACAGCGAATATCCAAAACGCCAGGACCTTAGCGGCGGGGCGTTCCCACACCTGTGCTGTGAATCGAACAGGTGACGTCTATTGCTGGGGCGCAAATAATGAGGGCCAACTTGGCGACGGAAGCGTTGCCAAAAAAGTTCAGCCAGTTCGTCTCTCGGCGTTGTCGAACGTCTTGCGCGTCACGGCGGGGTTTGAACACACCTGCGCGGTAGGACGGACAGGCAACATGTGGTGTTGGGGCCAAAACCTCTTTGGTCAGATAGGCGACGGAACCACCTCGAACCGACAAATCACTCCAAAGTTGGTGCAATAATGCGTAAGTCGACCATTCTGACTCTTCTGGCCCTGGTCGGTTTAGGTCTGGGCACCTGGGTGTTTTTGAACAACCCATTTGATTCTGACTCGGGTTTCGTAAGGGAAATCAGTCTCAAATTCATGGAAGACCTTCAATTTAAAGACTTCAGGTCGTCGTCGCTCTACCACCATCGACTTGAACGTGACCGGGTCGACATCGGCCAAACGCTCGAGAAATTATTCATGATTAAACCAGAATTTCTGGATTTAATGAGCTATCGGATCTCGAAAATTGAGGTGGATTCGAGCGGTGACCGCGCGCGCGTACTGGTGACCACAAAATTTAAGCGCTTGAATATGGGGTCGAAGCCCGAAGAGGGCGAGATTATTTTGTACTGGCTGAAACGTCATCCGGATTGCCCGATCGGCGCGTCTTGTGTGGTCGATCGATGCAATGACGAGTTTGGAAAAACTTCGATGAGTGAGCCCACCAAAGAAGAGATTCGTGAGGCTCTGGCAAAAAAAGAGCCGGAACCGCAACCCGAACCACTCATGTGTGATGCGAATGCAAAACCGGCTTGGTTCATGAATCTAGATTCGACGCTCAAAGATAAAAAATACAATTATTGAGCGTCGAATTAGACTCAGAATTAATCTTCAGCGACGTAGATTTCTCCGCCCACTTCGCGGAATTTCTCTGACATTTGCGCCATTCCTTTTTCCTTCTCCATGTCTCGAATGTCCTGACTCAGCTTCATGCTGCAGAATTTCGGTCCACACATCGAGCAGAAATGAGCGACCTTTGCGCCTGGAGCGGGAAGGGTCTCGTCGTGATAGGCGCGTGCCGTGACAGGGTCGAGGGCCAAATTAAATTGGTCTTCCCAGCGGAAATCAAAGCGTGCCTTTGAAAGGGCGTCATCCCAGACTTGAGCACCTTTATGGCCCTTGGCCAAATCGGCGGCATGAGCGGCGATTTTGTAGGCGATCATACCAGCTTTGACGTCTTCTTTATTGGGCAATCCGAGGTGTTCTTTTGGCGTCACATAACAAAGCATCGCGGTTCCGTACCAACCGATCATCGCTGCGCCGATGGCGCTGGTGATATGGTCGTAACCAGGGGCAATATCTGTGGTCAACGGCCCCAGAGTGTAGAAGGGCGCCTCGTCGCACCAAAGGAGTTGTTTCTCCATATTCTCTTTGATGAGATGCATCGGAACGTGGCCTGGGCCCTCGTTCATCACCTGTACGTCGTATTCCCACGCGATTTTATTCAGCTCGCCTTGAGTCTTCAATTCGGCGAATTGAGGTACGTCGTTGGCGTCTGCGATCGAACCTGGACGAAGGCCATCGCCGAGTGAAAATGCGATGTCGTATTCGGCAAAAATTTCGCAGAGTTCGCGGAAATTTGTGTAAAGAAAATTCTCTTTATGGTGCGACAAACACCATTTAGCCATGATCGACCCGCCGCGGCTGACGATGCCGGTGACACGGTTTGCCGTCAGGTGAATAAAAGGCAACAAAACGGCCGCGTGCACGGTCATATAGTCGACGCCCTGCTGGGCTTGTTCGATGACCGTGTCGCGGAAAATCTCCCAGGTGAGGTCTTCGGGTTTTCCGTCGACCTTTTCCAATGCCTGATAGATCGGCACCGTTCCGATGGGGACCGGGGAGTTGCGAATCACCCATTCTCGCGTGGCGTGAATGTCTTTGCCGGTCGAGAGGTCCATGATGGTGTCGGCGCCCCAAAGCGAGGCCCAACGTACTTTCTCGACTTCTTCTTCGATCGACGAACTCACGGCAGAGTTGCCGATATTGGCATTTACTTTCACCAAGAAATTCCGCCCGATAATCATCGGCTCGGCTTCTGGGTGATTAATATTTGCCGGAATGATTGCGCGGCCACGAGCGACTTCGTCGCGGACGTATTCGGGCTCAACCCCTTCGCGGATGGCGATGTATTCCATCTCGGGAGTGATGTCGCCTCGTCGGGCGTAATGCAATTGGGTGACGCGTCCCGTGCCCCGTACGGTTTCTCGTTTTAGGCCTTCAGCCAATTTATCGTCGAACGCCAAGACGCGTTCTTCGGTTTTGACGTCTTCGCGCCCCCAGATCCAGTCACGTCGCAGGGCTGGAAGTCCCTTGTGTGGATCGATGTCGCTGGGACCGCTTGTGTCGTAGAGGCGCACGGCTGCGTTGTCTCCCGTCAGCGTAACCTGACGAAAAGGTACGCTGACACCGCGGGTGCCTTGCACAAATACTTTATTCGAATTGGGGTATGCGTTCTGAAAATCGTTCATCTAAATGCTCCAAACTGGGAGCGGAGGAGCCCAATGCACGAGGTTGGACTCGTTTCCGCCTCCCTACGCCGGTGTTAACCGGATCAGGTTCCAAGGGTTCTTCTCAATCCCAAATGGGATGCCCCTGGCGGAAATCGTGCGCAGCGAAACTAGCAGCGCGGGGCTCATCTTGTCCACACGCAGATTCCAAGTGTTGACCAACTTCGCTAAGTTAAATAGGTTTGGCGAAACCAAAGACCCTTGGGGGGAATTATGAGCGTTGAAACCAAGAAAAAGTCCTATTTGATTTGGATCATTATGGGTGTTGTTGGCTTGTTTTTATTATCCGCCGGCTGCATTTGTTCAGGCTTATTGGGAATGAATATGATGGCCGCTGAAGCACAAAAATGCGGTGAGGCTCGTACGTTGGCGACCTGTCAGGCGTGTTGTGCAACTGGCAAGAGTCGGCTGGGAAAGAAAGCCAACTTTGATCCTGGCGCCAGCCAAGTTTGCCGTTGCCATTAGCGGTGAAGACTGTCTCTTTTTCTATAAATTTTCGCCGGCCGAATTCTGCGAAGCGGTAGGGCCGTGTGCACAGAAACCTGGGGCGGGACGGTCTGCGCATCTGTGTTCGGAACTTTCGCCGGGTTCGCCGCCAAATCAATGCCGCGACACGGGCGGCCTTTCGATCTGCCGGTTGAAATTATTACATGACAGGAGGGCACATGCCGACGCTGACGATATCCACGCCTGCTGCGTGCGCCTGACAAGGACTGTCATAGTTGTTGTTATCGCAACCACAAACGGGGTTAAGTATCAGTGGGCAAAGTTGCGGCCGAACTTCACACGTTCCGGTCCCATCTGCGGCACCGCAAGCATTGACCGTTCCGCCGTAATCGCACCATTGCGTGGAGCTGCAAACACCGCCGGTGCGGCCACCGCAGGTCACGGGCGAGGTCGGCAAAACGCAGACCATATTCGTGCACACCTCGCCTCGGTTGCAGTCAAAATCTTTGGTGCAAGCCTGCTGGCACTCGCCGACAGATTCGATGCTGACACCAGCCGCAGCCGCCTCACAATCGTTGCCGTAAGTGACTCCGTTACAACCGCAAACTGGCGCATAGAGATTATTGCATATCTGCGGAATCGGCTCGCAGGTGCCGGTTTCGTCGGCGAATCCACAGGTGCCAGGAATATTGCAGAATTCATCCGCGGCACACGTGTCGCCGATGCGCCCACCGCAGCTGCCGGCCGCGGTCGCACAAATGCCGTTTTCGCAAATTTCGCCCTGTAAACACTCGGCGTTGTCTGCACATACGCGTGGGCATTCTCCAAGGGTCGCGACGTTGATTCCAGAGACTGCCGCGGCGCAGGGGTTGATGTAGGTCACATCATCGCATCCGCAAACCGGGGCGATTTCGTCGGTGCAGATTTTGGGAATCGCCTGACACATTCCGTCTGTCGCGCCACAAGCGTCCTGTGTGCCGAGATAACAAAAGTCGCCCACCGAACAGGGTGTCGTGTCGTTGCATACCGTTACAGCGGCGCCACAAATGCCTTCCGTGCAGAACTCGTCGTCGCATTCTTCGTTCGTGGTGCAAGCGTCCACACAGGTGCCTTCGTCACAAATCTGCCCCGGGCAGTCCGCAGGGGTTTCGCACGCGCCGTCGCATGAACCCTCAGCGGCGATATTCACACCGACTCTCGCGGCGTAGCACGCGTTGCCGTAGGTCATTCCGTCGCAGCCGCAAACGGGGGTGACATCGTTTGTGCATACTTCAGGGATGGCTTCGCATTTACCGATCGGGTTGACGTTGCCGCATTCAGCGGCGATGCCGAGTGCGCAATATTGACCGGTGGGACACGTGACTGCATCCTGACCACCGCAATCGGGCGTTGTGAAGTCACTGCATTCATCATCCATGATTGGACAGAACTCGTCGCATACGCCGTCGGTGTACCATCCCATGATTTCACAGGCGTCCTGACCGTCGGTTGTGAGGCCGTCGTTCTGGGCTGCTTCGTCCTTCGTTAAATCAGCTGGAGAATTGACGCCAACGCTAGGCGGCGCGTCATCGGAACAACCGACTAAAAAAACAAGCAATGTCAAACCAACCAATATTCGATTCATGTCCGTCTCTCAATGATGTGCGCCGGTACTATGCCAAGTGTCCAGCCAAATTGCCAGATAGAAGGCGCACCTCCAACTAACAAGCGGACTTCCCTGCGATTCGTTTGATTACAATTGGTGATGCTTGCCAGCAAGCAAGGCACAAAATTCTAGCGTGTGGCGGCGCAGGTCGTCTGGTCGCAGCCGTAGACCGGTGGCCGATGATTTCGCTGTCAGACTGGCGGCCTGCGCTGCTTGGCCCTCCATGGATGGAGGGGCAGTCCTCAGCGACCCAAGCACCAACGCTCGGGAGCATTCCATATTAATGGTGAGGCTATAAGTAATCTGATTACGGGCAGGCTCGTTCTGCAGAAAAATCGAAGCCCGCAGCGTGCGCTTCACACGCGTTATTATAGACGACGTTGTCGCAGCCGCAGACAGGCGTGACGACGGTATCGCACGACTCAGGCATGGGTTGGCATGCGCCCAATTGGTCAGCAGCTCCGCACATCCCGTCGATTCCACCGTAATCACACCACTCACCAGCGGCACACTGGAAACCTGCGATTCCGCCGCATGGCGATATGCATGCGCCGTTCACACAGGCTTGGCCAACTGAGCAGTTGTCGTCGCTCGTACAAACTGGGTTATTGGTGCTGCCATTCGTAGAATTATTGGTGGAATTATTGGTCGAGTTATTTGTGGGCGTTGGAGTCGTTTGGCAGACACTTCCGACACAGCTTTTTCCGGAAGGGCAGTCGGATGCCAGTGTGCAGGAGCCATGGTCCATCTGCCATTGCTGGTGAATATCGTCGAGCAATTCGGGTGGAAGCTGGCTGCCCTGTCCGCAAACTCCAAATCCCATTCCTTGGGTCAGGAAAGGGAAATCGGGTGGACATTCGAAGCCGTTCTCGACCACGACGGCTTGCTCGAAGACGCAGTAGTTGGTTCCGTCGATATCGACGGCATCACCGGCGCCACATTCGTTTTCCTTTGTGTCCGAGCACGAGACAAAAATCACGGCGCTCAAAAACAGGATGCATTTTAATCCGTATTTCATTTCTTTTCCTCAGTTGGCGACCAGAAGATTGAGAGCCGAATCGGCACCGAATCTGCGTCTTGTTCCACGGCTTCATCGAGTTCAACGACGAGCGGGAACAGGTTTTTTTCGTAATGTTCTTGAAGTCTTGGGAGGTCTTGCGGGCGCACTCGGAAGGCGAGATTTCGAACAAATGCACGGGTGTCATTGCGTTCGAATCGTGACTCAACCGTCTGAGTAACGCTGTCTAGCAACGTGTTCAGACCGTCGATTCTCGCCATCCAGGGGGTGTTATCAAGACGCTGCGAACCGGACGTCAGTTCAAAAGTATCGGTCCGTCCACTTACGCGGCGGACGCGGCCTTCGGTCACAAGGTCATTGAGTGCATGTTCGACGGCGGAACCGTCAAAATCCGGAAGTGCCTGTGCCAGCCGAATCTCGGTCAGTGGGGCCGCCCAAAGCAGCGTCAGGATCTGGCGAGCAACGCCGTGCTCTAGTTCTGGCTCCAGGAAATGCTCCTTGAGTTGTTTCGATAATAATCCCACCTTGCTCATCGAAATACCCAAGGCTTCAGACATCTCGCGCATCTTCATTCCGCGTCGTTTTGCGTCCTGATAGTAGGCGAGTTCAGCAAAACGTTTGACGTCTTTAAGTGAGACGCCAAACGTGTTTGCCAAACGAACGGCAGGTCGGAGGGCGGCAAAAACCACCCGGGTGGGAAGATTCGAATCGGTCAAAACATCCTCAAGGATTGCAGCGAGTCACACTGACACCAGCAGCCGCAGCCTGACAAGCATTCGCGTACACAAGTGCGTCGCATCCACAGACGGGATTGGCGGCCGTTGAGCACGAATCAGGCTTCAGCAAACATGTGCCGAGTTGGTCGGCCGCGCCACATTGTTCGGTGATGTCGTAGTAGCAGTATTCGTCTCGCTCACACAGCAACCCGGCGAAGCCGCCGCAGTCCCCACCACGTGCAGCGCAAACACCGTTGATGCAGGCTTCTCGCACCGAACAGTCGCTGTCGGCTGCACAAAGTGGCGATGCGTCGATCTCGCAGACTCCGTTCATGCACACCTCTCCTGTCGAACATTCGTTGTCCGCGCCGCAGTAGACGGGGCACTCACCGTCGGCCAACACACTGGTTCCCGCCGAAGCCGCAACGCAATCGTTTGAGTAGGTCTGGCCGTCACAACCGCAAACCGGTGAATACACGGTATCGCACGTGTCTGGTCGCACAGTGCATGTGCCGAATTGGTCCGCTGCACCGCACATGGAGTTGGGCGCGTAGAGACAAAATTGGGTTGGGTCACAGGTCAGGCCTGCAAACCCGCCGCAATTTGTGGTCGTCGTGGGAACGATGCACGCACCGTTCTGGCAAACTTGGCCCGCAGCGCAGTCTCGGTCGGTCGAACAGACGGGATGGGTCGCTTCGCACACTCCGTTGATGCAGACCTCAGCGCGCCCGCACGCGTTGTCGTTATCGCAGGCTGCTGGGATGGCATCTTGGCAAATTCCATTGCCGCAGACCTGCGATGGAGCACAATCTGCGTTGCTGCGGCATGGGATGTCACATTCTCCCAAATCAGCAACGCTGACGCCCGAACTCGCAGCGACACAGGCGTTGGAGTAAGTCTGGCCGTCGCAGCCGCAGACCGGATCGTAATCTGTGTCGCATGAGTCCGGAATCGCGGCGCACTCGCCAAGTTGGTCAGCCGCGCCACAGGTCTGGGCGATGTCGAAATTGCAGTATTCACCTGTCGCACATTGCAGGCCGGCGATTCCGCCGCAGCCCTGGGTCAGCGTTTCACACGCTCCGCTGACGCAGGCGTTGCCGACCGAACAGTCGGAGTCTGCGGTGCAGGGGATGGCGCAGTCCTCGTCGCCTCGAGGGCAGAAGTCATCGCAGACCCCGTCGCCGTACCAATTCATAAAATCACAGATATCCCGGCCGTGATCCGACTTGCCGGCCATCAATGCTGCTTGGTCTTTTGTGTAGGTTTCGGAATCTGTTGTGGTTTCCGTACAGCCCGACGAAATGAGCAGCGCCAAACATCCAAAAATCAATCGTTTCATTTTGCTCTCCCGAGTCGTTGTTTATTCGAACTCCTCAATTCTTAGCGCTCAGAAAACCTCAAGTCAACACTTTATCCATAAAATTGGATAAAGTGTTGGGCCGGAAAATCGGGAAATTGGGAATGAATGCTTGCAGAACCGGCGTTTGCGCCGACACTGTGCCCATAGTGTTCCAAAGCTCTTTGTTTGTTGTGAGGTAAGGATGCCAACCAGCCAGCCGAGTATTGTCGTAGAGGGCCTGTCGAAGTCATACGGTGACTTCAAGGCGCTGGACGACATTACGTTTCAGATTCAACCCGGGGAAATCGTCGGATTTCTGGGGCCTAATGGTGCCGGCAAAACCACGACCATGAAGATCTTAACGTGTTTCATGGCGGCGACGGCGGGCACGGCAAAGGTCGCGGGACTTGACGTGTATTCTCAGTCCAAAGAAGTGCGCAAAAAGATCGGATATTTGCCCGAAAGCGTACCGCTCTATGACGACATGTTTGTCTATGACTACCTTGAGTTCATGGCCGAACTGAGAGGCGTGCCCAAGGCTGCTCGGAAAGCCGCGATCAAGCGAGCCGCTGACCTCACGGGTCTGACCTCAATGGTCTCGCGGGAGATTCACGAGCTTTCCAAAGGTTATCGCCAAAGGGTGGGCCTGGCGCAGGCCATCATTCACGAGCCTGATGTCGTGATTTTGGATGAACCCACCAGTGGCCTTGACCCCAATCAGATTCTTGAAATCCGGGATTTGATCAAAGAGATCGGGAAGGAAAAAACCGTGATCTTTTCGACGCATATTTTGCAAGAGGTCTCGGCGGTCTGCGATCGAATCATCGTCATCAACCATGGCAAAATCGTAGCCGACGGTACGTTCGAGGAACTGTCCAAACAGGTGGCAAAGGGGCGACGCGGCGTGATTGTGCATCTGACGGCCAAAGGTCATGAAGATGCGCTGAAAAAGATCGAACACGTTATCGACGTTGTGCGCCTGGACGTTCCCGGCTTTGGTTATCGTTTGGTGACCGAGATGGAAGAAAGCGTTCGCCGGTCCTTGATAAAATGGGCGGCTGAAAACGTCGAAGATATTTTGGAGCTTCGACCCTACAAACCCGACTTAGAAGAAACCTTTCGCTTTTTGACGGGAGGCGAAGACGAACCGGGCGAGCCCGACGTCGAAGAAGCTCCTGAGGTCAAAGATGTCGAGGAGAATGAAGGAGAGGAGGCCGGTGAGCTCGATGAGGAAGATGAGGAAAAGAAGGCCGAAAAAGTCGAGGTCGAGGAATGAAAAATATCTATTTTATCTGGAAAAAAGAGGTTCAAGGCTACTTCTCTTCGATCGTCGCCTACGTCGTCGTTATCCTGTTTCTGCTGGTGACGGGCGCTCTTTTTTGGCTCAGTTTTTTTCAGGAAATCAACGTCTTATCGATGCGTGGCTTCTTTAATCAGGCACCGCTCTTTTTGGCGTTTTTTGCCCCAGCCATGACGATGGGGCTTATCGCATCAGAAAAGCGCTCAGGTACCCTTCAGCTGCTCATGACCTTGCCGATCAGCGACTTCCAAGTCGTCGCCGGTAAATTCCTTGCCTCATTGACCCTGCTCGCCGCTGTATTTGCCGTGACGCTCTTTTACCCGGCGACGTTGAGCCAATTAGGCGACCTCGATTGGGGCGCAACCATGGCGGGTTATGTAGGGCTTATGCTGCTCGGGGGCACGTATTCGGCCATCGGCATCATGGCCTCGAGCTGGACGCAAGATCAGGTTGTAGCGATTCTGGCGGCCTTTTCGCTTTGTTTCTTTTTGTACGTGATTGATCAGCTCGCTGGGCAGCCTTCGGGCGGCTTCGCTTTGGCGATTCAGTATTTGTCTTCCAGCTATCATTTCCAAAATATCGCCCGCGGCGTCGTGGACCTTCGAGACGTCATTTACTACCTGTCGGTGACCGTCGTTTCTTTGATCGTTGCTCAAGCATCCATCGCGTCGCGACGTTGGTGAGGAGGAAATTATGAAAGATAAACGACGAATAATTTCAGGCGCCAATGCCATCGCTGTGGTGGTGATTTCTATTGTGGTCGCCATTCTCATCAATGTGATTGTTTCGGGCATTCCGATGCCCTTCGACCTCACGCAGAACCAGATTTACACGCTCTCGCAGGCCAGTCGTGACGTGGTCAAAAACCTGCCGGAAAATGTCGAAATCAAGGTCTTCATTTCGCCCGATTTGCCGGCACCTCTAAACGTGTTGCCTCAGCAGCTATCGGACCTTCTGGCGGACTATCAAAGCGCATCGGGCGGTCGACTGACCTATCAAATTATTCAACCCGCGGCAGACGACAAAGACGCCGAAGCCGCAGCCACGGGGCTGGGAATTCAAAAGGTCGGCCTTGGATCGCAGACCGACGACGAGGTCAGCTTACGCGCCGTTTATAAGGGCGTGGCCTTTGTGATGGGCGATAAGACCGAACGCATCGCGGATTTGCGGGCCAGCGGGAACCCAGAAATCGACAATTTCGAATATGAATTCACGAAAAAGCTCATGAATTTGAGCAGCATTGCGCCCAGGAAGCTCGCATTCGCTTCGGGTTTTGGTGGACCAGCGGCCGATCCACGTTTTGCCGAAGCTGTGGCCCCCGCTTTTGACCAGCTCTATGGCAATCTGGTCGAGCTTTCGACGGTTGATCTGGCTGCCCCAGACGCCAAAATCGCGGACGACATCGACGCCTTGATTTTGATGAATCTGGACCAGCCGGTAAGTGAGCGGGGCAAATTTGCCATCGACCAGTTCCTGCGCCGAGGAGGCAGTGTGGGCTGGTATCAGAGCGCGTCGGGGCCCGACGTGAAAATGTTGAAACAACTTATGCAACAGATGGGGCCTAACACACGCCTCCCTGATATTCGAAAGCCCCTCGATCACGGCCTGACTGACCTCTTTTCGACGTACGGTATTCGGCTGAACGACGATCTGGTTTTGGATCGAAAAAACGCTCTCGCGTTTGGAATGGTCATGACCCAACACGGCATGGCTCAGGTCTCACATCCTGCGACGTTCTTGATGACGGATATCGACCGCTCGCTGCCCTTCACACGAGACATCTACTCCATTGCGATGCCTGGCCCCTCCAGTGTGGTCATCACATTGGCGGCTCGGGATAACGCCGACATTAAGGCATTTGAGGTCATTCGCACCTCAGACAGCGCTGTGAGCCGCAAATCGGCCCCTTCGTCTTTGGACTACCAAGAGTTAGTCGACCCCACCGCCGACGAAGTCCCTGGCCCCTTTGTGGTCGCGGCGGCTCTGCAGGGGGTTTTCCCGAGTTGGTACACGGATCACCCTCTACCAGAAGGAACTCAAGAGTCTGAACTGGTCAAAGAGCCTGCCGAAGCGCGCCTGTTGGTCGTGGGAAATGCTGATTTTTTCCAGCCTAATCCAGACGTCGGTTACAGCGAACAACTTACGGGAATGGGTTCACAATTTCTGATCAGCAGCATCGACTGGCTGGTGCAAGACACCGTGCTTACCAATATTCGCGGAAAGTCGACTCCGCGTTTGATTGGCGAGGTTTCTAAAGATCAGCAGCATGAAATTCAGCTCGTAAATATCCTATTTGTCCCACTCTTTTTTGGCACGGTGGGATGGACGGTGCTGGCGTTTCGTCGTCGTCGAAAAGAAAAGATTTCGGTCTGAAGGAAGGTCATGATGAAAAGAAGCACAATCATCGCGTTCGGCGTGTTGTTTTTGGCCTTGGCGGCCTTTATCGTGACTCGAAAGGAGGAAAGCACCGTCCAAGTGCCTTACGTTATCAAGAAAGTCGAAGACTTGGGGCGGGTGGAGTTGACGCGTCCTGGCGCAGAATTGGTGATTTTTGATAAATCGGATTCGGGTTGGAGCATGACCAAACCGGTCGACGCCCCCATCGATCCGGCCGTAGAAAAACAGCTTGAGGCGATATTTGCCGGCGAGATTCGGACCGACGACCTTAGGGTTTCGAAAGACAAAATAGAGCCCTATGAGCTGACCGATGAATTGGGAACCAAAGTTTCGCTCTACCCCAAGGGCGCCTCAGCAGCGGCGGTCGAGTTTATCATCGGCAAAGAAATGGACATCGACGGTCGAGTGCATCGGTCGTTCATAAAGACCGACAAGGGCAAGGCCTACCGCGCCCAACGCTCTTTAGAGGTGCTTCGCCAACCCGTGGACGATTTGCGGTCCAAGACGATTTTGGACGGCGATAGAAACGACCTATCAAGCCTCAAAATCATGAGCCACGACGGCGTCATTGAGTTGTCGAGAAAGGGCGATGACTGGCAGATGATTTCGCCCGCTGCCGGGATGCCGCTCGAAGGCTCGGTTGTTCAGGGGACGGTTTCGTTGATGGCGCGTCTTCGTGCCACCGGGTTTGCCGACGATAAGAAGCCCTCGGAAATTGGCCTCGATCCCCCACAGACAACGGTCGTGGCACGAACCGGTGATGCCGACGTGAGTCTTGATGTCTCTCATGTGGGCGCCAATTGGTATGTTCGCAAGAGTGGGGACCCCTTCATCTACACCGTTGGAGCTTCGACAGGTCGTAGCCTGGTGCCCGATATGGCCTCGTTGCGGGACCGTGTTCCCTTGCGATTGGCAGCAGACAAAATCCAAACCATAGAGTTCAACGGCGCAGAAAAGGTCATCGTGACCAGAAATGGTGAATCCTGGACGATGCTCAAGCCCTCTAAGAAGGAAGTAAGCCCAAATGTGTTCGGGCCGCTGTTTCAGACCCTTTGCGAGCTTAAAATCGCGCGATATGTGGACATCAGCTTGTTGGACGCTGGGCTCGACAAGTCCCCAGAACGCATTATTCTGCGCTCAAGGGGCGTTAAAAATGAGCTCGTTTTGGGAGCCACGCTAGAAGGCACGACGGACCGCTACGCAAAGTGGACGGAGTTGCCGCTGATTTTCATCATTCCTGGACCGGTCGCTGCGCGACTGATTCCGACCTCAAAAGACCTCGTAGATTTGTGAGATATACATGCGCATCGCCTTTGTGATGGACCCCATCGAGTCGGTAAATATCCATGCCGACACCACGTTCGACTTCATGTGCGCCGCCAAAGAGCGCGGCCACGAGGTTTTTTACGTTCGTATGCAGGATATCGAAGCTCGCGACGACGAGGCGTGGAGCCTCGTTTACCCATGCGATGTGCGCCGAGAGGAGGGCAACCATTATACGTTGTCTGACGTCCAGCATATCGGGTTGCACACGCTCGACTGCATCTTCATGCGTAAGGACCCTCCCTTCGATATCGCCTTCTTACACGCGGTTCATTTGCTCGAACTCGCCGAGGAAAAAGGCGCGTTGGTGATGAACAAACCGTCGGGTCTGCGCGCGGCAAACGAAAAACTGTACGGCCTTCATTTTCCTGGGGCGATTCCAGACACGATCGTTACGAAACGAGCTACCGAAGTTAAGGCATTCGCCGAATCTCAGGGTGGAAAATGCATCATTAAGCCCCTAGACGGCCATGGTGGCGCAGGCGTGTTTTTGTTCGACCTGACCGACCGAAACGCCAATGCTTTGCTCGAAATGACTACCAAAGATGGCAAAGAATATTTGATGTGCCAGAAATATATTCCGGCAGCCCGCAAGGGAGATAAACGTATTTTGATGCTCGATGGAACACCCATTGGGGCCATCATGCGGGTTCCGCCTGAGGAAGATAATCGCGGAAATATCCATATTGGCGCGGTCGTTCAAAAAACCGAACTCACGCCACGTGACCTTGAGATCTGCGCCATGGTCGGCCCGCGCCTAAAACGCGACGGTCTATGGTTTGTGGGCCTTGATGTCATTGGCGATTATTTGACGGAGGTCAACGTAACCAGTCCCACGGGCATCCAGGAAATGAGCCGCCTGAACGGTGTGGCCGGTTCGGCCAAAGTTATTGAATGGATCGAAGAAAAAATCGCGTAAGTCGATTGACCAAAGGCAGAATGTGTCCGTCGACGTATTGAGCGAGATCGAAATCGATTCCCCATGTGCCGTAGTCTCTGCGTTCGCGGCGGATCCAAACAACGCCACGCTTTGGTACGATAATATCAAATCCATCGAGTGGAAGACTGCACCTGAAGTCAAAGTTGGCGCGCAGATGGATTTTGTGGCGGTTTTTCTGGGTAAGCGGCTCGCGTACACCTACGAAATCATCGAATGGGTTCCGCAATCCCGCCTCGTGATGCGAACCGCTGATGGGCCATTTCCAATGGAAACGACCTACACCTGGGAAGCGCGCGGCGACCAGACGCGAATGACTCTGCGCAACCGCGGAATACCAACGGGTTTTGCCAAAATCGGGGCGCCAATGATGGCCGCAGCCATGCGTCGGGCGAACAGGAAGGACTTGCTCAAAATCAAGGATTATTTAGAAGGGTTGGCATCAGACCTCGCCTGAAATCTGCAACCTCCCATCGGCTTCCTCAAGCCGATGGTCCCCCACCAAGTCGTCGATGACCTGGTCCATATTTTCCCGAATTCGAGCGCCAGCCCGCTGGAACCCAAAAGTGCGAGCCGTTTCGGCCACCAATTCTTCACGCGAAATACTCACCGCGCGTCCCACAATCCATAAAGCCGCTTCGGCCAATTCGGCGTCGGGGATTTCAGCGATCTCTCGTGAATGAAGCTCGTGGTGCCTGAAACCCTTCCATCGTGACTGTTCTTCTTGCGTTCTCCAGAGGACGTCTCCGGATACATGAACGCTTTTTGAGGCGTTCGCGAGGTCGGTGATTCGACCCACCACCTTTTGCGTCGTGCTCGAAAATCCCCAGGCCTTCGAAATATGTTTAGCCACTGCCGCGACCGGCATCGGGGCGGCCTGGGTCGCGACCTGTTCGACCTGGGCCATGATCGTTGCCGACTCTACGGAGTCGTAAAAACGCGCCTGTTCGCGTTCCGCAAAATTCGTTGGTGGCAGCCATGGCAGGGTATTCACAGGCCATCTCGTCACTTCGTCTGTGACCTCAGCCGCCGGTGGCAAGACGTCTGGAATCGCCTGAAAAAGATTGGAAACCAGCGCGTCTTTTTCCTGCCTATTTTGCGCCTCTACTAAGACCGCCACTGCTCGATCGACTTCGGAGCTGCGCTGAGTCCACCAGTCGGTGGACCAAATGCGATGGATTTGCCAACCCAGCCCTTCCAAAATAGTTTGTCTAATTCGGTCACGATCACGGGCTGTTTTGGCGCTATGATAGGATGCCCCGTCGCATTCGATGCCCAACATGTAGGCTCCGGGGCGGTTGGGGTCTACCACGGCCAAATCGATGAAAAATCCGCCAACCCCCACCTGCGTGTGGACCTCGTAGCCCTTAGCCACCAGGGCATCGTGGACCTCTTCTTCGAAGGGTGAACCGAAACCACGCTCATCCTCAAGGGTGACTGCCTCCAAAATTGCGCTATGCCCACGGGCCGCATAATCCAAGAATGTCTTCAGGTGTCGTACGCCAACGGCGTTCGTGCGACTCAGGTCGATTTGGTCTGGTCGTAAAGTGCTAAAAACCGTCAAAAGCTCGCGGGCACGGGTGATAGCGACGTTTAGGCGTCGTTCTCCACCGGTCCGGTTTAGCGGCCCGAACGCCATGGTCGTACGTCCCGTTTGGTCCGGGCCGTAGCCAATCGAAAAGAAGATGATATCGCGTTCGTCGCCCTGGACGTTTTCCAGATTTTTGATGAAGACGGGCTCTCGGACTTCGGGACCAAAATACTTCTCTAGGTGAGGGCGTTTTCGACGCTCTTCGTCCATCAAATCTTCGACCGCCTTTTGTTGGGCCGACGAAAACGTCACGATCCCGATCGATTTTTTTGAAAGGTCTGGGTCCTCAAGCCGTCTAAATATCTCGTTTACAACCTGTAAAGCTTCGGCCCTATTTGTTCGTGAGCCGCCACGGTCATAGAACCCGTCTTTGACTTCGACCCATTTTAGACCCAGCAGCGGGGAGTCGTGATGCGGGGAGGGGAAAACATGAAGCCGGTTTTCGTAATAGTGGTGATTAGAGAACGCGATCAAGGTCTCGTGGCGACTTCGATAATGCCAGTTTAGGGTCATCTGCGGGACGCCGCGGACCACGGCTTGGTCAAGGATTGACTCGAGTTCGACGACATCATCATCATCGATGTCCTCTTCGTCGTCGGTGCTCGCAAAAAACGAGGTGGGCGGCAATTGTTTGCTGTCGCCGACGATGATTGCCTGTTTTCCCCGCGCGATCGCACCGATCGCGTCCCAGGGCGGGATCTGGCTTGCCTCGTCGAAGATCACCAAATCAAAGAGCGAAAGCCTTGGGTCCAAAAATCTGGCCACCGAAAGGGGCGACATCAGGACGCATGGTTTAAGGCGCAGCAGTACATTTGGGACTTCGGCAAAAAGCCGTCTGGGGGATTTATGGCTTCGTTGTTTTTTGAATTCTTTGCGAAGTATTTCCATCTCTCCCGGCGCGCCAAAATCAGGCAGTCGCGCCGCAAGTCGCGCTTGGATTTCCTGGCGAGCAATACCTTTGGCCTGCGTGTCGATCTCGGCAAAACGCTGGATGATACGGTCGTGTTGGTAGCCACGAAATTGTCGTAAATCGTGGTCCTGAGACGACTTCATGTCCCAATAGTTTTCCCGGAGCGCGCGTTCGTAAGCGCCAAGCAAAGTCGAGTGGTTCAAGGAGCCGTCTTTCAGGCCAGAGACCAACTCACTGAGCCCGGCGGCGTCTACGGCAAGGGATGCGGTCAACCAATCACACCAGTCACGCAGGCTGTGAATTCCCGACAAAAACGCCTGAAGCTGAGCGATCTGTTGGTCTGCGTTCAGCGAAGCCCAGACAGCGTTCATCGAGATCAATTCTTCGATTTGTTTTCGAGTTTCATTCCACTGCGCCGCGGCGAGTCGGAAAGTCTCGAGGGCTTTACCTGTGCGGGTGCTTGGGTCGAGCCGCTCAGGATCGGATGCTAATTCCAAAACAGATTTGGCGGTCTCAGGATCGATTTCTCGTAGCCCGGCCATGATCGAACGAAACTCGCTCGCCCAGGTCCACGTGTTTTGCAAAAGCGTCGTATCGGTTTCCTCAAGCTTCCAGGACGGCCCGAAGAGCCGGCGCATGTCGGTGTCGATGGCTGTTAGCGCGGTATGGGTCTCGTTGGTGGTCTGGGCACTCGAAAGTGCTTCGCTGATATCCTTGTTGTCCGGAAGTGCGCCGACGGCGTATTTGGCGAGGTGGCGTCGTGCGAAAAAGAGCATGAAAAATGCGAATAAGAAGAAAGCCTCAGCCCATTTTTTGAAACGCAGACGTTCTGCAGAAACATCGATATCGGAGAGGAGGTCTGGCGAAAACGTTCGGGTCATGGACCCAAACGCGGTCTCGTGGTTCCCAATCAACGCAAGCGCACGTTCAAGCAGGTCCTCAATGGAGGCCTTGGGTTCACTGAGCAGGGACAGCGTCACACCGGGGTTAGAGCCCAGGGCTCTTGCGGCGTCGCCAATGCGCTCATACACTTCCGGCGCGGAGCTGCGATCGCCCAGAATCAGCGCCACGGCTTCGTCTCTTGCGCGCTGCCATTCCTGTCCGAATGCAATCGCTTCAGGAAGTCCGTCCGCGATGTTGGCCTGCCAACCCACACTCCATTCTGGCTGGATGACCAGACTCCAGGTATGCGCCGACGGAGTACCAATTCGCTCCGTCATAATGGCCAGGTTAGCGATGGTTTCTTGGGTTTTTCGGTAAGTGCCCGCGTTTGGAAAGCTTGCCATCTTAATGGCGATTCGCGGGGTTGCGAGCGCGTCCAAATGAATCAACCTCGACACAACCTGATAAAGCGACTCACCAAAGGGCCCGGATTCGTGCATCTTTTTGGTATGAGAATTTAATTTCTCTTTTAGATCCCCAAGTCGTTTTGTGACGTCTTCCCAGTCTGCGTTTTGTTCTTCCCACTTGAACTTGAAAGGCTCCTCAAGTTGTCGAACCACCTGCGTCTTAGAACATTTGTCGGAATGCATTTCGAGGGTGAACGGCCCAAGCCCAACATTTTTGAGTCGGGTCTGGACGACCTCGAGAGCTGCGCGTTTTTCGGAGACAAAAAGAACCGTTTTCCCCAATGAAATCGCCTGGGCGATGAGATTGGTAATCGTTTGGGATTTACCGGTTCCGGGAGGGCCTTGAAGCACAAAAGAATTACCCTCCAGAGCGCCAAAAACGGCCGCCAATTGCGAGGAGTCCGCGTCCACCACCGAGAGGTCTTGGTTGGCCGGACGACGGTCGACCGCGCTTGGTTCGGGGAGCTTTCCGGCATTGGGGAAGACTTCGGTCGAGCCCTCGATGAGATGGCGCACGACGTCGCTCGAAAGCAGCGCTTCGGCATTTTGTTCCAGATCCAGCCACATCATGAATTTCTGGAATTGATAAAACGCGACTTCGGCTCGCCATTTCACGTCAAATCTTGGTTCATCTTTGACGGCCTCAAGCACCAGACGAAGCGCGCCATCGACATCGACGCCGCTTTCGTCCGATGGCGGGGGCTGAAGCAGGGCGTCGCCGCGAATCCCAAAATCCGTTTCGAGCTTTTTGAAGAGCGACGAATTCCACATCACGTCATCGTCGTTGCGGACGATGAAATAGGGCCCACCAACTTTGGTGCGTTCCATCGTTAGCGGCACGAGCAGAAGCGGCGCCAGACGCGGCTGTGCGCTGGAAGGAGACTCGTACCATTCCAAATAACCAAGGGCTAAAAAGAGCGCAGAAGTTCCACTCTCGTCTCGCATCTGATTATTTTTTCGAAATAATTCCAGCGCTCGTTTATCGAATTCGGCGTTGGGCAAGTCTACGAGCACACGGCCTTGTCCCAGCATTCCGTCGACGATCCCAGCTACGTCTTGCGTCGGCTCCAAGGTCTGCCGCGGCCGAAGCTCCAACTTGCCACGCTTTATCAAGACGTCTTCAATTTGGCCCGGAGCTTCGCCGACCAGAGGCATCACCGACTTGCCGTCTTTATGATTCAAAAGGCGATTACGCAGCGAAAGGTCCAGAAGTTTGGTTTTCCAGCGCTCGATACGCCCATCAGGCGTCTCGGCGGCGTCGTTATCGCTACGGGCGTGGATGGTGGGCAGGCTCGTGTCTTGGGAGGCAGGACCGGCGCTTACAGGAACGTAAGAACCCAGACGAAGCAGGCCGAGCGGCGTGACGCCTTCGATGCGGGCACCCATGATGTCCAGACCAAATCGGAAATTGGCCACATCATTCAGACCTTCGAAGCCTTTGGCGCAGGCTTCCTTAAAGGGCATGCCTTGGGTTGCGGCGGATGAATCGAAGACCAAACATTCGCTCAGCGTGACTCGTTTTCGCAAGGGCAGCGGGTCGTCGGTCCACGGGTTAGGCAGATGCCAATCGGTCAACCAAACACCTGGGTAGGCGTGCCCATCTTGCATGACGATGATGGGATTCAGCCCGATCTGTTCAAGCGCCCCAACCATGAGCACCGTCAGGTCCAAACATGTGCCCTGTTTTTCGCCTAAAACTTGTTCCACACCACGGATTTTCTGACCGGATTTTTCGAAGCTTGCAGGCGGATTAATGTAGCCAATTTTCAGGCCTTGAATCGACTGATAAACGGCTGACGCAAGCACCATCACCCGCTGTGGGTCATGTCCCTGATAACCTTCCAAGGAGCCGCTATGACCTTGAGCCTCAAGGGTACGCCGCACTTGGTCCAAGACAGTAGCCATTGCGGGGTGGTTGGGCGTTACAAAAGCGGCGAGCATTTCAGGGGGCGCTTGATTTCCAAGCCACTCGTTATGGGCGGCGAATTCGACCGACACAGCCTGGCTCGCCAATAATTCTTGGCCACAAAAACATTGAATTAAAATATGACCGGGTTGTCGCTCGCTGAGGTTGGCAAGGCGCTCCGCCTTGAGTGCTATCTTGAGCTGGTCCAGTGGAACGGAATACGCGGAGGCTTCGGCAATGCCGGCGATCTTGATCGTCAGCGGCACCGCGAAATCGGGATCCATCGAAATTCGGAGTTCGAGGTCCCTGAGCGGTTCTTCGCCATCATGAATTAGGTCCAACCGCTGGATGACCTGACGGCCCAAATGTTGGGTCGCCAGCTGTATGCGGGTGTCGACTTCGACATTGAAACGTAACTTTGACATTCTGGAGCCCCATGGCCTTGTGATGGGGCGATATTCAGCGACAGCGGTCGACATAACAAGCGCAAGTGACCGGAGATTCGTTCGGCAGGCTAAAAATCGCGGTGCTATTTATATGTT